>Ga0318550_10000544_pt1 | contig 10232 bp, 8 predicted proteins | sample GRESIP169b2f23_FD_203499 | JGI IMG/M metagenome (GOLD analysis project Ga0318550, IMG submission 203499) | Tropical soil microbial communities from Luquillo Experimental Forest, Puerto Rico - GRE.SIPMG.169b2f23 | ecosystem: Environmental > Terrestrial > Soil > Tropical forest > Bulk soil... | reverse complement strand
CCTTCCGGCTCGTCAGCGGTTCATCAGCACGCCGATGCGGCGCACAGTGCTGGACTGCTGCGCGCGCGTCGCGAGCGGCACCGCAGCCGCTGCACCGCTTATGACTGCAATGAACTCGCGCCGCTTCATTCGATCACCTCGTCGGCGGTGGAGAGCAGTGTCGGTGGGATAGTCACACCAAGCGCCTTCGCGGTCTTGAGATTAATCACCAATTCAAATTTGGTCGGCTGCTCGACAGGCAGTTGAGCGGGCTTCGCACCCTTGAAAATCTTGTCGATGAAAATCGCTGCACCACGAAACTTCGCATCGAAGTTCGTGCCATACGACAAGAGTCCACCGGCCTCGATGAATTCGCGGCGACCATAGATCGCCGGCAAGCGATACCGTGCAGCCAGTCCGACTATCCGGCTTCGAGCGTCTAAATATGTGACAAACTCAGCAACAAACACCACGTCCACTTTCGCTTCGCTCATCGCGGCGAACGCCTGTTCCAAACTGTCAGGAGCGGTCGCTAGATAGAACGGAGCGTTGAAGAAGGTGGTTTCCATGCCCAAGGTGGAAGCCGCCGCTCGCACCTCGCGAAATGCAATTTGATCCGGGGCGATCTGTTTATCACCAAGATGCCCTATACGCCGTGCGTCTGGTCTGATTTCGTGCAGCAATTCCACCTTCTTGCTCGCGAGATCGGTGGTTACAATACTATTACCCGTTATGTTGCCGCCTGGATGCGCTAGGCTGGTTACGAGGCCGGTCGCGACGGGGTCACCCGCGGTTGCCATAACGATCGGAATGTCGGCAGTCGCATTCTTGGCGGCCAAAGCCGCCGCAGTGGTCTCGGTCACGATCACGTCTACTTTCGCGCGCACCAGCTCGGTTGCTAGGATCGGCAAGCGATCATTTCCAGCAGCGTAGCGCCGCTCAATTCGCAGATTTTGCCCTTCCCGGTAACCAAGAGCCACCAAGGCGTCCTCAAGAGCTTTGTGGTTGGGAGTTGGTCCCGAGGCTGGGGTGAGAAAGCCAAGGTGGTGAACTCGGACGGAGTCTTGTGAGCGGGCAGCGACTGGCAATGTGAACACTGCCCCGATTGTGGTGATGAACTCGCGCCGCCTCACTCGATCACCTCGTCGGCTTGCACCAGGAATGTTTGCGGGATGGTTAGTCCAAGAGTCTTTGCGGTCCTCAGGTTGATGAAAAGCTCGACTTTGCTGGATTCCTGAACCGGCAGATCGGACGGTTTCTCGCCTTTGAGAACACGGCCGGTATAGGCACCGACAAGACGCATTGGTTCGGTGTAGCTGGCGCCATAGCTCAAGAGGCCGCCAGCCGCAGCGAAATCGCGATATTGATAGATGGCCGGTATTCCCTGATGCATAGCCATTGCAGCCAATTGCGTACTGCGAGTGTTGAAGAAGGGATCGGTCCCAATAAAGAGCGCCCTGATGTGCAAGTCGCCGATGGTCTGAAAGGCTGCATCGAGATCACTGTCCGACGCAGCGTGAAGAAGACGAAGCTGAAGCCCCATTGAACCGGCCGCCACTTCCAGTTCCTTGGACAAAGATACGGTGTTGGGATTGGTCGGATTGACAAGTGCGGCAACGCTCGTCGTCGGAACTAGCTGATGCAGAAGCTCCAGTCGTTTTGGACCAAGCTCGGCATTCTGCAAAGCCACACCCGTGAAGTTGCCGCCAGGGCGACTGAGGCTCGCGACAAGTCCCAGCGCGACCGGATCACCGCCAACTTCAAATACGGTCGGTATTATCGTTGTTGTGCCCTTTACGGCGAGCGCGACAGGCGTCGTGATTGCCGCAATCACGTTGACTTGCTGGCGCACCAGTTCGTCGGCCAAAGCCGGTAGGCGATCATAGTGGCCCTCGGCCCAGCGATATTTGATCGTGACGTTCTTGCCGTCCGTATAGCCTACTTCCATCAAGCCTCGGTTGAAGGCGGCAATACGCGAAGCATAGGCTTGCGGCGAAGTGCTGCTGATTAGCCCGACCACTGGTCTGGGGCCTTGCTGGGCAAGCGAACGGATTGGCTGGATTGCAATTCCAGCCCCGACAGTCGCAATGAAATCGCGCCGCCGCATGGTCGCCCTTGCATTCACGACGCGGCATCGTAGCGGCTCAGGCCAGGAGAACGGAAGTAGCTGGATAGAGCCGCAAATGTCCGCTTTGGGTCAAAAGCAGACATTGCAGCACGTCCGCACAATGTCCGCTTTACCCCCAAAAGCAGACATCGGTTGAGCGCGACTGACATCTCCGCTTTGCGCCACAAGCAGACAATCCGCTATCTCTTGACTAAGCAGGCGGAGGCTTCAATCTCCGCTGCGACTAGCCGACTGGACTAAGTCGAATTATCTTCAGTCGAGCAGCAAAGGAAGAGTGGAGTGAAGGGTAGCGACGTGCGATTAAATTACGTCAGTCACCGTCTGTTGTTCAATCCACACCGGCACCCGCGAGAAAACCGAACCTTGCGGAGACTCGTTCAAATTCGCTCGCGCGGCCTCGGATCAGGCCCGTCCTAATCAAACCGGCGAAGGGTCATTTATGGGTTGAGAAAAAACGTTTCCATCGTTCCTTTGCCCTTGACTACGGTGAAGCCTCGGCGTTCGAAGTTGAAGAGGTCGCCCAGCAGAGAACGCGTCGTGGCCGAGACCTGAATGCGTCCGGGCAGCGAATGGGATTCCATGCGGCTCGCGGTATTGACCGTGTCGCCCCAGATATCGTAGGCGAATTTATGCGTGCCGATGACGCCGGCGACGATCGGGCCGCTGTGGACGCCGATGCGCGCTTGCAGGTTTACGGCGGTTGCCGCCGCGATGTCGTTCACCGATTCGAGCATCCGCGTCGCAAGGGTGGCAATGCGAACGGCGTGATCGGGTTGCGCATCGGGAATCCCCGCCGCAACCATGTAGGCGTCGCCGATGGTCTTGATTTTTTCCACGCCGTACTCCGCGGCCAACTTGTCGAACTCTGCAAATATCCTGCCGAGAAAATCGATGACCCGGTCCGCCGGCATGTCCTGACTGATCGTCGTAAAGCCGACCAGATCGCAAAACAGGATCGTCGCCGCCGAAATCCGATCGGCGATGATAGTCTCGCCGTTGCGTAGGCGACTGACGATGGCTTGCGGCAAGATGTTCAGGAGCAAGGCTTCGGAGCGTTGTTTCTCCTGCTCCAGGTCGGCGATGAACTTCTTCTCCCGGTCGTGCAGCCATTTTTTCTCAAGCGACGCCCTGACACGCGCCTCCAGCAAGACCGGATTGACCGGCTTGGACAAGTAGTCCTCGGCCCCGGCCTCGATGCAACGCACCACGCTGTCCAGCTCGTCGAGCGCGGAAATCACAATCACTGGAACGTCGTTGGTCTGCTCCGCCGCCTTGAGACGGCGCAGCACCTCGAAGCCGCTCATTTCCGGCAGAATGAGATCGAGCAAAATCAGGTCGAATTGCTGGCTGGTGGCAAGGTCCAACGCGGCCGCCCCGTCCGCGGCGGTGATCACCTGGTGGCCGTTCTGGGTCAGCCGGCGCTCGAGCACGTCGCGATTGGACGCATTGTCGTCGACCACGAGAATCGAACTCGATCGTATCGCCTCCGACAGTGTGCGGTTCGCTGGCAGCGGGGCGACCGCGCGCAATACCTCCGCGACGATAGTGGCATGGCCGCCATCGCCCAAGTCGTCGCGGCGCCCGCGGGCGAGCGCAACCATGGCGTCGATCTGGCCAAGAAGCTGATCGGCGTGGTCTTGGAGCTTCGCTAGGTCCGCTCGCAGCGACTGCTCGCCGCGTTCATCCATGTCCTCGATCAAAAGCTCGCTGTAGCCTTTGATGGCATTGAGTGGAGTTCGCAGATCGTGGCGCAAGCGGCGATGGAACGCTTCCGACGTCTCGCCCTGCGGTGAGTCCGCAAAGGAATCCTTGACGATGCTGGTCACAAACGAGTTCAACTGCTCGCTCGCGCTGCGCATCCGGTCGAGATCGGGCAGCAGCGTATCGAGCTGCAATCGGCGCGCGCTTTCGATAATGATGTCGAGAAATTCGGTAATCGCCGTCGCCGGCGCCTGCACCTCCTGGCGCAGGAAGGCGGTCAGAGCGCGGCTGAGACGTTCGTTCGTTGCGGTCGTCGACAAGGTTCGCCCCTACCGGCCACGGGGAAAAGGCTAGTTTTTCGGTGCGCCAAGGAGCCTTTCGATCTTGCCGATGAGGCGCTCGATTTCCACCGGCTTGGTATCGTAATCGTCGCAGCCGGCCGCGATGGCCTTTTCGCGGTCGCCGCTCATGGCGTGTGCGGTCAATCCGATGATCGGCACCCTGCTGGTAGTATCGTCCGCTTTGACGCGACGCGTCGCCTCCCATCCGTCCAAGACCGGCAGACTCATGTCCATCAGGATAATGTCGGGCCGTTCGCTGGCCGCAAGATCGACGCCTTCTTGTCCGTTCACCGCGAAAATCACCTCAAAGCCGCGGCGCGTGAGCCGCCGTGACAGCATATCGCGGTTCATTTCGTTATCCTCGACCAGCAGAATTTTCGTCATCGCAGTACCTCGCGCCCTGGCCTGTCGTTGTCTTATGCGTTGGCGCCTGCGGGGAGCATGCGCGGCGGCCGCCGGCGGACGGCTTCGCCGACGGCAGCGGCGATATCCAATCGCGACACGGTCCCCTTGGCGATGATCTTTTGCGCTTGCTGCAGCAGACGCTCGCGCTCGACCGCGGTAAGCCGTTTTGCGGTGATGACGATCACCGGGATGTCCCGCCAGTCGGCGCGCGCAGCAAGCGCATCTAGAACCTCGAAACCGTCCATCTCCGGCATCATCAGGTCGAGCAGAATCATGGCCGGCGCCGGATGCGCGTCGAGCCAAGTCAACGCCTGCCTGCCGTCCACCGCTTCCGCCACCGCCAGGTTCATCTTTTCGACGCTCTGCCGGATCAGCTCGCGCGCATCGGCATCATCCTCGACGAGCAGGACCGGACCTTCGCGCCGAAGCAAGCCATGCAGCAGCGCGCTCAATTGCGCGCGATCGACAGGCTTAGTCAGCACCTCGACGGCACCCAGCGACAGTCCGATGCCGCGGTCGGAAAGCACCGTGACCATGATCACCGGAATATCGCGGAGTTGGGCGTCGGCTTTGAGCGCGGTCAAAACATCCCAGCCGTCCGGCTTGGGCATCAAAACGTCAAGCGTGATCGCATCCGGCAGCACCATACGCGCAAGATTGAGCGCTTCGGTGCCGCTCGTGGCACGAATGAGGCGGTATCCGGCGCCTTTCAGATTAGCCGTCAGCAGGTCGCGGGCGGCCGGATCGTCATCGACGACGAGCACCGTGGTGGCATTATCCATCTCCCCTGCGATTTGCGGGGCGTCGATGGATTTGAATTGCGGCTGGGTCGCGGGACGGTCCGGCAAAGTGATGGTGAAGGTCGAACCTTCGCCGGGCTTGCTCGCGACAGTGACGTCGCCGCCCAAGAGTTGGCAAAAGTTCCGTGTGATCACTAATCCCAGTCCGGTGCCGCCGTATTTTTCGGATGTCGTGATCTCCGCCTGGCTGAACGCCTGGAACAGCCGGCCGAGCTGTTCTTCGGTCATGCCGATGCCGGTGTCGGAAATGGCAAAGCGTACGGCGGTCCGGCCATTTTGGATACGTTCCGCTACCAGTGTGACGCGACCGTTCTCCGTGAACTTGTTGGCGTTGCTAAGGATATTGAGCAAGCATTGTTTGAGCCTGGTGCGGTCGGTGCGCATGCTGCCAAGGTTATCCGCCAAGCGGTACTCGACTGCATTACGGTTCTTTTCCGCAAGCGGGACGATGATCGTACGCACCTCTTCGAGCAGCGGAACGATCTCGACGTCTTCGAGGAAAATATCTATACGGCCCGCCTCGATCTTCGACAGATCGAGGATGTCATTGATGAGACCGAGCAGATGCCGGCCCGCCCCCTCGATCTTTTTCAGGTCGGGAACAAGCTTGTCCCGTCCGAGATCGACCACATCTTCCTGAAGGATTTCGCTGTAACCGATGATAGCGTTGAGCGGCGTGCGCAGCTCGTGGCTCATATTGGCGAGGAATTGGGATTTGTGTTGGCTTGCAGATTCGAGCTGCCGCCCCTTGTCATGGATTTCTTGGAACAGTCTCGCGTTTTGGATCGCAAGTGTTGACTGCGCCGCAAAGGTCTTGATGAGCTCGATCGTATTTTGCGCGAACGCGCCTGGCGTCTTGCGGCGCACCACCAGCAGCCCCACGATATCCTCGCCACGGAAGAGCGGTGCCGTCAATCGCGCGCGGTAACCAGCGCGCAGGGTGATCTCGTTGAGTGCGGTAGGAGGTTCGTTCCTCAAGTCGGCGACCTGATTCGGCTCGTGCTGCGCGATGTCTCGCGCCACGTTTGGGTCGTCGAGCCCGAAGTGCCGGCTCATCAGCGCGTCGATCAAATCTTGATCCATGCCGCAGGTCGCGCGCAGCTGGAATTGCCGGCTGGCGTCGTCGAACACATAGATCGCACCGGCTTCGGTGCCGGAGAGTTGCACCGCCTTGGCGACAATGGTCGAGAGCACGGTTTCAAGATCGAGTGTCGAATTGACCGCTTGGCTCACTTCGCCGAGCGCGCGCAGCTCTCCGACCGAGCGACCAAGCTGATCGGTGCGCTGGTGAAGTTCGTTGAGCAGACGGGTATTCTCGATGGCGATGACGGTCTGATCGGCGAATTGCTTGACTAGGTCGATCTCATTGTCGGAAAACGGCTGGACTTTATCGCGGTAGAGGACGATCGCGCCCGCCACCGCATCGTCCTTCAGCACGGGAAGCGCAAGCATCGTTCGGCCGCCGCCAAGGTCAACAAGGTCTATAAGTGGCTGATCGACCCCCTCGGCATAAGCCGGGTCCTGGATAAGATCCCTAATGTGCACAAGCGTCTTGGTCCGTATCAATCGCCCCATGGGCGAAATCGGATGGGGCGCACGGAAGATCGATCCCCGCCTGCGCTCCGACAGGGCTTTCGGGAGCTGATGCATGGAGACAGGTCGAAAGCCGTCATCCTCTAGCAGCCAGAGCGTACCAAATTTGGCTTTGCAGAGACGCGTCGCGTTCTCCAGGATCGATCGGAATACGGGTTCCAGATCGCCCGGCGAGCTGCCCATGATCCGCAGAACCTCGGAGGTTGCCGTCTGCTGCTCCAGCGATTCGCCCAGCTCGTGGAATAGCCGCGCGTTCTGGATCGCCAGCACCGACTGGGCCGAGAAAGTCTTGAGCAGCTCGATGACAGTTGTGGGGAAGTCGCCCGGCGCCTTGCGGCGCACCACCAGCGCGCCAACGACGTCACCGGAACGCATGAGCGGCACCAATAGCCGCGCGCGGTAGCCTGCGCGCAGGATGATGTCGTTGACCGGGTTGGACGGCAAATCGTGCAAATCGGAGTGCTGGCTCGGCTCCTGCGTCTTCGCCAACAGACCGACGGCCTCCGAAATCTCGGCATGCATGTTGCGTACGGCCGCGATCAACTCCTCGCTCATGCCATAGGTCGCGCGCAGCCGGAATTCCCGGCTGGCGTCGTCGAATACGTAGATTGCGCCGGCCTCCGTGCCGGAAAGCTGGGTCGCCTTGGCGACGATCGTGGTGAGCACGGTTTCAAGATCAAGCGTGGAGGTCACCGCCCGGGTGACCTCGCCAAGCGCTCGCAATTCGCTGACCGATCTGCCAAGCTCGGCGACAGTGCGCGCGGCTGCCTCCTTCTGCTCGGCTTCGAGTTTTTCCAATCGCACGAGGTTGTCGCGAAAGGTGCGCGCTGCCCGCGCCGCGTCGCCTACCTCGTCGCCGCGGCCGGTATAGGGAATATCCAACCCTCTCGAACCGTCCGCCAGTTGCAGCAAAACCCCGGCGATGCGTCTGATCGGCTTGCCGATCGAAAGAACGCCGAAAATTGCCGCACCCATCAGAATGACGACGACAAATAATCCGGCCCCGATGCTGATTTGCCCGGCCTTCGTCATCAGCGCCGCCGCCGCGGTCGCGTGTTGAGAGGCCAGCGCCCTGGCATCGGATGTTACCCTCTCGATCAAGTCGTTGATCTCGATCCCAATCTTGTTGATCTGATCAAGCGGCTTAGCGATCTCGCCGTAGTCTTTTTTTATCGCCGTCAGCTCGGCGGCGGCGGCGGCGTAGTCTTTCGCCAACTTGACGAGGCTCTCGAGCCGCTCGCAATTTTCCGCGTTGCCGCACAATTGTATCGCAGCCTGGATATGACTGACAGCATTGCCCATGCTCTCGCGCAATCCAGCGAGCGCCTGATCGGCTTCCCGCTCGGCAATCGACAAGCGTATTTCACGTGTGCCGACCTGCATTCGCTGCAAAGCGACGCTGGCGCTTAGGAGGTCAGCGATGACGAACTGTTCGTCGCGCGCCAGCTCGGTTTGCCGCGCGACTGAGGTATTGCTCAGCTGCTGGTTGACAATCATGCCGGCCACGAGCACGACGCCGATGCCAACCGTAACGGCGAGCTTGGTACCAATGGGGATGTTCATTCGGGCCATCCTGATTGTAATAATACAGCTCGTTCTTACATCAGCAAAAACAACTATTCATGCGTTTTGGTGCAGCGGTCGGTGACGCTTTCCGGCATCGGGTTGGGCTTGGAGTGCCCGGTCGTAGCGCTCTGCCTACACATGGTGTCCGCTCGTCGCGTCAATAGGCTGCGCGGAATACGGACGCGATTACCAGCCTTGCGGACGCCGCCTTCGAGTACGTAGCGCGCGCCGAGTTCGCGACCGACCTGGCGCACGTCGACCGATTTGCCCTTGTAACTGAACGACGAATTGCGCGCGATGACCAACAGCCGCCGCTCAACGCGCTCGCTGGGCATTCTGTCTCTCGGACGTCGGGTCCGCCCCCACAACTTGTTGAGGCAGTGTATGGTTGGCAGTTCGCAGTGTCTATCAGCGCTATTGTTTCCCGCAAATACGCATTAATCCGCGTTGCGCCGTAACCCTCTCGCGCTCAGTGCAGCATCGACGTCAAATAGCGGCTGATCGGAATGGTACCGTTCCCAGCCATGTCCGCTTTGGGTCAAAAGCAGACATTGGGGAAGGTTCGACTGATGTCCGCTTTACCCCCAAAAGCGGACATTCGTCAGGGCAATCGGGATGTCCGCTTTGTACCAAAAGCGGACATTCTGCGGTGCAACGTAGCCGCTGCTATTCGATCACCTCGTCGGCGCGGGCAAGCAGCGACTGCGGCACGGTGAGCCCGAGTGCCTTCGCGGTCTTGAGATTAATGACCAGTTCATACTTGGTGGGCGCCTGCACAGGGAGATCGCCCGGCTTCTCCCCTTTGAGGATGCGATCGACATAGCCGGCCGCGCGCCGGAGCTGGTCGGCACGATCTGGTCCATAGAAGATCAAGCCACCATTCGCGACGCTGACGCGGTCTTGGTAGATGGCCGGCAGCTCATAGCGGGCGATGAGTTTTAAGATCAGATCACGATGACCCGTGTTCATCACGCCGCCTGTCATAATCGCACCGCCATTGGGGCTATGGGCAAAGGCCTCTACGGCGCTGGCAATTTCGTCGCTGCTGCGAGCGGTGACCGGCGTTACTTGCAGCCCGACTGACGTCGCCATGGCCTGAATAACACCGAACTGGGCGATCCCGCCAGGGTTGGTATCGTCGCGAAAAACAGCTACCCGGCTCACGTGCGGCGCGATCTCCCTGAGGAGATCTAGGTATTTTCCGGCCATAGTGAATTCGAAGATCATGAAGCCAGTTATGTTGCCCCCTGGCCGGGCCAAGCTGTCAACGATGCCAGCACCGACCGGATCGGCCACGAGCGCAAACACGATGGGTATCGTGCGCGTGAGTTGCTTGACTGCCGTCGTCGCTGGGGTGCCAGAGGCGAGGATGATATCCGGCGTCAGCGCAAGCAATTCCGCCGCGTAGGCGCGAGCGGCCTCGGCGCCTTGATGCCATCGATAATCGATCCGTGCATTGCGGCCGATGATCCAGCCCGCTTCGGCCAATCCTTGAGAGAATGCTCCGACCAATGCCGGCGCTTCTGGATCGTCCGCTCCGATATTCATTAGCACGCCGATGCGCCGCATATGTTCGCCCTGCTGCGCAAGCGCCCCGAGCGGCCAAGCGGCCGCTGAACCAACAATTCCTTTGATGAAGCTGCGTCGTCGCATTTGCCTTCCTCAAGGCTTAGGACCACGCCAATTGCATCGATGATTACAGCAAGGATTTGCGACTGG
>Ga0318550_10000533_pt1 | contig 10305 bp, 8 predicted proteins | sample GRESIP169b2f23_FD_203499 | JGI IMG/M metagenome (GOLD analysis project Ga0318550, IMG submission 203499) | Tropical soil microbial communities from Luquillo Experimental Forest, Puerto Rico - GRE.SIPMG.169b2f23 | ecosystem: Environmental > Terrestrial > Soil > Tropical forest > Bulk soil... | reverse complement strand
GATCCCGAAAAGTGGATACCGTTTTTCCGAAAAGATCACGCTCAAACAATTTGCTAACGCGAAAGGGCGATTCGCTACGTCCGCCGCGATCCATCGTGCCTCATCTTTGGTGAGCGGCTTGGCCGCGGATCGTCGACGCGGCGCCCAATCCAAAACTCGTGGAGGAAGGCCAGCCAAATACGACCTTCGCGATGGCGAAGAGCGATGCTTTCTTCGAGCGCCCCGAGAATCGTGTTCGGACGCAAGGGTCTCAACTGGCCCTTATCGACGGCCACCACTCCCTCGCCAAGGCCTTGCAAAATTTTGAGAATCTCGAAGCGCTCGCGGCGCCCAATTCGACTATTGCGATCCATGGCGTCGTCCCCATGACATGGATGCCAGAACCGCAACGTCGAAGGCCGAGACAACGTTCCATACCGGCGACGTGGCGCCTGATGAAAATGCTCACTGAGGGCAATTGGCGGACAGCGAGTAGCGCTCGACGATAAGGACTATTCCAACGCAGCGGCGAGGCGGCCGTTTATCAGTTTTATGCTGCACCGCATGAGTCTGCTATTGGCACAAAGCAGACGTCCGGACACGCTCAGCCAATGTCCGCTTTCGGGGGAAAGGCGGACATCAGTCGCACCTTCCCCGATGTCTGCTTTTGACCCAAAGCGGACATAGGTGGCTCAGGATTGCTGCCGTGCAAACTGACTCCCGAACCCCATTTATCTGGGCGCAAATCCCTGATGTAATCGCACTTTGAAAATCGGCGTAGTCCTGAGCCTAGGGATGGGCGATGCGACGGCGCTCCCGAGCAAGCAGCAAACTGGCTAAAGCGCAAAGCCGCAAGGTGAAAACCCTAAAGCGCACCACCCTAGCTGTGCGCCACAGCGGTTCCTCCGATTACGGCCAAGAAACAAACGGGTGGCTTCGTCGCGAGCTGGACGATGCACGGGAACAGCAGGCTGCCACGGCTGACCTGCTCAAAGTCATTAGCCGGTCAACTTTCGATCTGCAAACCGTCCTTGACACATTGCTCAAGTCAGCGGCTCGACTTTGCCAAGCTGATCACTCGTTTATCTTTCTAAGACAGGGTGACGGTTATCGTTGTGCTTCCGGCAGCGGCGACATACCGGAATGGATAGAATATCTGAAGCAGCAAACGATCAGACCGGGTCGTGGTACGATTGCAGCGCGTGCGGTGCTCGAGAGGCGCACCGTCCACATTCCCGATGTTCTCGCTGATCTAGAATACACATTCCTTGAGGCTCAGAGACGGGGCGGTTACCGGACAGCGCTCGGAGTTCCGCTGTTGAGAGAAGGGGATCCCGTTGGTGTGATAGTGCTGACGCGCCCGACAGTCAGGCCGTTTGATGCCAATCAAATCGAGTTGGTTACTACCTTCGCCGCCCAAGCCGTCATCGCCATCGAGAACACGCGACTGCTCAACGAGCTACGCGAAAGCCTCGACCGTCAAACCGCGACAGCCGACATCCTACGGGTAATTGCCAGTACTCCCGAGGACAGCACGCGCGCGCTCGACACCATCGCCGAAACGGCCGTGCGGATGTTCAATGCAGCCAGCGTCAGCCTTAGGCGCGTTGAGGGCAATGTCCTTCGCGTCATCGGTGCGGCGGGTCCCAGCGCAGCCAAAGTTCGAGAAATTTTGCCTGACTTCCCACTTGAATCGCCGGATCCAGCGGCGCGCTCTGTCTTTGACAATCGCCAAATCCATATTGAGGGCCGCCGCGCCGTCCTGCCGAATGAAGGCGGAGAAATCGCCCGTGTGTTGCCCGCCCTGCCACTCGGCTCGCAGGCATTCACGCCGCTGTCCAGGCAGGGCGAGGCGATTGGCGTGATGGTCGTCACTCGGAGCGAGGTGCGTCCATTCCAACAAATCGAACTCGACCTAATGAGGGGTTTTGCTGACCAGGCGGTGATTGCGATTGAGAATGCGCGACTCCTGTCCGAACTGAGGCAGTCGCTGGAGCAGCAAACGGCGACATCTGAAGTGTTGACGATCATTTCACGCTCGCCGGCCGGACTGGAGCCAGTGTTTCAAGCCATTCTGGCAAACGCAACTCGCCTGTGCGGCGCCAAGTTCGGTACTCTGAATCTTTACGATGGCGAAGTAGTCCATAGGTCTGCATCTTACAATGTTCCACCCGAATACGCAGAGATGCGTCTGCGAATGGGACGGTGGCGACCTCATCCTGGCAGCGCCACTGCCCAGGTGGTACGGACCAAAGAGTTAATACACTTTGACGACCTGCGTACCTCGCCCGCGTACCTCGAAGGCGATTCGTCCACTAGGGCCATCGTTGACACGGGCGGCGCTCGCACCCTTCTCATGGTGCCAATGCTCAAAGACGATCAACTGATCGGCACTATTGCGATCTATCGCCAAGAAGTTCGGTCCTTTACCGACAAACAGACTGAGTTGGTGGAGAATTTCGCCGCCCAAGCCGTCATAGCCATCGAGAACGCGCGGCTGCTCAACGAATTGCGTGAATCTCTCGAGCAGAAGACCGCAACGTCGGAGGTGCTAAGTGTCATTTCGAGTTCGCCAGATAATATTCAGCCTGTGCTGGAAATCATTGGCGAACGAGCAGAGAAACTTTGCGATGCCGACGTGAGCGTCACATCCATCGTCGACGGCGACCTAATCCGTCTGTCGTCGGTTCATGGCGTGACAGAGGCTGGGGTGAAAGCTGTTCGGCATGCATTTCCAATGCGGCTCACTGACGAGACAGTCACGGCGCGCGCGATCCGCACTCGTAGCGTTTGTCATGTCGCGGATGTGCTGAGCGATCTTAAATATCCACCAAAAGACGCTGTGCATGCCGCGCAGGTGGGCGGTTATCACGGTTGCTTGGGTGTGCCGATGGTCCGCGATGAGCAGGTTGTCGGAGCGATCTTTGTTGCGAAGAAACAGCCGGGATTATTCTCAGACGCACAGGTTCAACTCCTCAAAACCTTCGCCGATCAGGCGGTGATTGCGATCGAAAATGTGCGGTTGTTCAACGAAACTAAGAATTCCTTGGAGCAGCAGACTGCTACCGCCGACGTTCTCAAGATCATCAGCCGCTCGACCTTCGATCTGCAAACAGTGTTGCAAACTCTCGTTGAATCAGCTGCCCGGTTCTGCGCTGCCGACAACGCCACCGTTGTCCGCGAGAAAGATGGGCTCTTCTACACAGCCGAGGCCTACGGCTATTCCCGCGAATTTCTAAACTATCTTAGGAATATTCCAATCAAGGCCGAGCGGGGATCGGCGTCGGGGCGCGCGCTGGTCGAAGGTCGCGTCGTTCATATCCCCGACGTAAAGGCTGACCCGGAATACACATTCGTTGAAGCGCCGAGATTGGGCGATTTCCGCACGGCTCTCTGCGTCCCCATGCTGCGCGAGGGCATCCCGATCGGCGTGCTCACCTTGACGCGCTCGGAAGTACAGCCATTCACCGACAAGCAGATCGAACTGGTCACGACCTTTTCCGATCAGGCCGCGATCGCCATTGGGAATGTGCGGCTGTTCGATGAAATCCAGGATAAGAGCCGCCAGCTTGAAGTGGCAAGCCAGCACAAATCGCAATTCCTGGCCAATATGAGCCACGAACTGCGCACGCCGCTCAATGCCATCTTGGGTTATACCGAATTGATGGCGGACGGCGCTTATGGCGAGCCATCCGAGAAAATGCTTGGCATACTAAAGCGTCTTGAGGCCAACGGCCGGCACCTGCTCGGACTCATCAATGACGTGCTCGATCTGTCCAAGATCGAGGCCGGCCAACTGGTCCTCGAACTCTCCGATTACTCTGTTCAGGACATCGCCCAGACGGTCCGCAGCACGCTTGAGCCGCTGGCGGCCGACAAGAAGCTCGCATTCAGGGTCGAGATGGCTCCTGAACTGCCACCCGGTCGTGGCGACGGCCGGCGCTTGACGCAGGTCCTGATCAATCTCGTTGGCAACGCCATTAAGTTCACCGATGCGGGCGAAGTCGCGATTAAGGCTGAAGCTAATAATGGCTCATTCCATGTATCCGTTCGCGACACCGGACCCGGGATCTCCGCTGCCGATCAAACGAGGCTGTTTCAGGAATTCCAGCAGGCCGACAATGCCATCACCAAGAAGAAGGGCGGCACTGGCTTGGGGCTGGCCATATCGAAGCGCATCATCGAGATGCATGGCGGTCGGATTTGGGTCGAATCACAACCTGGCCAAGGCTCAACGTTTGCTTTCACGCTTCCCGTCATCGTCGAGCGACAGGTGGAGCCGGCATGAGCAAGCGTATACTGGTGGTGGAGGACCAGCCGGATGGTCGCCAGATCATTCGCGACATGCTTGCCCCTACCGACTATGAGATCACCGAGGCTGAAAACGGCGAGGAGGCGCTCGCGGCTATTACAAAGCAGCGGCCCGATCTCATCCTAATGGATGTTCAAATGCCGATCATGGATGGTTACACCGCTACGCGCCGGATCAAAGGCGATGCGACGCTGCGATCGATTCCAATCATCGCCGTCACCTCTTATGCGCTCACTGACGAAGAGAAGAAGGCGCGAGCGGCGGGTTGTGATGACTACGTGTCAAAGCCTTTCAGCCCACGCCAACTGCTGGCGAAAATTCGTCAGTACCTCTCCCAGTAGATCGCAATTGCTGCACTGCATATGTCCGCTTTTGGCACAAAGCGGACATCCCGACATGCTCAACTAATGTCCGCTTTTGGAGGTAAAGCGGACATTGGTCGGACTTAGTGAAATGTCCGCTTATGACACAACGCGGACGTTCTAATGAGCGGATTCTGATGAGCCACGGCGGAGATTACGGGAGCGCATCGACACGCACCCGCTCGATAGGGAGCGCGGACCAACCTGATGGTGCAGCGACATCGACGCCCAGCGGCGCGATGAGAGCAAACTCCTTACCCGGACCGAGTACCATCTGCCGCCGCCATAATGTCGTTTGCGGGAATTGCTGACGAATCGTGTCGAGGACCGGGCGCCACTGAAAGCCGCGCGGCCGCGTCAGCCAAACTGCGGTCGAACGCTCCGGCAAAACGGGTTCGCCCCAGACCAAAGCGTAAAGTCCGCCATACCCCTCTTCCATCTGGGTCGCAGCGGCATCGTGCGCACTCACCACCGGGCCAGCAACAGCGAAAGAGTTGAGTGGATCGAGCGCCCAGGAGCCATCTAGTAGGCACCAGTCCTCGTATCCGGGCAGATTGCCGAGCCAGGGCAAATCCGCGACGCGGAATGAGGCACTGCCGCGGAAGCCCGGCGGGTCCTGTTGCCCAAGATGCTGCTGGAAGCGCAGCAGCGCTTCCTCATATTGCTTTATGGTGGTCGTCGAGTGTGGGCGGTGCCAGAATAAATAAGCGAGCATGACGGTTCTACTGTGGTTTGGGACTTGAACCGGTTCCCGGCGTGCTCGAGAAATTCAGGTTATCTGTATGAACAATGCATACAAGACGATCCGCCTGGAGCGATCGGGACCTGTGGCAATTCTAACATTGTCGCGCCCAGATCGCATGAATGCTATCGACAAGCAAATGCTGCGCGAACTGCAGTACGCGCTCGATGATGTCGAGCGTGACGATGCGCTTCGTGTGCTAATCGTTCAGGGTGCTGGCGGTAACTTCTCCTCGGGTTTTGATCTGAAAGAGCAGATGGAGACGCGGCCGAGCGGGTTCGCCGCATGGCGCGAAATCTTAGACAGGGATTTTTCGACCGTTACGCGATTTTGGCACCTCAAAAAGCCGACTATCGCGGCAGTGCGGGGCTATTGTTTAGCTAGCGCCTGTGAACTCGCATTGATCTGCGATATCACCATCGCGGCCGAGGATGCGATTTTCGGTGAACCGGAACTTAAATTCGGAGCTGGCATCGTTGTTATGATTTTGCCGTGGCTCATCGGCCCCAAGAGAGCCAAAGAAATTATTCTGACTGGCTTGGATCGTATCCCAGCAGTTGAAGCGGCGCGGATCGGGCTGATCAATCGAGTGGTTCCGGGAAATCAGCTTGAGTCCGCAGCTGTAGCTCTGGCGCGTCACATCGCGGTCATCGATCCTAATTTGGTGCAGAGGACCAAGCAGGCGATCAATCAATGTTTTGAAACAATGGGTTTGGTGGAGGCGCTGAATAGGGCGCTTGAAATCGATCTCGCGATCGAGGGAGCCGGCAGCGATGACAAGCGGCAATTCATGGAAATTGCTCGCAGGGAGGGACTGCGCAAGGCGATTGAATGGCGAGATGCTCGGTTTATTGGCAGCTACGATGGATAATCTTGGACAGCTTCTCCTTGAGCGGTTCGAGAATTGCTCCGACGCTCCGGCTTTGAATGATGCCGGCGGGATGCTGTCATATCGAGTGCTTGCGGGTAACGCACTCAGAGTAGCCAGCGCTTTGCGCCTTCTCGGAATAAGTGAATACGAGCCTGTGCTCGTACCGGTCGCCAACGAAACGCGAGACATAGCCGCTTTGATCGGGGTTTGGGTGGCCGGCGGAGTTGTTGTGCCGATCGGACGTCATTCGCCTCATGCGGTAATTGAAAGCCTGCGTCAGGCAACAGGCGCAAGGCTTTTCATAGCGAACGATAACGCCGTGCTCGTAACACGCGTCTCCCCGCAAGAGCCCCCCATTCGCCCACTCCTCAAAGGAGCGGCTCTCATCATTTTCACGTCGGGAACGACGGGACGACCAAAGGGTGTTGTCCTGAGCCATCACGCCTTCATCGGAAAACTGCATGCGATCGATGAGATGCTCAATTTCCCGCCAGAGACCCAGACATTACTAGTTTTACAAATCACCTTTGTGTTCGGTCTATGGGTGACACTGCTAACCCTGCTGAAGGGTGGCACCGTCTGGATGTATCGGCGTTTCGACCCAGCCGAAGTTCTTGCTGTGCTCAACGAGAAACGCATTTCAGAAGTAGCATTCGTTCCCACAATGATCCGCAAAATCCTGACCGCCAACGAGTCGCTGGCACCATCCTCAGCCGCGAACATCAAATCTAGAATATTGACGGGTGGCGAACCATTTGGTCGTGAGTTGAGTCGCCGGCTACAAATGTTCGCTCGCAATGGCATTGTCGATATATATGGACTGACTGAAACATGCAGTTCGGACTTTTTCCTTCGGGAGAAGGATCAGGCGGCGTTCGCCGGAACTATCGGTCGTCCGGGACCGCGAGTGCAATTTCGTATCGCCGACGATCAAAGTCGTGAACTGCCAATGCAGCATATTGGCGAGCTGCAGATTTGCACGCCCTTTATCATGAACGGCTACCTTGACGAACCTGACCTTACCCGCTCCTCCTTCGTCGACGGATTCTTTCGAACCGGAGATCTCGCACAAGTGCGTGAGGACGGTCAGGTCGAGCTTGCCGGCCGGATCAAGGATCTCATTATGCGTGGCGGTACAAAAATCTCGCCTCTCGAGCTTGACCATATCTTGCTCGAGCACCCTGCCGTTGCTGGGGCACTGACAACCGGAATTCCCGACGAAATAATTGGGGAGCGAATTCACGCACTTGTCGTGCCGCGCGCGGGTGCAGGCGTTGATGAAGCTGAGCTGCGAGCCTTTGTCGCCAGCAGAATTGAAAGATTCAAGTGCCCCGACGTGTATCACTTCGCCCAGGAGCTTCCGACCGGGCGGACCGGAAAAGTCGACCGAAATGCGCTTCGCGATCTATTGTTACGAAAAAACTGAATATTGGCGTCTCTCGGGACAAGAGCACTTGCGCCTTCGTGCCAAGGACTGCGTTGTTGGATTCCGCGATATAGCGATCGATCACGGCTGAGAGTGTCGGACCTGCGTTCCTTTCGAGATCGCCAGGACCTTTGCGCTCGGCCGAACGTTTCACAATCCAGGTGCTGACCACCGGGTTGCGGTCTAAGGTTTTTTGCCTCGCGATGGATGATAACCGGCTTTCTTCATGACGATCTGGGCGGTAAAGGTCTTGAAGCCGTCTTTGCGGGACCCATTGTTTGTCGTACCTGTCGTGCCGATGTCAGTCGGGCTAGTCAGTGAAAAGGGTTCGAAATGGGGCCGAAAATGGTACGACATGAGACGAGATGAAATTGACCAAGTAACTGATAGGACAAAAATAACTTGGCAAGGTTGGTCGCACCGATTCTGTATCGCTCCTATGATGGAGTGGACCGACCGGCATTGCCGGTTCTTCCACCGCCTGCTGACGCGACGCGCTCTCCTCTATACCGAGATGTTAACCACCGGCGCTGTGCTGCACGGCGATCGCGGGCGGCTGTTGCACTACAACGCGAGCGAACATCCTTTGGCATTGCAGCTCGGCGGAGCCGATCCGCCGGCGCTTGCGCAATGCGCGCGGATCGCGGCAGATCTGGGTTTTGATGAGATCAATCTAAATGCCGGCTGTCCGTCGGATCGTGTCCAGGACGGCCGCTTTGGCGCGTGCCTGATGGCGGAGCCGGCGCTGGTGGGCGAGTGCGTTGCCGCCATGAAAGCTGCTGTGGCGATTCCAGTCACGGTCAAATGCCGTATCGGCATCGACGATCAAGATCCGGAAGTGGCACTCGGAATTTTCGCCGAAATGGTGGAGCGGGCTGGCGCCGACGCGCTGATCGTGCATGCCCGCAAAGCCTGGCTCAAAGGATTGTTGCCGAAAGAGAACCGCGAAGTCCCGCCGCTCGATTATGAGCGGGTCTATCGGCTCAAAACGGCGCACCCTCGGCTGCCGATCGTGATCAATGGCGGTATTGCGAGCCTTGAGCAGGCGCGCGCGCATCTTGACCGCGTCGACGGTGTGATGATGGGCCGCGCCGCTTACCAGAAGCCGCGGCGGTTGCTCGCTGTCGATGCTCTTTTGTTCGCAGATGCGTCGCCGTTTTCGTCGCCGCGCGCAGCCGCGATGGCGCTCGTACCCTATATCGAGCGCGAACTTGCCGAGGGCGGCAGGCTTCACGCCATCACCCGCCATCTGCACGGACTGTTTGCTGGCGTGCCTGGCGCGCGGGCCTTTCGTCGGCAGCTTGCCGGTGCTGCGGCATCCCCGCAAGCCGGCGCTGAACTTCTGATCGCCGCGCTCAGCCTCGTTTCGGACGCGGTGCCCGACAGCCCCCGGATTGCCGCTTAGCGGAAGGTCGGGATGATATTCACGGACGCAGTGAAAGAACAAAACTGAAATGTTACTCGGCGTCCCGCTTACTGAGCTTCTCTGGCTTGCGCTCGCTGTTATCGTTGCCGGCATCGTTACCGGAGTGCTCGCCGGCCTGTTCGGCATCGGCGGCGGGGCGGTCATCGTGCCGGCGCTTTATGAAGTATTTCGTCTGCTTGGCGTACCCGAAGAGGTGCGCATCCAGCTCTGTGTCGGCACCTCCATCGCCATCATCGTGCCGACAACGATCCGCTCCTATCTGGCGCATCGGGAAAAAGATCTTGTGATCCCGCAAGTGATCCGGGTCTGGGCGGCGCCTGCGGTGCTTGGCGTCATCTGTGGCGCCGTCATCGCGGCCTTCGCACCGGCGGCGGTATTCAAGATTGCCTTCGTTGTGATCGCAACCCTTATCGCGGTCAAATTCTTCTTCGCGGGGGATCGCTGGAATCTGGGCACCGACTTGCCCGGCACCGCGGCAATGAGTGTCTATGGTTTCGGCATCGGCCTTTGCGGCTCGTTGATGGGCGTGAGCGGCGGCTCATTGTCCAATATCGTTCTCACGCTGTACGGCAAGCCGATCCACAATGCCGTGGCGACATCGGCTGGCCTCGGCGTGCCGATCACGATCGTCGGTACGCTCGGCTATATCGCTGCCGGCTTGCCGCACGAGGTGTTGTTGCCGCCGCTCTCGCTCGGTTTCGTGTCGCTGATCGGCTTGGCGGTGATTGCGCCTTTGTCGAGCCTCACTGCACCTTATGGCGCCCGCCTGGCGCACCGGCTGTCGCGCCGTACACTCGAAATTACCTTTGCGACCTATCTGCTGCTGGTGTCGCTGCGGTTTCTCGTCAGCTTGTATTGAAATTACCGATAGCCGCGCATCATCAGCCTGTCGCCGCTGACTTGCCAGCTTTGCAGGCGGTTGAGAAAGCTCATCCCGAGAAGGCTGGTGCGCAACTGCCCGGGCTGGACGACCAGCGCCTCGACGGAACGTTCTTCGAGTTCGCCGAGCGCGATACGGTCGAGCGTGACCGGCGCTGCGCGGGCGCGGCCGTTCGCCGTGTCGATGCTGACGGTGTAATTGAGCAAAGCGAGCGGCAGCCCCGCTACTTTGGCGTCGTCGGGCGTCAACACGACCGAACTGGCCCCGGTATCGACGACCATGTGCACCCGCGCGCCGTTGATCTGGG
>Ga0318550_10000529_pt1 | contig 10345 bp, 9 predicted proteins | sample GRESIP169b2f23_FD_203499 | JGI IMG/M metagenome (GOLD analysis project Ga0318550, IMG submission 203499) | Tropical soil microbial communities from Luquillo Experimental Forest, Puerto Rico - GRE.SIPMG.169b2f23 | ecosystem: Environmental > Terrestrial > Soil > Tropical forest > Bulk soil... | reverse complement strand
GTGCATCCGCGCGCGATGCGTCGAGCGTGGCAGCCAACCAAGGAGAAAGCGATGAAGCGCGTTTCACTCGCTAGCGTCCTTCTGAGCGGACTTTGCGCGTTGCTGCTGATGCCCAAAGCACTTGCCCAGCAGGTGGCTGGCGATCGGATCGAGCCGAAAGCCGGAACCTGGAAGACGTGGGTCATCTCGTCGGGCCGCGAATTCCGAGCAGCGCCGCCTCCAAACGAGGCCGCAACCGCCGCCGAGATCGATGAGCTCAAGAGCCTCGCCGACAAGCGCGATGCGGCCGCGAGGGCCCTCATCGCCTACTGGAACGTCGGCCCGCCGTCGTACCGCTGGCACGAAATCGCGCTGAGCGAGGCGATGCGCGATAATCTTTCCTGGAACTTTTCGATCAGACACTTCGCCTTGCTCCACGTGGCCATTTATGACGCCTTGGTGGCGGCTTGGGACAGCAAGTACGAATACGGCCGCAAGCGCCCGAGCGAGGTCGATGACAAGCTGATGACAGCACTGCCCAACCCGCGCAGCCCGGCCTACCCGGCAGAGCACGCGGTCGCCGCGGGCGCCGCCGTGGAGGTGCTGTCCTACATATTTCCGGATCGGGCCTCCGCGTTCGCGGCGAAGGGGGAAGAGGCGGGCCGATCGCGCGTGCTCGCGGGTGTGCAGTATCCCAGTGACATCAGCGCCGGCCTCGAACTCGGACGCCGCGTCGCCGCGCGCGTGATCGAGCGCGGCAAGGCTGACGGCTCCGACGCCAAGTGGACCGGCAGCATCCCAACCGGGCCGGGCAAATGGAACGGGACGAACCCGATCCTGCCGCAGATGGCGGCATGGAAGACCTGGGTGCTCACGTCCGCGAGCGAGTTCAGGTCTCCTCCTCCGCTTGCGCACGATTCGCCCGAGAAAGCCGCCGAGCTTACTGAGCTCAAGACCTTCCAGCGCACGCCCAAAACGAATTCTGCCGCCAATTTCTGGGAGTATGCCGTCGGCGGCCTGCGTGCTCACCAGTATTGGAGCGGGCAAATCGGCCGCCTCATCCTCGAGTACCGGCTCGACGATAATCCGCCTTTGGCGGCACGCGCCTACGCGCTCCAAAACATCACCTCGCTTGATGCCGGCATCGCCTGCTGGGACGGCAAATATGCCTACTGGGCCATTCGCCCCTTCCAACTCGACCCGGAGGTGAAGCCACTGTTTCCGACACCGAACCATCCAAGCTATCCAGCCGCGCATGGCTGCCTTTCGACCGCGACGGGCGCCATCCTCGGGTACCTGTTCCCGCGCGACGCCGCCACCCTTGCCGCGCTCGCCCAAGAAGCCAACGAGTCGCGCATCTGGGCCGGCATTCACTATCGCAGCGACACCGTGGCCGGCGCGGCGCTCGGTCGTGCGGTTGCCAACAAGGTGATCGATGGGGCGCGAAAGGACGGTTCGCAATAGGCGACGCGAGTGCGTCAAGCCGCTCCCGCGTCGAACGGCTTGAAGTGATCCGCCCTCGCCGCCGTGACGGGCTGGGTTCGCCCGTCATCATCCCCGTGGCGGCGCCTCACCCAGTCGGTGAGGTTACCGTTCGACGCGGACGTGCGAACGGGTGAAACGAAGAAAAGCGCGCTATATGCAGATGCTTCCCGGCGCTGCCAGCGCGGCGGCGTCACGCGTCGCGATGCGTCGGGTTCAGTTGATCTCGCCGGCAGGCCTTACCAGGGCCGGCCCCATGACTGGTCATAGCGACCGCGCAGGTAACGGTTGTCGGGCGCATAGGCCTGCGCGCTCCATTGCGAGGCGGGCAATCTCCACTCGCGCGACCAATCGTGGCCACCAGTCTTGCGCGACGCCTTTCGCACCTTCTTCGGCGCTCGCGGGCGGGGCGGGTCGACAACCGCCGGCGTCGGTACATCGCTATTTGCCGCGTCGGTGGGGTTGGGGGCCGCGGCCGATGGCTCCGGCGCCAATAGAACGACGCGACCCAGCGGAAGGGCACCAATGATCGCGCCTTCGTTCGCCGCGCGCCGGTTCTTGAGCTTGCGCACCTTGCCCACGCCGCACTTGGCGTCTCCTTCGCACGCGGTCGCGCCGCCTTCCGGTGCAGGAGACGTGTCAGCGGTCGTGGTCGCCCGGCCAACCGTTGGCACGGTGTCGGCGTGGGTTCCGGCCGCATCGCCATGCGCGATCAGCAACGCGCCGTCGGTGGCGGGCTCATAGCCGAACTTTGCCACCAGCGCGCCGCCGATGATCAAGACGGCAAGGCAAATGAGCGCGACCCTCCCTCTGCGGCGGAACTTCGGCGAGGGACACAACAAACCAAAGTCAGGATGCAGGTTATACGCCGGGGGCACAACACCCTCCCGCGGGCCCTCCCCAGCGGACCGCGATTACACCCAACGCCCCCGATGTTGCTTTCGTGGCGTGCACGCGATCTTTCCGCCAAAGCTCAAGATCGTGTGCGCCGCCACCAGAGATAACACATCAGCGGCCATATCGGTAGCGATTTTGCGCACGCGATGGGAATACCCCCGCACCACCGTCGGCTCGGCGACGTAGCAACGGCCGGCGATGCGCGCCCCGGCCGCGTTCGGCGGGCACCGCCCCACTTTTTGCATTGACAAATGGTCCATATCGTGTATATGCACGACATACGGTATGCATCATGACCAGCGAGCGGGACATTCTTGCGAATTGCGCCTGCCATCGGGTGCGAACTGCGGCACGCGCCGTGACCCGTGCCTACGATGAGGCGTTGCGCCCGGTAGGGCTTCGAGCCACGCAGCTTTCCGTCTTGGTTGCCACGGCAGCGGACGATGCTTTGTCCATTACCGCCCTCGCCAAATTGCTGGGCATGGACCGGAGCACTTTGACTCGGAATTTGCGGCCGCTCGAAGCGGAAGGATTGATTACGGTCGGACGTGAAGGATGGCGACGAAGCCGCACTTTGGAGATTACCGAGAAGGGGCGATCGCGACTGCGCGAAGCTTTACCCCTTTGGGAGAAGGCGCAGCGGACGCTGCGGAGAAAACTGGGCGATCGACGGTGGGACGTCATCCGCAATGATTTGGATGATCTCATTCGGGCCGCTTGAGACCCGCATCATGGCGTCGTGATTCTGCGCGAATAGCGAGAACAGAAGGGAGGGGCGCATGACCTAGAAGTCCACAATCGCACCCTTAGTCGTGTATCTACACGACTAAGCAACGGCAATCCATGCAACAGGAGCATCAACATGAAATACTTCATCGACACCCACGACAAGAACAAAGGCAGTTTCCCGGAGCAGCAACTCACCGAGCAACAGTTCTTCGATCAATTCGCCGCGCTCGAGGAGGCCGCCGAGCAGTTTGGCGTTTTTGGTCACGCCGCGCATGTGAATTTGAAGGACGGCAAGGCCTTCTGCTTCATGTCCGGGCCGGACGAGGACTCCATCCGCAAAACACATGCGGCGATCAATTTGCCATACGACTCGATCACGGAGGTAAGGCGCGTGACCGGCGCCGACATGCGCATTCCGCAACCAGCGCAAGCGCAGAAACGTAGGGCAGGGTAGGTATGCTCCCGCGAGCGCGGCCGCTCAACCGTGCCGGCGGTCATTCCGCATGACCGCCGGAGCGGAGACCGCGACTGCGTTGCGGCACCTGCGAGCCGTGCAGCACCAGACATAACCGCCAGCCGAAGACTCACTCCGCCTTGATGTTCGCCGCCTTGATGATCGGCCACCACTTCTCGATCTCGGCCTTCTGCTGCGCGGCGAGCGCCTCCGGCGTCTGTTGCTCGCGCGGCCATAGTCCCTGACCCAAGTCGGTGAGCCGCTGGCGCACCGACGGATCGGCCAAGGTCTCCACCAGCGCGGCATGAAGGCTTGCGATGACATCCTTGGGCGTGCCCTTGGGCGCCCACAGGCCGTGCCAGAACGAGGCGTGCAGCCCGGGCACTCCCGCTTCGTCGAATGTCGGCGTATCGGGCGCCGCCGCCCACCGGGTCTTGGCCATGACCCCATAGGCCTTGAGCTGACCGGCGCGCACTTGCGCCAGCGCGCTCGCCACCTGGGTGAAGGTCAGGTCGATCTGCCCGGCCACCAAATCCTGGATCATGGGCGCGGCGCCGCGGTAGGGCACGAACTGAAAGCGGGTGCCGGTATTGTTCTGGAAGTAAGTCCCGACGACGTCCGCTCCGCCGCCGACGCCGCCGATCCCCACCGTCGCCTTGCCCGGATTTTCCTTCATCCAAGCGACCAGTTCCCGCAGATCCTTTGGCGGCAAAGCAGCTTTTGCGACGAACCACACCGGACAGTCCGCCACCAGCGATATCGGCTCGAAATCCTTCACCACGTCGAACGGGAGCGCGTAGGTCGCACCGTTGATGACGTGCGTCTGCCAGTGGCCGAGGATGACCGTGTAGCCATCGGGTGCCGCGCGCGCGACGCGGCCGGTGCCGATGGTGCCTGCCGCTCCGGTCGGGTTTTCGACGATGACGGATTGGCCGAGCGCCCCCTTCATCCGCTCGGCGAGCACGCGCGCCAGCGCGTCGGTCGGCCCGCCCGCCGGGAACGGTACGACGATGGTGATGGGACGTGAGGGATAGGTCTGCGCCTGCGTGTCCTCGACGAAGGCGAACGACGCGGCGATTGCGATGGCAGCGAAGAACTTGCTCATGTCACACCTCCCGCCGCGACGGAAGCGGCGCGCGAATATTGAACGGTCATTGCGGCGCGCGTGCCAGACGCTTGTCTCCCCCGAGCAAGCCGCGCAAGGGACCGCGCATCATCGCCTCGCGGTAGCTGCGCAAGTCCTCTTCGTCCATCGCCGTTTTGTGCGGCTGTCCCGCTTCCGCTTTCACCGTGACTTTCGGCCCCAGTAAAACCGTCGTGCCGAGGCCGGCATAAACGTAGCGGTCGCCGAAAGTCTCTTTCAAAATGGCGAAGGCGGGCTCGCCGGTGCAGTGAACGGGAGCGAGATAGCGCACACTCCAGTTGTCGCGTAGCGAGACCGCTATGCTGTTGATCTGGTCGTCTTTCGCCGGCAATAAATGCGTGCCGCCCAAGACCAGATGTATCGGCTTATTGATCGCACCCTTGGCCGCCTCGACGATCTTTTCGATTGTTGGATGACTGCACCCGACAACGAGAACAATGCCGTCGGGCGTGTCGATCGCCAGCGAGATTTCCTTCACCTCCAGGTCGACGCCCCAAGTCCCATTCAGCAGGATCAAATGGAATCCGGGCGCCACCTCGGTCGTCTTGGTTATCCATGTGAAATTGCCTTGCGGCCACGGGCTGCCGAAACGCAGCGTCTGCGGCGGTCTCCCGTCGAAATAACGCATGTCCGAAGGCAGGGATTCGTCGCGCCTGTAGAAAGTGCCTGGCAAGGCCGCACCGAACACACCGAAGTTTTCCTGCGGCGCATAGATCTTCACCGCGGGGTTGACCTTCAAAAGATGATTTAACCCGCTCGTGTGGTCGCCGTGGCGATGGGAGACAACTGCGAAATCCAGTTGCCTCAGGTCGATGCCCTTGGCCTCGACATTGTGCGCGAAAATCTCCGCGTTATTCCCAGTATCAAACAAGATGCGCTTGCCACCATACTCGATGAGCGCGGAAAATCCCCAGTCTTTCTTCATCGTCGAGGTCGTGCCGAAGGCGTCGTAAAGAACCGTGATCTGCGCGGCGCTCGACTCCGCGTATGCCGGAGCGGCGCCAATCGCTGCCGTTGAAACCATCAGCGCAGCAATTTTAGAGAGGACGTGGCGGGTCATCGTATGCTCCCTCGAACAAATTCAAGGCATCGGTTCTTGTCGCGAACTGCCAAAAGGTCCCGTCTGAAATCCCCGCGCTGGTCGGGCACGGAAGCGCAGGGATCGAAGTCGGCAGCAGGAACACGCGAGTCCAGCTCATCGCGGGACTCGCGTTCATGTTTCCAGGCAGAACCGGTCGCCAGCCTCCGGCCGGTGCTACAGCAGCGATCCCGGCGCCTTCCTGTAGCGGTTCACGATCGCGTCGGCGCTCATATAGGCAAGCGCCTGGATGGTGAGCGTCGGATTGAACCCGCTCATGCTCGGGAATGTGGAGCTCCCGATGATGAACAGGTTGGGGACATCCCAGCTCTGCCCGTAGCGATTGACCACGGAGGTCTTCGGATCGCTTCCCATGCGCGTTCCGCCCTCGTGGTGAGCGCCCGGCGCGCCTGGGCCCAACGGCGCGCGCCACACCTGCGCCGCTCCCATGGTGCGCCCGATCTCCTCCATCTTCTTCATCATGAACTCGACGCGCGCGAGCTCGTTCGGCCGTCGCCAGTCGTAGGTCAGGCGCGGCGCGGGCAAGCCCCACGCATCCTTCACGTCGGGATCGAGGTCGATCATCTGGTCGGCGTAGGGGAGATTCTCGGTCTGCGCGACCATCGCCACCTGCCGCGTAAAGGACTTCGCCAGATAATCGCGATAAGCCGCGCCCCAGCGCGGCGTGCCGGGCGGCGGCGCCGTGGTGGTGTGGCCGATCGGCCCGCCCTGCAGATTGCCCGTGCCGACCGAGATCTGCGAGCCGCGGATGAAGCCCGTGCCGCCGTGGTCGAAATTGTCGGCGTTGAAGTCGTCGATCGTGTGCTTCTGTGCGCTCGGGCCCATGTAGTTGTTGACGTGCCGGTCGTCGAACGTGGCATAAACGTTCGGCATCATATGCGCCGTCAGGTGCTTGCCGACCTGCCCGCTCGAATTCGCGAGCCCATTTGCGAACTTGTCCGTCTTCGACAGCAGCAGCAACCGCGTGTTGTCGTAGATGAAGGTGCTGAGGATGACGAGCTCGGCCTCGATCGTGTTGTCGGAGCCGTCCGGGCCGTAGTAGCGCACGCCGGTCACCCGACCGCTGTTGTCGCTGTTCACGCGGTGACACATGGCTCCCGTGATCAGCTTGAAGTTGCCGCTCGCATCGGCCTCGGGCAGCTTGGTGATGAGGATGCTCGACTTGGCGCCGACGTGGCAGCCGAACGCCTGGCAGAAGCCGCAATAGGTGCAGGCGGGCCGATCGTGATACGGCTCCGAGAGGATCGCGCGCGGCGTCGAGAACGGGTGATAGCCGAGCTTGCGCGTCGCGGCTTCGAACAGGATGGCGCCCTGGTCCAAGCGCAGCGGCGGCAGCGGGTAGTCGCGACGGCGCGGCGCTTCGAACACATTGCCGCCGTCGATCTTTTGTCCCTGCAGGTTGCCGGCCTTGCCGGAGACGCCGAGCTCGTATTCGGCGCGGTCGTAATAGGGCTCGAGATCGGCGGAGCTCAGCGGCCAGTCCGCGAGCGAGGAGTGCTCCGGAATGGCAGACGCGCCGTAACGCGCGATCGTATGCGAGCGCGCGCGGAAGTCATCCTCGTGGAAGCGCCATGAGACGGCTCCGTAGTGAACTGTGCCGCCGCCCGCCTGATTGCCGTAGTTCTGCACCGGCATCGGAGTTGCCGGTGCATTCGCGTTGGGCCGCCAGGTGATGGGCTGACGCTTGATGTTCGGGCGCAGATCCTGGCGCTGGAAATAGCGCAATTCGTCATGCGGGTCGAAGTCCTGAGTGGTCAGGCGCGGCCCGCGCTCCAGGCCGATGACCTTCATGCCCGCCTTGCCGAGCTCGGCTGCGAGGATGCCGCCCGCCGCGCCCACGCCGACGATGACGACGTCGGTTTTTTCGGTTGCCATGGTTCACCTCCTCCCCGTCAACCGGCCTTGGCCTGCAGACCGACGATGGGCAGCCGCGTGAACGGTCCGCTGCTCTGCATGTCCGCCGCGGTGAATTCGATTTGCCCGCCGGGGAATCCCACCAGGCGCCAGCCGGCGAAGTCCTTGTTGCCGCCATAAATCGGGTCGGCGAACATTCCTTCCATCGTGTGCGTGCGCACCGTGTTGAAGAAGGCAGCCGCCGAGGGCCAGGAGAACTCGCTCGCCTTGCCCTGTTCGAGCGCGGCGATGACCTCGTCCTGTTGCGCGGCGGAGAGAGCGCGGAACGGTTCTTTGTACGTTTTGCGGCAGTACGCGTCCAGCGAGGCGAGCCCGCGCCGGTAAAAGTACTGCAGGTCGGCGTAGGCGCCCGCCAGGCCCAGATCGATATAGTTGAGCACGTCCGCGTCGCGCGCGCCCGGCTTGCCCGGTGCGCCGGGCATGAGCCGTTCGGTAAACGCCGCAACGGTGGCGGCGTCTTCGCCGTTGAAGAATGCGCCGAGCCCCGGCCCCCCCGCAGCCGAATGAGCGGGGCCGGTTCCGGTTCCTGTCGTGCGCGCGTCATGCGTCTGCGCGAGCGCGTCGGGCACCAGGGTTGCGCCAGCGACGGCACCTGCGCCGACCGCCGCGCCGAGCAGGAATGCGCGGCGCGCCTCATCATGCTTGGTCATGGGTTGAGTCCTCCCGTGGTGCGTTTTTAAGACCGGGCGGTCCGGCCGAGCACCGCGCGTGCCGGACCATTATCGTGTGCGCGAGGTCAGCGGCCCGCTTCGCCGCGATCGGTCAGCCGGCCACGCGCAAGCGCGCGCTTGCTCCGGACGAGCATTCGTCCCGGAGACGCGCAGCGGGGCTGGCCACCTGAAGAACTGGCCACCTGAAGAGAATTGAACAGAGGATGACCTCTCCCGACGGCCGGCCTCCGTCACTTAGACTGCGCCCAAGCGGCGCCGCTGGCAAGACGGCATGTCGCTCCGTCGCGCCTCGGTTTGGTCGGTCGCATGAGACATTCTCTTCTGCTCGTCTCCCCGGCAACCGGTGTAGTACCCTCGGAACGTCCGCGAGCATGTTCTCGGGGAATGCCAATGCACGTTGCGCGTCGTCGTTTATTCTATCTTGCCGCCTGCGCGGCTGCGCTGCCGGCCAGCGCGCGCATCGCGCGGGCGCAATCCTATCCATCCCGGCCCGTGCGTTTGATCGTCGGCTTGGCCGCAGGCGGCGGCCAGGACATCGTGGCGCGCCTGATGGGGCAATGGTTGTCGGAGCGGCTCGGGCGGCAGTTCATCGTCGAGAACCGACCGGGCGCCTCGGGCAACCTTGCCCTCGAGGCGGTGGCGAGCGCGCCTCCCGACGGCTACACGCTCGCCCTGCTCGGCGTGAACAACGCGATCAATGCCAGCCTCTACAACAAGGCGGGCTTCGAGTTTCTGCGCGACATCGCACCGGTCGGCGCCGTCATGCGCGTGCCGCTGGTGATGGTGGTCAATCCGTCGTTTCCCGCATCGACGGTCCCGCAATTCATCGCCTATGCCAAGGCCAACCCGGGCAAGATCACCATGGGATCGGGCGGCGTCGGCACCTCGATCCATGTCTCCGGCGAGCTGTTCAAGATGATGACCGGAGTCGACATGCTGCACGTGCCCTATCGCGGCGGGGCGCTGGCGCTCAACGACCTCATCGGCGGACAGCTGCAAGTGATGTTCGACACCATGCCCGAGTCGATCGGCTTCATCCGGGCGGGCACGCTGCGCCCGCTCGCGGTGACCACGGCCGAGCGCGCATCGGTGCTGCCGGACGTGCCCACGGTCAGCGATTTCGTACCGGGCTACGAAGCGAGCGCGTGGTACGGCATTGGCGCGCCCCGCAATACGCCGGCCGAAATCATCGTCGCGCTCAACCGCGAGATCAACGCGGCCTTGGCCGATGCGAAGATCAAAGCGCGGCTGGTCGAGCTGGGCGGCACGCTGTCGGCGGGCTCGCCCGCCGCGTTCGGCAAGTTCATTGCCGACGACGCCGCGAAGTGGGCCAAGGTGATCGAATTCGCCGGCGTCAAGGCGCAGTGACGCCGTCAGATCGGCTTTTCGCCCTTGAGCATGAGGCGGTAGAGGTAGCGGCGCTCGCGCATGTCATAGTCGGGGTTGGCCTGATGCATGACGCTGCGATTGTCCCACAACACCCAGTCGCCGTTGCGCCACTTGTGACGGTACTCGTATTTTTTCTGGGTGGCGTGCCGCATCAGCTCGTCGATCAGCGCCAGCGCCTCCTTGTCCTCCATGCCGACGATGGATTCCATGCGTACCGGATTGAGGAACAGCGCCTTGCGGCCGTTCTCGGGGTGGGTGCACACCAGCGGGTGGACGCCGGGCGGCGGCAACTTGCTGCGACTTGCCTCGGTGATTTGCCCGAGCGGGCGTGGGCTATATTTGCTCTGGTAGACATGAACCGCCTTGAGCTGGTCGATTCGCTGCTTGGTATCCGCGGGCAGGTCGTCATAGGCGTCGTGCATATTGACGTATTGCGTGTCGCCGCCGCTCGAGGGCAGTTCGACGGCGAACAGCGTCGTGGCCTTGGGCGGGCGCGGGTGGTTGGAATGGTCGGTGTGGAAGGTCTCGCCCGGGATGATGCGCCTGCCGTTTTCGATCTGGTCATTGGACACGTAGTCGACGCCGGG
>Ga0318550_10000524_pt1 | contig 10368 bp, 10 predicted proteins | sample GRESIP169b2f23_FD_203499 | JGI IMG/M metagenome (GOLD analysis project Ga0318550, IMG submission 203499) | Tropical soil microbial communities from Luquillo Experimental Forest, Puerto Rico - GRE.SIPMG.169b2f23 | ecosystem: Environmental > Terrestrial > Soil > Tropical forest > Bulk soil... | reverse complement strand
CTCACCTGCTTCGGGCTCGACGGGCTGGGCAAAAGGCGGCGCGGCCTGCCATCGGTGGGCGTTCTGATCGGACGGTGGTTCGGAGAACCGCTCCCACGGCGCCGCACCTAGCGCGGACTGCGGGCCCGGGCTGGCTTGCTGGCCGTTGGCCGCACCGGGTGTGCGTCGATGGTCAGGAGTGGCGTCATTGTCGCCGTCACTCATGTCCTATCGGCCTCCGAAGCTCTGATGCGGGCGTTAGGGTGTCCGGGCGCACATATCAGCGCTCAACACATCCCCACCGACGCGCAATGCGCAAGTCCCACATCGTACTGAGTTATCGCCCCAGACGCGATTTGGAGTGCAGGACGGGTTCAGCCACCCGAGTGCATGACGTCCGCTCCGGCGGGCACCGTGCAGTCGTCCGGATCGGTCAGCCAGCCTTCGGGCAGGGCCACGCGGGCGGGCGAGCCCTGTCGGCCCCGTGGGCCGGTCGCCGCTTCCGGAAATGGGACCGCGCCGTCCAACCCGTCGAGCAGAGAATCAAGTTCATCGAACGACTTGACCAACGCGAGCGCTCGACGCAGCTCGGATCCGGCGGCGAAGCCGTGCAGGTACCACGCGATGTGCTTGCGGATATCGCGCATGCCCTTTTCTTCGCCGAAATGCGCGGCCAGCAGCTGCCCGTGCCGTCGCATGATGTCGGCGACCTCGCCGAGCGTGGGCGGGGTGGGCGGCGGGCTGCCGGTGAATGCGGCCGACAATTCGGCGAACAGCCATGGCCGGCCCAGGCATCCGCGGCCGATGACGACGCCGTCGCATCCGGTCGTGGCCATCATGGCCAACGCGTCGCTGGCGTCGTAGATGTCGCCGTTGCCGAGCACCGGAATCGTCCGCACATGCTGCTTGAGCTGCGCGATCTTTTCCCAGTCGGCCGCGCCGGAATAGCGTTGCGCCGCTGTTCGGGCATGCAGGGCGACGGCCGCCGCGCCCTCGGCTTCGGCGATGCGGCCGGCATCCAGGTGGGTGTGGTGCTCGTCATCGATGCCAATGCGGAACTTGACGGTCACCGGGATGTCCGTGCCTTCGGTTGCCCGAACGGCCGCGGCGACAATCTGGCCGAACAGCCGCCGCTTGAACGGCAGCGCCGCCCCGCCGCCGCGCTTGGTGACCTTGGGCACCGGGCAGCCGAAGTTCATGTCGATGTGGTCGGCCAAGCCTTCGTCGGCAATCATGCGGGCGGCCGCGTAGGTGGTCGCCGGGTCGACGGTGTACAGCTGCAGCGACCGCGGCGACTCGTCCGGGGAGAACGCCGTCATGTGCATGGTGACCGGATGACGCTCGACGAGCGCACGCGCGGTCACCATCTCGCAGACGTACAACCCGCTGACGGTGCCGACTTTCGCCTGTTCCTGTTCGCGACACAGCGTCCGGAATGCGACGTTGGTCACGCCCGCCATCGGGGCCAGCACCACCGGGCTGGCGAGCGTGATCGGACCGATACGCAAGGCCGGGCTACCGCCGGCTCATCGCCAGCTTGCCTGCGGTCTTGTGCAGCTCGTTGGCGGTGACCTTCTTGCCGGTGCGGGCCTCGCGCTCGAGTTGGCGCTGCTTGGACACCTCGAACTTGTCGCAGGCCAGCTCGAGTTCCTTGACCAGCACGGCAAGTTCGTCGCGCATCTTGGCTCCCTCACCGGTGAAGTCCTCGCGCTCGAAGATGCGCCATTTCTTCAGCACCGGCATGACGACCTCGTCGAGGTGGATGCGCGGGTCGTAGACGCCCCCGACGGCGATGGCCACGGCTTTGCGCCGGAACTCGGGTACCTGGAAGCCGGGCATCTGGAAGTGGTGCAGGATCAGGTGCAGCGACTTCATCGCCTGGTTGGGAACGAGGTCGAACGCGGCCTCGCTGACGTCGCGGTAGAAGATCATGTGCAGGTTCTCGTCGCCCGAGATCTTGGCCATCAGCTGGTCGGCGATCGGGTCGTTGCAGGCCTTGCCGGTGTTGCGGTGCGAAATCCGGGTGGCCAGTTCCTGGAAACTGACGTAAATGACTGAGTGGGTGAGGCTCTCGGCGAAGTAGTCGCCCTGGTGGTTCTGGCCCGGGCTGAAGCCCCGGTTGACCACCTCGATGCGCAGCTTTTCCAGTTCGACGGGGTCGACGGAGCGTGTCACGACCAGGTAGTCGCGCAGCGCGATGCCGTGCCGGTTCTCCTCGGCGGTCCAGCGGTTGATCCACTGCCCCCAGGGGCCGTCCATGCCCATGGTCATCGCGATCTCGCGGTGATACGACGGCAGGTTGTCCTCGGTGACCAGGTTCTGCACCATCGCCACCTGGGCGACATCGGAAAGCTTGCTCTGCTCGGGGTCCCAGTCCTGCCCGCCGAGCGCGTAGTAGTTCTTGCCGTCCGACCACGGGATGTAGTCATGCGGGTTCCAGGGCTTGTGCATGCTCAGGTGCCGGTTGAGGTACTTCTCAACGACCGGTTCGAGTTCGTGCGCCAGCTGTAGGTCGGTCAGCTCCGCTGACATGTGGCCTCCAGTTATCTGTGTCTGCGGGTAGCACTCAATATATCTGCGACTCCCGGTAGCATCAAGTTTCCGTTCCGCGTGGCATGCGACAGCTTTGGGCGTGGCAACGTCAGTGAGCCCACGCGCCGCACGAGGAGCTCCCGTTTCGGCTAACCGGTGTGGCGCCGATGAAAACCGCTACTCGGATTTCGCCTGATCAGACGCGGGCACATACGGCGCCGTGGTGGTGAACAGCATGGCGACGCAGTAGTCGATGAATTGCTTGCGGGTGGCCCCCAGCTGCCCGTTGAGGTACGCGGTGAACAGGCTCGTCAGGCCGCCGACCAGGCTGGTGGCGATCATTTTCTGCAGCGCCGGATCGCCGATCCTGGACAGCTTGCGTTGCAGCAGATCGATGAAGTTGGGCATCCACTCCGCGCCCGACTGGGTCAGTATCGGCTCCACCGCCGGCGCCAGTAGCAGCACGCGACCGCGCACGGGGTCGTCGACCATCAGCTCGACGAATTGTTCGACGGCCTCCCGCGGGGTTTTCGCCGAGGTAAGGGTGTTCATCGCCCGCGTGCAGACGTCGTCGTAGACGGCGCGCACGAACTCGTCGCGGTCGGAGAAGCTTTCGTAGAAGTAGCGTTCGGTCAGCGCGGCCTTGCGACACACCGCGCGGACGGTCAGCGCGGGTCCGCGCTCGCCGCCGAGCAACTGCACGCCGGCGGCGATGAGGGTGTCGCGGCGGAGCGCGAGGCGACTCGCCAGGGGGACGCCGGTCCAACGGCCCCGTCGTTGACCGGACTGCACATTGCTCCTAAGCTGAAACTGACAACGTACGTAGTCAGAATTACCGATACTTACCGGGAATCCAACAGTGACTCAACATACGTCCGCGGCCTGCCCGCTGACCAGCGCAGCAGCCGGTAGCTCGACGGCCACTGAGGCCGACGCCGTGGCCGGCGGCTGCCCCGTCTCGCCGCTGGGCTATGACGCGCCGCCGATACCGCTCGGCCCCGATTCCCTGACGTGGCGGTACTTCGGGGATTGGCGCGGCATGCTGCAGGGCCCGTGGGCGGGATCCATGCAGAACATGCACCCGCAACTGGGCGCGGCTGTCGTCGACCACTCGACGTTCTTCCGCGAGCGCTGGCCTCGCCTGTTGCGCTCGTTGTACCCGATCGGCGGAGTCGTTTTCGACGGCGACCGTGCCCCGGTTACCGGCGCCGAGGTGCGCGACTATCACACCGCGATCAAGGGTGTCGACGAACAGGGCCGCCGCTACCACGCGTTGAACCCCGATGTCTTCTACTGGGCACACGCCACCTTCTTTGTCGGCACCATTCATGTGGCCGAGCGGTTTTGCGGCGGATTGACCGAAGACCAGAGGCTCCGGCTATTCGACGAGCACGTCGAGTGGTATCGCATGTATGGAATGAGCATGCGGCCGGTGCCGGCGTCCTGGGAGGAGTTCCAGGTTTACTGGGATCACATGTGCCGCAACGTGTTGGAGGACAACTTGGCAGCGCGTGCGGTCCTCGATCTAATCGAGCTGCCCAAACCTCCGTTTGCCCAATGGGTTCCGGATTCGTTGTGGGCCGCGCAACGCAGATTGCTGGCGCCGTTCTTCGTGTGGCTCACAGTCGGTCTTTACGATCCGGCGGTCCGTGAGCTGATGGGCTACGGCTGGTCAAGCCGCGACGAGTGGTTGCACCGGCGCTTGGGCGACGTCGTTCGTCTCGTATTCGCTTTTGTGCCAGGGCGATACCGCAAACACCCGCGGGCCCGGGCCGGCTGGGACCGTGCCGCCGGACGGATCCCGCCCGACACGCCGTTGGTGCACACGCCGGCGCGCAACCTTCCGCCCTCCGACGAGCGCGACAACCCGAAGCATTACTGCCCGGAGGTGGCCCCCGAGGTGGCCTGAGCCGCGCGGGCGCGGTCCGTGTTACCCGTGGGCGTGGTTGTGAACGTCGTCGAGGTCGGACTGGTGGTCGTGCGCATGCGGCTCATCATGGGTATGCGAAATATGTTGTTTTACTTAGCTATTCGGCCGTGCTCTTGATTATTCGGCGACCGCCTGCAATCCGCCCTCGCGGCGGTGATGACGCGGAGCTCCGGGACCGGCTTGCTCTGCGTTGCAGCCGCAATGTGACTGGTTCAGCCTGGCGGGACGACGGTCGATTTGCTTTGGCCGCCGTTGCGTTCGTTCCAGAACCTGTAGACGTCCACTGCGGCGTCTCGCGGTTCGTACCGCATAGGCAGGCGCCGCCGATCCCAGGTCTTGGCGAACTCTTCGTAGAAGGTGGACACCTCGAAGTATTTGCGGTCGTCGAGGTAGTACTGCTCGTAGGACTCGCGTGCGATCAGGAAGATGACTTCCCTGGGCGAGCAGTAGTACAGCGAGCCCAGGCACATCGGGCAGGGATGGGCCATCACATAGATGGTGCTGTCGACCAGGTGCTCGGTGCCCAGCTTCATGCACGCCTCCCGGATGGCGAGGATTTCCGCGTGGGCTGTCGGGTCGTTCGTCTGGGCGACCTTGTTGGCGCTCTCGGCGAGGACCTCGCCGTCTTTGACGATCACCGTCGCGAAAGGGCGACCGCCCTCTGCGACGTTCTGGCGGGCCAGGTCGATCGTCCGCTGGGCGAAGTCCGTCACAGGTCGCAGGGTAGTCCCGCAGGGAGCGGCGATCGGCCTGTGGTAGTAACTAGGTTGTCTATATTTTTCGGGTCGGGATGAGGGAACACCATGGCGCGCACCGATCGGGATCGTTGGGACTTGGCGACGAGCGTCGGGGCGACCGCGACCATGGTCGCTGCCCAGCGGGCGCTGTCTTCCGACGAGAGGTTGATCGACGACCCGTATGCGGCGCCGCTGGTGCGTGCGGTCGGAATTGACGTCTATGTCCGGTTGGTGAACGGCCAGATTCCGGTTGGCGGGGATTCCGAATTCGATCCTCACCGAATGGCCCGGGGGATGGCCTGCCGCACCAGGTTCTACGACCAGTTTTTCCTCGACGTGACCAAAGGCGGCATCGGCCAGGTGGTAATCCTCGCGTCGGGGCTCGATGCGCGCGCGTACCGCCTGCCGTGGCCGGAGGGCACCGTCGTCTACGAGGTCGACATGCCGGAGGTGATCGAGTTCAAGACCGTGACGCTGGGCGAGCTCGGCGCCGAGCCGACCGCCGAGCGGCGTACCGTCGCCATGGACCTGCGCGACGACTGGGCTACGGCACTGCGGGCCGCGGGATTCGATCCGCAGGCTCCAGCGGCGTGGAGCGCCGAGGGTTTATTGGTCTACCTGCCCAACGAAGCCCAGGACGCGCTGTTCGACAACATCACCGCCTTGAGTGCCCCCGGCAGTCGGCTGGCCTTCGAATTCGTGCCCGACACCCACGTTTTCGCCGACGAGCGGTGGCGCGCACATCACGACCGGATGAGTGAACTCGGGTTCGAAATCGACTTCAACGATCTCGTCTATCACGGTCAGCGCGGCCATACCCTCGGCTATTTGAACCAGCGGGGCTGGCGAACGTCGTCTCAGACCGTCAAGGAGCTGCACGCGGCCAACGGCTTTGTCTATCCCGACGACGACGTCGCCGAAGCCTTTGCCGATGTGACCTACACCAGCGCGACGCTTACTGGCTGAGCAGGTCATCCCTCAGGCGGCTCGTGAGCATCTCCTGGAAGACGGTGCGAGCCGGTTCGTACAGACCCTGGAAATTCATCAGCACGGAATTCCGGTCGTACTCGGGGATGGACCCTATCGGAGTCCAGAAGCTGTCGATGTCCAAGAGAAAGAACGGTCCTTGCTGGGCCGGCATCGTCCGGCGCAGGTGGTAGCTGGCATCAAGCGCCTGCCCCACACCCGGGCCGTAGCGCACGATCATCGATTTGCCCGGTTGTGCTTCGCGGAAGACCGCAGCACCCTGCCACTCGGTCAGAGTGAGGCCGGCGGGCGCGGTTTTTTGCGGTCCGAGCAGCGGCTCGGCGATCCAGTTACCCCACTCGACGCGGCCATCCACGCCTACCGGGACGCGGACCTCGAGGACATAGCGCAGGCCGAGACGTTCCACCCCGACGATCGGCGAGATCCGTGAGCGGGCGTCGATGACCCGCATCATGAGGTCGACCAACGCCTCGAAGTTTTCGTAAGCGGTGGTCTCGATGACGACCGCCTGGGTCTTCATCGAAGCGGCCAGCGTGTTATCGCGGTTGACATAGCGGACGAACTGCTCGGCGGTGGGTGTCGGGCTTCCGCCCGCACCCATCCCCCAGGCCACGTCCTGCGCGCGGCGTTCGATGGGCAGGTGCTCGCCGAGCGCGCGTCTGAGCTCCGCGCTCGACGATTCGGTGAGGGAATCCGTTGCTGGGTGACGGATTTCCATGGTTACCAGGGCTACTGGCGCGTTTGGGTTGGCCGCATCGACACTCATGTTGCGCAGCATAGCCAAGCCGTTTGACGGCCAAACCACGGCCATCCCGCACGGAGCGCCCGCGGCGGCATAGGCGCCGCCCTGCCCGCCGTGATTGAGAATCGGCCAAAGGCAAAATGTCACCCATCAGCCGAGGTCATGAACCGCCTCGGTGCCCCCACCAGGACTCGAACCTGGGACCTGCGGATTAAAAGTCCGTAGCTCTACCAACTGAGCTATAGGGGCGCGAAGATTCAGGATACTGGCTTAGAAACGAAGCTCGTTTGAGGATTCGGCCCGCGGTGACCTAAGCTTGCTTGGCTCCCAACGTTAACTACGTTGCGAGTGCCCCCGGAGAGATTCGGTTCTGGCCCCCTTCGTCTAGACGGCCTAGGACGCCGCCCTTTCAAGGCGGTAACGCGGGTTCGAATCCCGTAGGGGGTACTTGCGACGCGGTGACGCGGAGCAGTGCAAGGCCCTGTGGCGCAGTTGGTCAGCGCGCCGCCCTGTCACGGCGGAGGTCGCGGGTTCAAGTCCCGTCAGGGTCGCCAACACGGCGAGGCACTCCATGCCTTCCGGCCAGGTAGCTCAGTCGGTATGAGCGTCCGCCTGAAAAGCGGAAGGTCGGCGGTTCGATCCCGCCCCTGGCCACCAAGTATCTGTGCAGTTCAGAGGCTCTTTTTCGCTCTGTCTACGAAGACTTCATCACTGATTCCGACTCGACGATGGGGCCAATATGGGGCCAAACGACCTGCCGCCGCGGCAGGTGTGCTCACGTGCTTTGACTTAAATCGTCAGACAGCGAGTCGAGCGCGGCCGCGATGTTGTCGAGCTCGTCATCGAAAAGGTCGGCGTACGTGTGGGCAGTGACCGTGATGGACGCGTGCCCCATGGCTTTTTGTAAAAGGCGGAGATCGGCCCCCGCCCGACGCGATAGCGACGCATATGTGTGGCGAAGATCGTGCACGCGCAGCCTTTCTCGTCCGACCTTGGCGATCGCCGCCTGCCAGTTGACTGCCCGCTTCCAGTTCTCCAGAGCAAGTCGCGAGCCTCGCGGCGAGGCAATTGCCGGAGCACCCGGCGGGCGCCCATCGGGTCGAGCCTACAGCGCGGGCACCAAACGCTCCGGGATTGGCACCGAGCGTCGACCCGCGTCAGACTTCGGGTTGCCCTCAACCAGTCTGCCTCCAACTTGGGTGATAGAACGGCGAACCCGAATGCGCCTTGCGGCGACGTCGACATCTTCGACGTTCAATCCGGTCAGCTCGCCAAACCTCAGACCGGTGTAGGCCAGGATCGCCACCACGTCGCCTTGAGACCCACACGCATCCGTTAGCTCCGCGACTTCTCTTGCGGTGAGATAGATATGCGTGGTTTGCCGCATCGGCGGGAACTTCGTTCGTGTTGCCGGATTCTTCGCGATGAGCCGGCCGTCATCGACGGCATAGTCGAGCGTCATCTTGAGCACGGTGTGGGTCCACCGGACAGTGCGTGGACTAAGCCCCGATGCCGACATCTCATTTACCCACCGCTGGATGGACTCGTGGTCGATCTTTGCAATCGCCCAGTTCCCGAAGCGCGGCTGGATACGCAGTCTCCAGTTGTCTTGGTATCCGCGGCGGACTTTGGCACTGAGGTCGGGGCGCGACGCGATCCAAGATCGGTACACCGATTCCAGCTCGGTCCTGCCGCCCCGCGGGTCAACGGACTCGCCGGTCGCGCTACTAGTGACCAGCTTTGCCTCGAACTGCTTGGCGGCGCGCTCGCTGCTGAACGTTTTCTTGCGCTTCGAACGGTCCGGTAGCCGCCATTGCACGTCATAACGGACGCCGGCTTTTGTCTCTCGTCGCCAAATCGACACGGTTGCCTCTCACATTGATCGGTGGCCGCCGGCCTCGCCTATAGTGGCTGTGCCGCAGCATGTTTGACTCCGCTGCTACTCTATGCGGCGGGTCCGACAGGGTTGATCAGATTCGGGCCGACTCGATCCATTCGTCGACATCTTTTCGCGCCCACCGCCGATGCCTGTTGCTCAGCCGGATGTGGTGCGGGCCGGGAGCTAGCATTCCGCGCTCTCGCTTGGCTGCCCAGTCGTGCAGAGTGGAGACCGGCACACCCGTAATGTCGTGGACTTCTTCGGCCGTGAGCATCTCACGACCGTTGGACACGGAGGTTGTCATAGTGGCTCGCTGACGTTAAAGGGTTCCTGAACTTGTACGCCCGCTCTGCGTCGAGCCGGCGTGTCATAACTGTAAGCAGCTATGCACGCCTCACTGTGCACAATTTTCGGCCTTACCGCCACCAACCAGTCGATCTGGAGCACGCCTGGGCCAGCTAGCCGACTACGCTTGCGACGGTGCAAAGTGGTTGTCCGACATAGCTGTCCAGTTAGTCCAACTATTCCAACTCGAACATTCGTTGGGGACCGCCCGGTCTGTTACGTGTAGACCCATGCCCAACACCTGTGCTCTCCAACACTTCTCAACAATTCTCAAACCACCCCAACACCACCCACTAGCGGCCCAACCTTCCCAACCTTTCTCAAACAATCTCCGTCGCATACGATTACAACAACACAGCCTGCAAATACCGCTGGCACATTGGCACAAGTGGTGCAATACTGATTTGGGGCGCGCTGCGATCGCGCTCGAAACCCAATCCGCTGCAAGCGCTCTCGTCCCCATGATCGTGAGGTGGTCGCAAGTGCTGACGATCTCGCGGTTGTCGCGGTGGAGCATCGACTATTACAACGACACCGCCCAGCAAGCCAGACAGGCTGCGATGGATCGCCAACGCGCCAACGGCGGGTTGGGGGAGTACTACTGCGAGCGCGATACCCGCGCGCCGACATGGCTGATCGCCGGCGACCCAGTGCGCACCGTTGAGTTGGTCGGGTTTGACGGGCGCGCCGCCGAGGGCGGCCCTGCTGACCCTGAGGTGGTACAACACTGGCTCGATGACGGGATCGCACCCAACGGAAAAAGCGGGCGCGCTTTTACGAAGACCAGCGTGCACGGGTTCGACCTGACTTTTGCTGCGCCCAAGAGCGTGTCGCTGCTGCGGGCACTCACTGACGACGTCGGGGAAAAAGTCATGCAGGTCGCACATCTGCGGGCCGTGCAGGCAGCGATGACCTATCTGCATGAGCACGCGGGCTACACCCGGATACACAGCCCCCTTACGGGCACCAAGGATCTGACGCTGTTACCGGGCTTGGTGGCGATTGCCTACCAACACGAAACCTCACGCTGCGGTGATCCGCACCTGCACACCCACGTCATCGTGCCCAACCGCCAGGCCCGCGACGACGGCACATTGGTGTCGCTGGATTCCAAGTCGCTGTATCACGAGGCCAAGGCCGCCGGCATCATCTACCAGGCCACCCTGCGCCACGAACTGCACACCGAACTGAGGGTCGAATGGAATCCGGTGGACCCGTGCACGGGCATGGCCGAGGT
>Ga0318550_10000521_pt1 | contig 10386 bp, 9 predicted proteins | sample GRESIP169b2f23_FD_203499 | JGI IMG/M metagenome (GOLD analysis project Ga0318550, IMG submission 203499) | Tropical soil microbial communities from Luquillo Experimental Forest, Puerto Rico - GRE.SIPMG.169b2f23 | ecosystem: Environmental > Terrestrial > Soil > Tropical forest > Bulk soil... | reverse complement strand
CTGGCAGTCGGGATCGTTGAGCGCCCGTTCGGTGCGCCAGATGATGTCCGCCGGGAGCGGCTGCGATGGATCGCCGCGCACCGCGTTGAACGCGGCCTCGTGCAGCGCGAAAGCGCGCGTCGGCTTGAAGAACCGGAACGGGCTTTCGACTTCCCAGATCAGATCGGCGGCGTGACTTGGACTAGCGGCGAGGATGGCGAATAGAGATAAGGCCCAAGCGGTCGCGCGCGCGTGTCGACGCATGCAATCCCTCCCGACCCCATCCGTGGCTATAATAACGCGCTGCCGTAGTCGGCGGCGAGCGAACTTCACCAAGCGTTGACCAGTTGCGGATGATCCGCCGTGGCGCCCAGTTATCTCGTTGAAATTCATATAGAACATCGGTCGGGTCGACGCCCGCGGCACCGCCGCGCGTGCGCCCAGCGGGCGCGGCTCTAGGGCAAAACTATGTCGTCGCGTCGCCGAGCCGCCACTCCCGATCTTGCCGATCTGGCGCGCGGCATCCACGCGCGCGAGCGCGCCGTCATTGCGCGCGCCATTACGCTGGTCGAGAGCCGGCGCGCGGATCATCAGAAGGCGGCGCGCCGCCTGGTGCAGGAGCTTCTGCCCTTAACCGGCAAGGCGATCCGCGTCGGCATCACCGGTGCGCCGGGCGTGGGCAAGTCGACCACCATCGATGTGCTCGGCACGTTCCTCACCGCCAAGGGCCACCAGGTCGCCGTCCTCGCCGTCGATCCATCGTCCGCGCGCAGCGGCGGCTCGATCCTGGCCGACAAGACGCGCATGCCGCGGCTCGCTAGCGATGCCAATGCATTTGTGCGCCCCTCTCCCGCCTCAGGCACGCTCGGCGGCGTCGCGGCGAAGACGCGGGAGTCGATGCTGATCTGCGAGGCCGCGGGCTACGACGTGGTGCTGGTCGAGACCATCGGCACGGGCCAGTCCGAGACCATGGTCGCCGACATGACCGACTTTTTCCTGGTGCTGATGCTGCCCGGCGCCGGCGACGAACTGCAAGGCCTCAAGAAGGGCGTGGTCGAGATCGCCGATATGATCGCGATCAACAAGGCCGACGGCGACAACCTCAAGCGCGCCAAGGCCGCCGCGGCCGAGTACCGCGCCGCGCTGCATATCCTCAACCCGCCTTCGCCGAACTGGTCGCCGCCAGTCGTGACCTATTCGGCGCTGACCGGAGACGGCGTCGCCGCGCTGTGGGGGAGCGTTCTCGACCATCGCGACCGCATGACCAAAGCCGGGGAGCTCGACGCACGGCGGCGCGAGCAGCAGGTCAAATGGATGTGGGCGATGCTCGAGGACCGCGTCTTCGCGCGCCTCAAATCCGACCCGGCGCTCAAAGCGAAGCTTCCGCGCATCGAGGCCGCCGTCGCCGAGGGGCGAATGTCAGCGGCGGTCGCGGTCGACGAGATTGCAAGCGCGCTGGGCGTCTAATTCAAGGGCTCGCGCGCAACGCCGCATCATTCACTCCAATCCGCGATACGATGTACCATCCAAATGCTGGGGCGCTCGCACGTCGGAAAATCTTTCCGTCGTTGAGACCGGACGAATGACCGCCACGATCCTCATCACCGGCTTCGGGCCGTTTCCCGGGGCTCCGTTCAATCCCACCGAGCCGCTGGCCGTCGAGCTGGCGCGGCGGCGCCACCCCGCTTTTGCCAATGTCCGTCGCGTCGCGCATGTCTTCCGCGTCAGCTACGAGGCGGTGGACCGGGAGCTTCCGGCGCTGATCGCGCGCGAAAAGCCGCAAGTCTTCGTCATGTTCGGGCTGGCAGGACGCACCAAGCACGTGCGGATCGAAACGCGCGCCCGCAACGTGCTCACGCGCGTGGTGCCCGACGCCGACGGGCAAATCCCCGTCGCCGCCACCATCGTCCCGGGGGCGCCGATGGCGCTGTCGCTGCGAGCGCCGGCGCATCGGCTTTTGATGGCGGCACGCGCGACCGGCGTGCCGGCCGCGCTGTCCCATGATGCCGGCTCCTATCTTTGCAACTATTTGTGCTGGCGGGCGGCTGAGGCTGCCCGCAGCGGCGCGCCGCGCCTCATCGCATTCGTGCACGTCCCCCAGGTGCGCCGCCCGCAGATCCGCGCACGCCGGCCGGTATTGACGCTCGACGACCTCACCGCGGCCGGCGAGGCGATCGTGCGGGCTGCACTCGCCGCCGCGCGCTGATGCGCGCGCATCAACTCCGCTCATTCCCGCCCCCGCTGTCGTGGGGTGAACTCCGGCGGGAATCGAGGCGCCATGGGCCGCTTTCGTCACACGTTGCGTGCTTTTAATGTGCCGGTATGCCGCATCGCCATTGTGCAGGCGCGGTGGCACACGCCATATTTCGGTCCGAAGCCCGGTCTCATTCCAAATCCATGCGCCCCGCCGTTCGAAAAGTGCTGGTCGGAATTCTCATCCTCTTCCTTCTTCCCCTTGCGGTTCACGCGGCGCTCTATGCCGGCAAGGACCGTCCCGCCAGTTTCCGCGACGCCGACTGGTCGAGCGTCGGCATGCTGCCGCCGGCGGACGCCGACCGCGATGCACGATTGCTCGTGTTCACCGGTCGCACCGGCCGCTGGAAAGGCATTTTCGCCGTCCACAGCTGGGTCGTGTTCAAGCCCGAAAACGCCAGCAGCTGGAGCCGCTACGACGTGGTGGGCTGGGGCCAACCGGTGCGCACCAACGGTTGGGCGCCGGACGGTCGCTGGTTCGGCGACACCCCGCGCGTGCTCGTCGACGTGCGCGGACCCGCGGCGGCGGCGCTCATTCCAAAGGTCAAGGCGGCGATCGCAGTCTATGGCCACAGCCATTTCGGCGACTATCGCATGTGGCCGGGACCGAACAGCAACACCTTCACCGCCACCGTGTTGCGCGCCGTGCCGGAGCTCGAGACCACGCTGCCGGCAAATGCGGTGGGCAAGGACTTCCGCGCCTACCCCTATGTCGGGCTGACCGACAGCGGCACAGGCATCGAAGCCTCGCTGTGGGGTCTCCTCGGCGTCAAGGTCGGTTGGGTCGAGGGCGTCGAGGTTAACGTCCTCGGCCTCGTCGCTGGTCTCGATCTACGCCATCCCGCCGTGAAGCTCCCGGGCTTCGGCCGCGTCGGCGTGGACGACGGAACCGCGGTGGCGGCGCCGGCACGCGCGAAGTGACCGCTCGCTCGCGTCGCGGCTGCAGTGCGACGCGAAGCACGCAAGGAACCGGTCCCTGCCGCGGGCGTGCGCCATGTAAACTCGTTTCGCGCTTCCCCGCGGCCAAATATCACTCACGCGATTTTGTGCGCGAGCCGCGCCAGTCGACATGACGCGCGCGACAAGGTATGCGAATCTGCGTTGCGAAAATCGAGCGAGCGCGATGCGCGATACCTGGCCGCGACTCAGTGAGATTGCCTTTCCGCCGATTCGGCGGGGCCGGCTCGACACGCTCCAGGTCAATATCGGCTATCGCTGCAACCAGTCCTGCGTGCACTGCCACGTCAATGCCGGCCCGAACCGCAGCGAGGAAATGTCGGGCGAGGTGATCGACGCGGTGCTCGCCTTCCTTGCGAAAAAACGCCTGCCCACCCTCGACATCACCGGCGGCGCGCCGGAGCTCAACCCGCACTTTCGCAGGTTGGTATGCGCGGCGCGCGCCATGGACGTGCGCGTGATGGATCGCTGCAATCTCACGGTGCTCGAAGTGGCCGGCCAAGAGGACCTCGCCGAGTTTCTCGCTAGCGAGCGGGTCGAGATCGTCGCTTCGCTTCCCTGCTATCTCGAAGAGAATGTCGACCGCCAGCGCGGCAAGGGCGTGTTCGACGCGTCCATCCGCGGCCTAAAAACCCTCAACAGGCTGGGCTATGGGCGCGACGAAACCGGGCTCGTGCTCAATCTCGTCTACAATCCCCAGGGGTCATCGCTGCCGCCGCCGCAGCAGACCCTCGAGGACGACTACAAACGCGTGCTCGGCGAGCACTACGGCGTCGCTTTCAACCGGCTCTATGCGCTCGCCAACATGCCGATCCAGCGTTTCGGCGCGATCCTTATTGCCAACGGCGAGTTCGATCGCTACCTCGACCTGCTGCGGGGCGCGCACCTCGACGCCAATCTCGACCACGTGATGTGCCGAAACCTGATTTCGGTCGACTGGCGCGGCTATATCTATGACTGCGACTTCAATCAGATGCTCGATCTGCCGCTCAAACACGACGCGCGCGAGCGCCTGCACTTGTCCGATCTGCTGGACGCCGAGATCGAGGGTCGACCCATCCGGGTCGGCGGCCATTGCTATGGCTGCACCGCAGGTCAGGGATCGAGCTGCGGCGGCGCGCTGAAGGAGGCGGCGGCGAGCCCGCTTTGATCCGGCCGGCGTTGCAGAAGCCGCACGCGGGCGAGACCATTGCTCCATGTCGAAGCTCTCGATCGTCATCCCCATGCTAAACGAAGGTGAAGGCATCGCCGCGGCGCTCGATCGGCTTTCCGATCTGCGGGCGCTCGGCACCGACGTGATCGTGGTCGACGGCGGCAGCCGCGACGCCACCATCCAGCGCGCGCGCCCGCGTGCCGACCGCGTCATCCTGGCGCCGCGCGGACGTGCGCTGCAGATGAACGCGGGGGCCGAGAAAGCCTCCGGCGGCGTATTGCTTTTCCTTCACGCCGATACGCGCCTGCCGGCCGATGCCGACCTCGTCGTGCTCAACGGCCTCGAACGGTCCGGCCGTTCCTGGGGCCGGTTCGACGTCAAGATCGAGGGCCGGTCACCGCTGCTGATCGTCGTTGCCTGGCTCATGAACATCCGCTCGCGGCTCACCGGGATTGCGACCGGCGACCAGGCGATATTCGTGCGCCGCGCGGCATTCCAGGCGGCGGGTGGTTTTCCCCCAATCCCGCTGATGGAAGACATCGCGCTCTGCAAGCGCCTCAAGCGCGTGAGCCGGCCGCTGTGCCTGCGCGAACGCGTGACCACCTCCGGTCGGCGCTGGGAAAAGCACGGCGTGCTCAACACGATGGTCCTGATGTGGCGGCTGCGGCTCGCCTATTTCTTCGGTGCCGATCCGAAAAAGCTCGCGCAGCGATATGGCTATGAATGAGCCGGTCGCCGTCGCGGTGCTCGCCAAGGCCCCGCTCCCGGGCTTCGCCAAAACTCGCCTCATTCCCGCGCTCGGCGCCGCCGGCGCCGCCTTGTTGCAGGCACGCCTGGTGGAGCGCGCGGTTGCAACCGCATGTGCTGCCGTCATCGGCCCGGTGACCTTGTGGGCGACGCCCGATGAGAGTCACCCGCTGTTTCAGGCGATCGGTGCGCATCTTGGCGTTGCGCTCGCGCGCCAGAGCGACGGCGATCTCGGCACGCGGATGCTGGCTGCGATTGCGGCGGCAAATGCGCCGGCGCTGGTGATCGGCACCGACTGCCCGGCACTCACGTCCGACCATCTGCGCGCGGCGGCGAACGTTCTGCGCGGCGGCGATGCGGTGGTCATTCCGACCGAGGACGGCGGCTACGCGCTGATCGGCATGCGCGCGCCCGCGCATGCGCTGTTTTCAGACATGCACTGGAGCGCACCAAGCGTGATGGCCGAGACCCGCCGCCGCCTCAGAACGCTCGGTCTGACCTGGCAAGAACCGGTCACGCTGTGGGACGTGGACCTGCCCGAGGATCTCGAGCGGCTGCGTGAGATCGGCCTGCAGCACCTGCTCCCGCAAAGCTCGTGAACATGCGGTGTCCGCGCCGCGCGCCAAGAACCTTACGCCTTTGCGTCCGCGTCGCGGCCGTGACAAACGCTCAATAGAGCCGGATCAACGTCAACCCAACGACGATCATCAATGCCGCCGCGACACGGCCCGCACGAAGCGGCTCCTTGAGAAAAACGATGGCGATCGCCGCGCCGAACAGGACACTGGTTTCGCGTAATGCCGCCACGATAGCGATCGGAGCGACCGTCATCGCCCAAATCGCGATGCCATAAGAGCCGAGCTGCAGCGTGCCGCCGGCAAGGCCGAGGCCCCAGTGGCGCCCCATCGCGGCGATCACGTCGCGCCCGCGGCGGGCGAGCGCGTAGACCACCATGACCGGACCAATGCCCACGAAGAGCGCGACCGAATAAGAATTGGGGCTGCCGGCGTGCCGCGCGCCCACGCCGTCCACCACCGAATAGGCGCAAATCGTCACCGCGGTGAACAAGGCGAACCCGACCGCCTTTTTGTCGAGCCGCGCGAGATCGCGACCACCACGCAGGGACAGCAATATGACCCCGGCCACCAGCAGAAGGATGCCGCTCCAGCCGAGCGGGCCGAGGCGCTCGCCGATGAACGACGTGGTCGCGATAGCGGTCATCAGCGGCGCTGACCCGCGTGCGATCGGGTAGACCTGCCCCATGTCGCCGGCGCGGTAGCTCTCGATCAGCGCGGCGAAATAGACGAGATGGATGAGCACCGATGCGCCGCACCATGGCCAGGCGGCGGCCGCCGGCAAGCCGACGACCGGCAGGAACGCGGCCGAAACAATCGCTGCGCCGATCGAAATCAAGACCGTCGTCGCCAGCGGATCGAGCCCGCGCTTGATGGTCGCGTTCCACCCGGCATGGCAGGCGGCGGCGAACAGCACGGCGGCAAAGACGAATGGGTCCATCGCGAGAATGATTCGAGGCGTGTGCGGGCGTCGGTCCGGCGATCGTTATCCCCGCCGGCGATACGGCGCGCGCTCAATCGCGGAACGCCGCCCCCGCCCAGACCTTCGGCGCGGCGCGTTGGTATTGTTTGGGGCGGGCGACCTCGGCGCCGAGGACATGCGCCGCCCGCCAGCCCCAATGGGGGTCGTCGAGCATGGCACGCGCGAGTGCCACCATATCGGCCTTGCCCTCGGCGATGATCGCCTCGGCCTGCTTGGGCGTGGCGATCAGCCCGACCGTGCGCGTGGCGATGCCAGCCTCGCGTTTGACCTTTTCGGCGAATTGCACGTTGGTATTGGCGACCAAGGTGGGCCGCGTGTCGGCGCTGATGCCGCCCGAGGAAATGCAGACGAAATCGAGCCCCGCCGCCTTCAGCGCCTTTGCGAAGCTGGCCGCATCGTCGGGCGTCAATCCGCCCTCAACCCAATCGTTGCCGGTGATGCGCGCGCCCAGCGGCATGCCTCGCGGCATGACCGCGCGCACGGCCCGCGCGATTTCGAGCGGATAGCGCATGCGCGCCGTGAGCGAGCCGCCATAACCGTCGCTGCGCTTGTTGGAAATCGGCGAGAGAAAGCTGTGCAGGAGATAGCCATGCGCTCCGTGCAGCTCGATGGCGTCGATGCCGGCGCGGATCGCGCGTTTGGCGGCGTCGACGAAGGCGTCGCGCACGCGCTCCATGTCCGCCGCCGTCATCTCGTGCGGCACCGGCCAATCGGGGCCGAATGCAATGGCGGACGGAGCGACCGTCCGCCAAGCATCCTCTCCCGGTGCAAGCGGCTGGCCGCCCTCCCATGGACGGCGCGCGGAGGCTTTGCGCCCGGCATGGGCGAGCTGGATGCCGAGCTTCGCCGTGCCATAGCGGCGGCAGTGGGCGATCACGCGCGCAAGCGCCCCTTCGCAATCGTCCGAATAGAGCCCGAGGCAGCCGTGGCTGATGCGGCCGCGCCGCTCGATGCCGGTCGCCTCGACCACGACCAGCGCCGCCCCGGAATTGGCCAGCATGCCGAGGTGGTTGATGTGCCAGTCGGACGCCACGCCGTCGTCGGCGCTGTATTGGCACATGGGCGAGACGACGATGCGGTTGGCGAGTTCGAGATCGGCGAGCTTGATGGGAGAAAACAGGGCGCTGGTCATGTCACATGTTATCGATCTGAGGGCGGGATGAAGCGAAGGTGAACCATAGGGAATGGCGCGGCGGGTCGGAAGCGCCCGGGGTAACGATTATGACGTCCGGCTTGCGCGCGATGCGAGGCCACGCGAAGGCGGCAATTCAGGCCGCCGTGCGCTGAGCCCTATCGGCGCCCTGAGCGTGCTCGGCCGCCGCGTCATCCGCCGGCGGCGGCGCGATCTCGGCCCATCGCTCGCTCAATCGGATGGCCTCGCGCATACGATAAAGGAATTGCCCCTCGCTGTAGTAATGCTTCCAGCGCCCGCTGTAATAGAGCTCGAAAAAATGTGCGCACCGACGGTCGGCAAGGGCGCGCCATTTCTGGGCGACCTCGTCGAGTGCATGCCCTGGTAGCCGTGTCGACATAGATGTCGCAACGCTCGCTGCAACGTGTGATCGTGTCGTCAGGAGCACGCATAAACAACGACGCACTTTTCGCAGGCATCGGTTGTGCCCGAATTACACACACACCGAATCGCTCGACATCATAGTCCCTCTGCGAGGCGCACGCGCGGCAGCGGCGAGACCGCAAGCGAATTCGCTTGCGCGTGGCCAAAGAGGAAGCGTGAGGCATCGGCCAAAAACTGACCCGCCCGGACGGGGAAATCCGGGATAACGGACAGTGGCGAACGATGCCGGACGCAAGTTGTCCAATAACCGCGGGCCCATCTTGCAAAATATTGTTTGCTATCGTTCAGGTTCGTCCGCTATAAGCCGGGTCTCAACTGTAGGTCAAACTGTAGGGCAACATCATGCGCGAGCGGTTGACGGCAAAGCAGGTCGAGAATGCGAAGCCGGGCCGGTATGGCGACGGGGGCGGCTTGTGGCTGGAAGTCTCGCCCTCGGGCGCGAGGCATTGGACGCTGCGCTATCAGATCGACGGACGCGCTAGGTGGATGGGCCTCGGGAGCGCCAAGCTGGTGACGCTGGCGGATGCCCGCGAGCGCGCCCGCCTCGCACGGGTGTCGCTCCTGGACGGTATCGACCCGCTGGAGGCCCGCCGAGCGCAGCGGGCCCACCAGCGGCGGGCGCAGGCCGCCACCATCACATTCCGAGAAGCAGCCAAGGCTGTGATCGAGACCCGCGAGTCCGACTGGAGCGCCGAGCATGCCCGACAATGGCGGGCCTCGATGGCCGAGGTGGACTCGACCCTCGGCAGCCTCCCTGTGGCCGTGATCGACACCGCGCTTGTGTTGAAGGCGGTAGAGCCGATTTGGCGGCGGGCGCAAACGACCGGGGACCGGACGCGCCAGCGGATCGAGGTGGTGCTTGATTGGGCGACGGCGCGCGGCGCTCGCTCGGGCGACAATCCGGCTCGCTGGAACGGCCACCTGGAACACCTGCTAAAGGACAGCCACAAGGTGAAGCATCATCAGGCCATGCCATACAACGCCGTTCCGGGCTTTATGGGCGAGTTGCGTGCCCGTCCTGGTACGGCGGCAAGGGCGCTCGAATTTCTCGTTCTGTGCGCCTCCCGCTCGGGAGAGGTGCTAGGTGCCAGATGGAGCGAAATCGATATTGACCAAAAAACATGGACGATCCCCGCTGCTCGAATGAAGGCCGACAAGGATCACACCGTTCCGCTCGCCCCCGCCGCGATCAAAAGCCTCGTTGGTCAATCGCGCAACTCCGAATTTGTCTTTGCTGCGCCTCGATCCGGCAGGGCGATGGAGCGTCACGCGCTCGCCGATGTGATGAAGGCGATGGGGCGCCGCGAAACCGTTCACGGCTTCCGTTCAAGTTTCAGCGATTGGGCGGCGGACAACACCGCATTCCCGCAAGAGGTACGCGAGCAGGCCCTAGCGCATGCGATCCCCAACAAGGTCGAGGCCGCATATCGACGCGGCGCGCTCCTGGAAAAGCGCAGGCGGCTGATGGCCGATTGGGCGACGTTCTGCGCCGCGCCCGCCGCGTCCGTTGGCGACATTGTCCCCTTGCGCAAGCGCCAGGGTTGAATCAGTTAACCGGGCAACTCTCACGACCGCGCGTTCTGAAGGCCGCCTATTGCGCGAGCCCCAGGGCGAGCAAGATTGTTACGTTTCGGCGATAGCCCTAAGCAAGCCAGATTGTCACCGATTAAAGTTGCCATCCCGTCCAGTTGACCTACACCGATCACTGACTCCCGCGTGTCGGCCTCGTGCGGTAATGTGCTCCGCATGTCTAAGATACATGCCTCGCCGCCGCTGCCTAAAGATGTAGCGCTGCAGGTTGCTGGTTCCGCTGGCGTTCCGCATGAGGAACACGATTCCTTCTGCTATCTGCTCCGCGGCACCGTGCATAGGGTTTGGAGCCGCGCCAGGCCCGCGAAACCAGGTCCGGCGCTAGTTCGGGCAGCCGACGCTGCGCGGACTCTGCACGAGGCGCTTGGCAGCCTGAACAAAGAGGATCGCGAGTGGGTAGAAGGATTATTGGCCGAGCATCCGGGGTACAGCGACGTTGACACTGCGGACGCAATGGAATTGTTACGCGAGACGGTTTGGTGGCTTGTAAGTCTATTCAGTACGGCCATCGGCAGTTCGCCGCCCTCAGGTCCGGGCAAGGTCGCCCGGCCCGATCAAAAGGGCAGGAGACGTG
>Ga0318550_10000485_pt1 | contig 10646 bp, 9 predicted proteins | sample GRESIP169b2f23_FD_203499 | JGI IMG/M metagenome (GOLD analysis project Ga0318550, IMG submission 203499) | Tropical soil microbial communities from Luquillo Experimental Forest, Puerto Rico - GRE.SIPMG.169b2f23 | ecosystem: Environmental > Terrestrial > Soil > Tropical forest > Bulk soil... | reverse complement strand
GGGCTGGTCCAGCTACCTGGGCACGGTGTTCGGATTCGCCGGTGGCACAGTCAAACTCGGATCGATCGATGTCGACTGGGGCGCGCTGTTGATCGTCGCGGTGCTGGCGACGTTGCTCGCTCTGGGTACCAAGTTGTCGTCGAGGTTCTCCGCGGTGGTCACCGCCATCAAGGTGTCGGTGGTGGTGTTTGTCGTGCTGGTCGGCGCCTTCTACATCAAAGGCTCGAACTATTCGCCGTTCATTCCGAAGCCGGAAGGCGGAAGCGAGGCAACGGGTATCAACCAGTCGGTTTTGTCGCTGCTGACCGGGGCGCACAGCAGCCACTACGGCTGGTACGGGGTGCTGGCCGGGGCATCGATCGTGTTTTTCGCGTTCATCGGTTTCGACATCGTGGCGACCATGGCCGAGGAGACAAAGCAACCCCAGCGCGACGTCCCGCGGGGGATCCTGGTCTCGCTGGCGATCGTGACCGTGCTCTACGTCGCGGTCTCGGTCGTGCTGTCCGGCATGGTCTCCTACACCCAGCTCAAGACGATTCCCGGCGGCCAGTCCGCGAACCTGGCCACGGCATTCACCGCAAACGGGATCCAATGGGCCAGCAAAATCATTTCCATCGGGGCGCTGGCCGGGCTGACCACCGTCGTGATGGTGTTGTTGCTCGGGCAGTGCCGGGTGCTGTTCGCGATGGCGCGCGACGGACTGTTGCCGCGGGCCTTGGCCAAGACCGGTTCGCGCGGCACGCCCGTCCGGATCACCTTGCTGGTGGCGGTGGTGGTGGGAGCGACGGCGTCGGTTTTCCCGATAAGCAAGCTCGAGGAGATGGTGAACGTCGGAACCCTGTTCGCCTTCGTGCTGGTGTCCGCCGGCGTGATGGTCCTGCGCCGGACCCGGCCGGACCTACCGCGGGGGTTTCGGGCCCCGTGGGTGCCGCTGCTTCCAATCGCCTCGATCGCCGCGTGCGTGTGGCTCATGTTGAACCTCACCGCGCTGACCTGGGTCCGGTTCGGCGTCTGGCTGGTGGTGGGGACGTTGATCTATCTCGGCTACGGGCTCCGGCACTCGGTGCAGGGCCGCCGGGACGCCGGGGAGCTCCAGCCGACCGCCAGGCGGGAAGCCGACCCGACCGGCGCGATGACCTAGCAGCACTTTACAAAATAGCGTCTTTTGTCTAGACAGGAGACGCAAATCACGATATTGTCAAAACCTAAGCGGGGCATGACTCACAGGGAGGTTTGGCATATGACCACACTCGGACCCCAGGTAGGCCGAGAGTCCGAAACAGGCAAAGCGCCGGTCTGGCGGGACAAGAAGCGGCGGCTGTGGCTGATGGGATTGATCGCCCCGACGGCGTTGTTCGCGATGCTGCCGATCGTCTGGGGGATGAACCAGATCGGCTGGCACGCCGCCGCGCAGGTTCCGCTGTGGATCGGGCCGATCCTGCTCTACATCCTGCTGCCGATTCTCGACCTGCGCTTCGGGCCCGACGGCCAGAACCCGCCCGACGAGGTGATGGAACAGCTGGAGGACGACAAGTACTACCGCTACTGCACCTACATCTACATCCCGTTCCAGTACCTCAGCGTGCTCTTGGGCGCCTACTTGTTCACCGCCTCGAACGTGAGCTGGCTGGGTTTCGAAGGCCCCGTGGGCTGGGTCGGGAAACTGGGCGTGGCACTGTCGGTCGGCGTTCTCGGCGGCGTCGGCATCAACACCGCCCACGAGATGGGGCACAAGAAAGACTCGCTCGAGCGGTGGCTGTCCAAGATCACCCTGGCGCAGACCTGCTATGGGCACTTCTACATCGAGCACAACCGTGGCCACCATGTGCGGGTGGCCACCCCGGAAGACCCGGCGTCGGCCCGCTTCGGGGAAACCTTCTGGGAGTTCTTGCCGCGCAGCGTTTTTGGCAGCCTGGGCTCCGCGCTGCGGCTCGAGGCGCAGCGGGTGCGCCGGCTGGGCGAGAGTCCCTGGAACCCCAAGACCTATGCGTCCAACGACGTGCTCAACGCCTGGCTGATGTCGGTGGTGTTGTGGGGCGCTCTGACCGCGATCTTCGGCCCGGCGCTGATCCCGTTCGTGGTCATCCAGGCTGTCTTTGGTTTCAGCCTGCTGGAGGCGGTCAACTACCTCGAGCACTACGGGCTGCTGCGGCAAAAGAACGCGGGCGGCCGTTACGAGCGCTGCGCGCCGGTGCACAGCTGGAACTCCGACCACGTGGTCACCAACCTGTTTCTGTACCACCTGCAGCGGCACAGCGATCATCACGCCAACCCGACGCGGCGGTACCAGACCCTGCGCAGCATGGAAGGCGCGCCCAACCTGCCGAGCGGGTACGCGTCGATGATCTCGCTGACCTATTTCCCGCCGCTGTGGCGCAAGGTGATGGACCATCGGGTGCTGGCCCATTACGACGGCGACATCACCAGGGTTAACGTGCAGCCCCGCCTGCGCGAGAAGCTGCTCGCCGCCCACGGGGCCACGAAATGACGGCCGCCTACCAGTGCCCGGTCTGCGACTACGTCTACGACGAGGCCAAAGGTGATGCCCGGGAAGGCTTTCCGGCGGGTACGCGGTGGGAGGACATTCCCGACGACTGGTGCTGTCCGGACTGCGCGGTGCGGGAGAAGCCGGATTTCGAAAAGCAAGGAGCGACAAATGAGTGACTACAAACTGTTCCGCTGCATCCAGTGCGGCTTCGAATACGACGAGGCGGTGGGCTGGCCCGAAGACGGCATCGCGGCCGGCACCCGCTGGGACGACATCCCGGAAGACTGGAGCTGCCCGGACTGCGGCGCGGCGAAATCCGACTTCGAGATGGTGGAGGTGGCTCGTCCGTGAGCGCCTCAACAACTATTGTCGCGCCTGTGAAGCGGATGCCTTACGCCGAGGCGTCGCGCGTCCTGCTGCGTGACTCGGTGCTCGACGCGATGCGGGACCTGCTGCTGGCCCGGGATTGGTCCGCCATCACGCTGTCGGACGTCGCCCGAGCGGCGGGCATCAGCCGGCAGACCATCTACAACGAGTTCGGCTCGCGGCACGGCCTGGCGCAGGGTTACGCCCTGCGCCTGGCCGATCGCCTGGCCGACGCCGTGCATGCCGCCATCGATGCCAATGTCGGCAACATCAACGAGGCGTTTCTGCAGGGTTTTCGTTCTTTCTTCGCGGAGTCGGCGTCGGACCCGTTGGTGATCTCGTTGCTGAGCGGTGTCGCCAAGCCCGATCTGCTGCAGATCATCACCATCGACAGCGCGCCGATCATCACCCGGGAGTCGGAGCGGTTGACCTCGGCATTGACCGAGAGCTGGGTGGCCGCCAGCGAGGAGGACGCCGGTGTGCTGGCGCGGGCCATCGTGCGACTGGCGTTGAGCTACGTGTCGATGCCGCCGGAGGCCGATCATGACGTCGCCGCGGACCTTGCGCGGCTGATGACGCCGTTCGCGGAGCGTTATGGGGTCATCAACGTTCCCTGACCAGAGCGGCTGCCGGACTGGCGACTAGAGTGGCGGAAGAACATACCTAAGCTAAGTACTGCTTGGATCCCTTAAGCCCCGAGTAAGGATGACACACGTCATGACGACGACCGAAAATGCGCTGACACCCGACGTTCGTAACGGCATCGACTTCAAGATCGCCGATCTGTCGCTAGCGGACTTCGGCCGCAAGGAGATTCGGCTGGCCGAGCATGAGATGCCCGGTCTGATGTCGCTGCGCCGCGAGTACGCCGAGGTGCAACCCCTTAAGGGGGCGCGCATTTCGGGCTCCCTGCACATGACCGTGCAGACCGCGGTGTTGATCGAAACCCTGACCGCACTCGGCGGCGAGGTCCGGTGGGCGTCGTGCAACATCTTCTCGACCCAGGACCATGCGGCGGCGGCGGTGGTCGTCGGCCCGCACGGCACTGCCGAGGAGCCCAAGGGCGTACCGGTGTTCGCGTGGAAGGGCGAGACGCTCGAGGAATACTGGTGGGCCGCCGAGCAGATGCTGACCTGGCCCGACCAGCCGGCCAACATGATCCTCGATGACGGCGGCGACGCCACCATGTTGGTGCTGCGTGGCGCGCAGTACGAGAAGGCCGGCGTCGTGCCGCCCGCCGAAGAGGACGACGCCGCCGAATGGAAGATCTTCCTGGACCTGGTGCGTCGCCGCTTCGAGACCGATAAGGACAAGTGGACGAAGATCTCCGAGTCGGTCAAGGGCGTCACCGAGGAGACGACCACGGGCGTGCTGCGCCTGTACCAGTTCGCCGCCGCCGGGGATCTGGCGTTCCCGGCGATCAACGTCAACGACTCGGTTACCAAGTCCAAGTTCGACAACAAGTACGGCTGCCGGCACTCCCTGATCGATGGCATCAACCGTGGCACCGACGCCCTGATCGGCGGCAAGAAGGTGCTGATCTGCGGTTACGGGGACGTCGGCAAGGGCTGCGCGGATTCGGTGAAGGGCCAGGGCGCACGCGTCGTGGTCACCGAGGTCGACCCGATCAACGCGCTGCAGGCGCTGATGGAGGGCTATGACGTCAAGCGGGTCGAGGACGTCATCGCCGACGCCGACATCGTCGTCACCGCGACCGGCAACAAGGACATCATCACGCTCGAGCACATGAAGGCGATGAAAGACCAGGCGATCCTGGGCAACATCGGTCACTTCGACAACGAGATCCAGATGGCCGCGCTGGAGCGGTCGGGGGCGACGAAGCTGAACATCAAGCCGCAGGTCGACCAGTGGACCTTCCCGGAGACCGGCAAGTCGATCATCGTGCTGTCCGAGGGTCGGCTGCTGAACCTGGGCAACGCCACGGGTCACCCCTCGTTCGTGATGAGCAACAGCTTCTCCAACCAGGTGATCGCGCAGATCGAGCTGTGGACCAAGAACGACGAGTACGACAACGAGGTGTACCGGCTGCCCAAGCACCTCGACGAGAAGGTGGCCCGCATCCACGTCGAGGCCCTCGGCGGCGAGCTGACCAAGCTGACCAAGGAGCAGGCCGACTACATCGGCGTCGACGTCGAGGGTCCGTACAAGGCGGACCACTACCGCTACTGACGGCCCGGATCGAGCCGAGCGTGCGGCTCGCTGCACACTCGGCGCCGAGTGTGCGGCTGGCTGCACACTCGCGGGGATACCGCGGCGGTAGGCTCGCGCCGTGCTGATCGCGATCGAAGGCGTCGACGGCGCGGGCAAGCGGACCCTGTCGGAGGGTCTGCGCAAGGCCTTCGAAGCAGCGGGGATGTCGGTGGCCACGCTGGCCTTCCCGCGCTACGGGCGGTCGGTGACCGCCGACATCGCGGCCGAGGCACTGCACGGCGAGCACGGTGACCTAGCGTCGTCGGTGTATGCGATGGCGATGCTGTTCGCGCTCGACCGTGCCGCGGCGGTCGGGGACATCGAGGGCCTAAGCCGCGACCACGACATGGTGATTCTGGATCGCTACGTCGCCTCCAACGCCGCCTACAGCGCCGCACGCCTGCACGAGGATGCGGCGGGGGCGGCGGTGGCGTGGGTGCACCGGCTCGAGTACGAACGCCTGCGGTTGCCTCCGCCCGACCGGCAGGTGCTGCTCGGGGTGTCCGCCGAACTCGCCGCGCGGCGGGCTCGCCACCGGGCCGAATCCGAGCCGGGCCGGGCCCGCGACAGCTACGAACGCGACGACGAACTTCAGCAGCGCACCGGTGAGGTCTATGCCGGGCTGGCCGCCGCGGGCTGGGGCGGACGATGGCTGGTGGTCGACGCCGACGTCGATCCGGGCCGGCTGGCGGCGACTCTGACGGCTCCGGAGGGACAAATTTGAGGCGATTTGCCCGTCTAGCGCAAGAAACGCCCGTGTGGTGCCTGAGTTTTATCCCGATCTGGTGACACCATGGACTCCATGAGGCAAAGGATTTTGGTCGTCGATGACGACGCTTCGCTGGCCGAGATGCTCACCATCGTGCTGCGTGGGGAGGGCTTCGACACCGCGGTCATCGGCGACGGTACGCAGGCTCTGACCGCCGTGCGCGAGTTGCGCCCCGACCTGGTGCTGTTGGACCTGATGCTGCCCGGCATGAACGGCATCGACGTGTGCCGGGTGTTGCGCGCCGACTCCGGCGTTCCGATCGTGATGCTGACCGCCAAGACCGACACCGTGGACGTGGTGCTGGGCCTGGAGTCGGGCGCCGACGACTACATCATGAAGCCGTTCAAGCCCAAGGAGTTGGTCGCGCGGGTGCGTGCGCGACTGCGGCGCAATGACGACGAGCCCGCCGAGATGCTTTCCATCGCCGACGTCGAAATCGACGTGCCGGCGCACAAGGTCACTCGCAACGGCGAGCAGATCTCCCTCACACCGCTGGAGTTCGACCTGCTGGTCGCGCTGGCACGCAAACCACGCCAGGTGTTTACTCGTGATGTGCTGCTCGAACAGGTGTGGGGATATCGTCACCCGGCGGACACCCGCCTGGTGAACGTGCACGTCCAGCGTCTGCGGGCCAAGGTCGAGAAAGACCCTGAGAACCCGACTGTGGTGTTGACCGTTCGAGGAGTGGGATACAAGGCCGGACCTCCGTGATCCGGGGCTCGCGGCGACGCACTCGGAGCCGCTGGGGGCGCTCTGGCCCCATGACTCGCGGCATGGGTGCGTTGAGTCGAGCCGTAGGCATTGCCTGGCGCCGATCGCTGCAGTTGCGAGTGGTGGCGCTGACCCTTGGGCTGTCTTTGGCAGTGATCCTTGCGCTCGGCTTCGTGCTGACCAGCCAGGTCACCAACCGCGTGTTGGACGTCAAGGTCAGGGCCGCCATCGAGCAGATCGAGCGGGCGCGCACGACCGTCGGCGGGATCGTCAACGGCGAGGAGACGCGCTCCCTGGACAGCAGCCTTCAGCTGGCCCGCACCACATTGACGTCCAAGACCGACTCCGCGTCGGGTGCCGGGCTGGCCGGTGGGTTCGACGCGGTACTGATGGTGCCGGGCGACGGCCCGCGCGCCGCGACCGCCGTGGGACCCGTCGACCAGATACCCGGTTCGTTGCGCGGCTTCGTCAAGGCCGGACAGGCGGCCTACCAGTACGCCACGGTGCGCACCGACGGCTTCTCCGGGCCGGCGCTGATAGTCGGAAGCCCGGCGTCGTCGCAGGTGGCCAACCTCGAGCTGTACCTGATCTTCCCGCTGAAGAGCGAGCAGGCCACGATCCAACTGGTGCGGGGCACGATGATCACCGGCGGCGCCGTACTGCTGGTGCTGCTCTCCGGGATCGCGTTGTTGGTTTCCCGCCAGGTGGTGGTGCCGGTCCGGTCGGCGTCGCGGATCGCCGAGCGGTTCGCGGAGGGCCACCTCACCGAGCGGATGCCGGTGCGCGGCGAAGACGACATGGCCCGGCTGGCGCTGTCCTTCAACGACATGGCCGAGAGCTTGTCCCGGCAGATCACCCAGCTCGAGGAGTTCGGCAACCTGCAGCGGCGTTTCACTTCGGACGTCAGCCACGAGCTTCGCACCCCGCTGACCACGGTGCGGATGGCCGCCGACCTGATCTATGACCACAGTGCCGACCTCGACCCCACGCTGGCGCGGTCCACCGAGCTGATGGTGAGCGAGCTGGACCGATTCGAGACGCTGCTCAACGACCTGCTGGAGATCTCCCGGCACGACGCCGGTGTGGCCGAGTTGTCCGTCGAGGCGGTGGACTTGCGGACCACCGTGCGGAGCGCGCTGGGCAACGTGGGCCACCTCGCCGAAGAGGCCGGCATCGAGCTGCAGGTGGACCTGCCCACCGATGAGGTCATCGCCGAGGTCGATGCGCGCCGGGTGGAACGGATCCTGCGCAATCTGATCGCCAACGCCATCGACCACGCCGAGCACAAACCGGTGGAGATCCGCATGGGCGCCGACGAAGACACCGTCGCCGTCACCGTGCGCGACCACGGGGTGGGGTTGCGGCCCGGCGAGGAGAAGCTGGTGTTCAGCCGGTTCTGGCGCTCGGACCCATCACGGGTGCGGCGGTCCGGCGGCACCGGGCTGGGTCTGGCGATCAGCATCGAGGACGCGCGACTGCACCAGGGCCGGTTGGAGGCGTGGGGTGAGCCCGGGCAGGGTGCCTGCTTCAGGCTGACGCTGCCGCTGGTTCGCGGCCACAAGGTGACCACCAGTCCGCTGCCCCTGAAGCCGATTCCCCAACCGGCCCAGCCCGCCCAACCGGCCGCGCCGCAGCACGCGGAATATGAGCCGCAACGCGAGCACGCCGAGAGGAGCGGATAGTGCGCAAGCCTGATCGCCCGACTCCTCCTCGGGCCGTAACGGCCCGCATCGTCGTTGGGCCGAAGGTGCTGGCTCTCTTGATGCTGGCGGTGTCGCTCGCCGGCTGCGCGGGGGTGCCCAGCTGGTCGGCGCCGCAGGCCATCGGCACCGTCGAGCGACCGGCGCCGTCGAACCTGCCCAAGCCAACCCCGGGCATGGACCCCGACGTGTTGCTACGCGAATTCCTCAAGGCCACAGCCGATCCGGCGAACCGGCACCTGGCCGCGCGGCAGTTCCTCACCCAGTCGGCATCCAACGCATGGGACGACGCCGGTGGCGCGCTGCTGATCGACCATGTGGTGTTTGTGGAAACCCGCGGCGCCGAACGGGTCTCGGCGACGATGCGGGCGGACATCCTGGGCTCGCTGTCCGATGTGGGTGTGTTCGAAACCGCCGAGGGCGTGCTGCCCGACCCGGGTCCGATCGAGTTGGTCAAGACGTCCGGCGGCTGGCGAATCGACCGCCTGCCCAACGGGGTCTTCCTGGACTGGCAGCAGTTCCAGGCGACCTACAAACGCAACACGCTGTACTTCGCCGACCCGACCGGCAAGACGGTCGTCCCCGATCCGCGCTACGTCGCGGTGTCCGATCACGATCAGTTGGCGACCGAACTCGTCTCAAAGCTGCTGGCCGGACCCCGGCCCGAAATGGCGCACACGGTCCGCAATCTGCTTGCCCCGCCGTTGCGGCTGCGCGGGCCGGTGACCCGGGCCGACGGCGGCAAGAACGGGATCGGGCGCGGCTACGGCGGCGCGCGCATCGATCTGGAGAAACTATCGACCACCGACCCGCACAGCCGGCAATTGCTTGCCGCACAGATCATTTGGACACTCGCGCGGGCCGACATCAGAGGCCCGTACGTGATCAACGCCGACGGCGCACCGCTCGACGACAGGTTCGCCGACGGGTGGACCACCTCCGATGTCGCGGCCACCGACCCCGGCGTGGCCGACGGCGCGGGGGCCGGATTGCACGCCCTGATCAACGGGTCACTGGTCGCGTGGGACGGGCAGCGCGCCACCCCCGTGCCGGGGGCCTTCGGGCGGACGGGGGATCAGACGGCCGCCGCGCTGTCCCGCAGCGGGCGGCAGGTGGCGTCGGTGGTGACGCTGCGGCGGGGTGCCCCGGATCAGGCGGCATCGCTGTGGATCGGTGACCTCGGTGGCGAGGCCGTGCAGTCCGCCGACGGGCACAGCCTGACGCGGCCCAGCTGGTCGCTGGACGACGCCGTCTGGGTTGTGGTCGACAACACCAACGTGCTGCGGGCGATTCAGGAACCGGCGTCGGGGCAACCTGCACGCATCCCGGTGGATTCCGCCGCGGTGGCCACCAGCTTCCCGGGGCCGATCACCGACCTGCAGCTGTCCCGGGATGGAACGCGTGCCGCGATGGTGATCAACGGTCAGGTGATCCTCGCCAGCGTCGAGCAGACCCAGGCCGGGCAGTATGCTCTCACCTTCCCGCGGCGGTTGGGTTTCGGCCTGGGCAGTTCGGTGGTCTCGTTGTCCTGGCGCACCGGCGATGACATCGTGGTGACCCGCACCGACGCCAGCCACCCGGTGTCTTACGTCAACATCGACGGGGTGAACTCCGACGCGCCGGCCCACGGTCTGCAGATCCCCGTGACGACGGTCGCGGCCAATCAGTCAACGGTTTATGTCGCGGGTCCGCAAGGGGTGCTGCAGTATTCGGCGTCGATCGCCGAGGCCCAACAGAGTTGGTCGGACGTATCCGGATTGACGGTGGCCGGAGCGGCGCCGGTGTTGCCCGGCTGAGCACCTGGCAGCGCTCGCCTCACCGGTTACGCTCCCAGTGAGGAGGCGCTTGTCGATGTCGCCTAAAGTTCCGCGGTTGCGCTGGGATGATCCCTTCCGTGCCCTCGACGTGCTGTCTTCGTTGTGGTCGTCGGCCGGGTTGCCGTCCGTCAGCGCGGGTGCCACCCAGGCGGTCGCTTTGCCCTTACGAACGTTGTTCACAGCGCTTCAACAGTTGCTCATCGGCAAGGAAGTCAAAGTGCGCGCGGGAGACCACGATGTGGTACTCACCGTCACCGAGTTCGACTCTGCGCTCGAACCCCGCGAATTAGCCGTCGGTCAGCTCGGCCAGGTCCGGGTCGGCGCACGCGACATCACCTGGGATCAGCACCACCTGCAGCACGCCGTTGCTGTGCTGCACAACGTGCACTTCCGTCCCGGCGTGCCGCCGACGGTGGTCGGGGCGCCGGCGGAGTTGACCCTGAGCCTGCCGGCAAAGATTGTCGACGATGCGCTGCGTCGGGCGGCCCCCCAACTGCGCAGTGTGCTGGGCGCAGACGGCACAGCCTTGCTGCAATGGAGCCGCCGCCCCGGTTGGGGCGGCCTGGAGGTCGGCGTTGATGTGG
>Ga0318550_10000477_pt1 | contig 10703 bp, 9 predicted proteins | sample GRESIP169b2f23_FD_203499 | JGI IMG/M metagenome (GOLD analysis project Ga0318550, IMG submission 203499) | Tropical soil microbial communities from Luquillo Experimental Forest, Puerto Rico - GRE.SIPMG.169b2f23 | ecosystem: Environmental > Terrestrial > Soil > Tropical forest > Bulk soil... | reverse complement strand
CCTTCGCCCTCAAGCCGGGCGCGGTTTCGCGGGGGCTCACCTGTCACGGTCTGATATATCTAATCGCACCGCTCATCGCCGGCTCTCGCGCCGGAAAACCCATATCGTCACCGAACGCCCTCCCTTTGAGCGGATCGCGTTGCTCCTGCAAGGCGGTGGCGCGCTCGGCGCCTACCAGGCCGGCGTCTACCAGGTCTTGGCCGAAGCGAACCTGCATCCAGATTGGGTCGCCGGCATCTCGATTGGCGCGATCAACTCGGCCCTAATCGCCGGCAACCCACCGGGAAAACGTGTCGAGAGGCTGCGCGAGTTTTGGGAGACGATCACTACTTCGCCATTCGGCGTCCCTTATGTCGCGGTGTTAAAGGCCAGAGACGAGTTCAGCCACAGCGTCATCAATCAGGTGGGTTCGTGGGGCGCCTTGCTTGGCGGCGCGCCGGGGTTTTTTCAGCCGCGTGTGCCACCGCCTTACCTCTATCCGAACGGCGCACCCGAAGCCCTGAGTTATTACGATGTAACACCGTTGCGAGCGACGCTAGAACGCTTGGTAGACTTCGAGCTGATCAACCATGGCCAGATGCGATTCAGCGTCGGCGCCGTCAACGTTCAGACCGGGAATTTCGTCTATTTCGATAACACAACTCATCAAATCTGCGCGGCGCACGTGATGGCGAGCGGTTCGCTGCCCCCTGGTTTGCCGCCAACCGAGATCGAGGGCGAGCATTATTGGGACGGAGGGCTGGTCTCCAATACGCCGTTGAATTGGGTTCTCGAGAGTCGACCGAGACGGGACACGCTCGCGTTTCAGATCGATTTGTGGAATGCGCGCGGCGAGTTTCCACGCAATCTGATCGAAGCCGACACGCGGCAAAAGGAAATCCGTTACTCGAGCCGCACCCGATTGGCGAGCAATGAGTTCAAGAACAGACAGATTCTGCGCCGAGCAGCGTACCGGCTCCTTGCCAAGCTTCCAAAGGAACTACTGCAAACGCCGGAGGCAGAAACGCTCGCCTTTGAGGCGGACGAGAAGGTCTACAATCTGATCCAGCTAATCTATCACGCCAAGAACTATGAGGGAAATTCCAAGGATTACGAGTTCTCGCGCGAGACGATGGAGGAGCACTGGAGATCCGGTTACAACGATGCCGTTCACACCTTGCGTCATCCTGAGGTGCTGCAGCGCCCACAAGGGCTGGATGGCGTCTTCACCTTCGATCTCGCGGTCGACGGCCGTGAATAGAGGAGATCCGATCGATGCGACTCGCCGAGGTGCGGCGCAGGGCGTTCGCCATGCCGCTCAACGATCCGGCCTATCCGCCGGGTCCCTACAAGTTTTACAATCGCGAGTTCGTGGTCATCTCCTATAGGAGTGACATCGACAGGCTGCGCGAAGTGGTGCCCGAACCCCTGGAGGTGGCCGGTGACACCGTCGCCTACGAATTCATTCGCATGCCGGATTCGACCGGCTTTGGCGACTACACCGAGACAGGGCAAGTAATCCCGGTGCGCTTCAAGACCAAGGATGGTGTCGTCCAGGAAGGCGGCTACGTCCACGCCATGTATCTCGACGACTACGCGCCGATCGCCGGCGGGCGCGAGATCTGGGGCTTCCCAAAGAAGCTCGCGAACCCGAAGATTTCCCACGAAGGTGATGTGGTGGTCTGCACGCTGCACTACGGCTCGGTGCTCTGCGTCTCGGCGACGATGGGTTTCAAGCATCGCGAGATCGACCCGGCGCTGCTGGTGAAAGCGCTCGCCCGGCCGAACTTCATGATCAAGATCATCCCGCATGTCGACTGCACGCCGCGGATCTGCGAATTGGTGCGCTATTACATGGAAGAGGTCACTGTGAAGGGTGCCTGGGCCGGACCGGCCGCGATCCAGCTCTTCGAACATGCGATGTGCGACGTGGCGCGCCTGCCGGTGCGCGAGGTGGTGTCGGCTACCCACTACATCACCGACCTGACGCTCGGTCTCGGCGAGGTGGTGTTCGACTACCTGAAAGACTCGTGAAAGGAACCTTTGATGCCCCGCTTTTCTGAAAAAGTCGCCATCATCACGGGCGCCGCGAGCGGCATAGGCAAAGAGATCGCCTTGCGCTTTGCCACCGAGGGTGGCGTGCCCGTCATTGCCGACCTTAATTTCGACACCGCCGACGCCACAGCGCGTGAGATCAAGGCACAAGGAAGAGATGCCCTCGCAGTCGGGATGAACGTCGCTGACGAGACGGCAGTCGAAAGGGGTGTGGCCGACACAATGGCAAAATATGGGCGTATAGATGTGCTGGTCAGCAACGCCGGTATTCAGATCGTCAAGCCTATCGTCGATCTTCCGTTTGCCGACTGGAAGAGGCTACTGGCGATCCATCTCGATGGCGCCTTTCTGACCACAAAGGCCTGTCTGAAGCATATGTACAAGGCTAAATCCGGTAGCATCGTCTATATGGGCTCGGTGCACTCCAAAGAGGCCTCGATGCTTAAGGCGCCCTACGTCACCGCCAAGCACGGGTTGCTTGGACTGTGCCGGGTGGTGGCCAAAGAGGGCGCCCAATACAATGTGCGCGCTAACGTCGTCTGCCCGGGTTTTGTCCGCACGCCGCTGGTCGATAGGCAGATCCCCGAGCAGGCCAAGGAGCTTGGCATCAGCGAAGATGACGTGATCAAGCACGTGATGTTGAAAGATACAGTGGACGGTGAATTTACCACGACAGCAGATGTCGCCGCGGCGGTGCTGTTTTTGGCCGGGTTCGAGACCAATGCATTGACTGGGCAGTCTCTAGTGGTTAGCCACGGCTGGTTTATGGAATAGAATTCGGGCACCGCAACAGCTGTACCGGGCAAGCAGCGAGCGCGCCTAAGACCATTGAAAATACCGTGGTTCGAGTTTGTTGAGACTCGCCGCCTGATCGTCGTCGGACTGTTGCCCCGCTTTACTTAACTTAATGATCGTGTTTTGCTGGGTGTCCGCTCGCGCCGCTGTCTTGAACCAGGTAGGAGCAAAACGGATGGCCATCGCGACCTCCTCCTCAAGCACCCAGCGATCATTACTGCGCTATGGTCCTCCGTTTGCCTTGGCTCTCGCCGTGATCGCCGTGGTGCTTTTGGCGGTCGGCCCGATCGGATGGCGTGCCGGCTGGTGGCATTTCCGTTTCGCCTTTCTGAATTTGATGCCGTGGGCGGCCTATTTCGGTATGGCAGCACTGGTCGTTTCCGCGCTCACCCTGCTCCTCGGCCGTTCGCGGATCGAATGGCGCGGGATCGCGGTTGCCGCCCTCGCCTTTGCGGTCGGTGGGCTGATCGCCTATGTGCCTTGGCGTTATGATCGGATCCGGCAAACGGTGCCGCCGATCCACGACATCACGACCGACTCCGATAATCCCCCCGCTTTTGTCGCGGTCGTGCCACTGCGCGAGGCCGAGGGCCCCAACCGGGTCGCCTATGAAGGTGCCAAGATCGCGCAGCTGCAGCGGCAGGCATATCCGGACATCGTTCCGTTGACCCTCGCAGTGCCGCCCGCGACGGCGTTCAGTCGCGCGCTCGACACCGCCAAGCGGATGGGATGGACGATCGATCGCGCCGACAATGCGGAGGGTCGGATCGAGGCGAGCGACAGGAGCCGCTGGTTCGGCTTCACCGACGACATCGTGATCCGCGTAACGCGTGGGGCGCAGCGATTTCGGCGTCAACGCCGCCCGCGTCGAGAGCTATCTCTCGGAGCTTCGCGCCTCAACCAGCGCTTCGGGCTAGCGCCGCTCACAAGCGAGAGACGGCGGGCGCCTGGAACAGTTCAAGTCCCCGAGGGATTTTCACGGAGGAGGCGAAGGGTTAGGCTGTGCTCTCCACGGAACGCCTCCGGTATCGCCCATGCTCGACATTTCGCCCGATGTGATGCCGCCCCAGTCGGTGCGGCTCGCCGATTACAGGCCGCCCCGCTATCTGATCGACACCGTCGACCTCGTCTTCGAGCTCGGTGCCGAGGACACGCGGGTGAAATCGCGTCTCGGTATTCGCCGCAACCCGGCCGTTGCCGAATCCGGGACCGCGCTACATCTCGATGGCGAAGCGCTCGCGCTCGTCTCGCTGGCCTTGGATGGCGAGCCGCTCGGCGCCAACCGTTATCAGCTCCCGCCCGAAGGCGGGCTGATCCTCGCCGACGTCCCGGATGCGTTCACCCTTGATGTCGAAACCCGCATCGCGCCGCACAGCAACACGGCACTCTCGGGCCTCTACGTATCGGGCGGTAATTTCTGCACGCAGTGCGAGCCGGAGGGGTTTCGCCGGATCACCTATTTCATTGACCGACCCGATGTAATGGCGCGCTACACGACGACGATAACAGCCGAGAAGCGGCGCTATCCGGTGCTGCTAGCCAACGGCAATCCGGTCGAGCACGGCGACATCGACGGGCGGCGGCATTGGGCGAAATGGGTCGATCCGCATCCCAAGCCCTCCTACCTCTTTGCCCTCGTCGCGGGCGATCTGGTTGCCGTCGAGGATTGCTTTACGACACGCTCGGGCAAGGATGTGGCGCTGGCCATCTGGGTACGCCGCGGCGACGAGGACAAATGCGGCCACGCGATGGCTTCGTTGAAGAAGGCGATGCGCTGGGACGAGGAGGTGTTCGGGCTCGAATACGATCTCGATGTCTTCAACATCGTTGCGGTCAGCGACTTCAACATGGGGGCAATGGAGAACAAAGGCCTCAACATCTTTAATACGCGATACGTGTTGGCCAAACCCGAAACGGCGACCGATATCGATTACCAAAATATCGAAAGCGTCATCGCCCACGAATACTTCCATAACTGGACCGGTGACCGGGTGACCTGCCGCGACTGGTTTCAGCTCTCGTTGAAGGAAGGACTGACCGTCTTCCGCGACCAGGAGTTCTCGGCCGATCAGGGAAGCCGCGCCGTCAAGCGCATCGGCGACGTGCGCACGTTGCGCGCAATGCAATTTCCCGAAGACGACGGCCCGCTCGCCCATCCGGTGCGGCCGGACAGCTATATCCGGATCGACAACTTCTACACGCCGACCGTCTACAACAAGGGCGCCGAGGTGGTGCGGATGATCCATACTATCCTCGGTCGGGACGGGTTCCGCCGCGGCATGGATCTCTATATCCAGCGGCACGACAACCAAGCGGTGACCATCGAGGATTTCGTCGCGGCGATGCAGGATGCAAGCGGCGTCGACCTCAGCCAGCTCAAGTGCTGGTACGAGCAGGCGGGCACGCCCGAGATCACTGTCGAGGACCGCTGGGACAAGGCGACGAAGAGCTACGAGCTGAGCATTGCGCAAAAAGTTCCGCCGACCCCGGGTCAACCGGAAAAATTGCCGATGCTGATTCCGCTCGCCATGGGCCTCCTGGGGCCGGATGGCACTGAATTGCCGACCCGGCTCAAGGAGGAGGCAGATAGCCGAGACGGCACACGGGTCCTTACCCTCGCCCAGGCGCGCGAGCGCTTTTGCTTTGTCGACGTGCCGGCGCCACCCGTTCCGTCGCTGCTGCGCGGATTTTCCGCTCCGGTCAAGCTGAAGGATGTGCCGCTCGAGCGGCTTAAATTGCTCGCGATTAATGATCCCGAGCCATTTGCCCGATGGGAGGCAGGCCAGCAGGTCTCGACCCGCGTCCTGCTCGACGGGATCGAGGCTCGGCGGAACGGCGGGACGTTACCGCCACTGGATCCGGATCTGGTCACGGCATTACGGTGCACCCTGGCGGACGCCGATCGCGACCCCGCGTTTGCCGCGGAGGTGCTGAACCTGCCCAGCGAGGCGTTCCTTGCTGACCAGCTCGCGGTCGTCGATGTCGATGCGATCCACGCCGCCCGCGAAAGCGCGCGCGTTGAGCTAGGCCGAGCATTGTCTGTGGAGCTTGCCTCGGCCTACGTGGTGCTCACCGACCCCGGTCCCTATCAGATCGACGGCATGGCGATCGGCCGGCGCGCCTTGCGCAACACCTGCCTCGCCTATCTCGCCGCGGCCGATCCCGAGCGGGGTGCCGCACTGGCTAAGGCGCAGTTCGACACCAGAGCCAACATGACCGACGTGCTGGCAGGACTGGCCGTGCTTGTCGACCTCGATCGACCCGAGCGCCCCGCGGCGCTCGCGCGGTTTTTCGCCGCCTGGTCACGCGACGAGCTGGTGATCGATAAGTGGTTCGCGCTGCAGGCCCGCTCGTCACTACCCGGAACACTCAATCGCGTCCACGAACTGACCCTTCATCCCGCCTTCGAGCGCAAAAACCCGAACCGGGTGCGCGCATTGGTCGGTGCCTTCGCACAAGGCAACCAAGTACGCTTTCACAATGCGAGCGGGGCCGGCTACGCCTTTCTTGCCGACGAGGTGATCACCCTGGATCCGATCAATCCGACGATGGCGGCCCGACTCGTCCAGCCGCTTGGCACGTGGCGCCGGCACGACCCGGCGCGGCAGGCGCTGATGCGCCGCCAGCTCGAGCGCGTTCTTGCCACGCCGGATCTCAGCAAGAACACTTACGAGGTGGTGTCGAAGAGCCTCGCCTAGCGGGCCGTGGCTTTGTCGGGCACGGCCGGATCTCTTCGCGCGTATAGGATGAGGTGAACCCGGAAAGACGGGTGAGCAAGCAATTGCGTTGCGAGAGGCATGGCCTAAGATGAAGAAGGGTGACCCGATGGCAAGACATTCGGGCGAACCGGTCGCGCTGATCGTCTCCGGCCAGGTAATCCGCGTTGCCGGCGGACAGCGCGGATGAACATCCCTTTAGAGTTACGCTACGACCTTTTGACTCTCGGCGAAACGCTGATGCGCCTCTCGCCACCCGTCGATCAGCGGCTGGAACAGGCGCGGCTCTTCGAAGTCGGGGTCGGTGGCAGCGAGCTCAACGTCGCTTGTGTCCTCGCCCGGCTCGGGCGGCGCGTCGCTTGGGTGTCACGCCTGCCGGAAGGACCGCTCGGCCGCATCGTCGACGGCGAGGCGCGGCGGCATGGGGTCGATACGCGCTGGGTGCGTTGGATGGCCAACGCGCGGCTCGGCCTGATGTTCTACGAAGCCGGACCAGAGCCGCGGACGAGCCGGGTCATCTATGACCGCAAACATTCGGCTGCTTCCGAGCTCGCCTTCGAGGATGCGCCGTGGGACACGCTTGTTCAGGCGAGCGCCTGGCTGCATCTATCCGGGATCACCCCCGTGCTTGGCCCAAGTTGCCGGGCATTGATTCTGCAACTCGCGGCACTCGCAGCGTCGGCCGGAAAGCCAGTGTCGTACGATCTGAACTACCGCTCGACGTTAACGACCTCACTGGAAGCGCGCGCGTTGCTCGAAGCAGCAGTGCCGCATTTGCATCTGCTGATCCTCGCCGAGCGGGATGCACAAGGCGTGCTTGGCTTCGATGAGGCAGGCGAGGAGCTCGCGGCGGCGATCGCCGCACGCTACGGCGTCCCACTCGTTGCGTTGACGCGGCCGCCCGGCGCCGAACCCGGCACATTGCTGCTGACCCGTGGTGAGTTTCGCTATGCCCCGCCCTATGTGGTGGAGGTCGTCGACCGAATCGGCGCCGGAGACTCGTTTGTTGCGGGCTTGATCCACGGCCTGCTCGACGGCGACCTCGATCTCGCGATCCGCCTCGGCGCTTTCGCAGCGGCGATCGGCCTCGCCACCCCGGGGGACATTAATTACCTCGGTCCCGAAGACATCGTCCGATTTCGCGCCGACACCATCGGCGGGCTCGAGCGCTAACGCTCCGAAGGGCGTTTTCAACACTTGGTATTGCCGCTCCGGCAGACCAGCAGGCCAGTCAAGACCGGCCCGGTAACGGTCTGGAGCAGAGAAAACAATTTCTGGACCTGTACGGCCCCGGCGTCTGCAACAAAGATGATGTCCTTGTCGCGGACGAGAAACTGGTCGGCCAGCAGGTAGGAGTTGGCGTCGGAGAAGTCGAACCGATAGGCTATAGGGGATCCTGCGTCTGATGCGCGTGATGCCAGCGGCTGGCCGAGCGCTCGGAGGATCGAAGCGGGCTCATAGCGGAACAAAAATACGCCCTTGGGGTTGGCGAGATCTTCCCGCAGCCCTTTGGATTTTGCCAGAGCCTCGCTCAAAGTGAGCTTCTCGGCGTCGAAGGTTATTTCGGCATTTCTGCCCGTCGCCCCGAACACACTGAAGGTTTGAGGTATCCGCAGCACGGTAAGAACGTCGCCTGGTCGGGCGTAGATGTCTTCCGCCGGGTCGGCGACGAGCCGCGCGAAGGGGATCGTCGCGGTAACATCGCCGCGCGATAGCCGGACAAAGATTTCGTATACCGGGGCGGTTAGCCCGCTCACGGCGGCAGTCATCGCCCCGCTCGTCGTGGCAGGTATCGCGGCCCCGCTAGCAGCGGCAAGTGCAACGGCCCCGCCTGCGGCGACGGGCGTGGTGATCCCGCCCGTTGCCGTGGGTGGGGAAGCACCGCCCGCCGCGGCAGGTGAAGCAATACCGCGGGCAGCGCCGATCCCCGCCGGCGTAGTGATGCCTCCCGCAGCAGCAATCACCTGGAGCAGCCGGTCGCCCCCGGATGAAAGCGGGACCCTTGCCCCCGGAACCACTTCCCCCGCCACAGTGACCGCGTTGGCATCGCTCTTCTTGACGATCACCAGCGCCTGAGGTTGGAGCGACTTGCTTGCGAGCAGCTTCTCGATCGTTTGCTGTACTTCCGCCGGCGTTCGCCCGGCGGCCGGAACCCGGCCGGCATACGGAACACCGATCCTCCCATCCGGGGTCACCTGCTGATCGGGAATCGTGGCACTTCGCCGGTCGACCGCCGGGACGGCCTCCCCAATGAGGAGCGGCGTCGTCTGAGGAATGTTGCCGCTCGGCATTTGCCTGGCCTGCGACGGCGTCTCGGAAGGAGTGCGCGGCAGTTGATTTGGAGCGCCTCCCGGAAGATTCTCGGGGCCGAGCAGCTGGTCAATCTCCGGGTTCGGTCTAGCCGGCGCCTCAGTCGGCGGCGGCGATTCCAGCGGCTCGGTCTGCAATCTCGGTCCGGTTGGCAGTTGTGGTGCTGGGGCCTCGCTGAAGAGCCCGCCCGCAGCACTTTCCCAGATCGTGACCGAGATGGTGTCGCCGACCGCGACCTTGAGCTCAGGCGGATTACCATCCTTTGCGAACCGAGTGTGAAAACTCTCCTTCGGCTGGGCACGCAGGATCGAGACCACGCGTCCGTCGACCTCGACGACGTCGAAAAGCACCTCGTTCTCGGTCTGGCCCGCGGCAGCCACCTCGGACGCCGCCGGTCCAGCTCTCGGAAGCAACATGCATCCGCCAAGCGACAGGGCGGTTAAGCACGCTATGTAAGCGGCTGGCTTCATGAGTATCGGCGCAAAATACCCGCATTGTTCATGTTGCCGAAAGCTGTCGAATACAGCACTCCCAGCAGGACGCTACGCGCTAGTATCCAGCTAAGCTGGATCGGCGGTGCGCGAATCGGTGGGCTAGGGGGGCGTGTGCGGCTGCATTCGCGGACCAGGGGGAGGGACAAGGCTTGACCCTGGCGAGAAGATCGACCGAGCGGCATCGGCCGGGCGGTCTGCTAGGCACCGATGCGATCTGCGCCGATGTGGTCGCGAGGCATCGGCAACGTCACCGGCGGGCGCGTCGCGGCGACGACCGCAACGGGTCCCACCTCTGTTCGGCGACACCCGAGGCAGGCTGGTGCCTCAACGATGCTGTAGGTGCCGCGCCGGCGACCAGAGTAGCTGGCCTCCTGAACCGGACTCCAAACAAGTTACCGAGCCTGTCTTCCCTCAGCCACGCCACCACGGCCGTCTGATCTCGAACTGCTGCATCATCCACCGGCGCGAGAGGGGCGTTCGGGCGCGGCCTTTGTTGGTTCGGCCGCGTCCGAAAAACAACGAATTTCGCGGCTGCACAGCCCTGCACTGTGGCTGCCGAGCCAAGCATAGGCTTTGTTTCAAATACTTAGTGGAAAATTCGGGATCCGAAAAACAACGGAATTTGGGCTTCGGGAACAACGAATTTGAACACGGCTGAGGGAGGGAATAACAACGGAATCGACGCAGCGTGCGCGCCTATCCTGGATGCGTGCCAGGCACGGATTCATGCAGAATTATCCGCCACCGAGGAGGCGCCATGGGCCAGACCCGCGGGCTTGCCGCGATCCTCGCCGCCGATGTGGCGGGATATTCGCGCCTGATGGGGGCGGATGAGGAGGGGACGCTTGCCGCCCTAAAGGCGCTGCGCGCGAGCTAGCCGATCCCAAGATCAAGGAGCACCGTGGCCGCATCGTGAAGACCACCGGCCACCCGGCCCAAACTGCCTCTGGCTAAAACACCGTCATTCCCGGGCGCCGCCGCAGGCGGCGAGCCCGGAGCCCATTTCCCAGAGGCCTATGTTCATGGGTTCCGGGGTTGCCTCGCTACACTCGGCCCCGGAACGACGAAGATAGTCGGAGCCCGAGAACGGTGGCGCTCAGCCGACTCGCACGAATTTATCGACGCCGCGCTCCGTGGTCAGCCCGGCGTAAATGTCGCCGCGCGAGTCGACGCCGACGCCGTGGACATGGCGGCTCTCCAGGCGAGCGAGCACATTTCCTTGTCCATCGCGGACGCAGACATAGGCGGGATTGCCTGCGTCTTCCTGCTCGGCGATGTAGAAATTGCCGTCCTTGCCGCGGGTGATGTCGTTCGGCCCGCCCATGCCGGTCCACTGTCCGAGGAAGTCGCCCTC
>Ga0318550_10000475_pt1 | contig 10718 bp, 9 predicted proteins | sample GRESIP169b2f23_FD_203499 | JGI IMG/M metagenome (GOLD analysis project Ga0318550, IMG submission 203499) | Tropical soil microbial communities from Luquillo Experimental Forest, Puerto Rico - GRE.SIPMG.169b2f23 | ecosystem: Environmental > Terrestrial > Soil > Tropical forest > Bulk soil... | reverse complement strand
GTTCTGGATTGCCATCGACTTCGTCCGGGGCACCGATGCGGCCAAGCTGTTGCGCGAGCGCTTTCGGCGCGGGATGCCGGTAGGCCTGGCGATGCAGATCGTCGCCCCGGTGGCGTCCGCTCTGGACTATGCACACCAGCGTGGCCTCCTGCATCGCGACGTCAAACCGGCCAACATCTTGATCGCCGATCCCGGGGCGGAGTCGCAGCGGGTGTTTTTGGCCGACTTCGGCATCGCGCGCCGGGTCGATGACACCGGTTTGACCGCGACGAACATTGCCGTCGGCACGGTTGCCTATGCTGCGCCCGAGCAGTTGATGGGTCAGTCGATCGACGGGCGCGCCGATCAGTATGCGTTGGCCTGCACCGCTTTTCATCTGCTCACGGGCTCCCAACCCTATGAGGCGCCCACCGCCATGGCGATCGCCAGCCAACATGTGATGGCCCCGCCGCCGCTGATCGGGGAGCGTCGCGCGGAACTGGCACCGCTTCAGCCGGTGTTCGCCAGGGCCATGGCGAAAAAGCCGGCCGAGCGGTTCGCCCGCTGCCAGGACTTCACGAACGCGCTGCACCGCGCGCTCGATGCGGGCCCCACCCGACTCGCAAGGGAGCCAATCCGCGTCGACGACGCCATGCCGGCACCCGACCCCGTTTACCGGGCACCTTCCCAGTTCCTCCCGACACAAGCCGCCCCGGTGGGCGACGCCGCCGACGCAGGAAGTCTCGCGGCAAACGGCGTCCGACCGAAACGGAAACGCCGGCGGCTCATCCTCGCGGGCATTGGGGCTGTCGTAGCGGCAATCGGCGTTGTCCTCGCGCTCACCCTTACGGGCAACACCTCCCACCCGCCTGCGAAGCAAACCAGCACGGCACTGCCCAATACCGGGCCGTTCACCGGGAGCTACCGCGCCGACTTCGGCCCGAGGCTCGACATTCTGGGCAAGGAGTTGCCGGGTTCGGCGCCGCCGGCCCAAGAGACTTGGAATTTGCGGTCAATGTGCGGCGCCCACGGTTGCATGGCGACCGCAGCGAAAACTGCCGGGCCCTTCACCGGTCACCCGCCGAAGTTGATATTCGACGACGTCGCAGGACGCTGGATAGCCGTGGCCCTGACAACTCAGAAGTGCCGCAACCGCGACACCGAAGAATGGCAACTCATCTCGCTACAACCACGTCCGGACGGCTCGATGTCCGGCGAATGGGTGTCGGATGCCGTCGATTGTTACAGCAAGCGCAATGTGACCTTCACGCGAAGCGGCGACACCGACGTTGCCAGCCTGGCCGACCCGGGCCGCGAGCACGCTCGGATGGTGTCCTTGGCGCAAGGGCTACACGGCGTTTACCACTCGAAGGTCACATTTTCGAGTGGCTCTAAGCCGTCGCTGCAAGATTTCCGCGTGCAAACGGTCTGCCTACGCACCGGCGACCGGTGCCTGACCCGTTTCGTGCTCACCGATAACAGTGGTGGCCTGGTGTTGTTCTTCGCAAACGGAGCCTGGACACGAAACACCGAGGATGACTTCCCGTGCCCGGACGGCCGCACATCTCACCGCAAGCTCAGCGGTGTATTCCCCGCTCCGAACCCGCGCCAAGACCCAATAATGGAGCTCGCCGGGCGCGGTTATGAAGAGTCATCGGGTAGTACGTGCGTGAGCAGTGATTATGAGCAGGTCCTCAACCGCACCGGAGACTGAGCGCCCGACGGTTTGTCGAATACCGTTGTACCGCAAAGCTATTCGAGTCCGTGTGCACTGCACTCGATGCCGGAGCACCGCGTGCCCGCCGCTCTGACCAAGCGAATTGTCTGTCGCGCTGTTAACATGCTGCCCTACACAAGAAGAGAGGCGGCGTGACCATGCCTTGGTTGCGAGGGTTGGGGCTGGTCGGTGCCGTGGTCGTGGCAGCGACGGCGTTGGCGAACCCGGCGCTGGCAGACCCGGGCGTGACGCCAGGCATAAAGCTCGAGCATGAAAACAACTCGTGCACAGCGGGTTTCGCGGCCCAGGGCGACGACGGCCGCTACTACCTCATGACCAGTGGGCACTGCGACGCGCACGACGGTTCCTTGTGGCGATATGGGAACAACGTCCCGCTCGGCAAGATCACCGTCAGCGAGCATGACGGCGACCAGCGGGACGCCGCGATAATCCTCCTTGACCCGGGCCTCGGTGCGCCCAGGGGTGACGTCGGCGGCAGGTATTTGGTCCGGGATGTGTTGAGTGCTCCCGAGATTCGGGTCGGCATGCCGTTCTGCAAGATAGGCGCTGTCACCGGTGAGACCTGTGGAGCCGTCAAAGGCATCGACGGCGACATCGTCGAAGCCAGCGTGTACAGCCTCGACGGCGACAGCGGCAGTCCCGGTTTCGTGCGGAACCCGGACGGCACCGTGAGCGCGGTCGGCCTGTTGACTTCTTCGCCGGACGGTGATGACAACACGACGTACTTCGCGCTCGTGAATCCATTGCTGGACCGGTGGGGCTTGCGCATTCTCCCTTGAGGCTGATCAGCTTCAGCAAACGCGCGCCCAGGAATCGAAGTTTGCGAAACGCGGAGAGGGGTATCCCGGCGAGGCGGCACCCTGAGGGTCCGGCCGTGATGGCCGGTAGGGTTCGCCTGCGTGGCGAGGCCAAGATCAAGCGGTAGCGACACCAGCGACACGCAGGAGAGCAGTAGTGAAGCGTGGGATCGTAGTCGGCGTGGCGGGCGTGGCCGTAGTGGTCGCGGCTTGCGCCGGCTGTTCGAGCAACAAGTCCAGCACGGGCGCATCGAGCTCGGCCCCGGCGGCGGCCGGTCCGCAGCTCATCGTCGACGGTCAAAACCAGAACGTCACCGGCCAGATCACCTGCAACTCGGCCAACGGCAACACCGCCATTGGCATCGGTGACGCGACGGCCGGACTCGGCGCGGTGGTAAGCAATGACAATCCGCCGATCGTCCACTCGGTCGGGCTGGGCAACGTCAACGGCGTCACACTCGGTTTCTCCGACGCTGCGCCGAATCAGGCCAGTAACGCCGGGGCAGCGGTCAACGGGAAGTCCTACGCGATCAAGGGCACCGCGTCGGGTGTGGATATGAGCAACCCGCAGCAGCCCAAGCAGGTGACCAGGTCATTCGAGTTGGACGTGACCTGCCCGTAGCGCAGGCGATCGATACCGAGAGGTGACGCAGCTTATGTCTATGAAACGTATCGTCAGCGCGGCGGCGGTCGCGGTGGGCGTCGGCATCTCCGCAGTGACGCTGAACCCGGGGTTCGCCAATTCCGCCCCGCTGGACCCTCCTACTGCCCCGCCCGCCACCCAGAGCACGCAGCCGCCGGCCACACACAGCACCCAGGCGCCGGCCACGCAGAGCACCGAAGCGCCGACCACGCAGAGCACCCAGGCGCCGACCACACACAGCACTCAGACGTCTGCCCCCGAAAGCACGCACCCATCGTGGACGCGCAGCAGCGAGCCGCCGACGTCGCAAACCACGCAGCCGGGCGGACAAAGCACCTCGCCGAGTGCGCAAACCACCGCACCGGCCAGCGGGCAGACGACGGCGCCGTCCAACCGGGAAGCGCGCCCGGTCCTCAATCCTCCGAGCACCCAGGCTCCGCACCCGGCCTACATTCCGCGCCGGGACCTGGTCACCGCGAGCGCGCAAGTCGGCGGGCCCTCAGGTCGGGGCCCGGGGGATGTGAATGTCCAATTCGTCATCGTGGGCCGCGGTGCGCCACCTCCGCCGCCGGAGCGGGCATGGGGCTGGAACGACGGCCCGGCTCCCCGGCACGCGCCGCCCGGCTGGTACGGCCCGCCGCCTGCCGGTGGATGGGACGGCCCGCCGCCTCCCGGAGGCTGGAACCGACCATGGGTGGACCGGCCGGACCGCGACTGGGATCATGGGCGGGACGATTTCGGCGCGTTCGGCTATAACACGTTTACCGTCTTCCCGGTCTTCAACTGGTATTACGGCGGCTGGGGCTTCTGGTACTTCGGTGTTTGGGTCCCGCTCTACTGACGGCGCCGCGCACGTCCTGACGCGTTACTGCGGGTTGGTCGCCAGGTAGTCTCCGACCGGAATCGGTGACGCCGCGGCGTATCCAATGGGTAGCAGCACCTCGCCGGCGGTCGTGTTGTAGTACACGTCCCACCGGTAGTAGCCGGCGAACGCAGCGGGATCGGCGGCCATCAGCGCGGCGTACTGGTCGACCGCCTCCACGTATTGGTGCGCGTGGTTGTACCCGTAGATGGCGTGATCATGATCGTTGGCAAAGCCGTTAGCGGCGAGGAAGCGGCCGGCCGCCATGATGCTGTCCCGGGGCGAGTTGACGTCGCCGCCCTGGCCATAGGTGGCGAATGTCGACGGCAAGAACTGCATCGGGCCTTGCGCGCCGGCGGTGCTTACGCCGTTGATGCTGCCGAACCGGGTCTCGATCAGGTTGATCGCGGCCAGGTAGTTCCAGCCGACGCCGGACTCCGACTCTGCCGCGTGGTAGTAGCTCAGGAGTTCGCCCGCCGGAGTTGGCGGCTCGATGCGCCACGGGGGCAGCGTGTCCTTCGGGTACGTCATCGCGGTGAGTTGCCGACGGGCGTCGACATTGCGGTCGTAGACGTCGAGTAACTCCGGCGGGATTTGCGGCCGCGTGATCCCATCCCATCCCGGATGCCGCCCGATGGCGTGGTAGGCCGCCTGCTGGCGGCGCGCGGCCGCGGTCAGGGCCGGCTCGGGCGTCGACGGGTCACGCAGGGCACGCTCGTCGGCGACAAGGTCTTTGGCCAACTGCGCGGGGTCTGACGCCAGCTGAGGCTGCGCGCCCTCGGGCGGGCTCGGCGCTGCGGGCACTGTCCATGATGCGAGCCGCGTGGCGCGCGCCGTCGTTGCGGTTGGTGCGATCGGCGCCCCAGCCGTTGGCCGGCTCGCCGACGGTGTGCATCCGACGAGTGCGAACACGATCGCGCCGAGGACGCTTGCGACGGCCGGCCGGAGGGGAACAGCGACTGCGCGACTGAGGCTCACTGTGTGCACTTTCGTCGATTTCCAGAAGTCCGGCGGCTACTGGCCGGCTGGTCCGAGTCTTTCGTATCGGACCCTATGACATCAATGCGACGACGGCTATCAGCCGGGCAGTTCCGCTTCCGGGTCTAGGCTGGCGCGCCTTGCTCGACCTCCGTTGGTCCTGCGTTTTGCGCCATTTGGCTGGGCGGCGCGTACGCACGGCGATGGTTGAGCAGCTGGCGGTGTGCATTCTGGCCGATCAACGTCGCCACCTCGGTGAGCACTGCACGCCGGTCGCGCCGCTGGCGCAGGAGTCGCCCCGCCGAGCTGAGGAGCCGCGCCGGGCTCAATATTTGCGAGGGCTTCTCGCGGTGCGTGAACAGGTCGAGGAACCGCCCGATGTCGCCTTTCGCATGCATGTCACCGACCATCTGCGGCAGCACCGCCGGCATCCGCCCGGCCTTGCCGAAGTCACTGGCGAACCAGTAATGCTCGGCGAACTCGCGGTCGCGCCACTGTCCCCAGCGCGCCAAACGGGCGTCCTGGGCGTCGCCGGAACCGTTCAGCCCCTCAATGATCGCCGGCACGAGCGCGTCGACCTGAGCGAAAGCATCGCCGATCCCGCGCCCCGGAGAGGGATCCTTAAAATGGCCGGCGTCACCGACGAGCACCCAGCCCGGCCCGCACGGCTGCCGGAAGAAGCCTGCCCAGTGCAACATCCCGAAGAACTTGCCCACCCGCGCAGCGCCCGCCAGCGCATTGGCCACCGGCTCGCAGCTGCGGGCGTGCTCCATGAAGCTGTTCTCGAGGTCGGCGCGGAACCGGGCGAGCTCGCCCATCTCGGGGACCACAATCACCTGGTAAAGGCCGTTGTCGCACGGAGTTGCGATCACGAACCGCTCGTCCCAGCGGTGCAACACGTGCGTCGGCTCTTGGCCCGCATTCACGCCCTCGAAAAACGCCCAGTACGCGAATCGTTCATTGGGGACGACGTTGTACTTGCGGGACGAGACGAGGTTCGCAACCGTCGAGTTGCGCCCGTCGGCGCCGACGACAAGGGGGGCGCGCAGTTCGCCCCGGCTACCGTTGGCGCCGATGCGCACGCCGCAGACCCGGCCATTGTCCTGCACGAGTCCGGTGACCTCCGTCGACATTCGCACCTGCGCACCCGACTCCTCGGCGGCCTGGACGAGAATCGGGTCGAGCACAAAACGCCGGATCGACATGGTGCCGCCGACGTCGCCCGCACATTGGCGCCACTCCGCTGAAAATCGGAAACCGTCTGTTCGAGCGTCCACCCGGGTCATGACGGGGGCGCCGGTCGCGCGCAGTTGGTCGGTGACCCCGAGACGGTCCAGGAACGCCAGCGCGTCGGCCTCGAAGATGTGCGTCGAGAGGGTGTCGCGCGGAAAAGTCGCGCGCTCCACCAGCGCGACTTTCACCCCCTGCCGGGCCAGCAGCGCCGCCAGCGGTGAGCCGGCACACCGAGCACCGACGATTACGACATCAAAACTCTCGGTCAACTCCGTCTGCTCCCCGAATCCCCATTCGCATGCAGGCAGGCCGCTCGGCGGGCTCAGTCGAGCCTATGTCGAAAGATATGGGAATTCGGGCGATTTAGGGAGCATCTTGTGTGTATACATAGGTCGGGACTCTGGGGCGTTTCGCGGGCGTCAATCGGGCGTTTCAGCGATATTCGCCTCTTTTCGGGCGCAGGGCTCCATGATGGCTAGTACGCGATAGCACCGGGGTAGTTGATGTCATTTGTGCTAGTGGCGCCGGACATGTTGGCGACGGCGGCGGCGGATGCAGCGCAGATCGGTTCGGCGGTGACGGCCGGCAATCTGGCCGCAGCCATTCCGACGACTGACGTGGCGGCAGCTGGCGCCGATGAGGTCTCGGCGGCCATTGCCGCGCTGTTTGGCTCGCACGCCCGGCAGTACCAGGCGGCGGCGGCGCAGGCGGCGACGTATTACGAGCAGTTTGTGGGCAACCTGAGCGCGGCCGCGGCATCGTATGCGGGTGCGGAGGCGACCATCGCCACGTCGATGCAGGGCGCGTTCGACCCGGTTATCAACGGCAGTACCGGCGCCGCCGGTCAGGTCAGCGCGGGTGGCACAGGCAGCACGGGCAAGCCGATCGTCATCGAGTTCGTGCGGCACGGGGAGTCGGTGGCCAACGCGGGGAACCTGATCGACACGACCGTGCCCGGGACCGTACTCACTCCGCTCGGTGTGAATCAAGCCAACACCATCGCCAAAGTACTTGCGCCGCAGGGTCCCTACGCCGGGATCTACGCGTCGCAGTTGATCAGGACGCAGTTGACCGCCGCGCCGTTGGCCGGTCAGCTTGGGATGAACGTGGGGATACTGCCCGGGCTCAACGAGATCAATGCCGGCCTTTTCAGCGGCTTACCGGAGATCGGCCCCGCGGGCCTCCTATATCTAGTAGCCCCGGTCGCGTGGACGCTCGGATTCCCCATCGTGCCGATGCTGGCCCCGGGCGCCGTCCCGATCAACGGGGTGGAGTTCGACCAGGGCTTTACCAGCGCGCTTCAAACGATGTATGCCGGCGCCATGATGAACCCGGTCGTGGCCTCGAACGGCCATATCACCGATGTCGCTTTCTCGAGCGAATTTGCGATCGAGGTCGGGACGATGATGAACGTCAACAATCCCGATCCGTTGCTCATGTTCACCCACCCGCTGCCCAACGGAGGGATTGTCGTGGTGCAGGGCGATCCCCAGGATGGCTGGACGCTGGTCAGTTGGGACGGGACGCCCGTGCCGCCCGCGACGTTGCCGACCAAGCTGTTCGTCGACGTACGCAACCTGATCACGGCGCCGCAATTTGCGGCCTGGGACATTTGGCAATCCCTCCACACCGGTGATCCGACGACGATCGCGAGCGCGGTCGGGAACGGTGCCGAGCAGGTCGGCGCGGCGACGGTCCACTTCCCCCTCGCGGTGACCCGGGACTTGGTCGACGCTGTGCGCGGCACCAGCATTCATGGCCTGTCGACCGAGCTGACTAGCCAGCTTCCTTGACAGTGGAGGAAACGTTCTTGAGAGCTATGGCGACAATCGCCGCGGGCACCCTGGCGGGCCTGACGCTGTTCGGCTCGGGCATCGCCCGCGCCGACGCAGGCCAGGAGCAGGAGGCCTGCCAGCTGATGGACGATCCGACGGGGCACGACCTGGGTTACGCGCCAGCCGAATACGCCTTCATGGTGCTGCGCGAAAAGATGTCGGCCGAGACCGCGAGGAATGTCATGTCCCTGGCGGCCCAGCAGTACTGCCCGAATCACATCACCGACCTACCGGCCAGCTGGCGGTAGGAGGGTTCATTCACGTTTGGCTTGGATTCCGGACACTCCAAATGTCCCGCTCGAAGCTAAGTTAGGCAGAAGGACCGGAACTCGCACGGGGAAGGGAATCAACTATGTTCGGTTATCGAGTGCCCGCACCTGATGAGGCGATGCTCATCTCGGGCGGCAAACAGTCGGCTGAGGGCGGCGGCCAGTTCCGCGTCGTCACCGGCCACGGGGCTTGGGTCATGCCCCTATTCCGCAAGGTGCGGTTCCTGAGTCTGGAAACCCACAAGGTGGAGATCACCGAGAAATGCTTTACCACTCATGGCATTCCGGTGAATGTCTCTGCGGTGGTGGCGTTCAAGGTGGCCAACACTCCCAATGCGATTACGGCTGCGGCCCAGCGGTTCCTGAATGACCAGAAGAAGGGTCAGATGGAGGATCTCACTCAGAAGATCTTCGTCGGTCACCTCCGGGGCATGATCGGTCGGCTCACGATTGAAGACATCATCCGGGCGCGCGAGAAGCTGACCGAAGAGGTGCTCACCGGCTCCCAGAACGAGATGAGCGTCATGGGTCTGACGGTGGACTCTCTGCAGATCGAGGCTTTCGACGACTGCGAATCCAACTACATCGCCAACATGGCCAAGCCCCAGATGGCCGCTCTGGAGCAGCAGGCCGCCATCGCCCAGGCCCAAGCCGATCAAGCGTCTCAGGCTGCCCGGCAGGAGTCGTTGCGTAACCAGGCCCAGCAGGAGCGCGACACCGAGATCGCCAGGGCTAAGTACAAGGCCGAGATTGACAAGGCCGAGCAGGAGGCCGCCCAGGCGGGCCCGCTGGCACAGGCCGAGGCTCAGCAGAAAGTCATCGAGACGCAGCGCGAGCTGGCCGAGCGCAATGCCGAGTTGCGCGAGCATCAGTTGGTGGCCGAGGTGATCAAACCCGCTGAGGCGGAGGCGAAGCGGGTACGCATCCAGGCCGATGCCGAAGCCAGCGCCGCCGAGGCCAACGCCAAGCGGATCGAGTGGGAGTCCACCGCTGCGGCGAAGAAGACGAAGGTCACCGCGGAAGCCACCGCCGAGGCCCAGCGGGTGACGGCCGCCGCCGCGGCCGACGCGACCAGGCTTGACGGTCAGGCCAAGGCCGACGCCAAGAAGGCCGATGCCGAAGGTGTGGAGGCACAGCGTCTGGCCGAGGCCAAGGGCCAGCGCGCCATGGCCGATGCCATGGCTGCCAATGAGGGCGCCCAGCTCAAGCTCAAAGAGATCGAGGTCCAGCCCGCAATCGCCGCGGCGATCGCCGACGGTCTCAATATCAGTGGCGCCAAACTGACGATCCTCAATGGCGCCGAAGGGTTGACTCAGATGCTGGCTTCGGTGGTGCCGCTCGTCCAAGGGATAATGGAGTCTTTCCGTAGTCCCGTCGAGTACAAGGGCGTGCGGGACAGCGCGGCGACATTAGGCGCCAATGGAATGCCGTCCACACCGGCGACCCAGAAATAGTACGGCGGCCTTCAGCCGCGGCTGACGATCTTGACCATCGTGCGGGCCAGCGGCTGCGCCAGCCGTGGCGAAAGTCGGTGCAGCAGATAGGGAGCCAGGACCTGCGACGGTGGTGAAACGACGACCCCGCGGGGTCGCGCGATGGCTTTCAGCACGTCCGCGGCGACGGCATCCGGCGACACACCGTGCTTGTCGTAGAAGGCGATGATCTTCCGTTGGTCGGCGCCCAGCTGGCCGCGCATGATTCCGTCCCGGACGATGGGCGTACTGATGATCCCGGGGCACAGAGCGATGACGCGAATGCCTCGCGGGCGCAGCTCGGCGTCGAGTGACTCGCTCATCCCCACCACGCCGAACTTGGAGGCACAGTACGGAGCCATTTTCGCGATCGGGAAGAGCCCGGCCATGGACGCGGTGTTGACGATCGTTGCCGGGTGCCCCTGCTCGAGCATCCGCGGCACGAACGCCTGCACGCCGTAGGCGACGCCTAGCAGGTTCACCCCGATCACCCGCTGCCAATCCTCGACAGTGGTCTGTTCGATGTCACCGCCATGGCCGATGCCGGCGTTGTTGTGCAGAATATCGACGCGTCCCCCGTCATCGAAGACCGCCTTGGCCAGCGCCTCGACCTCTTCCGGCAGGGTCACGTCAATCGCGTGATCGACTGCGCCGCCACCGATCTCGCGGGCAACCGCTGCGGCTGCGTCACCGTTGATGTCTGCGACATGGACCTTGGCGCCGTGCCGGGCGAGCAGCCGCGCGGTCGATGCGCCGATCCCCGATCCGGCGCCGGTCACGACCGCGGTCTTTCCCGTGAGGTTGATGTTCTTTGCCACGGTGATCTCCTCTACGCGGTGGCGCGCGATTCGATTCGAATCACGTTGCAGCTCTTGGTGATCGGAAGGTTACGGCGTTGACGCGGGGTGAAAT
>Ga0318550_10000459_pt1 | contig 10819 bp, 10 predicted proteins | sample GRESIP169b2f23_FD_203499 | JGI IMG/M metagenome (GOLD analysis project Ga0318550, IMG submission 203499) | Tropical soil microbial communities from Luquillo Experimental Forest, Puerto Rico - GRE.SIPMG.169b2f23 | ecosystem: Environmental > Terrestrial > Soil > Tropical forest > Bulk soil... | reverse complement strand
GAATAGGTCTCAAGGTCTCGGTCGATGCCATGACCTCGAGCCAGTTCTTCGCGAAACGGACCAAGCGCGATTTCGGCTTCTGGCTGGCAGGCTGGATTTCCGATACCGGCGACATGTCCGCGCAACTCAAGCCGCTTGCTGCTACGCCGGATCGCGACAAGGGATGGGGCACCACCAACCCCGGCGGCTATTCGAACCGCGAGGTGGATGCGCTGCTGGAGAAGGCACTCGGCACGATCGACGACACCAAGCGCGCCGCGCTGCTCGCGCAAGCCAGCCGCATCGCCATGGCCGATTACGGCGTGCTGCCGCTGCATTTTGAGATGACCACCTGGGCGATGCGCAAGGAGCTTGCCTACACGCCGCGCGTCGATCAGAACACCCAGGCGACGATGGTCAACCGCGCGCGGTGAATGAGCCGACGCCATGCTCGCCTTCCTGCTGCGACGCCTAGCCCAAGGCCTGCTGGTCGTCGCCGCGATGGCGACGCTGGTGTTCGTCGGGGTCTATGCGCTCGGCAATCCCATCGACATCCTGATCAGCCCGCAAGCCGATGAACTCGAGCGCGAGCAGGCGATCGTGCGGCTCGGCCTCGATCGGCCGTTGTGGGTGCAGTTCGCAATTTTCCTGAAATCGGCGCTCCGCGGCGATCTCGGAACCTCGTTCGTGCACGGCGTGCCAGCGGTTGATCTCATCCTCGACCGCATGCCGGCGACGCTCGAGCTCGCCTTCGTCGCGCTGATCCTGTCGATCGGCATCGGCATTCCCGCCGGCCTTTTCGCCGGCCTGGCGCCACGCTCGCTTTCCCGACGCGCCATCATGACCGGATCGATTCTCGGCTTCTCGGTGCCGAATTTCTGGCTCGGTCTGATGCTCATCCTCTTGTTTGCAGTCGAGTTGAAGGTGCTGCCGGCTGGTGGCCGCGGCGAGACCCGCACCGTGTTCGGGATTGAACTTTCGCTGCTGACGCTCGACGGGCTGCGCCATCTGATCCTGCCGGCGCTGACGCTTGCAATCTACAAGGCCTCGCTCATTGCGCGCCTCGCCTACGCGGGAACGCGCGAAACTTTGCTGCAGGAATTCGTGCGGTTTGCACGTGCCAAGGGCCTCTCGCCCCGCCGCATCGTCGGCGTGCACGTGCTCAAAACGATCATGATACCTGTCGTGACCGTGACCGGCCTCGAGCTCGGCTCGATGATTGGCTTTGCCGTCGTCACCGAGACGGTGTTTGCCTGGCCCGGCATGGGCAAGCTGCTGATCGATTCCATCTACCGCCTCGACCGCCCAGTGATCGTCGCGTACCTCGTGATCATCGTGATCATGTTCGTGGTGATCAATTTCGTCGTGGACGTGATCTATACGCTGCTCGACCCGCGCGTCCGGTTGTCGGGGCAGGAGGCATGAGCATGGATGCCGATGTCCGAGTCGGTGACGTCGGCACGGCGTGGCCGACCCGCCTGACCGACAGCTGGCGCGAGTTTGCGGAAAATCCCGTGGCCCTGGCAGCGCTGGCGCTCGTCGCTTTGCTCATCGCCCTCGCAGTGCTGTCTCCCTGGATCGCGCCACAAAACCCTTACGATCTGTCGCAGCTCTCAATTCTCGACAACAAGCTGCCTCCTGGCTCGCGCGGCTTCGCCGGCCAGCTCTATCTACTCGGAAGCGACGATCAGGGCCGCGACTTGGTATCGGCCATTCTCTACGGCCTGCGACTGAGCATATTCGTCGGCATCACGGCGACCGCGATCGCCCTTGCCATCGGCGCGTCGGTCGGCGTGATCGCGGCCTATTTCGGCGGCTGGACCGATGCCGGTTTGATGCGGTTGGTCGACATCCAGCTCTCGTTCCCGGCCATCCTGATCGCGCTCATTCTGGTGACCATCCTCGGCAAGGGCGTCGACAAGGTGGTGATCGCGCTCGTCTGCGTGCAATGGGCCTACTACGCGCGCACCATCCGCAGCTCCGCCTTGGTCGAGCGCCGCCGCGAATATATCGACGCCGCGCGCGGGCTGGCACTGTCGCAGTCGCGCATCATCCTCCGCCATCTCCTACCCAACGCGTTTCCGCCGCTGATCGTGGTCGCGACCGTCCAGGTGGCCCATGCGATTGCGCTCGAGGCGACGTTGTCGTTTCTCGGCGTGGGCGTGCCGATCACGGAACCTTCGCTCGGTCTGCTGATCGCCAACGGCTACGGCTACATGCTCTCGGGAAACTACTGGATCGCGTTCTATCCCGGCCTCGCGCTCCTGCTGGTGATCCTTGCGATCAATCTGGTCGGTGACCAGCTGCACCACGTCATGAACCCACGCGGCAAACGCTAGCGGCCATGTCGCAGCCGATCCTTGCCGTCGCAAATCTGCGTACCCATTTCTTCGCCCGCGCGGGCGTGATCAAGGCCGTCGATGGGGTGAGTTTCACCCTCCGTGCCGGTGAAGTTCTGGGGCTCGTCGGCGAATCTGGATCGGGAAAATCCGTTACTGCCTGCTCCATTCTTAGTCTCATCGATGAACCCGGCCGCATCGTGGCTGGCTCGATCCAGCTCGACGGCGAGGAGCTCGTCGGCTGCGCCGAGGCTCGAATGCGATCTCTTCGCGGCTGCAAGATCGTGATGATCTTTCAAGACCCGATGATGACGCTCAATCCGGTGCTACGGATCGACACACAAATGATCGAGGCGATCACCGCGCACGAAAAGGTCTCGCGGCGGGCGGCGCGAGAGCGCGCGCAGAGAGCACTGGAAGCGGTCGGCATCGCGTCCGCGCCGGAACGGCTGCGCGCCTATCCGCATCAGTTCTCCGGCGGCATGCGCCAGCGGGTCGCCATCGCGATTGCGCTGCTGCGCCGAGAGCGGCACTGCGCTGGTTTGGATCACCCATGACCTCGCCGTCGTCGCCGGCCTCGCCGACCGGATCGCGGTCATGTACGCCGGACGGATCGTGGAGCAGGGTCCGGTGGATGCCGTGTTCGCACGGCCGCTGCATCCCTACACGCGCGGTCTGATCGGCTCGCTGCCGGTGCCCGGGCAACGCGACGCCCCACTCACGCAAATTCCCGGAGCCCCGCCGTCGCCGGCGCGGCTCCCGCCGGGCTGCGCCTTTGCGCCGCGCTGCGGGCGTGCGGATGCCGCCTGCGCCGCGGCGCCGGATATGATCGACCATGAGCCGGGCCACGCGGTGCGCTGCTGGCACCCCGATCTCCAAAGCAAGGCGATGGCATAATGGCGGCAAAGCTGGCGCTCGAAGGCGTGGGCAAGCGTTTCGTCAAGCCGCTCGACCTCGCGTCGCGCGCGGCAAACCTGCTCGGCGCGGGGGTGAATGAGACCATCATCGATGCGGTTGACGGGGTCGATCTGTGCGTCAACGCGGGCGAGGTGGTTGGCCTGGTCGGCGAGTCCGGCTGCGGCAAGACGACCCTGGGCCGCATCGTCGCCGGCATTCTTCCGCCGAGCCGCGGCCAGGTGAGGTATTCCGGTCACACGCGCGTGCCGCTGGTCGCGCGCGGCGGGCGCAAGGCGCTGCTCAAGACGCAGATGATCTTTCAGGACCCGATGGCGTCGCTCAATCCGCGCATGCGGATCGCCGATATCATCGGCGAAGCACCGGTCGTTCACGGAATTATCTCACGAGGCGAGCGCGCGGATTACGTCGGTGCACTGCTCGTGCGAGTCGGCCTCGATCCCGCGGACAAGTCCCGCTATCCCCACCAGTTCTCCGGCGGCCAGCGCGCTCGTATCGGCATTGCCCGCGCGCTTGCGGTCAAGCCCGATCTGCTAGTCTGCGATGAATCCGTCGCCGCGCTCGACGTGTCGATCAAGGCGCAGGTCCTCAACCTGTTTATGCAATTGCGCCGCGATCTCGCGCTCACCTACCTCTTTATCAGTCACGATCTCGGCGTGGTGGAGCACATCGCGGATCGCACGGTGATCATGTATCTCGGGCGCATCGTGGAGATCGCGCCCACCGCGGAGCTGTTTGGCGCGCCCAATCATCCGTATACCCGGGCGCTCATCGCCAATGTGCCGCGGCTTAACGCGCGCAAGCATCGCTTTGCGCCGCTCAAGGGGGAGATCCCGTCCGCGCTGAACCCGCCGTCCGGCTGCGCCTTTCATCCGCGCTGCCCGTTTGCCATGGCGCGCTGCCGGGTCGAGCGCCCGGCGCTGGTCGAAATCGCGCCTGGCCGCTCCTCAGCGTGTCACCTCAACGCCACAGCGGCCGCGAGTGCGGCTCTGCCGTCATCGGAAAAGCTGGTATGACAATCGTGGGAGCCCCCGATGTTGGCCGACCGGATCGAAGGCAAATGGATCGACGCCTTCTGCGAAATCTTTGAAAAATGCGCGGTCCAGCGCGGTGACACCGCAGCAATCCTGTCGGAGACGCAATCGCGCGCGCTCAATGTCCAACTGGCCGAGCTGGCGCTGCTACGGCTCGGCGCGCGGCCATTCCATCTCGTGCTGCCGACCCCCGCCAACCGGCACCCCGTCCCGGTGCGCTCGACCGGCGCCAGCGAGGCGATCGGGCGGCTTGCGCCTGTCGTGTCCGCACTCAGCCAAGCCGGATTTGTGGCCGACTGCACGCTGGAAGGCCTGATGCACGCGCCGGAGACGCCGGAGATCCTCAAGGCGGGCGCGCGCATCCTGGTCATCTCGAATGAGCACCCGGAGGCGCTCGAGCGTATGCGACCGGATCCCGCACTCGAGCGTCGCGTGCGGGCGGCGACGAAAATGCTGCGGGGTGCGACGCGGATGGCGGTCACGTCTGCCGCCGGCAGCAAGCTCGACATCGCGTTGACCAGCGCGACGACAGTTGGCGTTTGGGGCTGGACCGATCGCCCCGGCACGCTCGCCCATTGGCCGGGCGGTCTGGTGGTGAGCTTTCCCAAGGCTGGCGCGGTGAACGGTACGCTCGTGGTCGATCGCGGCGACGTGAACCTCACGTTCAAGCGCTATCTGCAGTCACCGGTCCGGCTGACACTTGAACGCGATTACGTCACGCGCATCGAAGGCGATGGCGCCGATGCCGAGATGATGCGCAGTTATTTCTCCGCCTGGGACGACCGTGAGGCCTATGCCGTGTCCCATGTCGGGTTCGGGATGAATCCGAAAGCGCGTTACGAGGCGCTTGCTATGTATGACCAGCGGGATACCAACGGTACCGAGATCCGCGCCGTCGCCGGCAATTTCCTGTTCTCGACCGGGGCCAACGAATTTGCCGGCCGCTACACCGCCGGCCATTTCGACATCCCAGTGATGAAGACAACGATCACGGTCGACGACACCGTGGTCGTACGCGACGGCGTGCTGCAGGACGTGTTCGGATAGAATCAGCGACCTTTCATTTCCTGCCGCAGCAGGAAATGCTGCACCTTGCCCAGCGCATTGCGCGGCAAAGCGTTGACGAACACCACCTCACGCGGCACCTTGAAGCGGGCTAGGTGCGCGCCCACGTGTCGCACGATTTCGTCCTCGCTTGCCGTTGCTGCCGGCCGCCGTACGACGTAGGCGACCGGCACCTCCTGCCATTTCGCATCCGCCCGTCCGATCACGGCGGCTTCGGCCACTGCGGGATGCTCGTTGAGCACGCGCTCGACCTCGGCGGCGTAAATATTCTCCCCGCCGGAGATGATAACGTTCTTCTTGCGATCGTGAATCGTGAAATACCCGTTCGCGTCGCGCGTGCCGATGTCGCCGGAAAAGTACCAGCCGTCGTGCAACGCCTCGGCAGTTGCCGCGGGATCTCGCCAATACTCGCAGAACACGTTGGGTCCACGGACGATGACTTCTCCAGGCCTGCCGTGCGGCACTTCACAGCCGCTCTCGTCGACCACGCGCGCCTCGCAGCACAAACCGGGAAGGCCTGTGGAAGTGCCGCGGCTCAGATCGCCGCCGACGCGCGTGTAGATCGCGATTGGGCTGGTTTCGGTCGAGCCGTAGACCTGCAGCAGCGGCACGCCGCGCGCGGTGATCGCATCGATCAAAGCTTGCGGCACCTGGGTCGAGCCGGTAGTGACCGCGCGCAAGCTGGACAAATCGGCCGCGCTCCAGCGCGGATGCTCGATCAGCGCCTGGATGGTCGACGGTACCAGGACAATCAGCGTCGGCCGATCAGCGGCGAACGCGGCAAGGGTTGCGTCCGGCGAAAAGCGCTGATGCAGCGTCACTGTAGCGCCGAGCTGCAGCGCCGGCGTGGTCTGGATATTGAGCCCGCCGACGTGGAACAGCGGCAGCACTGTGAGCACATGATCGCTGGCGGTGAGGTCGTGCATGTGCTGGCTCATCACCGCGTTCCAGACGAGCGCCTCCTGCCGCAGCACGGCGCCTTTCGGTCGGCCAGTGGTGCCAGACGTGTAGACGAGAAGCAGGGGACAGGACGCGTCGACCGGCTCGCCTGATTCCTCGCCGCCATGCGTGAGCAAACCCTCGAACGTGTCGGTGCCCGTATCCTCGACGCGAATGATGCGCACATCCGGCTGCGCCCGGCGCAGTGGCGCCACCACGCCGGCGATGGCGTCCTGCACGAACAGCGCCTTCGGCGATGCATCGCCGAGAATGTAGACCTGCTCCGGCACTGCGAGCCGCCAATTGAGCGGCACGAGCAGCGCGCCCAGGCGGGCGCAGGCATAGAGCAGAACGAGATAATCGGGATGATTGGCGCAGAGGATCGCGACGCGGTCGCCGCGCCCGACGCCTAGCCGCGATTTCAGCGCCGCGGCCGCCGCGACGATGCGCTGCCAGAACGCGGCATAACTGAGCGACTGCCCGGCATAGCGCAATGCCGCCTTGTCCGGCGTGAACGCTGCATTTCGCGCGATGTAGTCGGACAGATTCATGGCTCAGGAGAGGATCGGGAGTCTCGTCCCCGCGAAAGCGGGGACCCAGTACTCACCGATCTGCCAGTGATTACTGGGTTCCGGCTCTCGCTCCGTTGGGCTTCGCTCGGCTGGGACCACAGCCCTCGGGAACCCGCTAGCACTACTCGTCCTTCTCGCCCGGCTCGTAGAGCGCCTCGCGCCCGATGCGGTCGAGACAGATTTCCGCGGTCCACGGCAGCATCAGCGAGCCGCACCGGCTGTCGCGATAAATGCGCTCGAGCGAAAGATTCTTAAACATGGCCTGGCCGCCGCAGGTGCGCAGCGCCTTGGCGGCAATCGCGTTGGCATTTTCCATCACCGAGTGTTGCGCGGCGTAGGCGCGCAGCACCTGCTCCTTGCTCGGATCGGGCTGCGCCTCGCTGATCGCCTGGAACCAGAGCGCCTTGGTCTGCTCGAGTTGAACGTGCATCTCGGCGACCGCGATCTGTTTGGTCGGATACATGCGCCGCTTGACCGGGGGCGTGCCGGGCATCTCGCCGCGCAGATAGGCGACGGTGAAGTCGTAGGCGGCCTGGGCCAGCCCCATATACGTCGGTGAAAGCGTGAGGAACATGTGCGGCCAGCGCGTCGCCGCCTGGAAATAGACGCCGCGCGGCATCAACATCTCCTGCTCCGACACGAACACGTCCTTTAGCAGCAGCGTGCGCGACACGGTCGCGCGCATGCCGAGCGGATCCCAGTCGCCTACCACCGAGACGCCGGTCGCATCCGCGGGAATCGCTAGGTAGAGCGTGTTGCGCCGGCTCGCCGCCGCCCCCTCCGCGCGCTCCGTACACAGCACTCCGTAGTAGTCGGCGGCGCCGGAGAGCGACGCGAAGATTTTCTTGCCGCTGACGATAAATCCGCCCGCGACCGGCCGCGCCTCGGTGCCGAACGCGACCACCCCGGCCGCCGCGGCACCGCCTTCGGAGAACGGCTGCGCGTAAATCGCGCCGCGCTCGATGATGCGCCGGTAATGCAAGCGGCGGCGCGCAATGTGCTCGGCGCGATCCTCCCCCGACATCGGCAGATCGTCGGCGAGCGCGCCCGACCACAAGGTCGAGCACACGTGCATGTTCCAGGACAGCGCGGTGGCCCCGCAATAGCGCCCAAGCTCGGCGGCCGCGAGGCAATAGGTCTGAAAGTCCGCGCCCAGTCCGCCTTCCTGCCTCGGTATGCAGATTGCGAGCAATCCCTCCGGATGCATGTCGCGGAAATTTTCGATCGGAAAGCTCGCCTCGCGATCATGTTTTTCCGCCCGCGGCGCCAGCACGCGATGGCCGAACCGCCGGGCGCGCTCGATCAGCTCGGCCTGCTCGTCACGCAGCCGAAATGCTCCAGGCGCGAAAATCGGTGCGTCGTGATCCTGGGCCTCGAGCGGCCGGTTCATCGCATCGCCTCCGACGCAGCGGTACTCGGAACATTGCGCAGGAATTCCAGCACGGCCTGATCGAACAGCTCGGGCGCCTCCACGTTCGGCAGATGACCGACCCCGGCAAGGCACACGTAGCGCGCGCCGGGGATTTTTGCTGCCATGCGCTCCATCATGGCCGGCGGTGCGTTGCGGTCGTGCTCGCCGGCAAGGCAGAGCACCGGCACCTTGATGCTGCCGAGGCTGCCGCGCTCGTCGAAGCCGATGAGGCAATGCACCGATGCGCGGTAGGTCGTGGCCGAGACCGGGCCCATGCACGCGATGGCAAGCGCGCGTCCGGCGCGGTCGGGATTTGGACCCATCATTCCGTCGACAAAGGCTTCGGCCAGGTCTGGCATCGCCTTGCCGGCATCGAGCGGCGCGAGGCGATCGGCGATGAATTTCTTCTGAAAATCTCCGGACGGATTGCCGAACGCAGGACTCGTGCAGACAAGCACTGCAGCGCGATAGCCGTGTGGACGCCGGCGCAGCAGCGTCTGCACGATCATCCCACCCAGGGAATGGCCGACGAGAATGGGCCGTCCGAGTTGCCGCGCGTCGATCGTCTTCTCAACGTCCTCGGCGAGGCCTTGGAAATCCATCGCCGCCAGCGGCGGCCTGGATCCGTAGCCCGGCAAATCGAGGGCGATTGGACGAATGCCGGCGCGCGCGAAGCTTGCTTCCTGGGCAGCCCAAATCTTTGCCGATCCACCGATGCCGTGCAGGAACACGCAGAATTGGTCAGGCGACCAATTCATAGGGCACCTGGGTGGGTCCGTAGCGCTCGATCACGGTCTTCGCCTTGGGATCGTACCTGCGCTGCAGCACTGTGCCGGCGCCGAGCCGCTGGCTGCGCACGATGATCGCCACCGATCGCGTTGGACCGCCCTGCTCGGCATGGATGGCGTGCGGCGGCACGAGGTCCACGGTGCCCTGCGTGCCCGTAGTTACAGAGGCCAATCGCACTTCCGCGTAGCCCGGGCGGCTGCCGTCGTCGATGCGCTCGTAGCGCTCGAGCCGCTCGGACCCGTCGAGCACTCCATAGAGCACCCAGGCGTCGGCATGGTCGTGCACGCTGCCGGTGCGCCCAGGTACGCGCACGACGGCGTTGATCACGAAGTGGTAGTCGGGATCGACGTAGAGCAGCAGATTCTTGTAGCCCTCGGTCGAAGGCCACGCCGTCGAATGCGCCTTGAGCCCGGGATCGCGCACGAGACGTTCGAGCAGCGGCTTGGCGTTCTCCATGCGGCGCGCCTCATCGGCGTCCGCGGCCCAGGCGGCGCGTAGGTCGTCGATGAATTTTTCGAGAATCGGCAGTCGGGCGCTCGACATTAATGCCTCCCGGCGGGATGGGTCATGTACCGGCGGCCAACCGGCCCTGCGCTATTCGTAGAGCGGCTCGCCTTCCACGGTGCAGCGGCGCAGCAGGCGCCGCTCGTGCTTGGGAAAGTCGGTGCGCGCGTGGATCGTGCATCGATTGTCCCACATCAGGAAGTCGCCGAGCTTCCACACGTGCTCGTAGATGAACTCGGGCCGTTCGCCGATCGCATAAAGCTGCTCCAGGATCACGTCGCTCTCCGCACCATCGAGCCCCTCGATCCGCGACGTCATCAGCCGATCGACGAATAGCGTTTTCCGCCCGGTGTCGGGATGGGTGGTGAACACCGGATGATAGGCGTGCGGGATGGCGCCGAGGTCCTGGGAGATATCGGCCTTTTCCGCGCGCTTGTATTCGTGGACGTGGAGCGCCTTCTTGCCCTTGAGCTTCTCCTTGAGCTCCGGAGGCACCGCCGCATAGGCCTTGTACATGTTGGAGAATAGCGTGTTGCCGCCGGTCGAGGGCAGCTCCAACGCGTACAGGAATGTGTATTTGTACGGACGTGCCGTGTAGCCAGAATCGATGTGGAACCAGAATTCGCCTTCGCCGAACGCGCCGATCGACTTTCCATTGACCTTGATGTTGCTGACCAGCAAAACCTTCTCGTTATCCTGATAGATTCCTTCGGCGCGGCTGCGCAGCGCCTCCGGCGCTTTGCGCCTGCTGCCGAGATCGCCGAAATAGGAGGCAAAGCGAAGCTGCTGCTCCTGGTCGATGCTCTGGCCGCGGAATACCAGCACCAGGTGCTGCGCCCACGCGTCCTTGATCGCGCGCACCGTTTCCTGCGAGAGCGGCCTGGTCAGATCGACGCCGCCGACCTCGGCGCCGCAAGCGGGCGACAACGGCGTGACGACGATGTCCATGACCTCTTGCATTGAACGGTCCTCGCGACTGCGACCCAGCGTATCGTCGGGGCAATCGTAAGCGTCGCTATCGCTTCGTCAAGCACAGTGCGCCGCTGACCCGACCACCGTTCCATATCTTGCGGGCATTCCGTTCTGCAGCATATGGCGCCGCTTCGTGCGTGCCCCTCGACACGCGCATTAGTTCTGGCCTTCTAAAAGGCCGCTGCGAGCAGCGTCCGCACGTCCGCCGCCGACACCGGCCGCGGCGCGCTGATCGACAACGCCGCCACCTCCTGCGCAACGAAATCGGTCTTGCTGTCATCGAATCCGACCTGCGACAGC
>Ga0318550_10000455_pt1 | contig 10851 bp, 10 predicted proteins | sample GRESIP169b2f23_FD_203499 | JGI IMG/M metagenome (GOLD analysis project Ga0318550, IMG submission 203499) | Tropical soil microbial communities from Luquillo Experimental Forest, Puerto Rico - GRE.SIPMG.169b2f23 | ecosystem: Environmental > Terrestrial > Soil > Tropical forest > Bulk soil... | reverse complement strand
GGTCCCGGCCACGGCGGCCCGGCAGAGACCAAGCGCAACCGCTGACGATCCGAGGTTGAACAGCGGAAGCGGGATCTCCAGCATCGCCTTGAACCCGGCGCCATCGTCGGTCAACTGAAGATCCGACGCGATTTCACAGTCTTCGAGGATCATCGGCGCGGAAGCGTTGGCGCGCATCCCAAGACCATCCCAGGGGCCTGCGACGGACAGTCCGGGCGTACCGCTGGCGCAAAGGTAAAGTGTCGAATCCGTCGGACTTTTCCCCTCAGGGGCCAGTGCCGAAACCACATAGCTTTGCGCGTGACCGGCGCTCGTCACCCACGACTTCTTGGCGGTGAGGCGCACGCCGGCGTCGTTGCGCTTCGCGCGCGAGATGGGCGCCCAGAAGTGACTGCGCGATCCGGCTTCGCTGAATGCCAGAGTGGTCAAATGTTTTCCCGCCGCAATGTCGTTCAGCGTCTGCGCGACCGCCGCGCCCGGACGGGCCGCCGCGATGGTTGCGGTGGCGCACACGTGCATCAAATAGACCATCGCGACCGACGCGTCGGCCTCTGCCAGCGTCGCGATGACGGCAGCCAGCGTCCGCGGTCCGAGCGCCGAGCCGCCCATTTCGGCGGGCACCACGATCCCCAGCAATCCGGCTGGACCGAGCGCCGCGACTGCCTCGGACGAAAATCGAGCTTCCTTGTCGTTTTGCCTCGCCGCCGGTGCGAGAATGCGATCGGCGATTTCCTTGGCATTCGAAACTGCGGTCTCGTGATTCATGACGACCCTCGACATCTGGGCGCGGCCTACCACGTTCGAAAATTCGAACCCGCTCTCTTTCGCCCCCGATGCTACGCGACCCGCACCTTGGGAGCAACACGATGGGATTCCGGCATGACAAACTCTTGCCATATCAAGGGCGGTTACGGGCGGTGGTCATTACGCGCTTGGAGCTGTTTTGTTACGTCACTCGAGATCTATTTTTTTGTGACGCGGGCGCCGGCTTTCCTCTTCCGAACCGCTGCGGGCGGGCGATGCTTGCCCGCTGTCGAGGAGAACGCTACCAATGAGCGGCCACGGCGTAACGAGGTTTGTCTGGTGATGGCGGTCAATGACGGCGGTGTCCCGCCTATCCTCGCGCAAAAGCATGACAGCCAACGGTCCGCATTTACGTCCGAAAATTTGCTGCGGGAAGCATGCAGACAAAAGCGCATCACGGACTCCAGTATTCCGAACATCTGCGTGCTCGACCCCGACGGCAACATCGTGCGCAGCTTGCTCGCCGGTAGCGAGGCCATGATTGCGATCGCAGCCGATCGCCTGCGGTCACGGCTACCGTGAGCAGCGCGGCGATCGGCATCATCTGCAAGGCGCCACAGCCCGGCCGCGCAAAGACGCGGCTTGCGACGGCCATTGGCGCGGTTGCAGCCTCGGAGCTATCGGCCTGCTTTCTGCGCGACGTTGCCGCAGCCATCGAGGCGGTCCCGGAAACCCTCGGCAGGTGCGGGTACGGCGTCTATGCGCCGGCAGGCGCCGAAGACATCATGCGGCAACTGCTTCCGGCAGGCTTCGGACTCTTGCTCCAGGCCGGCGATGATCTCGGACACGTGCTGATTGGCGCGGCGCGCAAGCTCCTCGCCGAACATGACTGCGTCCTGCTCGTCAACGGCGACAGCCCCACCCTGCCGCCCCGCTTGCTGGTCCAGGGCATCGAAGCCCTGCGCGAGCCTGGCGACCGCATGGTGCTTGGGCCGGCAAGCGACGGCGGCTATTATCTCATCGGCCTCAAACGCGCACATCCACGGCTTTTCACCGACATCGCCTGGGGAACAGATACTGTCGCGCGCAGTACATGCGAGCGCGCGGCCGAGATCGGGCTTGCCACCACGCTGCTGCCGGAATGGTATGACGTCGACGACATTGAAACACTGGGTTGGCTCAAGGACGAACTGGCCGGCCGTTCGACCCGCTTTCGTGCCGGCGGGCCTGCGCCGGCGAGCCGGGCCTTTCTCAACATCGCACCGCAGATAAAACTATGAAGCCGACGTCGGGCGTTTTTGCGAGTCAACTCGATCGACTGGCGCGCTCTGCCAACAATCTGCCTCCGCTTCATCTTCTGGCTGCCATCGGTGCTGTCCTCGCAGGTTTGACCCTGGTCACACCTTTTGCCTTCGTGGCCGGCGGCGACAACGTCTTCATGGCTCTGACCATCCCCGCAGGTCTGCTGACGATCGCGGCGACGTACCTTGCCGAACGCGCACCACCCGATCGCGCGCTATGGCTCATCTTTGGACTTGCGGTCGTCCTGAGGGTGTATGTGCTGCTGTTCGACCCGCTTCTGTCCAGTGACATCTATCGCTATGTCTGGGATGGCAGGGTTCAGGCTGCCGGCATCAATCCCTACCGCTATGTCCCGGCCCACGAAGCGCTCGCGTTTCTGCGCGACGGGACGATCTTTCCCCACATCAACCGGGTCGATACCGCCGTCACGATCTACCCCCCGGTGGCGCAATTTTTCTTCTTCATTGTCACGCGGATCGGCGAAAGCGTGACCACGATGCGCCTTGCACTGTTGGGGTGCGAGTCCGTTGCGGTTGCAATGATCATGCTGCTGCTGCGCCGCACGAACCGTCCGGTGACGCGCGTGACCGCCTATCTTTGGCACCCCCTGCCCTTGTGGGAGATTGCCAACAGCGGCCATGTCGATGCGCTGATGGTTGCGCTGATGCTGCTGGGCCTGTGGATCGCCCTCTCCGGCCATGCTCTCCGCGGAGCGGCCGTGATCGCGCTTTCGATGCTGGTCAAGCCGTATGCGGCGCCGGCACTGGCCGCGATCTGGCGCCCGTGGGACGTCAAAATGCCGCTTGTCGTAATCGCCGTCGTGGCGCTTTGTTATCTTCCCTACCTTTCGGTCGGTTGGGGGGTTCTCGGCTTCCTGACCAAGGGCTATCTGATGGAAGAGGGTATCAGCGCCGGCAACGATCTCTGGCTATTGTCGCTCTGGCGGCTTGTATTTGGCGAGCATCAAGGCGACGTCGCAGCCTACGCCGCCCTCTCCGCGCTGTTGCTCATCTTCAAGGGACTCTCCGTGGCCCGCAGCTCCGATCACACCGTCGCGGCGAGAATTGCCGACATCAACAACATGTTACTCCTTACCCTCCTGTTGTTGTCGCCCAATTATCCCTGGTACTTTCTGGTCATGATGCCCTTTGCCGCCCTGTGTGGCTCGCCGCCAACGTGGGCCGTTTCGATCGGGGCGCTTTTGCTGTCCGAACAACTCGACTGGGATTTCTACCTTCCAAGAATGGTGACCAAATCAATTCTGTTCGGAAGTCTCTTGCTGGCTTGGGCCTTTGCAGTCTTGAGGACCCGCATGCAGACGACGGCAGACACAGGGTTGTCGCAATGAGCGCTGCCGCCGAAGCGAGAGGTACTTACGCGCCGGTCGATCCGCGGCGCTATCACGAGTCCGTCGCGGGCGAGCGCACTGAGATCGCCCGGCGTCCGCCGGTCTGCCTTTATCTGGAAGTGACCAACCGCTGCAATCTGCTGTGCACCACCTGCCCCCGCACTTACGAGGAGCTCGAGCCGCCGGCAGACATGAGCTGGGATCTGTTCGTGTCGATTGTCGATCAGGTCCCCGATCTCGCGCGCGCGGTTCTGCACGGCGTCGGCGAACCGATGTTGGTCGCAAGTCTGCCCCGGATGGTCGGATATCTGAAGGACCGCGGCGTTTACGTCCTGTTCAACACCAACGGAACTGTCCTCAGAGAGCGCAATGGCCGCGCGCTGATCGACGCCGGGCTTGACGAGTTGCGTGTGTCGCTGGATGCGTCAAATCGCGAGAGCTTCAAGGCGATTCGTGGCAGGGATTACTTCGGCCGCATCCTCCGCAACGTGCGCGCGTTTCGCGAACTGCAGGAGCGAGAGGGACACACCACGCCGCGGGTTTCCCTCTGGCTCACTGGCCTGAAAGAGACGGTGGAGCAGCTTCCGTCATTTGTGAAAGTTGCAGCCGAGATCGGTGTCAAGGAAGTGTATCTGCAACGGCTCGTGTTCTTCGACGAAGCAGCTATCGGCAAGGCACGTCCGGAGCAAGCCTTGTTCGAACGCTTGACCGCAGGAGATGCAGTCTATCTGAAGCAGGCCGAGGATCTGGCGCATTCCCTTGGCGTGACCTTCAGCGCCTCCGGCGCGGCGAGCGAACCGGGGCCAAGTCTGAAAGGAAGCGGTGACGGTTCACCCTGGTCGCTTTGCCGGCGCCCGTGGTCGCTGATGTATTTCACCGCCAATGGCCGGGCATTGCCGTGCTGCATCGCGCCATTTTCGCAGCATGGCTATGGCAACTATACGCTCGGCCATGCCGCGCATCAGTCCCTGGAGGAGATCTGGAACGGACCGGCGTATCGGGACTTTCGTGCGGCGCTGCTTTCGGACAAGCCGCCCAAGAGCTGCGCCAATTGCGGCCTGCGCTGGAGCCTGTGAACGAGGCAACCCACGAGATCGATGGAAAGCGGCCAACGGAGCGCCGCCTGCCCGTCGTCGCCGCGATCATTCCGTGCCTCGACGAGGAAGCGGCGATCGGCCAGGTCGTGACCGCGGTGCTGGCGCAAAATGTGAGCGAAGTCGTCGTTGTCGACGGGGGCTCGCGGGACCGTACGGCCGAGCGGGCAGAATCGGCCGGAGCTCGCGTCATCGTCGAGCCGCGACGCGGCTACGGTCGCGCGATCCAGGCAGGCATCGCCGCTGTGCGCGATGACGCCGACATCCTCCTCTTCCTCGACGGCGACGGCAGCGATCCCACGGAATTCATCTCCGATCTGGTGTCGCCGATCATGGCGGGCGAGGCCGTCTTCGTCCTCGGTTCGCGCGTTCGTGGTTCGCGCGAGCCCGGCAGCCTTTCACGGCAACAGGTCGTCGCGGCCTATGTCGCGAGGTGTCTTTTGCGCCTCGTCTATGGTGCAAGCTTCACCGATATGTCGCCGTTCCGCGCAATCCGACGGGATGCATTCCAGCGTCTCGGCATGAAGGAGGAAACCTATGGCTGGAACCTGGAAATGCTGATGCGGGTCGCGGCCGCCCGCATGCCGGCACTGGAGATCGCCGTCGGACAGCGGCGCCGGATCGGCGGGGTGTCAAAAGTCTCCGGCAACCTCGTAGCCGGCCTCAAGGCAGCCTGGTCCATTGCGGCGACATTTATTCGGCTCGCGTTCGAGCTGAGAACTCCTCGCGGACAATAGTCGTCAGCGGCGGTGATCAGCGTGCCGGCCGATCTCCGCAAGCAACGATGTCCCGCGGAGACTTTCGAGCGCCTTCCTCAGGTGGAGAAAACACCGCCAAATATCCGCCGTCGCCTGCGAGCCGATGCGTGGCGATCTCGCGATAACCGGTGGCGGACAGTTCGCAACGCAGAAGCTCGATCGGCGTGCCGTGCTCCGATGTCGGACGCTCGAGGTCGACAATTCCAACCCGCGCGCCCTGCTTCAAGGCCGGCGCGAGATTGTAGAGGAAGGCATAGGGCTGGGTGATCTCGTGATACATATGCACGAGGATGGCCGCATCCAGCGAAGACGCGGGCAGACGCGGGTCGTGGGGTTCGCCCAGCGCGAATCTGACGTTTGTCAGTTTCAGGCGTTCCGTTCGCCGGGCGAGTTCGACGAGGTAATCCCGCGTGACGTCCTCCGCGACGACGGAGCCGTTCTGACCAACGAGACGCGAGAGACGGACCGTGTGGTAGCCGCTGCCGGCGCCGATGTCGCCAACCGTCATGCCGGGCTTGAGTTCGAGAAGACGAGCGACCTCGCCGGCCTCGTTCAGGGAGTCGCGGTGCTCCTCGGTGGCGCGGCTTGGGCTGACGATCTCGGCGACCGGACGCTGAGGTGAGGGAAACTCCTTGGCGGGCACTCCAGGCGGAGCCAGATAACCAATGTCGGCGGCGTATGCGCAAGTTGCGACCAGCGCCACAACAGCCGCTGCGCGGGCCAATGCCATCATGTGCGCGTCTCTCACGCAAAGCGACGATGTCTAACCCGCGACGTTGAAGAACCAGCCGACAAAGCCCTTGGCGTCGCGCACGGCCGGAACCTCGCGGCGCAACCAGGCATCGAAGCCGAGACTGCGGCCCGCGCCTTCGAGCGCGAACAGGAACATCAGGAGGGCCAGGAACATATAGGTCCACGGCCACTCGGACGAATTGCCGTAGAGGCCGAGCCAGAGTTGCAGGGTATAGGCGACGGCCAGCACACCCACGAACCGCACCGCTAGCCCGAGCATCATCGACCCCGCGAATACCAGCTCGGCAAGAAAGACAATTGGCCCGAAGAACCTCATGTGAGGCAACACGAAATCCTTCAAGAATGTGCGGTGAAACTCGAACGCAGCGCTCGTCGATTCCTGTTCGGTCCAGTATTGCAGACCGTCGGAGACGGGCAGCGGCAGCTTCCACAACATACCCTGGAACCACATGATGCCGATGAGGAGCCGGACCAGCCAGATTCCCAGATGCTGGCTGGTGCGTTGCGCCGGATCTTGTTGCCAATTCCGGACTGCCACGGCGATGCTGGCGAGCAGCAGCGCCCAGAAGAGCACCAGGATGAGGTAGCGCCAGTTTCCCTGATGCAGATAATCACCCGTCGTCCCAGTCAGGAAATGCCGGACATCGATGAAGGGATTTGTGGGCATAGGCGCGTGCTCCAAAGAATTGAATAGTTGCTCTACGTGTCGGCCGTTTGAATCGTTACTCGGCGTATCGGTCGGCTGACGAGGCGCACGCGGTTTTCCGGTGACGAGGGTGCGCCTCAGCCTTCACGATCAACCGAGAGAACGAACCTTTCCGATGTTCACTGCGCGTCGATCCATTTGTCGGATCCCGTCAACTTCACCGACACGTCCGCAATCGTAATCCGGAAGGATTTTCCGTCCGCCGTCCCCGGGTGATCCGTCGAGATCAGGAGCGGGCCGGCCTTCTTGTAGCCCGCATATATCCCGGTGACGTGGTGGGGCGGGTTGGCAGCGCCCCGGATGTAGACGATTTCCTCTATTCGCTTGTCGGGGCCAACATAGAGTTCCCAGGCGTCGCCGGGCTGATAGCCGCCCTCGGATGGGTATTTCATCACGACTTTCCGGGCGGACGTGTCACCTGTCGGTCGTTTCTGCTGGCCCTCATCGGTCGCAGTCGCGCCATCCCATAGAAGGTGGAACGGGAGAATCAGCCAATACTGATCGTTGGCGAATGCCGGATCGACTTCCTTCTTGACGACATCGCTTTCACTGTCGAGCTTTGAGCGCTGATAGGTAACCTTGACCGGTTTGCCTTCCTTGTCTTTGCCCTCGTAGGAAACCGTATCGGTCTTCGGGCTCCATTCCCATTTGTTGGAAATATTGCGACCAGGGAATTCCGCGTTCCAGGTGTATCGGATTGCCTCGATTTGCCCGAACGAATCGAGGCCGTAGGTCTTCGCGATCTGTTGGGCAATTGACGGGCTCTCCTCCGCTATGGAGCGCGCAGGCAGGATCAACAGAATGCCGAAAGCCAAAAGGCCGATCACCTGAGTACGAGTCTTGCTCATGTCTTGCTCCTTCGGTTTGAGAATTGCGTTGACCAGGCTGAGGCTCGGTTTCCACTGACTTTTCGCTCAGAAGCCGCAAAACCGGCCGTATGTGTTGTTGGGCGTCGTCGACTATACCTCCGAAAGCGGCACACCAATTTTGCAAAACACGGCAGAAATCCTGCAAATCAATTTGGCAGGAAAAGCGAATTTGCCAGTTGAATCAATGAGCGGAAGTGGCGGAACTGGTAGACGCAACATCTGCTTACGTCCGACGGAAGGTGCGGACTTCTATCAAATCGCCAAGAACTTCCGCACGAGCGCGGAGATGATTGATGCGTCTCACATCAAGAACCAGTTGAGCGCCGCTGCCATCAGCGCCAAACGGCCCCCAGGACCGACGAAGCTCACGGCGGCCGAAAGTGCCCTCGCCGGCAAAGCCATCCCATTTAAAAACCCAGAGGCGCCGCAGCCGAACAAACTACAGCCGACATAAACCGCTCGCCTGACACCTTGGCGACCAGCCCGGCCCGGGTTATGAAGGCCATGGCACGCGGGCGTGGCGAAATTGGTAGACGCAACGGACTTAAGCCAACTTGAGTGCTCCCTGGGAAACCAAGGATGCAGAACTGCTCAAAATCGGGGAAGCCTTCACTGGTAATCCCGAGCCAAGCCTGGAAACGGGAAGGTGTAGAGACTAGACGGGCAGCACCTACAGCGGCGACGCCATGGTGAAGGGATAGTCCAGACCACAAACGCCGGGTGGCGGCGGCGAAAGCCGTAGCTGGTAAGAAAATCCGTAGGGCCGAAAGGCCTGTACCGGTTCGATTCCGGTCGCCCGCACCAAGCTTCCCGCTCTAAGGCTCATCGACCATTGCAGCCAGACCTTAGATCACGCCAGGCTTGCAGCAGGTCTGCGAGGGAGCGCTAATCGGCATCTCCGCCAAGGGCCAGACTCGAACAGTTTTGACGCGAACTCAGTCAAGCGCGATGTCCTGGCGTCAGCGGCAGTGCAGCCTGAACTCTCCCGGCGTCATGTTGGTGGCGCGGCGGAACGCACGCGTGAAACTTGCTTGCGAAGAGAATCCCGATCGAAAGGCGATTTCACTCAAGGGTAGCTTGCCAACGCCGATCATCTTCTTTGCCGCGGCAAGACGTCGCTGGCTGACATATCGTTGTGGCGGCATCCCCATCGTCGTGGCGAAAACGCGCGCGAAGTGGAATTCGCTCAAATGGGCCACCTGCGCGAGCTCGCTGATGGAGATGTCGTCCTCGAGGTGCTGGTCAATATAATCCAGGACACGTCGCATCCTGACGTGCTCGAGGCGAGCGGGACCGCCGGCAATGCGATCGATCAGGTCTCGGTCGACGTAATTCTGGATCAGGCGTGTCGCGAGCATGAGGGAGGACATCTCCGCGACCATGCGGCTCGCCGCGGTCTGTTCCGATAGCTCGTTAAGCACTGAGATCCCCACCTGCCTGATCAGATCGTCATTGAGGCCGCCAACATATTGCACCGAACGGACCAGCGACTTGCTGAGGTTATACTGGTCGGCCAAGTTGTCGAATTGCTCGATCGGCAAGAACAGGTGAAGCGTCTTCGGCATTGGCTTCGAGATCACGATTTCCTCGGGCCCAACACCCGTCGGCACCAGCCAGACCGTCCCGGGGTCCGGACGCGTCTGTTCCTGCCGTCCCGCACCGATTCGCGTGACCGGACCGTCAGTCGCGGCAAGCGCGATGACGACCTCGACATTCTGCTGCTCGATCGAGACGATCCGGCCGGCTGAATGAGATCTCAATTCGGCCGACAGGGTCATCCACCCTCGATCGGCGGACGACAAGAGAAGTTTTGAGCGCGGATATTTTCGCTGGCCGTCCGCATTCCAGTCCGGCCTGAGCGGCAGGCCGGCGTCGGATATCTCCCTGTCCCTTTCAACCGCTCTACCGGGCACAGGCGGTGCCTCAAGCTCAACCGTGTTCCCAAAGAATTAGAGCACTCAGCAAGCCGGGTCAAAGGAGCAGCAAGCCGGGGAAAGACCCTCCAGCAGGGCCAGACCTAATGTGGGGCTACTTGGAAGCCACCCCTCGGCCGACACATCGGCGAGGTCAAACCCCACCAGGAGAAGGAATCGTGTCATGAACAAGATCTTCAAAACCGCGGCCTTGATGGTAGGAACAAGCCTGATGACCAGCTTGGCCGTAGCCGCCCCCAACCCTGCATCGGACACGCGGATCGATCCACAAGTTCGGGCATTCCTAGCGGAGATCAACAAGAACAGCGCTCCGTTCTGGGAGCTGCCGCAGCCCAAGCCGCAGGAGATCCTCACCTCGCTGCAATCGCAAACGAACGTGGACATGTCCGGTGTGACCACCACGGAGAAGACCATCACCCAGGATGGCCGGACCGTGAAGCTTTACATCATGAAGCCCACGCAGGTGAACGGAAGGCCCGGCGTGATCCTGTTCATCCATGGCGGCGTCTGGATCGTCGGCAATTTTCAAAACCACCAGCGCTTGCTGAGAGACCTTGTTGTCGGCTCTGGCCAGATCGGCGTGTTCGTCGAGTACAGTCCGCTGCCGGCCGCGAAGTTTCCGACCCAGCTTGAGGAGGCCTATGCTGCGCTGAAGTGGGTGTCTGAAAACGCAGATCAGATCGGCGTAGATGGCGGACGCGTCGCCGTGGCGGGAAATTCCGTCGGCGGCAACATGACTGCTGCATTGAGCCTCATGGCCAAGGATCGCAACGGACCCAAAATCAGCTATCAAGTCCTACTGATTCCGGCCACCGACGCCAGTGTCGATACCGAGTCCTATCATGAATACGGGACCGGAAGATTTCTGGCTCGCTCCTTCATGAAGTACGGCTGGGATTTGTACGCGCCCGATGCGGCGACCCGCAACAACCCCTATGTCTCACCGCTTCGCGCCAGCGCCGAGAGGCTGAAGGGTCTGCCGCCGGCCCTCGTCATCACCGCCGAGAACGATCCGTTGCGCGACGAGGGCGAGGCCTATGCGCGCAAGCTGAAGGAAGCCGGCGTCAAGGTCGATGCGGTTCGCTATAACGGCACGATTCACGACTTCGTGCTGCTGAACGCCCTGCGTCACGTGCCCTCCACCGAGGCGGCAATCAATCAGGTCACTGATGGCCTGCGCCAGCATCTCGAGCCGGTCACGCACTAGCCGGTTCACTTTTGACGGGGCGGCGCATGTGTCGCCCCGTCGCCTGACGGTGCTGCTCGGAAATCATGACGCCGGCAACGAGTCGAAACCGGAAAATGACCATTCGGCGTTCGTCATGCATATAAGCGATCAAGCC
>Ga0318550_10000429_pt1 | contig 11092 bp, 10 predicted proteins | sample GRESIP169b2f23_FD_203499 | JGI IMG/M metagenome (GOLD analysis project Ga0318550, IMG submission 203499) | Tropical soil microbial communities from Luquillo Experimental Forest, Puerto Rico - GRE.SIPMG.169b2f23 | ecosystem: Environmental > Terrestrial > Soil > Tropical forest > Bulk soil... | reverse complement strand
TCCTGAAACCGGAAGTCCGTCGTCCATCGCTCCTCCTCGTTCGTGACTTGGCGTCACACCAAGAAGGGGCGAATTACTCCACGCGTTTATCTCATCTCAGCGGTCAGCATTTCGGAGAGCTGCACACTCCCTTTGGGCTCTTGGGCCGGGTCGTGGACAGGCTGTTCCTGGCCCGGCATCTCCGGACGCTTCTCGGGAAGCACAACGAGTACATCCGGGCGGTTGCCGAGCGGTGGTCGTGAGATGCCGTCGAGCCACAGGGTCCGGTTGAACGTTCGCACGTCGATCAATCGGTCGGTTCGTCCCCTTTCGAGTCGATTGTTGATCGCCGTGAGTGTGATTCTCGGCCTCGGCCTCGCAGCCCCCGACGGAACGGGCGCGAAAGACGATCCGCCGGTTGGCTTCCATTGGCAGCCCATCGTTGAGCTGAAGGCTCGGCTGGCGATCCCCGATGGATGGCGCGTCACTACAGTGTCGACTGGAGATCCGTTCGTGCTTCAAGTGACGCCTGCCGGACCGCATGTTCGGAGCTCTGCTTCTCTCTTCCAACTCGAAGTCAAGCGTCACACTGATACGGCAGACGTTGACGTGCGGGCGTACGCCTTCGTCAAGTCCACGCTGGTGGGGACAGTGACTGACGGTCACATAAAGATCAAGCCGCTGGGCGTTATCTACTTCTACAGTTGCTCCGGTGTCCAACTCGATGCGAGCGAAGGTTGGCCAAAGACCGCGATCGCCGCTATTGCGGCTGCGAATCGGCGCACCGGAACGCTCTACACTATGACATTCACGGTTCCCTACGGGGAGGACTGGGTCGGTTTCCTGGGCCCGATGCTCCTCGAGAGTATTCACCTTGACGAAGGTGTGTGAGGTAGTTGGCACCTTCGAATGTGGCAAAGTGGGAAGTCAGATGTCCCTTGCAACGCAAGTCGTTGAACTCGGGTACGCGGTCCTCGCGGAAGGTCTGACGGCAGCGGAGATGGACTCGGTCCTTCAAGAGATCGAAGGGCTAGACCCAATTGTTCGGACGGCGGGGCATGGTGGCGTCCGCGATGTGTTTCGGCGTTGTCCGCCGTTGCGCAGTCTCGTCACGCACTCGGCTGTTCGCGCCGCCGTCGAGGCCGTGGTTGGTCAAGGCGCCTTCGCCGTTCGCGGCGTCCTGTTCGACAAGCATGCGGACGCCAACTGGAAGGTGCCATGGCATCAGGACCTGACGGTCGCCGTACGTCGAAAGGTGCCAACGAACGGATACGGCCCGTGGTCGGAAAAGGCGGGCCTGCCCCACGTGCAGCTGCCGACCGAGGTCCTCGAACGCATGCTGACTGTGCGCATCCATCTTGACGACTGCGATTCGTCCAACGGGGCGGTTCGCGTCTTGCCGGGCTCTCATCTGGCCGGCAGGCTGACCGACCTCGAGCTTGCGTCTTGGTCGCGCGCGGTGCAACCGGTAACGTGTTCGGTGTCTCGCGGTGGGCTGCTGGTCATGCGTCCGTTGCTGGTCCACGCGTCCTCCGCCGCGACCATTCCCACTCGCAGGAGAGTGCTCCACCTCGATTTCACGTCGGGCACCTTGGCGGCCGGGCTCGAGTGGTCCGAGCAATGGCGATGCGCCGCCTAGGATCGGCCGAGTCGACGTGATGCTGTCCAGGGCCGACGCGCAGGACTCTCGCTCATCGGGTATCGCAGTGCGACTGCAGATGTTTGGCCCGCTCGGCCTGGTCGCCGTCGCCGCGATCCTAGCGGGCAGTCTCGTCGCGCCGATAGTCGGTGCGGTTCTTGTGATTCTTTGGGCGCACGTGGCGGAGCTCCCCCTGCGGTTTCTCGGCTTCATTCGACCGCGCAGCTGGCCGTTGACGCTGGCAGGTGGCGCCGCATTCGGCGTCGTGTTCAAGCTCGTGATGAAGGCGATCGTGATGCCGCTTCTGGGCGCTCCGGCCGTCAACGCCACGTACCACTACCTGGCCGGCAACGCCGGAGCGATGCCGGGGATGATTGCGATGATTTTCGTCAGCGCGAGCTTCGGGGAGGAGGTCTTGTTTCGAGGTTACCTCTTCGAGCGCCTGGGGAGGCTGTTCGGCACCAGCCGGGCCGCGCGCGCCGGGACCATCCTGCTGTCGTCCGCGCTCTTCGCCGCGGCCCACTATCACGGCCAGGGTGTCCCGGGGGTCGAGCAGGCTGCCATCACGGGTCTGGTGATCGGTGCGATTTACGCATCATGGAGCGAGATCTGGATCGTGATGGTGGTACATGCCGCGTTCGATTTGACGGCGGTCGCGCTGATCTACTGGGGGGTGGAGGAAGCCGTCGCGCACGTCGTGTTTTACTAAACACCGGACGGCGAGGGAGCTCGCTTGAGTGAAGCACTTCCCAAGTACGCACTGCTCGAAGTCGAGCGCCGCTGGCTCGTGCTTGCCTCTTCCTTGCCTTCGCTTGAGGGCCTGCCTCACCGCGTCATCGAAGATCACTACCTCCCCGGCGGTCAGCTGCGACTTCGCTTGGTCAACGAAACCGGGCGCCCGCCGATCTTCAAGCTCGGCAAGAAGTACGGTCCGGTCACGGGGGTGTCGCGGCCCGTTGTCTCGCTGTACCTTACCGAGCGGGAGGCAATCACCTTGCGCCAAGTCTGCGCTCGCTCGGCTCGCAAGCGCCGCTACTCCCTGCAGTCTGGCGCGCTGGACGTCTATGTACAGCCGGAGCACCCGTTCGCCATATTCGAGGTTGAGTTCCCAAACGTGCAACTGGCTGCGGCGTACTGTCCGCCTGCGTTCGTCGCGCGGGAGGTCACGAACGATGAGGACTACAACGGCTTCGCCCTTGCTGCCAAGTAATTGCGGGACGATCAAGAAATGTCGCCCTACGTCGTTCAGATCCAGCACCTCGACAGCATTCCCCTCGCGGTCCTTCGAGGCCGGGCCAGGGCTTCCGAATTATCGCGAGTGGTGCCGGAGTGGTGTGGTCGCGTTTGGAACGTAGTGCGCACGCAGCGGGTGCCGGCCGGTCGACACGTCGCGATTTATTGGGATGCGGCCATTCGGCTCGAGGTCGGCGTGGAACTCAACGGACCATTCGTTGAGCGGGGTGACGTCGTTCGGTCCTCCACGCCGGGTGGTACGGCGGCGTCGGTCACTCATCTGGGTCCGTACACGGCCCTCGGCGCGGCGCACGCAGCCGTTCGCGACTGGTGCAAGGCAAACAACCACCGTCTTGCGGGTCCGAACTGGGAAATCTATGGTCATTGGCAGCGTGAATGGGACACCGATCCATCGCAGATTCGCACGGACGTGTTCTACCTTGTGACGCAGGCTGGCTAACTCGATCGTCACCGCGCTCCGCGAGTGAGAAGCGCCGTCAGCGCGCGACGCGCCTTCGGGTGGGCGTCGAGGCCGCGGGCGTAGTTCAATTCGATCGGCCGCCCTTTCGCGCGGATGACGTCCACGAGAGCGCGGCGATCCGCGGCGCTCCATCGGGCGATTCCCGGAAGCGCCGCCACGACCGGCGCGAGCCTCTCGAAAGCGAGGCGCTCGTCCGCGGTCCATCCACGGAACGAGCGGACGCCGAGAAGAGCCGCGGCGCCTTGGCCGTCGCGATCGGGGATTCGTAGGCCGAGCGCGGGGACGAGGGGCAGCACCGCGCGGTGGCCGGCATCCGGCTCGAAGAACAGGTGCCGGGCCGCCAGGAGCTCGAGCGTGCGCTTGCCCGAGCGGTGGCGCGGGCTGCGTCTCATTCGGGCGCGCTCCCGCGCGTACAGGGCGCGAACCCCGGAATCCTTGGGCGTGAACCCGAGCTTCGCGTAGAACCACCAGGCCCCGGACGAGAGGCCCTCCTCGTTGCCGTGCCCGAGCTGGTACGGCTCGATCGAGAACGACCGCGCGCCGAGCAGGTGCCGCGACACCGCGAGCACCCGCGAGAAGACGTGCGCGGCCTCGGCACCCCGAAACGTCGGAAACGTGTTGAAGGAGATCTCGCTGCTGCCGAGAAGCGTGTCGGACTGCACGTACCCGATCGGCACGCCGTTGCGGAACGACAGCCAGCCGTGCACCGCGGGGAGGGGGAGCCTGCGATCGGGCATGACGCCGACGATCCCGAACTCGAGGCCGTCACCGTCGTCGACCAGAAGCACGTCCCGCGGGTCGGCCCAGGCGAACGCGTCGAGGTCGCGGCTGCGCGTGACCATCGCCTCGCGCGCGAGGTCGATGATGCCGGTCGCCTCGCGCGGGCGGAGACGGCGCACGGTCGCGGGAGGGATCGAGAGACTCTTGCGAAGGTCGGGCCGTGCTGAGCTCGGTCCCGCCTCGCGGAACACGATCGGAGCACCCTCGCGGCGCGCAAGCGTGCGCGACGGGCCGCCCCGCCCGGGCCCGAGCCGGTACGCCGCGTCGATCGTGTCGTGCACGGCTTCCCGGATCCGCCCTCCACCGGGGAGGCGGTCGAGGCGGGTGAGAACCCACGCGGCGCCGGTTGACGTGCCGCGAAGGCGGTCGAGCAGGTTGTCGGTCGCCGCTTCCGAGCGCTTGATCGCTTCTGCCTGGATCCAGGGCGCCAGGAGCGGCAGCGCGCCCCGCAGGCGCGGCTCGAACTCCTCGAGCTCGTCGCCGTCGTAGCGAAGGCGGTCCGGCCAGTGCCCCGCCAGCCACCGGGCCATCGGCCAGAAAAACCGGTAGCGAATCGCCGTCCCCGAGATTCCCGAGTCGGCGAGGCCGTCACGGAACCGCCGCAGATCCGCTCGCGAGCCGAATCGCTCCAGCGCGCGCTCGACCGCGGCGACGAGCGTGGCGTCGTCGGGGTAGGCGCGGAGGTAGAGGAGCCGAAGCGAGGGGCGCGCGGTCGAGGCGCATGACGAGGGCGCGCTTCTCGGCACCCGCGGCCGGGCCGTGATGGCGGTGAATGCGCTCGAGGCGGCGGAGGTCGCGCGCGGCCATGCGCGCGCCACTCTACCGGAACTCAGTCGGTGTGGGTTCCGATGTGTGCGGCGACGACCTCGCGGCGGGCCGAGACGACCCCATCGCGCGAGAGCACGACAGTGTTCCTGCAGAGCTTTCCGCCCGCGGACGACCAGGTCAGGAAGGTCGCGACGTCGCCCTCGTTGCTGGCGACGATCTTCGGCGCGGCGAAGGACGAGGCCGCGGTGCGCGCCTCCTTGCGCTTCTTCGACTTTCCTTCCGCGCACGCCGTGGGCGTGGCATTGGCGATCCGCTTCAGCTCGTCGGGGCTGGCCACGAGCTTGAGCGAGGCCGCCGTCGAGCCGCTGACCGTCGGGTCAGTGACCGAGAGGAAGGCCAGCGCGAAATCGAGCGGGTCGACGCCGGGGGGAACGTGCGCGCCGCCGCGCGTGGCCATCGCGGCGTTGAAGGAGGCCGCATCCTGGGCCATCGTGTGATCGGGCGTCAGGTTCATGCCGAGGATCGCGTCGGAGTCTCCCCCGAGCAGACGGCATTGCCCGCCTGCGACCGTGAAGATCGCCTCCTGTTTCTCGCCGTTCACCTTCGCCTCGGCCTTGTAGAGCGGCAGACCGAGGGCGGTGTACCGCGGCTCCTTCAGCGCGTGAACGGTGATCGACGTCGCCCGGTTCGCGGAGGCCTCCGCATCGTGGTCCTTGGCAAATATCGACTCGCCGCAGCTCCACGGCGACGGCCCCGAGGACGAGGCGGACGCCACAGGGATCGGCGCCGGGGCGGAGAACGTCAGGGGATACTTGGACGCGGTCGCGGCGGTTGTCTTCGACGAGAGCGGCTTGAACCCGAACCCGTCGGTCGGCTGCCACGTCGTGTCGACGACGTCCTTCGACCAGGTGGACTTGCTGTTCGCCATGACATCCTTGTTGAGGTCGTAGGCGCTCGTCGGTTGCCAGGTCGTGTCGACCGCGTTCTGCGACCACTTCGCGCGGCTTCCCTCCATGACGTCCTTCGAGAGGTCGTAGGCGCTCGTCGGCTGCCAGGTCGTATCGACGACGTCCTTCGACCAGCGGGTCGGCGGCCCGAACACCTTCAGCTGGTCGGCGGGATTCTGAGTCGGGATCGGCGAGCCCGCGAACTGCCTCGGGCCGCCGTAGTCCCAGCCGGCGGGCGGCTTCGGCGGCGCATCGCTCTCGAGCTTGATTTCCTTGACGAGCTGCGCCGGGAAGGGAACGATCGAGCCCCCTTCCATCGTGACCAGGTACGAGTCGCCGTCGCGGCGGATCTCGGTCCCGTTGATCACCTGGCCGTCGGTGAGGATGAGGGCCGACCCGGCAAGGACCCGCGGCGCGGCAAGCGCGCAGACGGACACCGCGAGCCAGACCAGCCGGGAGCGGAAGCGGGATGCGCCCATCACCGCTAGTGTGCGCCGTCGTCCGGAAAGCGGCAAGGCAAGCCCGGAAATCCCACTACTTCGGCCGCGGACGCCAGAGCGCGTACGCCCCGGCCGCCAGCGCCAGAAGGAGGGGCACGAGGCTCGCGCGGCTCCCCGGAAGGAGCCACTCGCCGGCGTTGAACGAGTTTCCTCGCACGATCGCCGACCCTGCGGGGAAGAGCGTCACGGGCCACGGCTCGTAGAACCCCTGCGGGTTGGCGGAGACCGGCGACGACCAGAGCTGCAAGGGGAATTCGGTGTCGCCGCGAAGCTCCGCGGGAAGCCGGCCGCGCGCGAACAGCGGCCCGTCGAACTCCAGGAGCGGGCTCACCGTCCACTGAGCGCGCCCCGCGGGGACGATCGCGGTTCCGAGGGGGGGCTCGGGATCGACCGCGGTCACGAGCAGGTTCGCGGCGATCGACAGCGCGATCAACGCTCCCGCGAAAGCGCGCGCGCGATCGAGCGCGAACACGATCGGCAATGCGAGGAAGGGGAGGGAGGGCACGAGGTAGCGCGGCCCCGCGGCCCATCCGCCGTGCCACGCGGCGAAGGTCACGTTGAAGACGAGAGGGTACGCGGCGAGCGCTGCGAACAGCCAGGCCTCCTTTCGCCAGCGCGCGGACCCGATCATGCGCACGAGTCCGAATCCGCCGAGCAGGAGCGCGGGGGCCGTGAAGAACAGCCCGCGAAACGGCGACACGAGCAGCGCGAGCAGGACTCCCGGATCGGGAAGCCGGAACACGCCGAGGAACCCGCCCGCCGAATCCTTGAATAGCGGGTTCTGCCACGCATAGTTGGTCGTGAAGACCGTTCCGAAGCAGATCGCGTTGTACGCGGCAAGCAGCAGCAGCGGCGGGACGAGCCCGGCGGCGAGGAGGAGCGTCTCGTACACGCTTCGCGTCCTCCAGAGCACGTATCCGGCGACGATCGCCGCCGCGACGACCGCGAGGTAGCTCGTGAGCACCGCGACGCCCAGCAGTGCTCCCGCGAGGACGAGGCGGAACGCGCTTACGTCCTCCTCGAGCACCAGGAACACCGCGGCGAGCGTGGCGACGGCGACGAGGTCGTGCTCGTAGAGCATCGTGGCATACGGGAGGTACAGGGTTCCGAGAGCGAATGCGAGCGTCGCGGCGAGGCTCGCGCCGCTGTCCCCCTCCGACAGTCGAAGCGCGCACCGGAAGAACAACACGACCCCGAGCGCCGCGATCACGCCGACGCTTCCGGCTCCCGTCCACCACGCGTTGATCGTCAGCACGCGCGCATCGTCCGGATCGATGCCGGCCGCGCGCTCGATCGCGTAGGCGAGCGCGTAGGCGGGGACGCCGGCGAGCGACGTGCCGGGCGCCTTGTTCGGGTGCAGGTGGCCGTGGGCATACGCGAGGTCGCCGCTCGCGGCGATGTCCTGGAGCGCAATGAGGCGCGTGCCGGGAGGGGTCGTGGGATCGATCGGCGCGAGGCCGCCTGGCGAGTCGCTCCAGGCCAGTGCGATCGCCGAGTGCGCCGATTCGATCCGGCCGGAGCGCACGGGGTATCGCACGAGACGGCTCGAGGTCGCGGGGTCCGGAGCTCTGTAGACCGCGTACTCGTCGACCCAGGGCGTTCCGGTCTCGACGATCGCGCGCACGAGGGCGAACCGGGCATTCTGGTTCCAGCCGCCCCCCTCGTGGAACCACGCGAACGTCAGCCACGCGAGCGCGAAGAGGAGCCATCCGGTCCGCCTGTCGCTCATCGAGCGCATTCTCGCAGGTTCGCGTTAGTCTGAGCGCCATGCCTTTCGGACCGTTCCACGTTGGCCGGGTCCCGGAGATCCTGTTCGGGCCGGGCACGCGCGCGCGCATCCCGGAGATCGCCGCCGCGTTCGGCCGCCGGCTCCTGCTCGTCACGGGAGCCGGCTCGCTCCGGTCATCCCCGCACTGGAAGCCGCTCTCCGATGCGATGGCCTGGCGGAAGCTCGCGTGGGTCACCGTGACCGTCGAGAGCGAGCCGGGCCCCGACCTCGTCGATGCGGCCGTCCGCGAGCACGGGGGCGGCGCGATCGGGGCCGTCGTCGGGATCGGAGGCGGCAGCGTGCTCGACGCGGCCAAGGCGATCGCGGGGCTGCTGCCCACCGGCCGCTTGGTGCTCGACCACCTCGAGGACGTCGGCCGCGGCGTCCCGTACGAGGGGCCGTCGATCCCCTTCATCGCGGTGCCGACGACGGCGGGGACGGGGAGCGAGGCGACCCGCAATGCCGTGATGACGGTCCGCGGCGAGAAGGGCTTCAAGAAGTCGTTCCGGAGCGATCTCCTCGTGGCCCGCACCGCGATCGTCGATCCGGACCTGCTGGCCTCGTGCCCGAAGAGCGTGATCGCCGCGGGGGGAATGGACGCGCTGACCCAGCTCCTCGAGGCGTACACCTCGCGCCGCGCGAGCCCGTACACCGACGCGCTCTGCGAAAGCGGCCTGCGTGCCGTGCGCGACGGGCTGTTCGCGTGGCACGACGGCGCCGGGAACGGCGACCCCGAAGCGGCCGCGCCCGCTCGCGCCCGCATGGCCTATGGGGCTCTGCTCTCCGGGATCGCGCTCTCGCAGGCGGGCGCCGGGGCGGTCCACGGCCTCGCCCAGCCTCTCGGCGCGTACTTCGCGGCACCGCACGGCGCCGTGTGCGGGACACTCGTCTCCGCCGCGACCAGGGCGAACGTCAAGGCGCTCCGGAAGCGGGACGCGAAGGGCGGGACGCTCGCCAAGTACGCCCGCGCCTTCGAGATCCTGACCGAGAACAGGAGAGCCCGGGCGTCCGCGCAGCCGAAGCCGGAATCGCTCGCGTCCCTACTCGCCGACTGGACGGAGCGCCTCGATCTCCCCGCGCTGACGGTGTGGGGAGTCGCGAAGGCCGATTTCCCGCGCATCGTGGCCGCTTCGCGGAACGCCAGCATGAAGGCGAACCCGATCGACCTGGAAGACGCCGAGCTCGCGGGGATTCTCGCCGCGCGGCTGACGCGCTAGCATCTGCCCGTGCGCAAGCTCCTCGTCTGCCCGACCTGCAAGCGCCAGTACGACGCCTCGTCCCTGCCCGTGGGGTTCAAGTTCCGCTGCCGCTGCGGGGCGACGATCACCGTGCCCACGATCGCGCCCCACGACGCGTCGGTGATCCGCTGCGCCTCGTGCGGCGCGCCCAAGGAGGACGGCGCGTCGACGTGCAGCCATTGCGGCTCGACGTTCACGCTGCGCGACCAGGATCTCGACACGATCTGTCCGGGGTGCTTCGCCCGCATCGAGAACGACGCGCGGTTCTGTCACCACTGCGGGATCCCGATCGTTCCCGAGACGATAACCACCGATCCGACGGACCGCATCTGTCCGGCGTGCGGCGCCGGCCACCTTCTACGGAACCGCTCTCTCGGGACGACGGGCTTCTCCGCGCTCGAGTGTCCCTCGTGCTCCGGCATGTGGCTCGACGGCGACGTCTTCGAGCACCTCGAGGAGCAGGCCCGCGCCGCCGCCGATCCGGTCACCGATCCCGCGAAGATCCGCGCCGAGCGCCAGTCGCGCCTGCAGCGTGCGCAGCCGCCCGGGCCGTTCTACCGGCCGTGCGCCGTCTGCGGGACACCGATGATCCGCGTCAACTTCGAGCGGGTGAGCGGCATCGTGCTCGACCAGTGCAAGGGGCACGGCATCTGGTTCGACGCCACCGAGCTCGACGAGGCGCTCCAGTGGATCCGCAGCGGCGGCGAGCGCCTGCTGGCCGCGCGCGAGGCCGACGAGGAGAAGCTCCGCGAAGCGAAGGAGAAGTTCAGCCCGCTTCCGAAGGATGCCGCCGGGCTCCGCGACATGGAGTACGACGCTGGGCAGTCGATGCATCAGTACGGGGCGCTGGGGTGGATCCTCACGCAGTTGATGAGGCGGTAGTAGTCGGGACTGTACCGGAGGCTCCATGATCGCCACGCGCCGCTTGATCCCCGTCGGTATCGCCTCCGCTCTCGTTCTCGCACTCGGTCTCCGGTCGCACGCTTCCCCGCCCTCCCCCTCGACCTTCTCGATCGTCGCCGCTGACCCGGAGGCGGGGGAGGTCGGCGTCGCGGTCGCGAGCCGGTTCTTCGCGGTGGGCACGGTCGTGCCGTGGGCCAAGGCGGGCGTGGGGGCGGTGGCGACGCAGGCGAACGCGAACACCTCGTACGGCCCGCGCGGGCTCGAGCTGCTCGAGCGCGGCGTGTCGCCGGAGGAGGTCGTGACCGTGCTCACGCGCCCGGATGACGGCCGCGACTCACGGCAGCTCGGCGTCGTGTCGGCATCCGGCGCATCGGCGACGTACACGGGGCCGAAGTGCAACGCCTGGGCCGGAGGACGCCACGGTCCCAACTACGCCGTGCAGGGAAACATTCTCACCGGGGAGCCGGTCGTCGAGGCGATGGAGAAAGCGTTCCTGGACTCCAAGGGGAAGCCGCTCGCCGAGCGGCTGTACGCGGCGATCGTCGCCGGGGACGCGAAAGGCGGGGACAGCCGCGGGCGGCAGTCGATGGCGCTGGTCGTCGCGCGGGCGAAGAGCGGCTACAACGGGTTCACCGACCGGGCGATCGACCTGCGCGTCGACGATCATCCCGACCCGATCGTCGAGATGGGACGCATTCTCGGGATGGCGCTGGTCAACGACCACTGGAACCAGGGCTGGACCGCGTTCACCGAGAAACGATTTCCCGATGCTCTTCGCTTCCAGGAGATGGCCGCGGCCGGGGCGGAGAAGCAGCCGGGCATGCTCCCGGAAGTTCTCTACGACTTGTCCGTGATC
>Ga0318550_10000414_pt1 | contig 11222 bp, 9 predicted proteins | sample GRESIP169b2f23_FD_203499 | JGI IMG/M metagenome (GOLD analysis project Ga0318550, IMG submission 203499) | Tropical soil microbial communities from Luquillo Experimental Forest, Puerto Rico - GRE.SIPMG.169b2f23 | ecosystem: Environmental > Terrestrial > Soil > Tropical forest > Bulk soil... | reverse complement strand
CCAAAGGAGTTTGCCGAAATGCGGCACTACTTCGAGCGGGCGCATCAAAGCGGCCGCCGCGCCTTCGTGTATCGAGAGTTCAAGGATTCGTTCCGTTCCGGGGCAAACATCCTCGCCGCCGTCGATGCGGTATTCAGTGACAAGACCATTGCGGCAAGCGTCTCGTCCGACGCCGGCGGGTTCCCGCCGCATATCGCGCTGCCCGACGCCGCGCCCGGCCTGATCGAGATCTGGGAGCCGGTCGAGCCGGAAAAAAGCGCAGACATCGACGGCTGGGACGCACCTTTCGACCAGGTCAGCGAAACCAGTCCGCGGGTGAGACTTGCCCGCCGCATTGCGCGCACCGTGCGCCGCCTGGTCGAAGCCGGCGAGCCGGCGGGGACAGACGGCCGCGCTATGCGCTATGGCGACGTTCTGGTGTTGGTGCGTCAGCGCGGTGAGTTATTCGAGGCGATCATACGCGCGCTGAAAAATGAAAACGTCGAGGTGGCAGGCGCCGACCGGCTCATGCTCACCGAGCACATTGCGGTCATGGACCTGATGGTTCTTGCCGACGCGCTGCTTCTGCCCGAGGACGACCTTGCGCTTGCGACCGTATTGCGCAGTCCGCTCATCGGTCTCAGTGACGATGATTTGTTTGCGCTCGCCTGGAATCGCGGGCCCATGCCGCTGCGCGTTTCGCTCAGGCAGAAAGTCGGCGAAAAGCCGCAATTCGCGGAAGCCGCTGCCCGGCTCGATCGGCTCGCCGAAATGGCCAAGCACAAAACGCCTTTCGATTTTTACGCCGAGCTTCTTGGCGCCGGTGGCGGCAGGCGTGGCTTTCTCGCGCGACTTGGGCCCGAGGCCAACGATGCACTCGACGAGTTTCTCAATCTTGCGCTGGAATATGAAAGGCGCGAGACGCCGTCGCTGCAGGGTTTTCTCGCCTGGCTACGCCAAGCCCGCGCCGAAGTGAAGCGCGACATGGAAATCGCACGTGATGAGGTGCGCGTCATGACCGTTCATGGCGCCAAGGGGCTGGAAGCGCCGTTGGTCATTCTGGCCGATACGATGACGCCGCCGGCAGGGCCGATACAACCGCGCCTTCTCAAGCTTTCCGGCAATGCCGTCGTCTGGGCTGGCAAAAAGGTCCACGACTCCTCGGCGATGGCACGGGCGCGGCCTGCCGCGCTCGCCGACGCGCGTGACGAATATCGGCGGCTCCTTTACGTCGCGATGACACGCGCCGCGGACCGGCTGATCATTTGCGGCGCGGATGGCGAAAGAAAGCGACCAGACGGCTGCTGGTACGATCTCATCCGCGGGCCGCTTGGTCTGCATTTGGTCGAGGAAAGCGACGGCGCGGACAAAGTCTGGCGTTTTCGCAAAACGGCGCCGATCGCCGTGCCGGCCGCGCACCGCGCACCCGAAAAGCCCGCGCAGCCGGAATTTCCATCGTGGCTGCGGCAGAGGGTTGTGGGTCGTCCGCCTCGCCCCGCACCGCTATCGCCGTCATCGGCCTATGCGGAGGACATCAGGCGCGCCGCGCCGGGCGCCGCGCGCGATCGGCAGAAAGGGTTGCAGCGCGGGCGGATCGTGCATCGCCTCATGCAGGCGCTGCCAGATATTTCACCCGCCGCGCGCAAGTCCGCGCTGGAGCACTACCTCGCCAAAGCCGCGCGGATTTTTGCGCCCGACGAGCAAGCGGAAATCGCGCGGCAGGTTATCGCGATCCTCGAAAACGATAAATTTGCCGACGTCTTTGCCGCGGGAAGCCGACCGGAAGTGCCGATCATCGGCCAGATCGCGCGATCAAGCAGCGATCCCATTCTCGTCGCCGGGCAGGTCGACCGGCTGATCGTCACCGGCGAAACCGTCCTCACTATCGACTATAAGACCGACGGCTTGGTGCCGAGCGAGCTTGACGAGGTGCCGGCGGGCTACGTTGCGCAGCTGGCGCTCTACCGAGCGGTGCTCATGCGCATTTATCCAGGCAAAAGTGTCCAGGCGGCTCTCCTTTTCAGCGCCGGGCCGATTCTGATCGAAATCCCCGGTCCGACCATGGACGCCGCGCTCGAAACGCGACTCGATCGCCCCGCCGTCACGCCCCAGTGAGCGCGGCTTGACGCCTAGGGAGCGCGTCCATACGTTCAGCGCCGACGAGTCCATCTTGGGCAGCCGATTCTGCACCTTTTCCAGAAGAGACGACGCCCCGAACCGACGAGGTATTTCATGGTCGAGAAGGTAACCGATGCCACGTTTGAGAAAGATGTGCTCAAGGCGAGCGGCCCCGTGGTCGTTGATTTCTGGGCGGAGTGGTGCGGTCCGTGCCGGATGATCGCCCCTGCCTTGGAAGAGATTTCCAACTCGCTCAACGGCAAGGTTAAAATTGTCAAACTCAATGTCGACGAGAATCCCGGCATTGCGGCGAAATACGGCATCATGTCGATTCCGACCTTGATGCTGTTCAAGGACGGGCAATTGGCGTCGCGCCAAATTGGCGCGCAACCAAAGCAGAAGCTCGAGCAGTGGATCACCGGCTCGATCTGATTTGATGCATCCAGAAATATACTGGATTGCTTCGCCGGCGCTCGGAATGGCGCTCGCGATTTGGCTCTAGTGCCGGAAATGCCGCGTGCCAGTAAACACCATGGCGATGCCGTGGGCGTCGGCGGCGGCGATCACTTCGTCATCACGTACCGACCCACCGGGCTGGATCACCGCAGTTGCGCCGGCCTCAATCGCGACGAGTAGACCGTCGGCGAACGGGAAAAACGCGTCCGAGGCGACCACGGAGCCTTTGGTCGCGGGCTCCTTCAATCCGGCCTCTCGTGCTGCGTCCTGCGCTTTGCGTGCCGCGATCCGCGCCGCATCGACGCGGCTCATTTGCCCGGCGCCGATGCCGACGGTCGCCAAATCCTTGGCATAGACGATCGTGTTCGATTTGACGTGCTTGGCGACGCGAAACGCGAAACGCAGGTCACGCAATTCGCCGTTCGTTGGCGCGCGCCGCGTCACCGGCCGTAAATCCATATCGTCGACAACGGCAGTGTCACGGCTCTGCACCAGAAGTCCGCCGGCAACGGTCTTGGCGGTGAGCCCGGATGCGCGCGGGTCGGCAACACCGCCGGCGAGGAGAAGCCGCAAATTCTTCTTCGCGGCAACGATCGCGATAGCCTCCTCGCTTGCGTCCGGCGCGATGATCACTTCGGTGAAAATCTCGGTGATGGCGCGCGCCGCCTCGGCGTCGAGCGTGCGGTTGACCGCGACAATGCCGCCGAAAGCCGAGGTCCGGTCACAAGCAAAAGCGCGGCGGTAGGCCTCGACCAGAGTCTCGGCTTCTGCAACGCCGCAAGGATTGGCGTGCTTGATAATGGCGCAAGCCGCGCTGCGTGCGGGATCGAACTCAGCTACACATTCGTAGGCGGCATCAGTATCGTTGATATTGTTGTAGGAGAGCTGCTTGCCCTGCACTTGGCGCGCAGTGGCGACGCCGAACCGCTGCTCCGGCGTGCGATAGAACGCCGCTGACTGATGCGGGTTCTCGCCATAGCGCAGGGCTTCCAGAAGCCGGCCGCCGAATGCCCGATAGTCGGGCGCAAGCTCGTTGATTGCGCCGGCGAACCAGTTGGCAATTGCCGCATCATAGGCGGCGGTGCGCGCATAGGCTTTAGCGGCGAGCCGGCGGCGCAGTGCAAGCGTCGTGCTGCCATTGTGGCGCTTGAGTTCCTCGATCAACGCAGCGTAATCGCTTGCATCCACCAACACGGCGACATCGTCGTGATTCTTGGCCGCGGCGCGGATCATCGCCGGGCCGCCGATGTCGATATTCTCGATGCAAGCGGCGAATTCGCCGCCACGAGCGACTGTTGCCTCGAAGGGATAGAGGTTCACCACCAAAACATCGATTGTGCGGATGCCATGCGCGCGCATCGCGGCGACATGGTCGGCATTGCCGCGCATTGCCAATAATCCGCCATGCACCGCCGGATGCAGAGTCTTGACCCGGCCATCCATCATTTCCGGAAAGCCAGTCAGCTCGCTCACGTCGAGCACTTTCAATCCAGCATCGCCGAGGATTTTGCGGGTGCCGCCCGTCGAGATCAGCTCGATGCCGAATCCGGCGAGCGCACGTGCGAATTCGACAACGCCGGATTTGTCGGAGACGGAAACAAGCGCGCGTGAAGCGCGGCGTAAATTATCGCTCATCATGCTCGCTCTAGTCCTCGCCAGGAACAATGTTCACAACGGCAGCCTCGGCTCCTCTTCATCGGCGTGCCGTGCCCCGGCATTCGCAGCCGACGCCGGATAGGCTTGCAACAGCCACTGCACCCGGGCCGCGGTGCGAGCGTGTCCGCGTATGACCAGCTGCAATGTCCGGCGCGGTCCTTCGCTGCCAGCCAGATAGACGCTGTCCTCGAGGTCGACACGGTCGTGATCGGCGATGAAACTCCATACTTCCTTGTTCGGCATCATCAGCATGACGCCATGCCGGTCGGTCAAGCGCGTTACTCGCACCGTGGGATGCAAATGAAAACGGACGGCGAATTCGTCATGCACGCCGCGCACACGTGGCTCGTCGTCGACATCCAGGAAAATGTCTTCGCCGCCGAGACGCATGCCGTCCGCTGCGAGCATCAAAATGCGCTCGTGGAGAATGCCGAAACGCTTGGCGTAGCCGTCATGCATCGCGCGCAAAACGATCATCTTGGAACCGTCCTCGCGATCGACCGTCACACGTGTCGGACCGCCAACGATCGGGGAGCCGCCCAACATGCGCCGAAACGTCGCCAACTCCACGAAGCGGGCGGACGACGTATTGTTGAACGTCACGGTAGAGTGCGCGGCGGTGGCGCGCGCGAGCTGGCGCCAGTTCTCCCGCCCGATTTCCGGCATGCCGCAATTGACTACGATCAGGTTCTGACGCGGCGACGAGAATTCAAATGATAAACACCCGGCATGAGCATCGAGACTCATCTCGATCGGCGGGGCGCAACCGCTATCGACAATCGCAACAGCCCCGCCCGCCGCCAAGCGCTGATAGCCCGAATAGGGCGCATTCGCGAATGGCGCGCCGCGGGCCTCGTCATAAGCCAACAGCGTCAGAAGGAGATCGGCGGGCGTTGCTCCCATGCCGTTGAAATGAGCGAATGTGCCTTCCGAATGGCGGAAGAAGCGCAACATCGGCATCATGCGGTCGATCGCATTCTGCAGCGCCTGCGGCGGCGCGATGTTGCGCGAGGCGAAGGCTTGGCGGAGCGGTAAAAGTTCAAGCAGAATTTCGATAATGGCGCCGGGATCGCGGCTGATATGTCCGCCATCCGGGAGGATTTGCTGATCGAGTTCCTGCTTGAGGCGTTCCGTCGTCGATTTGATATGGCGCGCCTGCCCGGCAATACACAGCGCCGCATAGCTCAGCGCGATGACGGCTTGGAGACGCGCGACGCCGCGACGGCCATCGCCGGCGGTGTGGCGGAGATAGCGGACCTGACGCAGCAAGCTCCGCAGATAACGCCGATAAAAGCGCACATCCGCGTCCTGCAAAACCAGCGTCGATTGGCTGAGCCAGGAGATGATACGGCGCGCCAGCACGTCCGGACGCCAAGCGATCGGATGCCAGGATCCCTGCAACGATATCCACTCGTCGATCAGCGCGCGCGCATTAGCGCGGGTGATCCCGGATTCAGCGGCACGCAAATGGCGAAGCCAGCCGAAGCCCAGCAGAGCCGCGGCCCATTCGTCGGACGGCGGTTCCATTTCCAAAATCGAGCGCCGATCGCAAAGCACCACTTTCCCGGCAAAGGCGAAGCGTCCGGAATAAATTTCCGTGGCGCGGGTCGCGTCGGCCGTGCGCAAGTCCTGCGGCGCGATCAGTAGGCGATCGGCCTTGAACGACGTCACCGGCCAGCGAAACAGTGGATGGCCATTGGCGCGACCGACGACGCGCCGGAACGCGCCACGAAGCAGAAGCCACGACAGCTTCGCGTGGTTGCCAACAGCAACGCGCGACATCGACTCCGTTCGCCCTCTCTTCGCTTCTCCTGCGCGACCATAACGAAACGCTGGCGCGCCGGCCAATCGCGGCATAAACCGCTGCAATTAATGGTCTTTTATCAGTCGAGCGGCGTAGAAACCATCGATCCCGGCAAACCGCGAATCGGTATCAGGCAATTGGCAAGGCAAGGTGCGCAGGTCGCCGTCTTCGCTGATGAACTCCACACAGCCGAAAACCTCGGCGGCTTGAATGGGCGCGCGCCGTAGGCGCGGCATGTGCGCGAGTAAATCGCAGACGACCATTTCATTTTCTTCCGGCTCCAGCGAACAAGTACAGTAAACGAGCGTGCCGCCCGGCCTGGTCAGCGCAACGGCGCGATCGAGCAACCGGCGTTGGACGGCCGAGAGCTTGGGGACGTCGCTTGCCTTCTTGAGCCACAGCACGTCGGGATGGCGGCGAATGGTCCCGGTCGAGGAACACGGTGCATCCAAAAGCACGGCATCGAATGGTTCGGCAATCCATTTTTCGACATCGGCGGCAACGATCTCAGCTTCGAGCCCGAGGCGGGAAAGATTGTCACGCAAGCGCTGCAACCGCGCCAGCGCGCGATCGACGGCGGTGACTTTCGCGCCGACGAGCGCCAGCTGCGCCGTCTTGCCGCCGGGCGCGGCGCAGAGATCGGCAACCCGCTGGCCGCGGACATCGCCGAGAAGCCGCGTCGGTAGCGATGCACCAGCATCCTGGATCCACCACGCCCCTTCGGCAAAACCCGGCAGCGCATTCACCGGGCCGGGCGCGATCAGCCGCACCGATCGGGTTGCGATCACGCGGCCGCCGAGTTTTTCCGCCCAATGCTCCGGATCGCTTTTAACTGTCAGGTCGAGCGGCGGCTCGTTGCGATTGGCGACGGCGATGGCGCGGGCAGTCGCCAACCCATAGGCGGATGTCCAGCGCGCCATCATCCAATCCGGCGTGTCGAGCGCGGTCGTATCGATGGTGGCGAGGCGCGTCGCACCTTCGCGCGCCAGGCGCCGCAACACGGCATTGATTAGACCATCGAATCCGGCGGCGCGCCGATCGGCCTGCGCGATGCGAACTGAGAGATCTACTGCGGCATGATCCGGCACGTTGAGAAAGAGGATTTGCGCGGCGCCAATCAACAGCGCGGTTTCGACCCGCGGCACTTGCGCCGGCAGGCCGCGCTCGAGAAAAAGTGCAAGGAGATGCCGTAGCGTGCCAAGCCGGCGCAACACAGTCGCGACGAGTGCGCGCGTGAGTGCTCGATCGCGCTCGGCAAGGCTTGCGAATTCGCCGCTTGAATCGAGGAGATCGTCGAGCGAGCGATGCCGGCGCAGCACGTCATCGAGAATGTCGGCAGCGAGACGGCGAACCGCGAAACCCGGCGCTTCGCCGGAAGCCGCTCTGATGACCGGTTTGCGCACGCCCTTCACGGCTGGAAGTTCCTTCTTGCGGCGGCCGCAGGGCTACGCCAAATCAAAGGCGATGCCAACAACGTCAAATCCGTTGCCAACTCCGATGCGAAGCCCAGCCGAGCCGACGCTGCCGACTTCGCCAACGCCCGTCACGAGTGACCGGCAAGGTCCGAAGCGGCCGCTGTCGGATGCCGCCGTTCGCGCCCTCGCGGAGGCTGCAGCACGGCGGAACGAGCGCAAGCGCATTGAAAACGAACCGGCAAAATCACAGGCCGCGCACGAAGTCGAAGGTCGCGGCGGCCTCGATCCGACACGCTATGGCGACTGGGAGGTTAACGGGCTCGCGTCCGATTTTTAACAGCCGCAAGCCAGCCTGCACTATCGAGCATCAGGGTCATGCCGATTTTGGTATCTGATCACTGATAGCCAATCAGAGCGATTCCTTTGCCGTATCAATGCACGTTCTGAAAAATTCGCAAAATACGAGACCATTGCAATCAATAGCTTAGCGCGTCTTTCAGAACGTCAACGGTCGCTTCCCGCCCTATGCAGGCTCAGTCATCGGCGCCGGGGTGCGGACCCGCCTGTCGCCCCCATCACCGACTGAAATGCCCTGCAATGACTTGGCCGTGGCCGTGGGTTCGTTTTAGCGCGTTCTGACAGGGGGCCGGCATCTGCGTTTCCATCCTATGCCCCGAAACACCAAATAGAACCACAGCATGGCCATCAACCTGTCCAAGAACCAGCTTCCAAAAACATAGGGACGCGAAACGGACACCGAAAATTACTCCAACCCTTGGACAACAAAACTTGCATCTACCAGTCCTATTTTTTCTGTTTTTTTGCCCGCCCACGAAGGGTATCGACGTGATTTTGAAGTCCCTGAATTTCGCTTATCGAAGGCGGTGATTGCTCAACACCGGTTCGACTTTGAGCTGACGCCATTGCCTGAAATTTGTCCTTGAGGGACTGCAATTCAGCATGTTGGGCTTTAATTTGCCTTTGAACATTCGCGTACCCGAGATAAGCAATCCCAAGCATTAAGCCGAGTGCAACAGGAACAACAGTTCCAGCCCGCAAGGCATCCCTCCGCCCCCTCGCAGCAGGTGTGGCTGCCGGCGCAGGAGACGCTAGGGTACTATGCGAATCGCGACCATTTTCGTCCATCATGTCGGCACCGATGAAGAAGGCATCGCACCGTATTAGTAGCCGCCGTTCGTGCCTCTCGTAAGCGCACGCTTTTTGTGTATGTGCGTGGCTTCTATATTCTTCGCCGGCGATCCGTGATTTGTTTTAAGTACAACACGCAGTTCCCTGTCATTGCGTTCAACTACAGGGCGGGGATGCGGATAGTGACTCACCCTTTCCGCTCCTGAAATGTTGACCAAGCCGATCATCACCCCCGCGGCGGTCAAAACCGTAATCCAGCAGAGAAAATAACAGAGCAACGAAGGCACGGCGGTTAACTCAGAGCAGTCCGCCGGGTTTCATGCCCTATACCAACGGAGAAAAGACACAAACCATTGGACGTGTCCTGAAACGAGCCGTGTTAACACAACGAGGCGCGGCGGATCGCTGCTAAAATGTTGAGGCGTTCACGCTGCTGCTCGATCTTCAGCTGATTCTTCTTTTGTGGGCTTCCTGTGAGACAACCATTTGCGAAGACGCTGCACGCGACCGCTAATTTGCGGCGACTCAGCAGACCTAGTAAGGGGCTGTGGTAGTTGGGCAGCGTTTCCAGCGCGCACGGCCTCTATCCGCAGGTCCAACTCGCACAACAAGCCGTCGATTGCTTTGGCGACTTCAGTGGCAATCACGTCTAGTAACTCATTAAGTTCGCTAGCCTCAGGAACGAGTGTCTCCGCCGCTTCAGTCGTGTTGCGAAGCCCAGCAACATCAGCCGCAAATGCCGAGGAACGGTCTCTCACTCGCTTTTTGAACCCCACGATCTCACTCGCAGCGCGCTCGCGATCTCGCCGCTCGGTTTCTGCAGAAAGACGGGCTTCCAATTCGGCAATCTTTGCGGTGAGCGTAGTGACACTGGCAGCAAGGGCATCGCGTTTATTGCGTGCGTGAGCAAGATCGCGGTTGATACTGTCTGCTAACTCCCTTTTTCCGAACATCTGTTTGCTCCAATAAAAAGCGGGCGTGTATTCTGGGCGTTAGTTCGCGTAACGCGCGGTCATGTCGCGAGCGATCTTTGCGCCTTCTTCGAGATAGCGGCGAATGAGCAGGTCGGCGGATGAGGTACAGGTGCGATAGCTCTGCTGAAAACCGCCATAGCCGCGGTTGAAGCTTGCCACCATCTCATCGTGACGCTTCCCGTTCGGTGCCTCCGCATCGATCAAGGCTAGCGCCTCGTTCCGCCATTTCTGGCCTTCGTTGCTGTTGCAAATGCCACGCAGGAAATGCAGTGCGCCGAGAATTTCCGACAACCTCTGCAGGTCATGGTCATAAGGGGCGGGTTGCGCCGGCGTCTGCCCCCGGTCCTGCGGGGCCGAGTTGCGGGATTTAGCGGCGGCGGGCGGCGCCTGCGTCAGGCTTCGAATATCCGAGGCTCCAAAAACAAAAAGAATGCTTGCGCCGACCATCATCGCCAACGAGCAGATTTTACTTCCACGATGGCGCCGGAGCGCAATCTGATCGGGAACCTTGGTCATAATAGTCGAATCTACGACAGAGCTGCCTCAGCAACCTGTCTGAGAGAGAAAAGTTCGAACGAAAGGGAACGCTATGCCAACGGGGAAGGGACTTAGACGAAGGTTAAATTGAGTTTGCGGGGTGCGGCCGCCTTAGCTGAAGAAACGAAGGATCAAGGTAAGTAAAACTGAGAGGACGATCGACGTCACGATAGGGAAATAAATGCGGACATTTCCGTTCGGACTCTCGTATTTGAAGTCACCTGGCAGAAACGATAGTCCGGGCGTGACGTCGGGCCTCCTGGCAGTCGCGCGTCGGTCAGCGAGCCAGCCAATGAAGGCAAGTGCAAGCAGCACGACTATGAAGATTTTGATAAACGTATCCATCGCATCGGTAGTAATTTTAGGTCCATATAACGACTTGTATTTACTTCCTTTCGGGTAACAGTTTTGTACCAACGTATGATGGAGGCGTGATACTAGGAACTTTAAACTTCTGTTTGAGGGTATGGCGAGCGGGCATTGCGACGTTAGGAGTATCCCATGGCCGCCAACCTCGTTTCTCTCGTGATGCAGTATCTCACGCCCGACATGATCGAGCGCATTGCTGCTGCGCTCGGACTTGATCGCAACAAAGTTGGGCCTGCCATTACCGGCGCCGTACCGGCGTTGCTGGCGGCGTTTAACAACACTGCCACTCAGCCGGGTGGCGCACAGAAATTAGCCGACGCCGCAAAGCAACAAGCAGGCGCGCTTGGAAATCTTGCGAGCATGCTCACAGCGGGGGAAGCGCCCTCGCTTCTTGAGAAGGGGTCGCAGATGCTCTCGTCATTGGTGGGTAGCCAAAACCAGTATGGTCTTACCAACGCGATTGCTAGATTTACCGGACTGGGCCAGAGCGCGAGTGGTTCGCTGCTTGGAATGCTCGCTCCGATCGTCATGGGCACTATCGCCCAGCACCAGGGGACAACGCATGGCCTCAATGCGAACAGTATTGCTAGTCTCTTTGCGGGCCAGAAAGACAATATAGCGGCGGCATTACCCTCTGGTTTAGGCAGTCTGCTCAGCGGCACAGGTTTATTGAGCTCGCTCGGTGACGCTGCGCAAACAGCAACAGCCGGGGCCAACGAGGCAATGCGACAGGCATCGCGTCTGAGCGGTGCGGCGCGCCAGCCT
>Ga0318550_10000410_pt1 | contig 11279 bp, 7 predicted proteins | sample GRESIP169b2f23_FD_203499 | JGI IMG/M metagenome (GOLD analysis project Ga0318550, IMG submission 203499) | Tropical soil microbial communities from Luquillo Experimental Forest, Puerto Rico - GRE.SIPMG.169b2f23 | ecosystem: Environmental > Terrestrial > Soil > Tropical forest > Bulk soil... | reverse complement strand
GCCGGAAAAACGTTTCCACCAGGGGTTTTGAAGAACAGCGCCCCGGTCGGCGAAGCCGAAGCGGGAATCGTAAACGGACTCAGTGAGATGCTGTCGTTATTATTCACCGCGCCGATGCCGAACCCGACATGCGGGGTGACTGGCACCCACCAGTTCCATGCCCAGGTGCCAAAGTCGTAGATAGCGTTGGTCATAATCGAATTGGTGTTACGGTTCCCCGTAAACAAATTGTTCCCCACACCAATAGTGTTATAAAAAGAGGTGAACTGAGACAGCCCATTATGACGGTAACTGTATTCCTCTTCGAGCCGGACCGGGCCCCACTGGAGACCGGCGCGGGCACCGGCATTGAAACCGCTGTCGTATCTCGCGCTTCCGGTCCCAAAGCTGCTGAAAAACGGGCCATTGGAGGCGCCACCGACGGTGTCGACCCTGAAGGGGACCGATGTCGTGTTCGTAACCCTCTGGTTCGGAAGACTTGTCCACCCACCTTCGGGTCCGACGTAATAGGTGATCGGATAGGGCCCCCCCATCCAAGCAAATTGCGCATTCGCCTCGGCGCCTATCAGGGCCATGGCCAGCGCTGCGCCAGCGCCTAGCAAATAGCGACTTTTCATCCCTTACCTCCAGCCGCAAAATACGCGTGTGACGATGGTCATGCCGCCGCCATTTCCCGATCTTTGCTATCCACCGTTCCGATGGCAAACGGTTTTTACCTCAACGAGACCGCTTGTCGGCAAATCCATGAAGAAGAACGCGCAGTGCGACATTCACGCAACAGTTCAGTCGCGACCCGAGCGATTTCCGCCTAGCGGGGCCGCGTCTTTTTAGCAACACCGAATAACTTGATCGCGTTCTCCGGCGATTTCGGCAGCGGCGCCGTGGAACCGAGTAACATTGTAGGCGTCGCCGCGGTCCGGCATCGACGCTAGCGGCGGTGCCTAGCCCATTCAACGTGTGGTATAGCCGCACGAGCGGAAAGCGCCGCGACGATCACCACAGACGCAGCAATCTCAGGGGTCGATCAGAACCCCAGGGTTCAAAATGCTCCGCGGATCGATCGCGCGTTTGGTGGCCTGCAGCGCCGCGGCAAACAGTTCTGGCCGCTGTTTATCGTACCACGGGCGATGGTCGCGGCCGACGGCGTGGTGGTGGGTGATGGTCCCGCCCCCGGCAATCAACGCCTCGCTGGCCGCGCTCTTGATCATCTGCCACTGCGACAGCAGATCGCCGTGCCGGCCGAGAGCATGAAACGTGAAATACGGCGCGGGCCCATCGGGGTAACCATGCGTAAATCGGCAGGTTACCTGACCTGCGCGCCCGGTCGCTTGCCGAATTGCCGCTTCGGTCGCGACCTTGACAGTGTCGTGAAATGATTCGAACCGCTCCCACGTGATCGCCGTCTCGAATGTATCGGTGATGATGCCCTTTCTGATCAGCTGCTCCCGGGCATAAGGCATCCGGATAAAGGCGTTACGCCAGATTCCCGCTGCTCCCTCGCGATGTGCGTCCGGCTTTGCGGAATCTTCGGGCGTGCCGCCATGATCGGCGCAGCACTCCAACGCGCGGGTCATCCATGCGTCGAGCTGATGATCGCCGGACTCGAAAGCCAGCACGAGTATCGCCGCCGTGCCGTCGCCAGCTCCCGTGTTCTGAGCCTCCTGCGGGTCGAGTATACGACAGTTCGCGGGGTAGAGGCCGGCCTGGGCGATCGCTCTGACGGCACGTGCAGCCGAGAAAAAGTCGGCAAATCGGACTGCACCGCCGGTGCGAAAGCGCGGACGATCCTGGAGACGCATCCAGGCTTGCGTGATCACCCCCAGAATGCCTTCCGAGCCGATGAAAAGTCGGTCGGGGCTGGGACCCGCGCCGGAGCCGGGAAGGCGGCGGGTCTCGACCACACCGCGCGGGGTCACGACCCGCAGGCTCTCGACGAATTCATCGATGTGAGTGTAGAGGGTGGCGAAATGGCCGCCTGATCGGGTCGCGATCCAACCGCCCAGTGTCGAATATTCGAAGCTCTGCGGGAAATGCCGCAAGGTCAAGCCATGCGGCCGGAGCTGCGCCTCGAGGGCGGGGCCGAACACGCCGGCCTCGATGCACGCGGCTCGCGAAATCGGATCGATTTCCACAACGCGGTTCAGGTGCCGCAGATCAAGCGAGATCGACGCGCGGAAGGGCGTCCCGTCGATCCGGGGCTCAACACCGCCGACCACGCTGCTGCCGCCGCCGAACGGGATCAGTGCAGCTTCGACGCTGCCCGCCCAATCGAGCAGAGCGGCGACCTCTGCCTCGTTACGAGGATATGCAACGACATCGGGGGCGTTACCGTATTCGCCGGCAAGGCCGCGGGCGTAGTCGGAAAAGGATTTGCCATAAGTGTGGGCGGTGCGATCGTAAAGTTCGGTCGAGCAGCACGCCGCCAGTGCAGCCGGCGCCGCGAGCCGCGGGGGCCGCAACTCGATCTTAGAAAGAGGCGGCGGTGCGCGCTCGTCGAAGCTTTCGACACCAAAGAGGCGACGGTAGCGGTCGAGCGCAGCCGTCTCCTCCGCGGCCGTCATGCCCTCGCCTTCACGCCCCCAGCCGAAATGTTTGAGCCGCTGTTCCGCCATCGCGCTCTCCCGGAATCTGACGCCGCCGAGAATAGTGCGGCAATCTCGGATCTTACGTTATGAATCTGGGTCTCGGGCAGCGGTGGTGTCGATCACCGGATCCTCGGCCGGTATGAACCAGAAATCGCCGTCCTCTACCCGAGTGAGCGGCACGAGGCCGGCTTCGGGCGCGAAACAGAAGCCCCGATACCCGCGTGCAGCCAGAAAGTTGAAAGCGTCGTCAAGACGGTCGCCGGCACGCGCGAGCGCCGTGCCGCTGAGTTCCAGCAACAGACGCGGTCGGAAGCGCTTGAGAGTGCGCTCCGCGCCGCGCAGCAGTTGCAGCTCCCAACCCTCGATATCGGCCTTGACGAAATCGAGGCGATCGAGGCCCAGCCTTGTCACGACGCCGTCGATTGTCGCCAGCGCCACGATCTCCTGCGTCACCGCCTGCCAGCGCTCGGATGGCTTTCCCAGATGGGCAAGGCCGAACCCGAAGCTCCCCCGCCGCTTCAGCGGGATAGTCAAAGTATCGATCCGAGCCTCCGAGCCCAGCGCGATCGGCACCACCGCCACATTCGACAATCCGTGCACCCAGACGATGGTGCGGAGGATTGATCGCGCATAGCTTCCCGGCTCGAAGGCGTAAACCCGGCCGCGGCCGGCTGCACGCGCGAACAGCTTCGTGTATTGCCCGGCGTGCGCGCCGACATCGAAGACGACGGCGGCCGCGGGCACCAGACGGGCGATTGTCGGCGCCAGCGCGCGGTGATGCTGCTGAGTCGCGGCCTTGAACAAATGCGCCAGGAAGCTTCCCGACGGATGCCATCGATAGGGGTGAACCTGCACGGGGCCGCCGATGCTCCGCTGCGGAAGTCGGCTGAACTTATCAACACGGTGACACAGAGCGCGCGAGGAATCTCCGAGAATCGGAGGAGCCCAACCGACGCCGCTCGCATCCTCGAGATGGCAAGCGCCGGCACGGAGTGAATGATCGGCGCTACTACCGATCGGCTGCGCTTGCTTTGATCGGCGCGCTGGCATAACGCTGCCGATACCCAGCAGCGCGCGGCTGGGCCAGCGGCCGTACCTCTCCAAAAGCTCCGGGGATGCCATGTTCCCGTCGCGTTCGATCGACGCAGCCCGGCGAATGGCTATCCCGCTGGAGCTCGGTCTCGACGCCGTAGGCTTCGCGTTTTCCCCGATCCTGGTTCTGGTGCCGCACGCCGTCGCACCACTCATCTCGATCGCCGGAATATTGGCGATTGGCCTCGTCCTGCCAAACGCAATGGCGGCATTTCGGGCGGTGCGTATTCCGGCATTGATACTCGGGGCGCTGCTCGTATGGGCGAGCGCCTCGGCGGTGTGGTCGATCGATTCGGGGCATAGCCTCGTCATCGCGACTCGCCTCGCGGGCCTTTTTTCCGCGGGTCTTGTGCTGGCGGCCGCAACCGACGCAGTTGCCGATCCGCGCCGGCTGCTGTGTTGCTTCTACACTGGCTTGGTGGTGGCGCTGGTTCTCGCCCCTGTTCAGTTTGCAACCGACGGGCTGCTGACGCGGCCCTGGGTGACGCGCGGGTTCTTTGCTCCGCAACTCAACCAGGCGGCTGACACGCTCGCCATTCTGGCGCTGCCGGCGAGCGCGGCGCTGGTTCAGCGCGGCCGTGTCGTCCTCGGGGTGCTGCTCGCCGCGGCCATGCTGGCGGTCATCTTCCATCTCGTCGGGACCGCGGCTAAGGCGGCGCTCGGCGCGGCAATCCTGATCGCTCCGATACTGTATATCGCGCCGCGCGCGACCGCCCGGATGGCCGCGATCTTGTGTGTGCTTACAGTCGTCACGGCGCCGCTGACCTTTGCGCGGGTCGCCCGGCTGGAGGCGGTGACGGAAACGGCGGAAGGGATCAAGTTCTCCGCCTGGCACCGGCTCATGATCTGGTCGTTCGCGGGCGCCCGGATTGCCGAGCGGCCGCTCGCCGGCTGGGGGCTCGACGCCTCGCGCGCGATTCCCGGAGGTGACGAGCCGATCTATGAGGGCAGGGTGTGGCTGCCGCTGCACCCGCACAACGCCGCCATTCAGCTGTGGCTCGAGCTCGGGGTGCCGGGTGCGGTGCTCTTCGGGCTCCTCCTAGCATGGTTGTGGCTGCGCCTTGCGGCCGCCCCCTGGCCGCAGCTGTTCAAGGCCGCCGCGGGCGCCAGCCTGACGGGCGCGGTGATCGCCGCGACGGGCGCTTATGGCATCTGGCAAGAGTGGTGGATCGGGACACTGTGGTTTTCACTATTCTTTATCCTCGTCATGGCGCGGTACGTCGGCAGCAGCGATTTGCCGCATGATCGAAGCGCGGCGGTGCGCCAAACACGGCTACTATAACTGCAACTAGAAATTGGTCCGGTGACCGGCGATTTTGCATTCTGCAGCAAATCTGCAGCGGAGTCTCTACCATTGATTGTAATCCCCCTTTCGGCCGGGTACTGCTGGCCGCCGCCATAGCGTTGGCCTCGCCACCGGCCCGTTCGATAGCGGCACCGGATATATACGATGCGAGTAAGGCAATTTTATGATCGCCATCATCGCAACAGTTTGGCGCTGGCGTGAGCCTGTCGCCGCGCCTGAGGCGCGGCGAACGGCACCAACGGAACGGCGACCGGCCGGCTGCGCCGGAGGGCTCGATCCGCGTCATAAAGGTGGGTTTCTCAGTACTTTTACGATAAATTTTCTGCGGACCTGATCGCTCGGATGCGCAATGCCCGCTATCCGCCGTCTCGCCGCGATCTTAGCCGCTGATGTGGCGGGTTACTCGCGCCTGATGGGCGCCGATGAGGAAGGCACGCACGAGCGCCTCAAGGCGCATCGCCGCGAGCTCGTCGACCCGAAGATCAGTGAGCACTCCGGCCGCATCGTCAAGACGACCGGCGACGGGATGCTGGCGGAATTCCCGAGCGTTGTCGACGCGGTGCGCTGCGCCGCCGATATCCAGCGGGCGATGATCGATCGCGAAGCCGGCATCCCTGAGGACGGCAGGATCAGATGGCGGATCGGGATCAATCTTGGCGATGTCATCGTCGAGGACGGCGACATCTTTGGCGACGGCGTCAATGTCGCGGCGCGCCTCGAAGCCCTCGCGAACCGGGCGGGATCTGTATCTCGCGCACGGTGCGCGACCAAATCCGCGACAAGCTGTCCTTTGCTTTCGAGGATCTGGGCGAGCAGAGCGTCAAGAACATCGCTCGGCCGGTGCGGGTCTATGCGTTGCGCTCGGGAGCCGTGGGTGAGCCTCCGGCATCCCGCGTGCCGCGAGTCGCGATGCGTCGCCGGCGCGGTGCCATCATCGCGACATCGGCGGCAGTTATGGCGGCACTGGCGATCGGCGGCGGTGCATGGTGGCTCTGGCCGACCGCAAGACCTTCTGCGACCCCGGCGCTCGCAGCCGCCACTTCAATCGCGCAGCCGCTCGTCGCACCGCGGCTATCGATCGTCGTGCTGCCGTTTAGCAATCTCAGCAGCGACCCCGATCAGCAATATTTTGCCGACGGGATCACCGAAGACCTCACGACCGATCTCTCGCGGATCGCCAACATGTTCGTGATCTCGCGCAATACGGCGTTCACCTATCGGGACAAACCGATCGACACAAAGCAGATCGGCCGCGAACTGGGCGTGCGCTATGTGCTCGAAGGCAGCGTCCAGCGCTCAGGCACCCAGGTCCGCGTCAATGCTCAGCTGATCAATGCCGAAACGGATGCGCATTTGTGGGCCGAACGGTTCGATGGCGACACCAGCGATCTGTTCGCGCTGCAAAACGAGATCACAAGCCGTATCGCGATTGCACTCGGCGTCGAGCTGACTGGCGCGGAGGCCGCACGACCGACCGAGCATCCCGACGCGCTGGACTACTTGCTCCGCGGATATGCCGCAGCGAGTAAGGTGGCAACGCGCGGCACCCGGGCGGAAGCGATCAGCATGTATGAGCGCGCGTTGGTGCTCGATCCCCAGTATGCGGCAGCGCAGAGCGGTTTGGCGGGCGCGCTGACAGGCCGCGCGATGGATGGAATGGCCGACTCGCCGACTGCGGACATCGCGCGCGCGGAAGGTCTCGCCAACCAAGCGTTGGCGGCGGCGCCCAGCAGCGCGGGGGCACATTACATCAAGGGTCAGGTGCTGCGGGCGCAGGCCCAGGTGCTGCGCGAGGAGGGCCGATGCGACGAGGCTATTGCCGAGTACGAGACGGCAATCTCGCTCGACCGCAACTTGGTGTTCCCAATGACTGCACTCGGCTGGTGCAAGCTCCTCACCGGGTCGATGGACGAGGTGATCCCGCGTATCGAGCAAGCCATCCGCCTCAGCCCCCGCGATCGTGCCATCCCCATTTGGTATCAATGGATTGGGGTCGTGCACCTCCTGCAGTCGCAGGTTGACGAGGCAATCGTCTGGCTCGAAAGGGCACGCAACGCCAATCCGGCGCACCCGGGCATCCGCGCCAACCTCGCCTCCGCCTATGGCCTCAAAGGCGAGACCGACCGCGCGGCCGCCGAACTCGCCGAAGCGCGGAGGCTGAGCCCCGATGGCCGATTTTCCAGTATTACCCGCTTGAAAGCCGTCGGATATTTCGGGGTGCCAAAGGTCCGCGCCTTGTTCGAGGCCACTTATCTCCGCGGCCTTCGGCTAGCCGGGGTGCCGGAAGAATGACTGCGACCCGCCGTCTTGCCGCGATCCTGGCCGCCGATGTGGCGGGCTACTCGCGCCTGATGGGGGCAGACGAGGAAGGCACGCATGAGCGGCTCAAGGCGCACCGCCGCGAGCTCGTCGACCCGAAGATCGGCGAGCATTCCGGCCGTATCGTCAAGACCACCGGCGACGGGTTGCTGGCGGAATTCCCGAGCGTTGTCGATGCGGTACGTTGCGCCGCTGAATTGCAGCGGGCGATGATCGATCGCGAAGCCGGCATCCCCGAAGACCGCCGGATCAGGTTCCGGATCGGGATCAATCTCGGCGACATCATCGTCGATAGCGACGACATCTTCGGCGACGGCGTCAATGTCGCGGCGCGCCTCGAAGCCCTCGCGGAACCGGGCGGGATCTGTATCTCGCGCACGGTGCGCGACCAAATCCGCGACAAACTGGCCTACGCGTTGGAGGATTTGGGCGAGCAGCGCGTCAAGAATATCGCCCGGCCGGTACGGGTCTATGCGTTGCGCGCCGAAGCCGTCGCCGACCTGCCGGCACCAAGCGTGCCGTCCGTTGTGCCAATCTCCCGGCCGGTTGTCGCGCCACGCCTGTCGATCGTTGTGCTGCCGTTTGCCAATCTTAGCAACGACCCCGACCAGCAATATTTTGCGGACGGGATCACCGAGGATCTAACGACCGATCTGTCGCGGATCGCGAACATGTTCGTGATCTCGCGCAATACTGCGTTCACCTATCGCGACAAGTCCATCGATACAAAGCAGGTCGGCCGCGAGCTTTGTGTGCGCTATGTCCTCGAAGGGAGTGTCCGCCGGTTGGGCAATCAGATTCGTATCAACGCCCAGCTCATCGATGCCGAGACCGACGCGCATCTCTGGGCTGAGCGCTTCGACGGAGAAACGGGCGATCTTTTCATGCTGCAAGACGAGATCACGACCCGGATCGCAGTGGCGCTTAATCTGGGGCTACTCGGCGTCGAGGCGGCTCGGCGTACCGAGCATCCAGATGCGGCGGATTACATTCTCAGGGCACGCGCCTTAGGGTTAAAGCCGCCGACGCGTGAAATCCGTATCGAGCGCATTACCCTATTCGAGCGCGCATTGGCGCTGAATCCAGGATCTTACGAGGCGCAGAGTTGGTTGGCGGCTTCGCTTGCAGGCCGTGTCCTCGCGAATATGACCGACACGCCCGACGCTGATCTCTTACGCGCGGATGCATTAGCCGCACAAGCCTTGGCAACTTCACCGAATAGCTCTCTTGCCCACTACGCCAAAGCGACGTTGCTGCGCGCGCAAAACCGGTTCCGGGAAGCAATCACTGAATACGAGACGGTGCTCGCGCTTGATCGCAACTGTGTGTACGCATTCCCTCCCCTTGGCCAATGTAAGCTCTTCATCGGCTCGATAGAGGAGACTATCCCACTCGTAGAGCAAGCCATTCGGTTGAGCCCCCGGGATCCTGAGCTCGGCTTTTGGTACGATACCATCGGATTGGCCCATCTGCTGCAATCGCGTGCGGCAGAGGCGGTCGTATGGCTTGAAAAGGCGCGCAATCATACCCCGGCAAATTCGATCCTCCGTGCCCATCTTGCTTCCGCTTATGCCCTCAACGGCGAAACCGAACGCGCTGCCGCGGAACTTGCAGAAGCTGGAAGGCTGAGTGATGATGATCGTTTTCGTAGTATCGCCCGGTTGACGACCTTACACGCAGGCGGGCGGTTCTCGCTACCGAACATCCGCGCCTTGTTCGAAGCGACTTATTTCACCGGCCTTCGGCTGGCAGGGGTGCCGGAACAGTGACCACCAGACGTAAGCAGAAAACAGGGAGACCTCGCCATGAGGTGCGTGAATTCCAAACAGGGTCACAACGCTTGCAAAGGTAGCTGGCGCCACTCGAAGTGCTGGCGTTCCGGACCCGCAACAGGCTCACTCCGGGCGGCTCGACTAGCGCTGGTCACCGCACTTCCCGGGATCGCCGCAACCCCCACCGCTGCCGCGACATGCACGAGCCTGGCCGGCTTGACGCTCCCCGAAACCTCGATCACGGCCGCTGAGCGGGTCGCGGCCGGGACCTACACCGCACCCGATGGTGAGGTCTTCACCAATCTGCCGGCGTTCTGCCGGATCGCCGCCACTTTGACTCCAACCTCGGACTCGAACATCAAAATCGAGGTCTGGATGCCGTTTTCCGGCTGGAACGGCAGATTTCTGGGGACCGGCAATGGCGGCATTGGTGGGCTCATCCTGATCGCTGTCGGCCGCGCACACAAAGCTGCTGGCTTTTGTCGTATCGCCGACCCCGCTGTAGCGCGGCAGCTCCGGATAGGGGCAGACGGGGCGCGTCAAAGTAGTCATGCCATTAACCACCCTTGAGGCGATGATTTTGTCCGGCACCACGCCTTGCTCCACCCATTGCAGAAGTGGGCTCAGTTCATTCATGACGACAACCGGCCGCCCGCCCCGAAATACCTAGACGACGGCGACAATTACCCGATCGTCCCGATCGATGACCACGACCATGGGCGCGACAACCGCTAATGTAGCGCACGGTCTCGTCGATGCGGCTGTGGATGCCGAGGGTGAGGCCATATCCAGTGGCGGCAATCTCATTGATGATCTGGTCGAGTCGGTCGGCGCGCGGGCTGCAGCGGCGTTGATGATCGGGGGATATCGGTCGCGAGCAGCGCCGGGCATAGAGATGGACGGGGTCCTCGGGTCAGCCGCCGTGGCCCCAATGGCGATCGTTGCCGCCGCATTGATGCCCATCGCCCACAGCATGACCGTGAACTTGCCCTCGAGTGAGGCCAGTCGGCCGTCGATCGAAGCCAACCTATTTTCGTAGCCCGCCAATTCCTCGGCAGCTTCCCGCGCCTTGTCCTCGGGAGCGCCCGCGGCCTTCAACGCGTCGTAGGTCTTGGATAACATGACAGGCATGGGATTACCCGGCCAAAGTTCGCGGGCGACACTTCATCCCTCTGCGCGCGGCTGGCGAGCCAAACCTTTATCAGACGACAGGCTCGGTTTCCTCCCCCAGCGACAACAGCGTGGCGTTGCCGCCGGCGGCGGTGGTGTCGGTCGAGACGGTGCGCTCGGTCGCGAACCGATGCAGGTAGCGCGGGCCGCCGGCTTTGGGGCCGGTGCCGGAGAGGCCCTCGCCACCGAAAGGCTGCACACCGACGACGGCGCCGATCATGCTGCGGTTGACATAGCTGTTGCCGACCTTGAGCCGCGCGAGGATATGGCGCACGGTCTCGTCGATCCGGCTGTGAATGCCGAGGGTGAGGCCATAGCCGGTGGCGGCGATCTCGTCGAGCACCGCGTCGAGCCGGTCGGCCTGCCAACGCACGACATGCAGGATCGGTCCGAAGACCTCGCCCGTGAGCCTCGCCGCGCGGTCGATCTCGAAGGCTCGCGGCGCGAAATAAGTGCCGTGCTCGGTGCCGGGCGGCAGTGCGCAGCGGTAGACAAGTTGAGCCTCGCGCGCCATTCGCGCTGCGTGCTGCTCGAGCGCCTCCTTCGCGGCGGCATCGATGACCGGGCCGACATCGGTGGCGAGCAATGCCGGATCGCCGATCACCAGCTCCGCCATCGCCCCCGCCAGCATCGCCAATAACCGGTCGGCGATGTCGGCCTGCAAATAAAGGAGGCGCGCCGCGGAGCAGCGCTGACCGGCGCTGTCGAAGGCGGAAGCGAGCACGTCGGCGACGACCTGCTCGGGGAGCGCAGAGGAATCGACGATCATCGCATTCTGCCCGCCGGTCTCGGCGATAAACGGCACGATCGGACCGGGGCGGCGCGCGAGGTCGAGATTGATGCGCCGTGCCGTTTCGGTCGAGCCGGTAAAGGCGATCCCGGCGACGCGCGGGTCGGCAACGAGCGGCGCACCGACCGCTTCGCCGGTCCCCGGCAGCAGATGCAGGACCTCGGCTGGAATGCCCGCCTCGAGCAGCAGGCGCACCGCGGCAGCAGCGATCAGCGGGGTCTGCTCGGCCGGCTTGGCAATAACGG
>Ga0318550_10000407_pt1 | contig 11380 bp, 9 predicted proteins | sample GRESIP169b2f23_FD_203499 | JGI IMG/M metagenome (GOLD analysis project Ga0318550, IMG submission 203499) | Tropical soil microbial communities from Luquillo Experimental Forest, Puerto Rico - GRE.SIPMG.169b2f23 | ecosystem: Environmental > Terrestrial > Soil > Tropical forest > Bulk soil... | reverse complement strand
CCGGACGCATCCTCGCGCTCACCGCCGCCGTCTGGCACAACGACCACCTCGGCCACACCATCCGCCGCTCGCTGACCCCCTACGACCACTAACCCCAGGAATCACTCATCTAGTGCGCGAGCGTAACGTGACTGCGAAAATCCGCCCAGTTTCTCGCAGTGGCGTTACGAAGCGCGAAGCGCGTAGCGCCAGCCTCAACGCTCTCCCTGTCACACCAGGGTTCGCAGGGTTGGACTGGCGACCCTTCGCGAGGAATTTGCGACTCTTTCGCGGCGCTGATCATGCTCGTGTGCACCTCTGAACTGACGGTGCGACCTGCAACGGTGCCAATCCTCAAACGCCTCACCAGAAAGTAGAACCGTGCCGACCAGCATCCGCAGCACCACAGCACCGACGACGAGTTCTCAGGTCGGAGCTGCAGCGACCGATGCACCGTCTGCGGACAGCCGGCCGTCGACTTCCGTAATCGCCGGCCGCGCCGGATGTTTGCGCTTGTATCCGATTGCGCTCGGCCTGGGCGGTCTGGGCGGAGCGTGGCGCACGGCCATCGCGGTGGGGGCGCCCGCCTGGCCGGCGGTGACCTTGTCGGTGCTAAGTCTCGGCGCGTGGATCACTATCACGGCGATGTATCTGCTTAAGGGTGGTCGGCGTCCGCGGGCATTCATCGAAGACATGCGCCACCCGGAACAGGGCTTCGCTTTGGGTTACATTCCGGTGATTCCGCTGCTGCTGCTGGCCCGCGCTCCGCGGACTCCGGGGTTCCGCATCCTTGATCTAGGGCTGGCCGCGATGTGGGCGGTCGGCACGGCGGCCCTTGTAGCACACTGGATTACAACTCCGCGTGATCGTCACGCGATACATCCGGGATTCTCGCTGCCAGTCATCGGCGGCCCGTTCATCGCGTGTATTTCGTTGCAGGCCAACGGCTGGCATGCTCTGGCGCAGGGGCTGTTCACAGTCGGTATCTATTTCGGGGTGACGTTCGGTTCTTTGATCGTTGGCCGGCTGATGACCGAACAACGGCTCACCGATGCGCGTTTTCCCACTCTGGCGGTACTGATGGTTCCTCCCGCGACGGCGAGCACCGCGTGTTTTGGCTTGAACGACAACCGGGTCACCACTTTCGGCATCGGCCTGGCGGCCGTGCTGGGGATGATGGCGCTCATCCAGCTGTTCATCCTGCCCGACTACTTTCGCCGCCCATTCACGATCTCATGGTGGTCGTTCAGCTTCCCGTTGGCCTCGACGGCGAATACCGTGGGCCACTGGGCGATTGCAGCGCCGAATCCTGCGAGCCGGCTGTTGACCTGGTCGACGCTGATAATTGCCACCGCAATCATTGGCTTGCTCGCGGTGCTCACCGTGCGGATCGTGTGGAGAACTTCTCGGTAGGCGCGGGCTGATCGCGTCCGACATGGCGACAACACATTGGTCGGCCGGCGCGATCAGCGTCGGCGACGGCGGTGTCGTCGGCCAGGAAGCCAAGCCCACCAGGCGTCGGGTCTCACTTCTTTGCGCCGGCTGCGATGCTGCCTTGACGAGCGAGCGAATCGACAGCAGCGGGCGGATGACGTGGGCCAGTGCCTACAATGACGTGCACTGAAGTGGCAGTCCAGTAACGGGAGACAGGACACCCCGTGGGTCCTTCAACCGGCGTATTTGATGTCGGCGATCAGCGGCTGGTCACTCCGCCGATTCGGGGGCGGGCGGACGAGCTGAAACTGATCGGCGCGCTGGTTGCCGCGGTGGCGCAGGGGCGTGGCGGGGTCCTGGTCATCGAGGGCCCGCCCGGCATTGGCAAGAGCCGGTTGCTAACCGAGGTGATGGCGCTGGCCGACAGGTGCGGGGTGCGCGCCCTGTTCGGTGAGGCGTTCGAGTATCAGCAGGCAGTGCCGTTCTTCTCGCTGTTTATGGCGACCCTGCGCGCCGATCCCCCGGTTGGAGATGCGGAGGCGCTGCGCGGGCTGGCCGGCTCGGCGGACCTGCGCTTCTGGGTGGTGAACGATCTGGCCGACGCGATTTATGCGGCGGCCGCGCAGACTCCGCTGGCGATCCTGTTGGAGGACATTCACTGGGCCGATAACGGCACGCTGTTGGCGTTGCGGTCGCTGGCCACCGCGCGGCCGGATGTGGCGGTGTTGTGGGTTTTGACCGTCCGCACCGGGGCGGGCGGGCCTGCGGTGCAGGAGACCTTGTCGGTGCTGCAGCGCGCGGGAGCGGCAGTTGTGCGGGTGGCCGCTATGTCGCCGGACGCGGTGGCCGACATGGTCTGCGACGCGGTGCGGGCGAGGGCGGATGCGTCGCTATTGAATTTGGCGGCCAAGGCGCACGGGAATCCGTTTCTGGTCAGCGAGCTTGTTGGGGGTCTGGGCGAGGAGGGCCGGCTCGATGTCTCCGGTGGGCGTGCGGTGGCCACTGGAGACGGGCTGCCGCGGCGTCTGGGGGCCGGTATGCAGCAGCGACTGGACCTGTTCTCCGATGGTGCTTCAGAGGTGGTGCGGGTGGCGGCGGTGCTGCCGGATCGGTTTTCGGCCGGCTTGTTGGCCGCGATGCTGGACCGGCCGCCGGTCTCGTTGCTGTCGGCGGTGGAGGAGGCGGTGCGCGCGGATCTGCTGGTCGAAGACGGTGAGCGGTTGAGGTTTCGGCATGACTTGCTGCGCGAGGCCACCCGGCAGTCGTTGCCGCAATCGCTGCGGCGGGCGATGGAGCGCCAGTCGGCGTCGGTCATGTTGAGGATGGGTGCTGCCCCGGCCGAGGTGGCCACCCAGCTGGCGCGCAGCGCCGAGCCGGGAGACGAACAGGCGATCGGGGCGCTGCGCCAGGCCGCGCAATCGGTCGGCCGCAGTGATGCGAGCGCGGCCGCGGATTTGAGCAAGCGCGCGTTGGAGCTATTGCCTGCCCAAGATCCTGACCGCGGGCCGCTAGTCGCCGAAACCGTGGGGTTGCTCAACCGGGCCAGCCGCTATGGCGAGGCCGAAGAATTGGCCGTTGCGGCGCTCTCGGAAGCGGCATCGCCCGAAGAAGAGGCCGAGATCCGGCTGCGTCTTCCGACGCTCACCAAGCACAGCACCCAACGGCGAGCGGAGGAGAACCGCCGAGCCCTGCAGTTGCGCAACATCAGCGAGGTCACCCGGGCACGGCATCTGGCCTGGCTGGCCTACAACCTGATGTTGCAGAAGCAAGATGGGCAGCACCAGCAGCGCGCGGCGGCCGACGAGGCTGCCGCGGCCGCGGCAGCCACCGGTGATCTCGAGGCCAGGATCCTGGCCCATGTCACTCTCGCTTTGCTCGACTGTGGGGAGGGGTACGCGGGCCGCGCGGTACGCCGCCTCGAGGAGCTTTCCGCGTTCGCCCGCACAAGTGACGTGACCTCAACTCATGACTTGGCCGCAATAACCTACGCGCTCCTGCTAGCGGTGGTCGGCCGGCTGGACGATGCGGCGGCCGGAGTCACCGACGGAACACAGCAAGCCCGCCGGGAAGGCAACGCGATGGTCCTTGATCTCTGGGCCACGATTAACGGGATTGTCCACCTCGCTGCGGGCCGATTGTCCGCCGCGCACGCCGCGGTTGAATCCCTGCCGCCCCCCCAGGAGACAGGCGCGACCGACGCGGACATGGTTCGCATGGTGATTCTGGCCGACGTGGCGGTGCGCACCGATGACCGAAAGTTGTTGCAGCAGACGGTCAATGACGCGCGCGACGCCTACTCCAATGGCACATCTGTGGTACGTCGGGGAGCGGCGCATGTGTTGGCGCTGGCGGCGTGGCAGCGCGATGACGTCCATGACGCGATGCGCTGGCTGGGCGGCGTCACCCTATTCGGGTCACCACTCTGGCCCCAGGTCTTAGATCAGGTGATCTTGGGTGCGCGGGTGGCCTCGGCCGCCGGCGATGCCGGCTTGCGCGCGCGTGTCCTGCAGGCCACCGAGGCGCTGGAGCGTGAACAGCCCCCGGTTCCACTGTTCGTGGGGGTGGCCGGGTATGCCCGCGGGATACTCGAGCGTGACGCCGCAGCATTGGTGGCTGCCGCGGAGTTGCTTGAATCGTCGTCGCGGCCGCTGCTTTACGCCGCGGCTGCCGAGGACGCCAGCGCTGAACTCGTGCGCACCGACCGCGCTGACGAGGCGCTCGATCAGCTCAACGCGGCATTCGACACCTACACGCGCCACGAGGCGCTCGCCGATGCGCGCCGGGTCGGCCGCGAGTTGCGCCGGCTCGGCGTGGAGCGCCGCATCGTGAGCCAGCCGCGAGTTAAGACGGGATCGGACAGCCTTACCGACTCTGAGCTCAAGGTAGTCAACCTCGTCGCACAGGGCGCGACCAACCGCGACGTCGCCACCGAGCTGCACCTTTCCCTTCATACGGTGAAAACCCATGTGCACAACGCGTTCACCAAGCTGGGCGTCAACTCCCGCGCCCAATTGACGCAGCTTATGCGCGGCACTGATTTGACAGACACGTCAAATACCACGTCGTCCTAGTACTACATCCACCCGGCACTAAACCTCAATCCTCGGGCGATGGTTTAGCGCTGCCCATCCGACGACCGTATTAGTCGACAACAAATCACGTTCTCACCCGGGCGACGCGCCGGTGAGGACACAAGGAAAAGAGCGGACAATGTTGAATGCGGCGCTTGGAATGCTGGCGATGGTGCCGGTGGTGTTCGGTGTCGCCGGGTACACAATGGTGTCCCGATGAGCGCCAACCTCACCAGCTCGGTCGGCGAATCAGCAAGCAGGACTGTAGATCTCGATGCACAGGCAAGTCGCTGGACCGATGGCGAGCTCAGCGCACGCTTTCAATCTGACGTGATCCCGCTGCGTGAACCGCTCTACCGCCACGCAGTGCGCTTGACCCGCAATCACGCCGACGCCGAGGACCTCGCTCAGGAAACGATGGTCAAGGCCTACGCCGGTTTCCGCACATTCGAGCCGGGCGGCAACTTCGCTGCCTGGCTACATCGGATCCTGATCAACAACTACATCAGCGGCTACCGCAAGCAGCAGTGTCGTCCGGTGCAACATCCGACCGCCGACATCACCGACATGGAGCTGGCCCCCAACACCGCGAACCTGGCCTCGGGCCTGCGCTCGGCCGAGGAGCAGGCATTGGAGAGGTTGGGCGACAACCGGATTCGGGCCGCGATGGAGGCGTTACCCAAGCCATTCCGCCTCGCGGTCTACTACGCCGACGTGGAAGGCTTCCGTTGCAGGGAGATAGCAGATCTCATGCGCACCCCGGTTGGCACCGTGTTGTCGCGGTTGCACCGCGGACGGTTCCTCCTGCGGCGCCTGCTGGCCGACGTCGCCCAACAACGCGGATACATCGCGGTTGCCCAACCGGCGTGACCCCACCGACATCGGCGCCAAATCAGTAGCTTGCGGCGCGCGGCGCCTGCACCGAAGGCCGTCTCCGGCTGGCTAACCCACGCTTCCTGCCAAGGAACTACAGAACCTCGGCATCGAAGAAACACAACCGAATAAACCCACCACATTGAAAGGAACCATCATGACCAGCAACACATCTAAAGAGTCTGGAGACTTCGACATCAACGCGCAGTTCCGCGGGGTGATGCACGAGCTTGGACTCTCGCCCGAAAACACCGGCGGCTCGATCACTTTCATCGGCGAAGACCCGATCTTCCCGAGCAAGCATCGGCTCGGGGCGTGCATCAGTATCCCGATGATGGCCGGGGCGGCCGGGATCGCCGACATCTGGCGCCAGCGCTGTGGCCGCGGCCAGGACCTGACCCTGGATGTGCGCAAGGCCATCCACGGCATCAACCCGATGTACAAAAACCCGGCGTACAGCGGGCCCACGGTCAATGGTTACCCGTACCAGCTGCCGTATTGGTTCAACAGCAACTTCGAGTTCGACGACCCCATGGCGTTTTACCAGTACCCGACCAAGGACGGCCGGATCTACGTGCCCGCGGGGCCCTACCCGAAGCTGCTGGAGAACATGGCCAGCTTCCTGCGCTGCGGGCCCACCCAGGACCAGATCGCCGAGGCCATATCCAAGTGGAACAGCGAGGAACTCGACGAGGCGGCCGCGGCCGCGGGGGTCGTGGGTGCCATCATTCGCACTCCCGAGGAGTGGGCGGCACACCCGCAGGGCAAGTGGCTGGCCGACAAGCCGTTGGTGGAGATCATCAAGATCGGCGACAGCGATCCCGAGCCGTTCACCCCGGCCGCGCGTCCGCTCGCGGGGCTGCGGGTGCTGTCCGCCACCCACGTGATCGCCGGCAACGTCGTTGGTCGCACGCTGGCCGAGCACGGAGCCGAGGTGCTGCAGATCTCCCACCCCGACGAGTTTGAGAACGAGGGCCTGATGCAGGACCCCTGCGCCGGGTTCACCTCGTCGGCGTGGCTGAATCTTAAAGAGCCCGAAGCCCTCAAGAAGGCCTACGAACTGGCCGCCGACGCCGACGTGTTCGTGGAAAGCTACCGCGGCCACAAGATGGCGAAGCTGGGTATGTCGCCCGAGGAACTGGCCGCGCGCCGCCCCGGGATCGTCTACGCCTCCGTCAAGGCCTACAGCCACGACGGGCCCTGGGCCGACCGGGCAGCGTTCGACATGGAGGCCCTCTGCGTCACCGGGTTCACCACCCTAGAGGGCACACCCGAAAAGCCCCAGTTCCCCGTGACCAACGTGATGAACGACTTCATCGCCGGCTACATCGGGGCGGCGGGCGTGCAGGCCGCGCTGATTCGTCGGGCCAAGGAGGGCGGCAGCTACGAGGTGCGGGTTAACCTGGCGCGCTGCGCGATGTGGTTCAACTCGTTGGGCACCTTCGACACCGACGTCCCGGGCTCCGGCGAGGAGAACCAGCCTCTGGCCCCGGACACCATCACCGTCCAGACCCCCTACGGGGAGTATTCCCGCCTGGCTCCGCCGGTGGAATTCTCCGAGACCAAGCCGTATTGGAGGGACCCGGTGCTGGTGGTGCGTGGGTCCAGCAAGCCGGCATGGAAGACCGCCTGAGAATTCCGGCTCGGGAGCCCGATGACGAACCACGGCGGTTCGTCATCGGGCCTCCCGCCCGTCGGTATCGAAAGCCGTTGTCGAAAGGAACATGCCCGGTCACAAAGTGCGCGAGCGTAACGTGACGGCGCAAATCGGCCTGGTTTTTCGCCGTGGCGTTACGCTCGCGAGGCCGGCGACGGCCGTGAGGGTGTCCTTGTCAGGGACTGACTGGCGACCCTTCGCCAGGAATTTGCGAGCCTTACGCGGCGCTCATGGTGGTCGTGTGCACCTCTACGGTGCCCCTGCAACGGTGCCAACCCTCAACCGCCCCACCAGAAAGTAGAACCGTGCCGACCAGCATCCGCAGCACCACAGCAGCGCCGGCGGACAGCCGGATGTCGACTTCCGTAATCGCAGGCCGCGCCGGATGCTTGCGCTTGTATCCGATTGCACTCGGCTTGGGCGGTCTGGGCGGAGCATGGCGCACGGCAATCGCGTTGGGGGCACCCACCTGGCCGGCGGCGAGCTTGTCGGCGCTGAGTCTCGGCGCGTGGATCGCCGTCACGGTGATGTATGTGCTTAAGGGTGGCGTGCGTCCGCGGGCATTCATCGAAGACTTGCGCCACCCGGAACAGGGCTTCGCCTTGGCTTACATTCCGCTGATTCCGCTGTTACTGATGGCGCATGCCCCGCGAACTCCGGGATTCCGCATCCTTGACCTGGGCCTGGCCGCGGTGTGGGCAGTGGCCACGGCGGCCCTTGTAGCACATTGGATTACAACTCCGCGCTATCGTCACGCGATCCATCCGGGATTCTCGCTGCCAGTCGTTGGCGGCCCGTTCATTGCGTCTATTTCATTGCAGGCCAATGGCTGGCATGCTCTGGCGCAGGGCCTGTTCACAGTCGGCGTCTATTTCGCGGTGACGTTCGGTTCCTTGATCGTTGGTCGGCTGATGACCGAACAACGGCTCACCGATGTTCGCTTTCCCACCCTGGCGGTACTGATGGTTCCTCCCGCAACGGCGAGCACCGCGTGGTTTGGCTTAAACGACAACCGGATCACCACTCTCGGCATCGGCCTGGCGGCCGTGCTGGCCATGATGGCGCTCATCCAGCTGTTCATCCTGCCCGACTATCTTCGCCGCCCATTCACGATCTCTTGGTGGTCATTCAGCTTCCCGTTGGCCTCGTCGGCGAACACGGTGGGTCATTGGGCGATTGCGGCGCCGGGCCCCGCGTGCCGGCTCTTGGCCTGGTCGACGTTAGTAACTGCCACCACAATCATTGGCTTGCTCGCGGCGCTGACCGTGCGGACGGTGTGGAGGACTTCTCGGTAGGCGCGGGCTTGGCTGCCTCCGAGAGCAACGGGAATTCAAAGCGGGGCTAGATATGACCGCGAAACCACTTTGGTGAAGCTTGTTGGATGCCCTGATGGCCACAAGATGTTCGTGCCGAATTAGGTTGCAGAACAGCACTATTCGATATAGATCTGGTGAACTTGTAGCGGGATCCAGGGGCCGCCTGGGCGACATCGAGAGCCGCAAGTCACTCGTTCATTAGACGGATGACGCGGGCGGATGCCTACAATGACGTGCACTGCATTGGCAGTCCAGCAAACGGGCGGGACCCGGCAGGTCACGCCATCACATATGTCCCGCCATCGGTACGGTCAACCAGGGAACGCTCGCTGGGGCCACCGCCACACCAATCGCCACCGCAAGCAGCAGCACCGATACGCCTGCCGTCGCCACCCTGCGCCACGGCAGCAACTTCTCGGCTGCGATCAGCCCGGAAACCACGAGCATCCAGGTGAGGCTCATCGCCCCTAGCGCGAACAGCGCCACCATCAGAGCCCAGCAGCACCCCAGGCACCAGGCGCCATGTCGGGTGCCCATAGTAAACGCGCCGCGCAGCCCGTCTCGCCACGAACCGAGGAGAAATCCCAACGGTGAGCGGCATTTCCGCAGGCATTTGGTCTTGATCGGGGTCATCTCGTACAGTGCTGCGGCGATCAGCGCACCCACCGTCATGGGTCGGCCGAAACGATCCCACGTGAAGATCCCCGCGGCTTGGCCCGCCTTAAGCGCCGCGTATGCCACCAGCCCGGATGCGGTCCAAACCACGAGGTAGCCAATGACGAATGCGCTCGTTGCGATGGCCGGCGTCGAACGAGCGTGCTTGAGCCTGCCGAACATCAGCACCATCGGCACAATCGACGGCAGCATCATTGCCGCCATCATCACAACCCATGCGGTTATGTAGAAGCCAAACGGACCGGGATCGGTCCACGGACCTGCGTCCATGCCCGCCATCCGCCGGTCGGTGATCAGCCAGGCCGTTGATGCGACCGCCAGCAGCACGACCACGATCGCTGCGGCCTGTCGTCGGCGCAGTGCAGCGGGTGCCGTCACCGGATCAGCCCGCCAAGGAGAAGTGCCCCCAGAGACCCACCTTGGGGCGGTATTCGATGCCGAACACGTCAAGATGGGAGCCAGTCTCCGCCTTACACATCGTTATCTGGCCGTCCGTGAGCCCGGCCGCGGTCGCTGGATTGAACTTCGCGGTCAGCCGCGCCGGCGGCCCGTTCTTCTCTCCGGTGGGGACCAACTCGGTGATCGCGACACGGCCCTTATTACCCACGGTCAGCACGCGGGTGCCGCTTTCGACGGAGTACTGCAACGGCACCCGCTCCATCCCGAGATTTTCGCTGACCAAGCCCGTGAGCGCCGCCACCGGCCCACCGAGCTCGCCGCTCAACAACGCTGTGAGCTTTGCCGCCTGCTCGTCGGAGGCGGCTGCGTCAATCAGCAGCCCTAATCGCCAGCCCCCCTCGAGGAAATACTTCGGCGCGTCGAAGGCCACGGCCATTAACGTCCCTGCGATATCGACTCCTTCGATCTGGCCCGAGTCGATGCGGAATCCGTATACGGTGAGGCAGCGATCGTAATCGGCTCCCGCGAACGGGTACGCGCTACACGGGCAAATGAGGTCGCAGTTACAGGTCTCGAAGAGTTGACCCTCCATCGACCATGCCATGGCAATGTCCTTCCCAATCTGGTGCCTATGTGGGTTTCAGGCGCACCGCTTCCGGCAGTAGTGGCACGACCGCATGTCTGATCCAACTACGTACTGAAGAACGAATTAAGTGTGAGCCGACTGGACAAGGTCGTCAATCAACCGTGCGTCGATGGCCTGATCCACGTCCATTTGCCGAGTGTCGCGCTGCTTGAACAGCCGTCAGAGTTGATAACGCACCGCAAGGACTCACCATGGCGACCCCACTGCGGCTGGCCAATCGCATCACCGCGCTTGTCGGCTCCGCGGATGTCTCTGGATTCCTCCCGCAACAGCAAGCACCGCGTGGTTTGGCTTGAACGACAACCGGATCACCACTCTCGGCATCGGCCTGGCGGCCGTGCTGGCCATGATGGCGCTCACCCAGCTGTTCATCCTGCCCGACAACCTTGCCGCCCATTCACGATCTCATGGTGGTCGTTCAGCTTCTCGTTGGCCTCATCGGCAAACACGTTGGGCCACTGGGCGATTGCGGCGCCGAATCCTGCGAGCCGGCTGTTGACCTGGTCGACGCTGATAACTGTCACCGCAATCATTGGCTTGCTCGCGGCGCTCACCGCGCGAATGGTGCGGAGAGTAGGCGCGGGCTTGGCTACGTCACCCGCTGATATCGCACCTGAAATGAAGCTTCGGTCGTGTCCATTTAGTGGACAGGTAGTGGACACCATCACGCGCGGGTTCCTACCGTCAGAAATCGCTGGCAGCAACGAAGGTGACAGCTCTGACACTCCAGCACAGGGAAGAGACGACATGAACGAATTGACGGGCAATGACGTGGCCATCGCCGACTATGTGGTGGTCGGCACCGGCTCGGCAGGCTCGGCGGTCGCCGAGCGGCTCAGCGCCGACCCCAGAAACCGGGTCGTGGTGCTCGAGGCGGGAGGAAAAGACACCGACCGCCGCATCAAAATGCCGGTGACCTGGACGCAACTATTCCGGAGCCCCATTGACTGGGACTATCTCACCGAGCCCCAGCCAGAGCTGAACGGGCGGCGAATGTATTGGCCCCGGGGCAAAACGCTCGGTGGCTCGTCGTCCATGAACGCCATGTTTTGGATCCGCGGATTCGCCGCCGACTACGACGAGTGGGCCGAACACGCCGGCGAACAGTGGTCGTTCAACCAAATCGTCAAGTACTTCAAGCAAATCGAAAGCGTCGAAGGGGCACGCGCGCCCGACGAGGGCGACGCCGGGCCGCTGCACGTTGCACACCAGCGCAGCCCGCATCCGTTGACCGCGGCCTGGCTGCGGGCGGTCCAACAAACCGGCCACACGATTGAACGCGCGAATCTGCCGCAGCCCGACGGGTTCAGCCAAACGATGGTGACCCAGC
>Ga0318550_10000403_pt1 | contig 11420 bp, 9 predicted proteins | sample GRESIP169b2f23_FD_203499 | JGI IMG/M metagenome (GOLD analysis project Ga0318550, IMG submission 203499) | Tropical soil microbial communities from Luquillo Experimental Forest, Puerto Rico - GRE.SIPMG.169b2f23 | ecosystem: Environmental > Terrestrial > Soil > Tropical forest > Bulk soil... | reverse complement strand
CGTCCAGGCCGAGGATGACCCGCATCGTGGTGGTCTTACCCGCGCCGTTCGGCCCGAGGAAGCCGGTCACGTGACCGGGGCGCACGGCAAAGCTCAGCCCGTCCACCGCGGTCACCGCGCCGAAGCGCTTGACCAGCTTTTCGACCTCGATCACCGGTTGTCTTCCCGGAAGGCTCCCTTGAAGAAGTCGGTAGACGGGCGCTGCCAGAGGAAGATCACCGCGACCAGCCCGGCCAGCCAGATGACCGGCCACCAGGCCTTGACCAGGCCGGCCACCGGGGAGATGGCGCTGCCGATGGTATCGATCGTGGCCAGGCCGAACAGTACGGTCCCGGTGATCCTGGCCCAGTTCTGGCCGCTCTTGCAGGCTCTGGCGATGACCAGCCAGGCCACGACGGCGATCAGGCCGCTGACGATGGACCCGATGATCAGGGCGTGCTCGGTCGAGTTGAGCTGGCTCGCGGTGAGGTGGGGGGACTTCTTTTCGATCGCGGTCTTGGTGGCGTTGACGGTCAGGATCTCGATGACGATGCCGGCCACGGTGGCGGCCGCGCCGACGTACATGGCCGTTACGGCGTACTTGACCTGAGCCGGGACGGACGGTCTGCCGAGTTCTGGCATCTGGGAGCTGGTCGGGTATGGCTGGTACATGGTGGTTCCCCGTTTCTTATGGATTGGTCCAGGCCCGTAGCAGGTGGGCCTCGATGGTGGTGACCGGGATCATGCGGCTGGTCAGCACGACGTGGGTCCGCTGATCACGGATGCGGGTGGTCACGGCCGCGGTGGCATCGTAGTTGGCGCCGGCGTGGGTCGCGACGTCACCGCGCGGGCTGATGATCCAGCCCAGGCCGACCCGGGCGCCGCCCGAGCCGGGATCCGTCTGGGGAGTGAGCGCCTCGTGCGCGAGGGCCTCGGGCAGCAGGGATGACCACCCGAGGCCCAGGCGCACGAGATCGGCCCCCGTGGACCACAGCCCGGCCGCCGCCTGGAGGGTGGGGATCTGGGCCGGGACCGGCTCGAACCTGCCCTCAAAGGTCAGCTGGTAGCCGGTGACCGTGTCGATGTCCGGGTCTTTGTCCGGCGCGCGGGCCGGGAAGGACGAGCCTTCCAGGCCGAGCGGTTTCAGGACGAGCTGACTAGCGGCTTCGGCGTACGGCGCGGCGGTCACGTCGGCGACCAGCTGGCCGAGCACGGCGCAGCCGCCGTTGCTGGGGTGAACCGTGCCGCGCGGGCCGGTGCAGGCGATGACCCGGCCCATGAGTTGCCTGAGGTCCGGGACGGCGTCGGCGTGCAGCTCGGTGGGGCTGTCCACCCCGGCGGTGTGGCGGAGCAGTTCGCGGACCGTGATGGTGTCGTCGGCCAGGCTCACCGTGCGCAGGTAATCGTTGGCGGGGCGGTCCAGGCTGATGGCACCGTCCGCGACCAGCTTGAGGACGGCGGTGGTGGTGACGAGCGCGGTGACGCCGGGGGCCGGGAACCGGTGGCGGAGTTCCAGGGGCTCGCCGCGGTCCAGGTCGGCCCAGCCTCGGGTGAGGACCCACGTTCCCTGGCGGTCACCCCCGGCGAGCAGGAGGGCGGTCAGGCCGAGCTCGGCGACGGCCTGTTCGGCGATCTCGGGTACTTCGGCGGGCACCTCGCCCTGGGTGCGGACCGGGGCGTGGCCGACCCGGGAGTCGTGGACCCGGCGGCCGGTGGGCACGCCGCGCAGGCCGGTCAGTCGGTACGGCGGCTCGGCCTCGGCTACCGCCATGTACTGCACGCCGTTGAGCTCGACGTAGGCCTGCAGCGGGGTCTGGCCGAGGACGACGAGCTCGCCGCCGCGCAGGTCTTTGGTGACCCTGCCGATGGCTTCGATCAAGGCGGGTGCCGGGAGCGCGGTCAGGAACCGGTCGTCGAAGTGCTGCGTCAGCTCGTCGTGGGTGGGGGCGGTCCAGCCCGGCTCATCGGCTCCGGCGAAACGCGAGATGACCCAGCGCAGCTGATCCAGCGCGTGGCTGTCCTGGTTTTCGCTGATCTGCCGCTTGAGAGCGGCCCAGCTCGGCAGGCCGTGCTCCCGCGCGATGGCCACCTGGGCTTCGTGCAAGGCGGGGAACTCGCCCGCGGCCACGCGACGCTTGGCCTCGAGCTTGAGGTGGCGAAGGTTCGGCCGACCGGGCAGCGAACGCGAGTTGGCCGGGCCGGGCATGGCAGTCCTTCCCTCACGCCCGGGGTCCGCGTGCTTCGGGCGGGAAAGACTCGCCGTCGATCACAGTCATGCACCCGGTGAGCTTGCAGCTCTGCCCGCGGACCCAGAGGCGGCCGGAACCGCCGCTGCTTATGGTACTCCTCCCGCGCCACCGCGGCGCGCCAGTTACGCCCGCTGTGACCCGGGCGCCGGCGCGATACGCTGCGGGGGATGCCCGGGGTTTGACAACGCTGATGGTGGGTGCGCGGATGACGGTCGTCGAGGGGTCGGGAGTGGTCGTCACCGGCGGCGGCGCGGGGATCGGCCGCGCCCTGGCCCGCAGGCTGGCCGCGGGCGGCGCGCGGGTGGTGGTCAACGATCTGGACACCGGGGCGGCGACCGCGGTGGCCGGAGAGATCGGCGGGTACGCCGTGCCCGGGGACGTTGGTACCGAGCAGGGCATCCGCGAGCTCATCGCCGCCGCGCGCGGCTACCTCGGCGAGATCGACATCTTCTGCTCCAACGCCGGGATCGCGGTCGGGAACGGCCCGGATGCCCCGGAGGAATCGTGGCAACGGTCCTGGGAGCTCAACGTGATGGCGCACGTCCGGGCGTCCCGGGAACTGCTGCCGGGCTGGCTGGAGCGCGGGCGCGGATGTTTCGTCGTGACCGCGTCGGCGGCCGGCCTGCTCACCATGCTCGGGGCGGCGCCGTACTCAGTGACCAAGCACGGCGCCGAGGCCTACGCCGAATGGCTGGCCGCCACGTACGGCCATCGCGGCCTGGCCGTGCACTGCATCTGCCCGCAGGGGGTCCGGACCGCCATGCTGGCCGCGTCCGGCCGGGCCGGGGACATCGTGCTGCGGGAGGCCGCCATCGAGCCGGAGGAGGTGGGCGAGGCGCTGTGGCAGACCCTGGCCGACGGCCGGTTCCTGGTCCTGCCGCATCCGACCGTACGCGACTATTACGGGATGCGGGCCGAGGACACAGACAGGTGGCTGCGCGGGATGAACCGCATGCAGCAGCGGATCGAGGAGGCCGGACTATGAGGGCGTGGCAGGTACACGAGCTTGGCGAGCCGCGCGACGTGCTGGCGCTGGCTGAGGTCGCCGAGCCCGAGCTGGGGCCGGGGCAGGTGCTGGTCCGGGTGCGCGCCGCGGCGGCGAACTTCCCCGACGTGCTGATGTGCCGGGGCGGGTACCAGGTCCGGCCGCCACTGCCGTTCACTCCGGGCATCGAGCTGTGCGGCGAGATTGTGGCGGTGGGCCCGGGGGTGGCCGGCCTGGCCGTCGGCGACCGGGTGCTCGGCGGATCGTCGCTACCGTCGGGGGCCTTCGCGGATCTGGCCGTGATGAGGGCGGACAGTGTCTTCCCGGCGCCTGAGGGCCTAGACGACGCCGAGGCCGCGGCGTTCTTCATCACCTACCAGACCGGCTGGTTCGGGCTGCACCGGCGAGCGCGGCTGGCCGCCGGGGAAACGCTGCTCGTGCACGCCGCGGCCGGCGGGGTGGGCAGCGGCGCCGTCCAGCTCGGCAAGGCGGCCGGGGCGCGAGTCATCGGCGTGGTCGGCGGCGACCGGAAGGCCGAGGTGGCCCGCGCGCTCGGCGCAGACGTGGTGGTGGACCGGCACAGCCAGGACTTCGTCGAGGTGGTCAAGGAGGTCACCGGCGGCCGCGGCGCCGACGTGGTCTACGACCCGGTGGGCGGGGACACCTACACCCGGTCGACCAAGTGCATCGCGTTCGAGGGCCGGATCCTGATCGTCGGCTTCGCGGGCGGACAGATCCAGTCGGCGCCGCTGAACCACGTGCTGATCAAGAACTACTCGGTGGTCGGGCTGCACTGGGGCCTGTACCAGAGCAAGGACCCGCAGTCCATCCGGGACTGCCACGTCCAGCTGGGCAAGCTGGTGGCCGACGGCCTGATCCGGCCGCTGATCGGCGAGCGGCTGGGCCTGGCCGAGGTCGCCGACGGGCTGCAGCGGCTGGCCGACGGCAGCACGGTGGGCCGTCTCGTGTTCGTGCCCTGACGTCGGCGGGCCTGACTTTTCGGCTGCCCTGACTGTTCTGACTTCGTGCTCTGACGATCTACGAGGCGCTTTGCGCCCAGGTGCCGGGGTACGTGTAACTAGTGGTGGATCCGTTCCGGGTCTCGGTCATCTGCGTGAAATGTCCGTCGACCGGATTAGAGAGCGTAATGGTCGCGGTGACGGGATTCGGGGATGCCGCGGCACAGCTCGGGACGCAGCTGTCGATGTCAGACGTACCGGTGCCAGTCGCGCCGGTGGCGGTCCACGTCCAGGTGAGGCTGGTTACCACGTTCGTGGCGTCGCCGCTGAAGGCGATCTCGGTCGGATCCGTGCCGGTATAGCTGCCCACCACCAGGACCGGAAGCGCGGAACTCGACGGAGAACTCGACGCGGATGCGGTCTGGCTCGGGCTGCTCGAGGGCGAAGACGTGGCGGATGGCGGGGCGGCCGAGCTGTTCGTGGCGGCCGGGGTGGCTGGCGCCGTCTGGCTCTGCGTCGAGGAGGCGGCCCCTGAGTTGGTGGCGTGCCCGCCCCCCAGGGCGAGGGCCAGGGCGGCACCGCCGGCTCCGATCAGGATGGCGACCGCCAGCACGATCCCGATCAGGGCCGGGCGCGACAGGCCGGGCCGCCTTGCGGCCGGGGCGAGGGGGTCACCCGCGGGCGGCCGCGCGGTGGGGGCGCTCGGTCCGGGACTCCGCACCGTGGGGGCGCTCGGGTCGAGGCTCCGCGCGGCGGAGACACGGGGCGCGGTCGGGGGTCGCCAGGTCTGGGCGAGCAGCGTCTGGGTGGCCTGGCCCGCGTCGGCCGATGGCTGCGCGACGGTACTGGTCAGCTGGCTCAGCAACTCCGGCGCGGTGGGCCGGGCCTGCGGCTCCTTGGCCAGCGCGGCGGTGACCTGCGGGCGCAGCGTGGCCGGGATGGCCGCGATGTCCGGCGTGGCGTGCAGGATCCGGTACATGATGACGTCGGACGTTCCGGAGCCGAACGGCGACTGCCCGCCGGCCGCGTAGGCGATCGTCACGGCCCAGCTGAAGATGTCGGACGCCGTCACGGCCCGGCCCATGATCTGCTCGGGGGCCATGTACCCGGCCGAGCCGATCGTCATCCCGGTCCTGGTGACGGCGGTGGCGCCCAGCGCCTGGGCGATCCCGAAGTCGATGACCTTCGGGCCGCCCGCGGTGAGCAGCACGTTGGAGGGCTTGAGGTCCCGGTGCACGATCCCGGCCGCGTGGATGGCGGTCAGCGCCTCGGCCAGCCCGGCCGCCAGGCCGTACAGCATCTGCGGGTCCATCGGGCCGCGGGCCTCGACGTACTCGGCCAGCGAGGGCCCGTCGGCGTATTCGGTGACCAGGAACGGGCGGGCCGAGGTGGTGTCGGCCTCGATCACCCGCACCGTGCATACGCCCCTGACCCGGATGAGCGCGGCCACCTCACGGCCGAACCGGGTCCGGAACTCCGTGTCGCCAACCAGTTCGGGCTGCAGCACCTTCACCGCGACCTGGCGGCCGTCCTGGTCCGTGGCGAGATACACCACACCCATCCCGCCCGCGCCGAGCCGGGCGATCAGCCGGTACCGGCTGACCCACGCCGGATCGGTATCCCGCAGGGATGTGCGAGCCAACCGGTCCCCCCTTCCGCCAGGCCTCAATCGTCGCGCATCAGCGACCCTCAGCGCGACCTCCTGGGCGGGTTTACCCGTCGGTTTCACCTGTCGGCTTTACCTGTCCGGCCGGATGCCGATCCAGGTCAGGGCGATTGCCACGAGGTATCCGCCGGCCGCCACGGGCCAGCGGGAGCCGCAGGTTCAACGCGGGGCCGGAGCCCCGCAGCGAGCCGAGCAGCGCCACCCCGGGCGCTCCGCCGGCCTCCCGTGTCGGAACCAGTGAGAGTGGCACCGTACCGGGAAGACTGGGTAGAGTGCAGCACCCATTGGTTCAGTGAGCCACACCCGTGCGACGCGATGGGCGGACGGGACTGGAGTGGCTAGGACCCGGGTTACCGAGGAGCTGGAGCCTGGTCGGGCGGCGGCGGCCCCGTGGGTGAGCAGCAGGTGCCAGTAGGAATCGGCGTCGGCCTCTTCGGCCACGGTGAACCCGGCCGCCTCGAGCCAGCCGCGGACCAGGTGCCGGGGCGGGTAGTAGTGATAACCGCCGCCCTCCACCACCTCCCCGGGCAACTGGCGCGGGTCGGCCGGCGGGGGCAGCGGCCCGGCGGGCAGTTCCACGGTGACGTACGCGGGCGCTGGCGGGCGCAGCACGCGGGCGAGGCCGGCCGTGACCACCGCCCAGTCCTCGGGGGCCACGTACTCCAGCGCGTCCACGCACAGCAGCCCGTCGAACCGGCCGGGCAGGGCGGCCAGATCCTGCAGGGCGAGCACGCGGGTCGGGACCTCCGGGAACTTGCGGTGCGCCTGGGCCAGCATCCCGGCCGACTGATCCACGCCGGTGATCCGGAGCCCGGCCGCGAGCAGCGCGGGCCAGTACTTACCGGTACCGCAGGCCGCATCGAGCACCGCGCCGCCCTGGCGGACCAGCCCGGCCAGCCGGGCCACGAACGCGGCGTGCGAGGGGCTGACCGTGCCCCAGTTCTCGTCGTAGCGCGGGCTGTGGATGGTGTCGAACCGGTGTGTGCTGGCGGCACGGCGTTCGGCCACGAAGGCCCGCCGGTCACCAGGAGGCACGCTCACATGTACGGCAGTTCCCATGATCAGCACGGTTATTCGGTTGCGCGGCGACCCCGCGGGAGCCCATGGTGTAGCGGTGCTGATCAGACGGGAGGGGGAGACCGACGCCGAAGCCATCCGCGCGGTCACGGCCGCGGCGTTCGTGCGGCCGGGCGCGCCGGGCCAGGCTCCGTCCGCCCAGGGTCCGCCGGGCCAGGCTCCGCCGGGCCAGGCTCCACTGGGCCAGGCTCCGCCGGAGGTCAGGCTGGTCGATGAGCTGCGCGCGAGCGGAGCGTGGATCCCGGCCCTGTCACTGGTGGCCATCGGTCCCGGCGGCGACGTGACCGGGCACGTGCTGTGCACGCGGGGATACGTCGCCGACGTTCCGGTGCTGGCCCTCGGCCCGCTGGGCGTCCGGCCCGACCGGCAGCGGGCCGGCGTGGGCAGCGCCCTGATGCACGCCGTGCTCGGCGCCGGGGACGCCCTCGGCGAGCCCCTGGTGGCGCTGCTCGGCGACCCCGGCTACTACGCCCGGTTCGGGTTCCGGCTCGGCCGCGAGTACCAGATCACCCCGCCGGTAGCCAGCTGGCAGCCGCACTTCCAGGTCCGGCTGCTCACGGCCTACCGGCCGTCGGCGCGCGGGATGTTCCGCTACGCCGAGCCCTTCGACCGGCTGTAACCCGGCCCCGATCGCCAGGCCACCGATCGCCACGCCCCCGGCCGGCCAGCCGATGCTGCCGGGCACCTCGACGACGGTGCCGGTGATGTCGGCGGCCGCGTCGGAGAGCAGGAACGCCACCCGGTCAGCGGCCTCGGCGGCGCTGGCGAACCGGCGGAGCGCGATCGCCTCGGTCAGCCGGGCCGTGGTCCGCTCCGGCCAGATGGCGGTCATATCGGTCCGGCTGGTGTTCGCCCCGGGCGTGATGGCGTTGGCCCGGATACCGTACCGGCCGGTCTGGCTGGCCAGCGCCCTGGTGAACCCGACGATCCCGGCCCGGGCCGCCCCGGCCCCGCGCTCGAGAGACAGGTCGGCGTCGCCGTATACGGCCGAGACCGAGGAGACGGTGACGATCCTCCCCGCCTGCCGTTCCATCATGGCGGGCAAGACCGCGCGGCACAGGTGGAACACACCGTCCAGGTTGGTGTCGATCACCGCTCGCCAGTCGGCGTCCTCCAGCAGCGTCAGGGGCTGGTCCCGGGTGATCCCCGCGCAGCTCACCACCGCCTGCACCGGTCCCAGGTCCTCCTCCGCGCGCCGGACCCAGGAGATCACCTCGGCGGCTCGGGTCGTGTCCGCCTGGACGGCCAGCACCCGGGCGCCCAGTTCCGAGGCGGCCCGCTCCACGTCGACGGCGCACTGCGCGTCATGGTGATGGCAGAAGCTGATGTCCCAGCCGTCCGCGGCCAGCCGGCGTACGGTGGCCGCGCTGATACCCCGCGAGCCGCCGCTGACCAGCACGACCCGGCCGTAACCATGCCTCAACGCAGCACCCTTTCTCGGACGCACAAACGTTCTCACGTCCCGGCAGTCTCAAGGGTTCCATGGCGGCACAAGGTAACACTTTCGTTAACTGAAAGTAAACGACTACATGCTCGCGATCGCGTGTCGGCCACGGCCCGGGGACTGCGGTTGCCCCTCGGGACCGGCGCGGCGTACCCGGGCTACTCCCCCGGGCCGCCCTGCTTTGCCCTCGAGCCCACCCTAAGATGCCAGCGTGGACCTGCTGCGAATCGGAGTGCTCGGCACCGCGCGGATATCCGCGACGGCGCTGCTCGGCCCGGCCGCGAGCGTGCCTGAGGTGATCGTGGCCGCGGTCGCGGCGCGGGACCAGTCGCGGGCGGAGGCCTACGCGGAGCAGCACGAGATACCGGTGGCCTACGGCGGCTACGAGGCGCTGCTCGCCGACCCGGACATCGACGCCGTCTACAACCCGCTGCCGAACTCGTTGCACGGCCCGTGGACCCTGCGGGCGATCGCCGCCGGGAAGCACGTGCTGTGCGAGAAGCCGTTCGCGTCGAACGCGGCCGAGGCGGCGCAGGTCGCGGATGCGGCGGCGGCCTCCGGCCTGGTGGTCATGGAAGCCATGCATTACCGCTATCACCCGCTGATCCGGCGGCTGCGGGAGCTGGTCGGCGAGCTCGGCCCGGTGCGCCACATCCAGTGCTGGACCAGCTTCGTCATCGGCAGCGAGGAGGACATCCGGTACGACTACGACCTGGGCGGCGGCGCACTGATGGATGGCGGCTGCTACGCGCTGGACTGCCTGCGACTGCTCGGGCCGGGCGAGCCCGAGGTGACCGCGGCGCTCGCCGATCCGTACCAGCGGGTCCCGGGTCGGGGCCCGGACCGGGCCGGGGCGGCGGCGGACCGCGCGATGGCCGTGCGGCTGGCCTTCGCCGACGACGCGACAGCCTGGTTCGAGTCCGCGTTCACCCTGGACGGCGAATTCCGGGCCGACGTCCATGTGAGCGGCCAGTACGGGCACCTGTGGCTGCGGGACTTCATCCGCGCGCACCGGGGCCACCTGGTGGCGATCAGGAACGGGTCGGTGCTCGCCGACGAGCGGGGCGCCGGGGACACCACCTATACCGAGCAGCTCCGGGCGTTCGCCGCAGCCATCGCGAGCGGTATCCCGGTCCCGACCTCGGCGGCGCACGCGGTGACCACCATGCGGCTGATCGACGACGCGTACCGCGCGGCGGGCCTGCTCCCCCGGGGGCGAGTGACCCGATGACACCAGCCGGAACCGAGGCCGCGCGGTTCGCCGCCGACCTGATCAGGATCGACACGACCAACCGGGGCGGCGGGGACGGCCGGGAGCGCCCGGCGGCGGAGTACGTGGCGGCCAGGCTGGCCGAGGCCGGAGTGCAGCCCACGCTGCTGGAGTCCGCGCCCGGGCGGGCAAACGTGGTGGCGCGGGTCGGCGGCCGCGAACCCGGGGCGCCGGCGCTGCTGGTGCACGGGCACCTGGACGTGGTGCCCGCGGACCCGTCGTCCTGGACCGTGCCGCCGTTCGCCGGCGAGATCCGCGACGGCGTGCTGTGGGGACGCGGCGCGGTGGACATGAAGAACGCGGACGCGGTGCTGCTCGCGGTGATCAGCCAGTGGGCCCGCGCCGGAGTCCGCCCGCGGCGCGACGTGGTGCTCGCCTTCACCGCGGACGAGGAAGACACCGCGCAGTTCGGGGCCCAGTGGCTGGTGCAGCGGCATCCCGAGCTGTTCGAGGGCTGCACCGAGGCGATCGGGGAATCGGGGGCCTTCACCTTTCACGCGGGTCCCGGACAGCGGCTCTACCCCATCGCCTCGGCCGAGCGGGGCACCGCCTGGCTGCGGCTGACGGCCCGGGGCCGGGCCGGCCACGGGGCCAAGCCGAACCCGGAGAACGCGGTGACGCGGCTGAGCGCGGCGATGGCCAGGATCGGCACGCACCGCTGGCCGGTCAGGCTGATCCCGACCGTGCAGGCCGCGGTCGAGGCCATCGCGGCCGCGGCCGGGCGCCCGGTGCCGGCGGGCGGCTTCTGCGCGCTGGAGGCCGAGGAGCTGCTGGCCTACCTCGGCCCGGCGGCGGCCCTGGTGGCCGGCACGATCCGGAACAGCGCCAACCCGACGCAGCTGTCGGCCGGGTACAAGATCAACGTCATCCCGGACGAGGCAGTCGGCTACGTCGACGGGCGGGTCCTGCCAGGTTATGAGCAAGAGTTCCGCGCCACCCTCGACGAGCTCACCGGACCGGATGCGAGCTGGGCCTACGCGCACCAGGAGATTCCGCTCGAGGCGCCGCTCGGCGCCCCGGTGATGGCCAGCATGACCCAGGCGCTGCTGGCCGAGGACCCAGGCGGCACGATCGTGCCCTACTGCATGAGCGGGGGCACCGACGCGAAGCACTTCGCCCGGCTGGGCATGACCTGCTACGGCTTCACGCCGCTGGTGCTGCCCGAAGGGTACGACTACTACGCCATGTTCCACGGCACCGACGAGCGCATCCCGCTGTCCGCCCTGGAGTCCGCCGTCCGGATCATGGACCGGTTCCTGACTGGTGCCCTGACCGGCGCGCACGACTGAGGTCGATAGCACAATCGCCTGGCAGATACCGGTGGTTGGCCAAAAATTATCCGATTCTTGACCTGTGCTGTTTTCGCAGCTCAGATGACCATTGTCGGGGCTGAGCAGGAGAAATCGCCCTAATCGGGTGAGGCGGTGACTGGTTCCCATGACGTAAAAGGGGCACATGTCAACTGGCTGGTGATGAGCAGGGGGTAGTCATGACGGTGGCCGTGGAAGCCGGTACGGCTAGGAGAGTTGACGTACGGTCCGAGGGGCCCGGGCCGTCGATACTAATGGGTGGACGCTTCCGGCTCGACGAGCGGATCGCCGCCGCGGGCGCGCTCTCGCTGTGGAAGGCCACCGACGCGCTGCTCTGCAGGCCGGTCAGCATCCACCTGCTGCCTCTCGGAGTTCCCGTGCCCGCGCCCGTAGTGGAGGCGGTACAGGCCGCGGCCCGGGTGAACGATCCGCGCCTGGCCACCATCTACGACACCAACTACAGCACTGACGGCCCGTACAT
>Ga0318550_10000391_pt1 | contig 11560 bp, 9 predicted proteins | sample GRESIP169b2f23_FD_203499 | JGI IMG/M metagenome (GOLD analysis project Ga0318550, IMG submission 203499) | Tropical soil microbial communities from Luquillo Experimental Forest, Puerto Rico - GRE.SIPMG.169b2f23 | ecosystem: Environmental > Terrestrial > Soil > Tropical forest > Bulk soil... | reverse complement strand
CTTCCAGATGGACGCGATCGTCACCGACGAGCTTGGCAAACGGCATGGCGCCGCTGCGTGCGGCCTCTATCAATTGGAACGCGAGCCGCGATTTGCCTGCGCCTGATGGCCCGCGGATCAAGACCGCGCGCGCGCCAACGAGAACCGCAGAAGCGTGCACGCTTGCCCCGGCGGGGTTTGCCATCACAGCGCCGGCAGGCGGACGATAAAGCGTGCGCCAAGAACGTGCGGCTCGCCATCCGGGTTGGCGGGGCCGGCGCGATTCTCGACGCCAATGGCACCGCCATGGGCCTCGACGATTTGCTTTGAGATCGACAGGCCAAGCCCGGAATTCTGGCCGAAACCCTGATGCGGCCGATCGGTGTAAAACCGCTCGAAAATCTTCTCGCGCACCTCCGGCCGCACGCCCGGTCCGTCATCGTCAACGAAAATCTCGACGTGGTGACGCAGGCGCCGGCAGATGACGCGAACTGTGCCGCCGGGCGGTGAGAATGAGCGTGCGTTCTCGATCAGATTGTCGATGATCTGACCGAGACGGGAGTCGTGACCCGGGACCTGGAAGGCGCGGCCCCCGCCGCCTTCAAACCGCAAAGTGACTTTGACGCAATCGTCGCGTTTCACTTCGTTTGCGACCGCGACCAGTGTGCTTAAAAGCTTGGCGAAGTCGACCGGCGCTGCCTCCTGGCGCTGCAGCTCGGCGTCGAGACGGCTGGCGTCAGAAATGTCGGAGATCAAGCGATCGAGCCGCTTGACGTCGTGTTGAATGACGGTGAGCAGTCGCGAGCGACTTTCGTCACTCTTGGCGCGCGGTAACGTCTCTACCGCCGAACGCAACGAGGTGAGCGGATTTTTCAGCTCATGCGCCACGTCGGCAGCGAAACTTTCAATCGCTTCGATGCGGCTATAGAGCGCATTTGTCATGTCGCGCAGTGTGCCGGAAAGATGACCGATCTCGTCGCGACGCCGCGTGAAATCGGGAATTTCCACACGCGAGCGGATGCGGTGGCGGACCCGTTCGGCGGCATCCGCCAAACGCCGCACTGGTTCGGCGATGGTGCCCGCCAGTAAAATAGACAGCACCACCATCACGCCGGCAGCGATCAAAAAGACTTTGAGAATGGCAAGCCGTTCGGCCTCGACCATGTCGTCGATATCGGCGCCTTGGGTCGAGAGCATGAGCGCGCCACGCACCGCCCGGAACCGCTGGACCGGCACCGCGACCGAGACGATCACGTCGCCCTGCTCGTTGATGCGCACCATGCTGGCATTCTGGCCGTCGAGTGCGCGGCCCACCTCGGAATAGCCCCTGCCGCCATCTGGTCCAAGCTCGTGATAGAGCGGAAGATCTCCGCGCCCGAGCCACATGCGTAGCGCGATGAAAGTGCGTTCGAAGAAGCCAGGCTTTTCTGCACTCGGCGGCGGCAGGTCGTAGCGCAAAATGTCGCCGCGACCGAACAAGTTGCGGCTGTCCACGAGCAGCACGCCGTCGCGGTCGTAAATGCGCGCGCGCGTCTTGGTCGGCGAGACCAGCCGCCGCAAGATCGGCCCGACAAGCTCGGGATTGATCGGGAAATCGAGACCGTACAGCGCGTCCTCGTTCGGGCCGTAGCTTTCGCCAGGATGTAAATTGAGGAGCTTGTCGGGGTCGAGCGTTATCGATGAATCGGTTTCCACCGTCGCTGAAGAGGCAATCGCGCCGGCGATGATCTGGCTCTGAACCAGAAGACTTTGGATGCGGGCGTCGATCAGGCCGGCGCGGAATTGCGACAGCACAATAATGCCAATCGAGAGCGCGACCAGACCGGTGACATTAAGGACGACGATACGGCGGGTCAGGCTGGATGAGCTTTGGGTGATAAAGAACTGCCAGCCGCGAGCCAGCCAATCGCCGATGCCGACAATGCCGTGACGGCGCGCCTTCGCCGCATCGAGACCGGCGCTGTCGGCCTGGCTCTCGATCTGGTTCTCGACGGCGATTTCCGTCGATGCTTGTGTCTCTGCGGTTCGGTCGAGCACGTCGTCTGCCGGGGTTTCGATCGGCCTTCCGCCTGTCCTCCGCCGCGGTCCGCGTGGCCGAGAATAGGAAGAGGCCGGACGCCATTACTACCGCACGTCAGCCGCCCAGTCAGGAGCCCTGTTTGCCCGTTTACGCCAGTCGCGGCTCGGGCGCGATAATCGCGTTAGATAATCGCGCAGCCGTGCTTATCTAGCCGCGTTTTATAACCGCGTTGCTCGGCCGCGTCAGCCGCGGTGGCTCCAGCATTGTAGTTGAGCACGCCCCCTGTCGAAGCCCGCCCGGCGCTTCCTGATCGTACCCCTGGCGCTTATTCCTTAAAGCGGTAGCCAACGCCGTACAGGGTTTCGATCATGTCGAATTCGTTGTCGCTTGCCTTGAACTTCTTGCGTAGCCGCTTGATGTGACTGTCAATGGTGCGATCGTCCACGTAGACCTGATCGTCGTAGGCAGCATCCATCAAGGCGTTGCGACTTTTCACCACGCCCGGACGGCTCGCCAGCGCCTGCAAAATCAGAAACTCGGTGACGGTGAGCGTCACCGGCTCGTTCTTCCAGGTGCAGGTGTGGCGCTCCGGATCCATGCGCAGCTGGCCGCGCTCGAGCACTTTGCTGTCGGCCTCCTTCGGTATGCTGCCGTCTTTCGGCGAGGAGCGGCGCAACACGGCTTTGACGCGTTCGACCAAAAGACGCTGCGAAAATGGTTTGCGGATAAAATCGTCCGCGCCCATTTTCAGACCGAACAGCTCGTCGATCTCCTCGTCCTTTGAGGTCAAGAAGATCACCGGCAGATCCGATTTCTGACGCAGCCGTCGCAACGTCTCCATGCCATCCATGCGCGGCATCTTGATATCAAGAATGGCGAGATCGGGTGGCGCGGTCTTAAAGCCGTCGAGCGCGGAAGCGCCGTCGGTGTAGGTGGTGATGCGATAGCCTTCGGCCTCGAGAGCAATCGAAACCGAGGTGAGGATATTGCGGTCGTCGTCGACGAGAGCGATTGTCGGCATGGCGGCCTTCTAACATGAGTCGGCCGCAGCATTATCAGCCCGGCCCCATAAGCCTTTGAATCCCCATGTGGGGGCGGAAGTGTGACCAGACAAGGCAAAATCGGGGCAATTACGGTGGACGGTTCAAATCCGCAGGGCTTAAAAGCCCTTAAACGGGAACAATGGAACCTTGCCGATGAAACCGCCCAATAACGTGCCGAATACAGCCCCCAACGGGACCCCGACGAACGAATCTGAGGGAACCAAAGGAACAAATCGGTCTGGTTCCGCCCCGCCGCAGCCCGGTGTCATGCCACATCGGCTGCCGGAAACCGCGCCGACGCCGGATTTTGATGCGACATCGGTGGCGAAAAAGTTGTTGCGCTCGGTCCGTGCCGGCGCGCTCGCGACCATCGACCGCAATACCGGACATCCGTTCGCCTCGCTCGTGAATGTCGCGACCGACAGTGACGGTTCGCCCCTCATTCTGATATCCCGCCTCTCTAGCCATACCGCCAATCTGGAAGCGGACAGCCGGGCATCGGTGCTCCTTGCCGCGGCCGGCAAGGGCGATCCGCTCGCGCATCCGCGCCTGACGGTGCTCGGCCGGTTCGCAAAGATTTCTTGTGACGACGCCGAGGAAGCGCGGATGCGTCGGCGATTCCTTGCGCGCCATCCAAAGGCGGAGCTTTATGCCGGCTTCGCTGACTTTGCGCTCTGGCGATTGGCAACGGAATCGGCGCACCTTAATGCCGGCTTCGCCCGCGCCGCCGATCTCGCCGCCGCCGACGTCACAACCGAGATTGTCGATGCGCGCGAGCTCGTCGACGCCGAGGCAAGTGCGGTCACGCATATGAATGAGGATCACGCCGACGCCGTAAAGCTTTACGCGACGAAGCTGCTTGGCGCCGAACACGGTCCGTGGCGCGTGACAGGCCTCGATCCGGACGGACTCGACCTCGCTTGCGGCGATGCGATCATCCGTTTGCCTTTCCCGGAGCGCGTCACCACCGCCCGGCGATTGCGCGAAGTCTTGGCCGATTTGGCGAAACAAGCGCGCGCCGGCTGAGAATCCAACGAACATCATCGGCAATTTGCCACGCCCATTTATGAATCCGGGCTCGCTGCAGTGCAGCGTTGGAACGCGTCAGCGGTGAGCCGGTTAGGGCTGTGGAACCATCGGCCTTGGCAGAGGCGGGACGGCTGGATATAGGGTCGCTATTCCCGTCAAACGCGCGGGTTATGCTCAATGGGGCGGCCGCTCGGGCTGCTCGGAGGGGCCAAGAAACGTCAAAGGAAACGTCTGCAGAAACGTCAGTAGAAACTTCAATAGGAACGCCAGTCAAAACGGTCGATCAACGGAACCGAATAGAGCCGGGAGGCGGTCGTAATAAGCGACCAAAGTGGAGGCTTCAAGGTGCAGGAAACGGGCGTGAGGAACGGCGTGCACGGCGCCGATAAATTCGGTTTCAAGAGCCTCGCCAGCGTTCATTGGAATCTGCCTGACACCATTTTGATCGAGCACGCGATCAGAAACGGCGAAGGCGCGCTGGTGCAGGGCGGCGCCTTCTGTGCCGAGACTGGCGTCCATACCGGGCGCAGCCCCAAGGACAAACACGTTGTCGTCGACGCGCTCACCGAGCACAGCGTGTGGTGGGACGGCAATCGCAAGCTCAGCCAGGCCAATTTTCAGCTGCTCTATGACGACATGATCGCGCATGCGCGCGGCAAGACATTATACGCGCAAGACCTGTATGGCGGCGCCAATCCGAACTACCGGATAAAAACGCGGGTGTTCACCGAACTCGCTTGGCATTCTTTGTTCATTCGTCAATTGCTTATCCGGCCGAATATTTTTGAACTCGCCGACTTCGTTCCCGAGCTTACCATCGTCGACGTGCCGAGCTTTAAAGCCGATCCCAAACGGCACGGCGTGCGCAGCGATACAGTTATCGCCATCGACTTCACCAAGAAAATCATTCTGATCGGCAACTCGTCCTATGCTGGCGAGATGAAAAAATCGGTGTTCACCACGCTCAACTTCTACCTGCCGGCGCAAGGCGTGATGCCGATGCATTGTTCGGCCAATGTCGGCAAATCGGGCGACGTGGCTTTGTTCTTCGGACTCTCGGGAACCGGCAAGACAACGCTCTCGGCCGATCCGAACCGCACATTGATCGGCGACGACGAGCACGGCTGGAGCGAAGAGGGGGTCTTTAACTTCGAGGGCGGCTGCTACGCCAAATGCATCAACTTGTCCGAGGAAGCCGAGCCGGAAATCTACGCCGCGACCAACCGCTTCGGCGCCGTTTTGGAAAATGTCATTTTTGATCCGGATACCCGTGTCTGCGATTTCGAGAGCGACAAGCGCACCGAAAATACCCGTTCCGCCTATCCGATCGAATTCATGCCGCTCGCCTCGCCGACCGGCTGCGCCGGACAGCCAAAGAACATCATCTTTTTGACCGCGGACGCTTTCGGCGTGATGCCGCCGATCGCCAAGCTGACGCCGGCGCAGGCGATGTATCACTTCCTCTCCGGCTATACCGCGAAAGTCGCCGGCACCGAGAAAGGCCTGGTCGGCGTCGAGCCGGAATTCTCGACATGTTTTGCCGCGCCGTTTTTGCCGCGGCCGCCGGCCGAATACGGCAACTTGTTGCGCGACATGATCAAGAAGCACGATGTCGATTGCTGGCTGGTCAATTCCGGCTGGACCGGCGGCATTTACGGTGTCGGCCGCCGCATGCCGATCAAGGCGACGCGCGCGCTTGTCACCGGCGCGCTGGACGGCTCATTGAAAAACGCGAGCTACCGCACGGATCCTTATTTTGGTTTTGCGGTGCCGACCTCGGTGCCGGGCGTCGAGCCGCACCTGCTCTATCCGATGAAGACGTGGAAGGACAAAGCCGGCTTTGACGCGACGGCACGCAAGCTGGTCGCCATGTTCCAGAACAATTTCACCAAATACGAAAAGACTGTCGACGCCGAAGTTCGCGCCGCCGCGCCGGAAGTGCGGCTCGCGGCGGAGTAGCACGCGCATGGCGGGTTGAGAGATTCTCATTTTCCTGTGAATGCGCATGCCTTCACGCCCGCGCCGGCTCTTCAATATCTCGCATCCTTCGATTCGATTGTGCAAAAAAGCCAAGCCTCGTCGCTGCAGCCCGCCTCGATGTTTTGCCATGTGAATTTCTACATCTTTTTCTGAAGGCGTGAGGCGTTAAGCTTCCTGCATTTCCCGCCCGGCGCGCCGCGCCCAGTTTTCCCAGGCGCGGTTGAGCGTGTAATCATTGAGCCGCGCCACGATCTGGTCGATTTCGCCTGGGCTTAGGAATTTGATATCGCCGAGCGCCATGGCCTGCATCTGCAGCTTGGCGCCGACTTCGAGATAGACCGAGACGAACACGGCGTGGCGGACCGAGCGGCCGACCACGGTGGCGCCGTGGCCGCGCATCAGCGTCGTCGGCCGCGCGGCTAGAACCCGCGCCAGATCGCGACCCATCGCCATGTCGCTCACCAAAAGGGTCGTGTCGCCGAACTTGTCGCGTGAGTCCCAGGTCGGCACTTCATGGCCGATATGCGCGCACATGTGCAAAAACGGTTTCAGCTTTTTTGCGGTGACGCCGAACGGAACGACGCTCGGCGAATGATTGTGCACGATGGCGTGCACGTCCGGCCGCGCCTCGTAAATCGCGCCGTGGATGAAGCGCTCCATGTACGGCGCCGGCGCGTTCTTATCGATCGCCTCGCCCTCGAGCGTATATTCGACGATGTCAGCGCGCTCGATGCGCTCCGGCGCTCGGGCGCGCGACAACAGGTAATGCTTAGGATTGTCGGGATGGCGCGCGCTGACATGGCCGAATGAATCGACGATGCCTTCATTGGCCAGAATGCGGTTGGCAGTAACCAATTCCTTGAGAACGAAATCAAGCCTACTCATGCGGGTCCTCCCTGGCGATACTTGTAGCGGCAGCACGCCGCGGGACTCAACGGCCGATCTGCGATATGGCATCACCAATGCAATTTCGGGGACCTTCAATGTCGCGGCGCTCGATCATCATCCTATCGTTCGGAGCGGCGCTGCCGCTGCTGGCGGCTGCGCCGGCGAGCGCGGCCGATTATCCCGACCGCCCGATTCGAGTGATCGTCTCGGTGCCCGCTGGCGGTGGCGTCGATACGATTACGCGCATTGTCACTGACAAAATGCGCGCAACGCTTGGCCAGCCCCTCATCGTTGAAAACAAATCAGGCGTAAGTGGCAGCCTCGCCGCTGAAACGGTGTTCAAGGCCGATCCCGACGGCTACACGTTGTTGGCGTCACAGCCGGCGCCGATCACGACCAACGCCTTTCTTTACAAGTCGCTCAATTACGTCCCGGCGGAGCTCATCCCGGTTGCGATCATGTCGCACGTGCCGAATGTCGTTCTCGTCCGCAAAGATTTCCCGGCGAAGACCGTGCCGGAGCTGATCGCCTACGCGAAAGCCAATCCCGGCAAGATCAACTATGCCTCGCAGGGCATCGGCACGACGTCGCACACGACTGCCGAACTCTTCCAATCTATCACCGGCACCAAACTCACGCACGTGCCTTATAAGGGGACCGCGCCCGCCGTTAACGATCTGCTCGCCGCCAATGTCGATCTGATGTTCAACGAGCTTGCCACCTCGATCGAGCTGCACAAATCCGGACAAGCGCGCATTCTCGCGGTCACCGTGAAGGACCGCGTGCCGGCGCTGCCGGATATCCCCACTTTGGAAGAGGTCGGAGTCCACGGCTGTATCTCCGACACCTGGCACGCCATCACGGCGCCGCCGAAAACGCCCCCCGAGATCATCGCCAAGCTCAATGCTGCCGCCAACACCGCGATGCGCGATCCCGGCTTGCTGGAACGCTTTGCGGCGCTGAGCATCAGCCCCGGCGGCGGCACGCCGGCGCACGCAAGCGCCTTCGTCAAGGAAGAGACAGAACGCTGGGGCGAGGTCATCCGCAAAGCCGGGATCGAGCCGGAATGAAACGGATGTCGGAGATTGGAGGTCGGAGACGAGGCAATCTGATATTCTGATCTCCGACATCTGATCTCCGACATCCGACAAGCATGAAAGTCATCATCGCAGGCGGCGGCATTGGCGGCCTTACCACCGCGCTGATGCTGCATGCGCGCGGCATTGCCTGCGAGGTGTTTGAACAGTCCGAGCAGGTTCGCGAGCTTGGGGTCGGCATCAATACGCTGCCGCATGCCATCAAAGAGCTCGCCGCGCTCGGGCTGTTGCAACGGCTCGACGCTGTCGCTATCCGCACCTATGAGCTGTTCTACACCAATCGCTTCGGCCAAGAGATCTGGCGTGAACCACGCGGGCTCGACGCCGGCTACGACGTGCCGCAGTTTTCAATCCACCGCGGCCGGTTGCAAGGCGTCATCCATGACGCCGTGCGCGAGCGCATCGGCGAGGTGCATATTCATACTGGCCATCGGCTCGGCGCGTTCCGCCAGGATGAATCCGGCGTATTGGCCTATTTCTTCGACCGCACGGGCGCGCACCGCGCCACCGCCCGCGGCGACATCCTGATTGGCGCCGATGGCATCCATTCCAACGTCCGCGACGCGCTTTATCCGGATGAAGGCCCGGCCCGCTGGAACGGCGCGATGTTGTGGCGTGGCGCAGTCGAATGGCCGCGATTTTTGACCGGCCGCTCGATGATCGTCGCCGGCGGTATGGCCGCCAAACTGGTCATCTATCCGATCGCCGAGGGCGCACGCGACGATGTACGCCTCACCAATTGGGCCGTGGTCGCCAAGATCGGCGACGGCTCGACGCCGCCGCCGCGCAAGGAAGACTGGTCGCGGCCCGGCCGCATGGAAGAACTGGCACCGCACATCCGACGCTTCGAAATCCGCCACCTCGATGCGCAAGCGCTGATCGCGGCAACGCGGGAATTTTGGGAATATCCGATGTGCGACCGCGATCCGCTGCCGCGCTGGTCGTTTGGCCGTGTCACGCTGCTCGGCGATGCCGCGCATCCGATGTATCCGGTCGGCTCGAACGGCGCCTCGCAGGCCATCCTTGATGCCCGCGCGCTGACCGATCATCTGGTCGCCGCCGAACATCCGATGCAGGCGCTGTGGGCCTACGAGCGCGACCGCTTACCGCTGACGGCGCAAATCGTAAAAATGAACCGAACCGGTGGTCCGGAAGGTGTGATCGACGCGGTGGAAGAGCGCGCGCCGGACGGTTTTAACGACATTGACGCAGTACTGTCATACGAAGAGCGCAAGGCGATCGTGCGCGGCTATGCCGCGACCGCGGGTTTCGCCAAGGAACAGGTCAATACCGCGCCGGCGGCGGCCGCTAGCCGTAGTGGCGGTGGCTGACGCTGACAAAACGGAACAAAGGTTGCAGCTATTGTCTTGAATTCGCAGCGAGCCCAGTATGAGTGCGCGCGGACGCGCCGCCAACGATCTGCGGCTCGGTCTGAAACTGTCGCGGCCTAAACGAAATGATTTTAGGTTGATTTCGGTATTTCGCTTCTTTTCCGAAAACCGGTCTCCACTTTTCGGGATCATGCTTTAGAATTGAACGAGGAACTGCGTCCGGCCTCAAGCAGATGGGTTGGCCAATGAGTCAGCATTCCGATCAAGTGCTCAACGATATTGCAGCGCGTTATTTCTTGGTGCTCGGCGCGGCTGCCGCAGATTTATGGGGCGAGTTGCCGCAAGATTTACAGCAGCAGCTGTTCGAGCGCGCCGTCCTGCTCGGCCACCAAGGCGAACAAGACGAAAGCTTGCGCGAACAACTGGCAAAATTTCTCCACGACCATCACGAGCGGACTTTGGCGCGCTAATTTTGGCGTGCTGACTCCCGCCCAGCGCTGTGCCGCCCCAGGATCGATGATGCCGAGCAATCAAGATCAGCCCGAGCGGCCGCGCCAAGAACCGGAAATCATTCCGCCCGGCAACGACTGGCCCGACCGGGATTGGCCACCGAATGACCGGTACACCGAGAGCCGCAGCCGACATCGCATCTATATTGGCCACATCGGACCCCTTGGCTTCGCGCTATTTGTCCTGATCCTTGCTTTGTTTGGCGGCGCGTTGCTGGTGGCACTGATCGGCGCCGCGTTGATTTGGTTCCCAGTGCTCGTCGTACTCGCCATCATCGCCGCCATTTCAGGGCTAATCCGGCGGCTGTAACAGTCGTCAGCGCCCACCGGCCCAACAGGCTGGTAGGGACAAGTCATGGGACAAACCGAGCCAGCAAGTCGCTCCAGGCTCGGGACCGGACTAACAACTAGGCCAAGAACCGGAGCAAGAACCGGAGTTCGATTGGAGCGTTGAATTGGCGAAGTTAACGGCAAGGTGGCGCTATCTTAATTAAGTTTAATGCGCCGCTCATTCGCAAGCCGCTATAGTCCGGGCCCGGCGACTGCGCCGGCCGGGGAACCCCCCGGAATTCGGGCAAATCGCGGTTTAAGCGCTCAGGAAAGCGAGCTATAGCTACGGCCATGGGGATGCGGTTGACCGGGCAAGATTCCCGGCAGTTTTTTTTCATTGTTGCAGGGATTGCATTCGCGTCCTTGGCTGCGGCCATCATTTTCTGGCGGCATACCACATCGCAGGCGGCGCAGACCCCGGCGCGGCCCACCGTCCCCGTAGCAGTCGCCCAAGCGACCGTGCACGACGTGCCGATCTATTCGCACGCGCTGGGCACCGTTCAGGCGCTTAACACCGTCGCCATCCGCGCCCAGGTCAACGGCCAAATCGTCTCGATCGACTTCCGCCAAGGCCAGGAGGTGCATCAAGGCGATGTCCTTGCCAAAATTGATCCAGCGCCATTGAAGGCCGCGCTCGACCAGACCATAGCGAAGAAGAGTCAAGACGAAGCGCAATTGATCGACGCGCAGAAAGACCTGGCGCGATTCAAGTCCTTGGCGCTCAAGAGTTTCGAGACGCAGCAGAACGTCGACTTGCAGCAGGCCAAAGTCGACACCGCTAAAGCGAGCATCGACGCCGATCAGGCGGCCATCGAAGCGGCGCAGACGCAACTAAATTACGCGACCATTACCGCCCCGATCGACGGTGTGGTCGGCTTCCGTCAGATCGATATCGGCAACATCATCCACACCAACGACGTCAATCCGCTCACCGTGCTGACGCAAATCAAGCCGACCACGGTGATTTTCACCCTGCCGCAGAGCGATCTCGGACAAGTGCGCGAAGCAATGCTGCGCGGCGAAGTGAAGGTATTGGCGTTCGATCAAAACGACCAGAAACAACTCGCCGAAGGCAACCTCCTTCTGATCAATAATCAGATCGATCAGACCACCAGCACGATTCAGCTTAAAGCGGAATTTCCCAACGAAGACGAGCGGCTGTGGCCAGGCGAATTCGTGCGCGTGCGCATGCTCGTCGATACGCGCAAGGACGCGGTCACGATGCCGGCGATCGCGCTGCAGCGCGGCCCGGACGGCTATTACGTCTGGGTCGTCAAATCCGACGACACCGTCGAGCAGCGGCCTATCCAAGCGCTCATCCCCAACGACGAAATCGTGATTGCCACCACAGGGC
>Ga0318550_10000380_pt1 | contig 11644 bp, 13 predicted proteins | sample GRESIP169b2f23_FD_203499 | JGI IMG/M metagenome (GOLD analysis project Ga0318550, IMG submission 203499) | Tropical soil microbial communities from Luquillo Experimental Forest, Puerto Rico - GRE.SIPMG.169b2f23 | ecosystem: Environmental > Terrestrial > Soil > Tropical forest > Bulk soil... | reverse complement strand
AAGCAACACTGCTTTATCGCTGACCCATACCCTCTGAAACTCCGGCATGGCAGGGTATTAGTTGGTTAATTAATTAGCTGTTGCTGCGCAAAGGCGAGTGTGAAGCCCGAGTTCGACGGCGGCGGAGCTTTCTATGACCGAGAAATTCCAGCAAGCGATGCCCGGAACCGATTCCGAGTCGGCCATCGCCGAGTTTATCCGCACTAGGGGAATCACGAGATGTCCAACCGCTTGTGTCCTGCCGACTCAAGGTTCGTTTAACGTGGCCGATCGCGAGGCCCTCGGTGAGCACGCGCTGCGACGGGCTGAACTTCGCCGCGCCAAGTCCATCACCCGCGCGCAACAATTTTGGGACATTGGGCATTTCCGACCGGCGCCGAGATAAGTAGACGGCGGTCGGACCGCAAAACTAACAGGTTCATCCCGGTCGTGCTATCCTGCGCGGCATGGATCAGTCCTCGGACTTGCCGCCGCAGCCGGCAGAGTATTACCGCCGGAAAGCGGCCCGCGCGCGCCAAGTTGCTGAAGGGGTCACCACGCGGGCTATCAAGGCACGGTTGCTCGAATTGGCCCTCGAATATGAGCGTCTCGCAGACGGTACCGAGAGCGCAACACGCGGGCCTTCGGAAATATCAGAGGCTTGATCGCTAGGCTGAAGAGCGGCAGCCTGGGATTCGACAGTTGTGATAGAGGGCCGATCCGATGCAGCTTGGCTTTGTCGGCACGGGCACGATGGGCGCGCCGATGGCTGGCTGCCTGATCGAGGCTGGCCACCACCTGACGGTCTATGATCTTCGACCCGAAGCCGCGGCCGCGCTATGCGCACGGGGAGCGCGCCCGGCGGACAGCCCTAGCGCGGTCGCACGGCAAAGCGAGGTAGTCTTCACATCACTGCCGGGTCCCCGCGAGGTGGAGTTCGCCGCGCTAGAACCGTCGACGGGCATACTGGCCGGATTCCACGCCGGATGTGCCTATATCGACATGACCACGAACGCTCCTGCGATGGCGCGGCGGTTGGCCGAGGCTTGCCGGGCTCGCGGCATCGACATGCTCGATGCGCCAGTCAGCGGACGTCCACCGACAATGACGGTGATGGTCGGCGGTGACGAGCCGGTCTTCGCGAGATATCGCTCGCTCTTCGCAGCGATGGCCGGCAATGTCTTCTATGCCGGCGGGGCGGGGGCAGGTTGTATCGCCAAGCTGGTCACCCAGTATCTGGGTTACACGAATTTCGTTGCGGCGCTCGAAGGCATGCTGATCGGCGCCAAGGCGGGTATTGATCTCAGCACCCTCGCGAAGATTGTCCCGCTCAGCGCCGGCGCCAGCAGGACATTCGACAATATTCCACGCTCGGTGCTGACCGGCTCGTTTAGCGCCGGAGGCACCCTCGACATCGTTGCGAAGGACCTCGATCTCGCATGTGAGCTGGCGCGCGCTGTCGGCGCGCCGGCCCATCTCGGTTTGCTTGCACATGACGTGTTGGCCCGTGCGCAGGCAGAAGGTTGGGGCCAGCACGGTTTTCCGGTCGCCGCGCGCGTCTTGGAAGCGATGGCAGGTACCGAACTCCGCGCGCTGGTCGCCGATGTGACCAGCTATCAAACGGCAGATCCGAGACGGCCAAGAACCTAGCAGGGTGGTGCCGGAAAGCGCATGCGCGGAAGGCTATTGCAGGGATCCGGGTCGATCTTCCGGCGAGTTCACATCAGCCTCGAGATTTCGTCGACGACAATCGCGCCCCGCCATCCCTACTGCCGCGCGGCGGGCGTCGGCGCGCCGTAGTGGCGCACCGGCACCTGAGGAGCTCTTGTGATGAGCAGTAGTTACACTTTTGCGGGTTCGTCCAACGGCACAATCACGCTTTGCGCACTGAGAGATTTCTCCTTTAGGGGCGTCATCGATGTGTCAGTTTAACAAATGTTTCCTTGACAATAATCGTCGATTTAGGTTAATTTTGCTTGCTCATGGCGACCCCCACAGATAGATCCGCGGCGACCCGAGGAATGCCTCTGGCAGTGGTGTGGCGGCCCATTGACGAGTTGAAGAACGACCCGAAAAATTCTCACTCGCACAGCCGCGAACAGATCCGGCAGCTGGCCAAGAGCATCGCCGCCTTCGGCTTCAACGTCCCAGTCCTAGTTGGAGCAGGGTGTCGGATAATTGCCGGGTACGGTAGGCTCCTTGCGGCGCGGCAACTCGGTTGGAGCGTCGTGCCCACGATATTGCAAAAGCAACTGAGCCCGGCACAGGCGCGCGCCTTCAGACTCGCGGACGCCCGGCTCGCCGAGACGGCTTCGTGGGATGATTTGCTGCTGGCAATGCGGCTCAAGGAGTTATCACCGGCAGAGCCGGAGTTCGGCGAGCAACGCCATCGTCCCTCGGAGCGCCCTCACCGCAAAGTGCTGCCGGATCGGGCGAGGAAGACGGAGGGCGGTGCCGCAAACTTGCGGCCGGCGGAGGAGGTGCCGCTCGTCCACGAGGGCGATCTCTGGCTGCTCGGCAATCACCGCATCCATTGCGGCAATGCTGACAATATTGTCGCCGAAATGCTGGCCGAGAAAGAGGGCGTTGTCGTGTTCGCCCCAAACGTCGCCTCGGCTGACGCCATCATACGCTGTTGGCAAACCCTGACCGGTGGGATCGCCCGCTGTGCGACGAGCGAACGCCGCCCGGTCATTGTCGATCTCCCCCGAGCGGACGCGCTCGCAGGAAATTGAAGTCGCAGCCGTAGTCAGCCTGCAGGATCTCGCGGCGGTAGAGAGCGGCGTAGCCGCGCCGCGGTATCGGCGACGGCGTGACTGCGCGGCGGCCCAGCTCCTCCGGCGCGACCAGGAGGTCGAGGCGGCGCTCGGCAACGGAAAGGCTAATGCGGTCACCGTCTCTGACCTTGGCGAGCGGGCCGCCGCTCGCGGCATCCGGGGTGACGTGCAAGACGATTGAGCCATAAGCGGTGCCGCTCATCCGCGCATCGGAGATGCGAACCATGTCCCTTACCCCGACGCGCGCCAGCTTGGCCGGGATCGGCAGATAGCCGGCCTCCGGCATGCCCGAAGAACTGAGCGGACCAGCATTCTGCAACACCAGGAAATCATCCGGCGTAACGTCGAGCGCCGGATCGTCAATGCGCGCCGAGAGATCCTCGAGCGAGGTAAAGACGACGGCCCGGCCTTCTTTCTCGAAGAGCCCGGAATCGGCCGCCGATCGCTTGAAGATTGCGCCCTTCGGCGCGAGTGAGCCGAACAGCGCGACAACGCCGCCCTTCGGCTGGACGGGATCGGCGAACGGCTTGACTATTGAACGGTCGACCGACCCGGTTTCCACAGCAAGACGTTGACCGAGTGTCTCGCCGGCGACCGTCATGCAATCGAGATGCAGCAGCGGCTTCAGCTCGCGCAGAACCGCACCGATGCCTCCGGCGGCAAATAGGTCCTCCATGTAATGAGGACCGGTCGGCTTCAGATCAACCAGGACCGGGGTCGAATCGCTAATCTGGTTCAATCGCGTGAGATCAAGGTCGATTCCCGCACGCCCGGCGATCGCGGTCAAATGCAATACCGCATTGGTCGAGCCGCCGATCGCCATCAGCACTCTGAGCGCGTTCTCGATCGATTGCGGAGTAACGATGCAATCCGGCGTTAGCTTCTCACGAGCGAGGTGCATCGCCGCGCGGCCGGTCGCCTCGGCGGCGCGCAGCCGATCGGCATGAACCGCCGGGATCGCTGCGCTGCCGGGCAAAATCATGCCAAGGACTTCGGCGATCGAGGCCATCGTGCTCGCCGTCCCCATAACGGCGCAAGTGCCCGCGGTAGTCGCGAGGTTGCCTTCGATCTCCGCGATCTCGTTAGAGCTGATCTCGCCGGCGCGGTACCTCGCCCAGAAGCGACGGCAGTCGGTACAGGCCCCGAGCCGCTCGCCATGCCAACGCGATGTCATCATCGGCCCGGCAACGAGCCCGACTGCCGGCCGGTTCGCCGAGACAGCACCCATCAACTGGGCCGGCACGGTCTTGTCGCACCCGCCGACCAGCACCACCGCATCCATCGGCTGGGCGCGGATCATCTCCTCGGTGTCCATCGCCATCAGATTGCGGAACATCAGGCTGGTGGGACTCAAAAACACCTCACCCAATGAGATCGTCGGAAAGGCCAGCGGCAACCCGCCCGCAGCCAGCACGCCGCGCTTCACCGCCTCGATCAGTTCCGGAAAGTGCCGGTGGCAGTTGTTGAAGCCGGAAAACGTGTTGGCGATGCCGATCACCGGCCGCGCCAGCAGATCGGTCGAGTACCCCATCGAGCGGGCAAAGGAGCGCCGCAGGTAGAGCGCAAAATCGGGGTCGCCGTAATTGGTGAGGCCGCGCGCCAAGCCCTCCGGTTCATCCATGGTTTTTCCTTTTCAATCTGGCTGCGGGATCGTCACCGAATAAGCGGCAATGAGGCCGGCGAAGCCGACCGGAACCCAAATTACCGCCTCTCCAATCCGCAGGTAAGCCGCGCCGCCGAGCATCGCACCGGTGATGAGCCCGACCCAAGGTACGGCTTGCACGAGCCAGTTCCATCCTCTCGTGCGACGTGTGATGAAATCGCCCAAGCCCTGGCCAAATCGAACCAGCACCCCGGTCACAAAGGTCAGGCTCACCGGAATGCTCCCGGCACGGTGTATCGCCGCATTCAGAGCTCCCATCGCCAATACCATCGGCTGGGGGCTGGTACCGAGAGCGCCCGCGATTGCCAGCAGTATCGTCACCCCGATCAGCACCCAGGTCAGGTGCCATTTGCCGGCAAATCCGGCGAGGACTTGGCCGGCGGCTGCGCCGAGCACGAACAGCGCGATCAGCTCAGCAATGCTGGCCGCCTCACCAAGGGCGCCCTGGCCAAGAGCCACCGCGAGCTGAGTGCTGTTGCCGCTCATGTAGGAGACGAAGAGACCGTTGAGATGCAGATAGCCGATCGCATCAACGAACCCCGCAAGCGCTGCCAGCAATCCTGCAAGCGCCAGCCCTCGCCCCTTGGCGATGGCGTCACGGCGGTTCGTCGCCGCTCTGTCAGCCTCTGTAGATTCGATCATCGGTTCCTCGAGTCGTGGCGCTTTGCCGCGCCCTGCGATCGCCGGGAAGCGACGCAAGGGGAGCCAATTCCCCGCCGATCTTGTTAACCCGGTGGCAAGCAGTCGAGGAGCAAAGGCGATGCACGATGCCGGTTCTTCGGGCGACATCCGTTCTGAGCCGCGGGTACGCGGATGATCCGTGCAAAGTCGGCCATCACCTGGTCGGCGCGTTTCGTCAGCTGGTTTAACTTGCTGTTGCTGCTGGCCGCAGCGCCAGTGGCAATCGCCGCCGCAGATGGCGAAACGCCACTCCGTTCCGGCTCATCGGAATGGATATTCCTGGCCCAGATCATCGTCCTCATCGCATGCGGGCGTCTGTCGGGCGAGGCTATGCTGCGGATCGGTCAGCCGGCAATAATGGGCCAGCTCATTGCCGGAATCCTGCTGGGCCCCTCGGTGCTGGGGGCGCTGTGGCCCGACCTGCAGCATTCCATCTTCCCTCCCGATCGCGAACAGAAAGCGATGATCGATGCCGTCGCCCAGCTCGGCATCCTGATGCTGCTGCTTCTGGCCGGCATGGAAACCGATTTGTCCGTCGTTACAAAATTACGCCGGACGGCGTTGAGCGTATCGCTGACAGGCATTGCCATACCGTTTGCGTGCGGCTTTATGATCGGCGAGGTCGTGCCCGCCACCATGCTGCCGCATCCTGAGCAGCGCCTGATTACGGCACTGTTTGTCGGCACGGCGCTGTCGATTTCTTGGGTCAAGATCGTCGCGACCGTCATACGCGAGATGAACTTCTTGCGCCGCACTATCGGCCAGCTGATCGTCGCTTCGGCGATCATTGACGACACGGTTTGTTGGGTGATCATAGCGATCACATTCGGCATCGCGTTAAACGGCCGGATCAACTTGGCCGCACTTACTCAAAGCCTTCTCGGGACCAGCCTGTTTTTAGTGGCGAGTTTTACAGTAGGACGGCGGCTCGTCTTTTTTCTGATCCGCTGGACAAACGATCACTTCATCAGCGAGGTCCCGGTAATCACCACCATCCTCGTGGTGATGGGCGGAATGGCGCTGATAACTAACGCGATCGGAGTGCACACCGTGCTGGGGCTTTCGTCGCGGGTATCCTGATCGGACAGTCGCCGATCCTAACGCGCCACATCGAGGAGCAGTTGCGCGGCCTCATCACGGCTCTCTTCATGCCAGTTTTCTTCGGGCTGGCGGGGTTGAACGCCGATCTTCGCGTGCTCGGGGCGCCGTCGCTCGCACTTCTTTCGCTTGGCTTCATCGTCATTGCGAGCGTCGGCAAGTTCAGCGGGGCCTTTCTCGGCGGCGCGTTCAGTGGCTTGACTTGGGCCCAGTCCCTGGCGCTCGGCTGTGGGATGAACGCCCGCGGCTCGACCGAAATTATCGTCGCCTCGCTCGCATTGGCGATTGGAGCGTTTAGCGGGAGCCTTTTTACGATGGTCGTGGCTATGGCGGTGGTCACGACGATGGCGATGCCGCCCATGCTGCGCTGGGCTCTCGCGCGGTTGCCGCTTACGCCCGAAGAACAGGCGAGGCTCGAGCGGGAAGGGTTCGAGGCGCGCGGTTTCGTAACCAATGTAGAGCGGCTGCTCGTCGCCGTCGACGAAAGCGAGAACGGCCGGTTCGCGTCGCGACTGGCGGGTCTGCTGGCGGGCTCGCGCCGCATTCCAAGCACGGTATTGCCGTTTGGCTCGGCTGGGTCCTCCAAGCCCTCCGGCGGGAGCGGCGCGGACGTCGAAGCGATCGTAAAGGGGGCGGCTGGAGCCGCTCAAATCGAGAGCGCAAGGGCCTATGGCGCTCAGGCCGGGATCGACGTCATCACGAGGGCGCGCGGGGAGAAGGCGGAGCAAGCGGTGGCCGAGCAGGCGAGAAAAGGACACGATTTCCTGCTCATCGGATTTAAGCCCACGATCGATCCCGACGGCGGAATAGATGAGAATGTCGCCAGTACCGCCTCGGTGTTTGAGGGGCCGTTCGCGCTTGCTGTTGCGCGCGGACAGCATCAAGCGGAACCAGCCGCTGATACCCCGCTTGATATCCTGGTGCCACTCACCGGGACAAGGCACTCTCAGCGCGGCTTTGAGGTCGCGCTGACCTTAGCGCGGGCCGGCCTGGGCTCCGTGACGGCGTTGTACGTGGTAAGACCGCAGCATCGCTCTCGACGCCCTGGTTTGCATCGGCTTCGTGCGGCGTGGAACGGTCTAAGCGACAACGCGGAAGCGGTCCTGCGGAACGCGGTCCGGCTCGGCGATCAGTTCGGCGTGGCGGTGCGCACCGCGGCGCGTACGCAAGTTGTCGCCGAGACCGCCATCCTGTCTCAACTGAGCACGGTCGATCACAATTTGGTCGTCATGGGAGTCACTCCGAGGTCGGGAGCCTCGCTCTTTCTTGGCAACACGGCCACTGCCATGCTCGCGCGCTCGGAGCGGTCGCTTCTATTGGTCGCAAGCTGAGATGCGGCGAAAACCCTTGTCATTTGACTAAGCGAATACCACTTCGCGGATTACCGGAAACACGGGTGACCAAGTTGACGCTGGTCGCTGGCAGGTATCGGGGTTCTCTGTTCCGTTATTCTGCCGATCGGCTGTGCAATCGGAATTTGTCGGCCTTTTTCGCGTTGAAGGATATGGACCGGGTCTCGATCAGCACGTCGCTGGCAAATTTGTACGGGTGAGGAGCATGGCTAAGCCGAAGAGAGGGCGTTCGACCGCTGCAATCGACGATCATGTGGGAAGCCGGATACGCGAACGGCGCATCATGCTGGGCCTGACCCAGCAGCAACTCGCCGAAATGATCGGCGTGACCTATCAGCAAGCTCATAAGTATGAGCGCGGTATCAATCGTGTATCCGCCGGAAGGTTGTTCGAAATCGCTCGGGCCTTGAGCGCGCCGATTACTTATTTTTACGAAGGTGTCGGCGAAGAAGGGCCGCGACAAATCACGCCGCATCAGCGGATGCTGCTCGAGATCGCGCGAAACTTCGCCGAGATCAGAAACGAGAAGCATCAGGAGGCGGTGAGCCAGCTAGCACGAGCGCTGGCGAGCAGATAAGGTCCGCCGCTTCAGCGCTTCGGCAGCGGGAACTCGTCCAAGTACGCGAGATAGTCGTCCTCAACGTCGACTTGCATCGCCTCGAGCAGGCGTACTAGGCCATTATAGAAAGAGATTGTGACCATAAGGTCGGTGAGCCGCTCGTTGTCCAGCTCTCGGCGGAGTTCGGCAAAAGTCTCCTCGGACGGGGACAACTCCGTCGTCATCTCACGCGCCGCGCGGAGCACCGCCTTCGCGAGGGGGTCGAAGCTGGTGGCGCGGCCCGCGGTCTCGTCGGCGACGGCACGGATTTCATCGTCGGTGAGATGCACCTCGCGGCCGATCCTGACATGGTGTGAAAATCCCCACGCCGAACGCGTCAGGTAGCTGACCTGAAGGATAGCCAGCTCGCGCAATCGCGGGTCGAGGCGGCTGCCGTCACGGATGTAGCGTGCCAGAGTGTTGAGGGCACGCGCGGCGCGCGGGCTATGCGCGAGCACCCGGTAGAGGTTGAGGTTTCGGGCCAGAAGGTCTTGGTGCTCCGGCAACAAATCGGACCGGTCGAGATAAGGCAGGCGCGCCATTTTCTAGTCTCCTCCCCGCGCATCTCAATCGGGTGATCTGGCAGGACCCACGAGGGTCGCCCCGCCGTCGACGACCACTGTCTGACCGGTAATGTAGCGCGCCTCGGCCGACAACAGAAAGCGGACGGCATAGCCGATATCCCACCCGGTGCCCTCGATCCCGAGCACGGAGGCCTTACGCCGCGCCTCGCGCGCCGCCACGCTCATCTGCCGCGAATATACCATCGGCGTATAAACCGGACCCGGTGCAACGCAATTGACCCGGATGCCGTCTGGCCCGTGGTCGACGGCCATCGCCCTTGTGAGCGCGATAACTGCACCCTTCGAGGTCGAATAGGGGGTGAGGCCACGCGGCCGCAAGGCGGATATCGACGAGACATTAACGATGGCGCCGCCGCCCGCCGTCTCCTTCATCGCCGGGATCGCATGGCGCGAGGCAATGAACATGCTCTCGACATTGACCCGCATGACCTGCCGCCATTGCTCCAGGGCGACCTCGGTGACGCTGCCGGGACCGCTGATGCCGACATTGTTGTCGAGACAATCAAGCCGCCCGAATTGCGCGATCACCGCACCGACCATCGCGCTCGCTTGCTGCTCATCGGTAACATCGGCGACAAAGGCGGTGGCGGTGCCGCCTTCCTGCGCGATCATCGCCACGGTCCGTTCGGCCCGCGCGCGATCGAGATCGACGACGAAGACCTTCGCACCGGCGCGGGCGAGCAGGATCGCCGCCGCACGGCCATTGCCGATCCCGTCATCGGCTGCGCCGCCTCCGGTGACGATCGCTACCTTTCCCTCGAGCCCGAGTGCGTCCCGGTTTGTTCTGTCGGTCATCGGCGGCCCTCCGGAACACCCGTTGTCGGGTACCCGGCTCAAGTCAGGCGTTGCCGCGCTGCTCGCGCCAGAGCCCCAACTTCTCCTGTACCGGCCGATCCGAGTAACTGAACAGCACCGCCTCGTCCTCGGCCTGATGGCTTACCGGCATCCAGCTCGGCGTGACAAAGATGTCGCGCGGCTGCCAGCGCAAGACCTGCTCGCCGATCCTGGTTTCGCCGCTCCCTTCGACCGCGACATAGACCGTGCCGTCGGTCGAGCGGTAGGGGCGGGTCGAGAAGCCCTTCGGCAGCAGCTGAATGAACGTGCCGATCGTCGGCATCGCGTAGTCACCGCTCGCCGGGTTGATGAAGCGCATCTTGTGACCGTGATAGGGATCGGGATCGTCGTTCCGGCGCAACGTCTCGAGCCCCTCCCGGGTCCGCGCGTACGGGTAGTTGAAAACCGGCGAGGTCTTTACCTCGGGCTGCCAGTCGATGGGCAGCAGGTTGTGGCTGAACCGCGCGGCGCTATCGCCTTCGGGCCGCGTTACTGCCTGTACCTCCGCCGAGGCCTGCTCGGCGAAGCTCGCGCTCAGCAGCTTGACGATCTGGATGTCAAGCCCGTCGAGCCAAACCATCGGCTCCGCCGTTTCGTTACCGTGATCGTGCCAAGTCCACGAAGGGGTGATGACAAAATCGCCCGGCTGCATCGAAGTGCGCTCGCCGTCGACGGCGGTGTAGGCGCCATGGCCCTCGATGATGAAGCGCAACGCCGACTGCGTATGACGATGGGCCGGCGCCACCTCGCCCGGCAGAATCAATTGCAGCCCGGCAAACAGCGAGCCGGTGATCGTGGCCTGCCCCGTCAATCCCGGGTTTTCCAGGATCAAGACGCGGCGCTGGGCCTCATGAGCAGTAATTAACCCGCCCGCCTCCATCAGGTGAGCGCGGATTTCTTCATAACGCCACAGCGCCGGCAGGCATTGCGTGGTCGGCTCGGGAGTGACGAGAGCATGCAGCTTCTCCCAGAGCGGCGCGAGATTTGCCGGTGCGATCCGGTCGTAAAACGCCTGTCGCTCGGTTGCGGCCATGGCTCAAGCCGCCATCGAGCGGGGCCGCTCGCCCAGTGTGAAACCGAGCATCGCGAGCTCGGCAATCAGCGCAGCCGACTGCGCCTGATCCAGTGCAACCAGCGGCGGACGCACCCTTGCCCAGTCCGGATCCTTGTGGAAATGCGCGACGATGCGTTTGAGCGCCGGGATCATCGGGTAGGCCTGTAGCGCCTTGCGCAACGTCGTGATCTCCGCCTGCAATGTCTCGGCCTGCGGTCCCCGCCAGTTCTCATAGGCTTTGCGGATGCCCGGCACGTTGACGTTACCCGAAGCGGTGATGCAGCCGGCGCCGCCTTTGCGCAGCGCGTCGAGGAGAAAGACCTCGGATCCCGGGAATACCGCGAAACCCGGACAGCGCTCAAGCAGCGCCGCCGTATTGTTCCAGTCGCCGGACGAGTCCTTCAACCCGACCACCGTCTCAGGATAGGCCTTGATCAGGCGAGCGACGAGATCGAGCGAATAGCCGACCTGGGCGACCGGCGGGATGTGGTAGAGATAGATCCTGAGGGCGGAGGATGCGACCTTATCGATCACTCCGGAGACAAACGCGAAGATGCCGTCGTCGCTGACGCCTTTGTAATAGAAGGGCGGCAGCAGCAGCACGCCGCCGCATCCACGGCCAACGGCATGCCGTACGAGCGTTGCAGCCTCTGTGATCGAACAGGCGCCGGTTCCGGGCATCAGCTTCCCAGGCGGAATTCCTGCCTCGATCAGTCCATCGAGCAGCGCCATCCGTTCGGGGCTTGACATCGAGTTGGCTTCGCTTGTTGTGCCGAATACCGATAACCCGCCGGCACCCTGGTCGAGCAGCCACCGGCAGAACGCGACGAAACGCCCGAGATCAGGGTCGCCGCTTGGCGTGAAGGGGGTCAAAACCGGGACGAGCACTCCGTGGAACGGCTGCGAAGGCATATCGTGTCTCCTTTAGGCGTCAACCGGTCGCGACTGGCAATAAGCCGCCCTGCCGCGCCTGGCGTCAACTCTCGTCTGTGGGGCGGTGGTCGGACCTCACAACACCGTCAAC
>Ga0318550_10000378_pt1 | contig 11656 bp, 9 predicted proteins | sample GRESIP169b2f23_FD_203499 | JGI IMG/M metagenome (GOLD analysis project Ga0318550, IMG submission 203499) | Tropical soil microbial communities from Luquillo Experimental Forest, Puerto Rico - GRE.SIPMG.169b2f23 | ecosystem: Environmental > Terrestrial > Soil > Tropical forest > Bulk soil... | reverse complement strand
GCTATCGACGGTCGATCTCGGTGGCGGCTTCGGCATCTCGTACCTGGCACCCGACGATCCGCCGCCGGTGGCCGAACTGGCGGCCAAGCTCAGCGTCATCGTGCGCAACGAGTCGGACGCAGTGGGGCTGCCCACCCCCCGGCTGGTCGTCGAGCCCGGACGTGCCATCGCCGGACCGGGCACCATCACGCTGTACGAGGTCGGCACCGTTAAGGATGTCGACGTGAGCACCACGGCCCACCGGCGCTACGTCAGCGTCGACGGCGGCATGAGCGACAACATCCGTACCGCGCTGTACGACGCGCAGTACGACGCCCGATTGGTCTCGCGCATCAGCGACGCGCCAGCCGAGCTGGCCCGTATTGTCGGAAAGCACTGCGAGACAGGCGATGTCGTCGTTCGCGACACCTGGGTGCCGGGCGATCTGCAGCCAGGCGACCTGCTGGGGGTTGCCGCCACCGGCGCCTACTGCTATTCGCTGTCGAGCCGTTACAACATGATCGGCCGCCCCGCCGTGATAGCCGTGCGCGCCGGGCGCGCCCGCCTGATCCTGCGGCGCGAGACGGTCGACGATCTGCTCAGTCTGGAGGTGAGGTGACCCGTGTCCGGTGACGAAAAGCCCGTCGGTGTAGCAGTACTCGGGTTGGGTAACGTCGGCAGCGAGGTCGTCCGCATCATCGAGGACAGCGCCGACGATCTGGCGGCTCGCGTCGGCGCCCCGCTGGTGCTGCGCGGGATTGGGGTGCGTCGCGTCGCCGACGACCGTGGTGTGCGGGTCGATCTGCTCACCGACAACGTCGAGGAGCTCGTCGCGCGCGAGGACGTCGACATCGTCGTCGAACTCATGGGGCCGGTGGAGCCCGCCCGCAAGGCGATCCTGTCGGCGCTCGAGCACGGCAAGTCCGTCGTCACGGCGAACAAGGCCTTGCTGTCCATCTCCACCGGGGAGTTGGCGCAGGCGGCCGAAAACGCCCACGTCGACCTCTATTTCGAGGCGGCGGTCGCTGGGGCCATTCCGGTGATCCGCCCGCTCACCCAGTCGCTGGCCGGCGACACGGTGCTGCGGGTGGCCGGCATCGTCAACGGCACCACCAACTACATCCTGTCCGCGATGGACAGCACCGGCGCCGACTACGACAGCGCCCTGGCCGACGCCAGCGCGCTGGGTTACGCCGAGGCCGATCCCACCGCCGACGTCGAGGGCTACGACGCCGCAGCCAAGGCCGCGATCCTGGCGTCCATCGCCTTTCACACCCGGGTGCACGCCGACGACGTGTATCGCGAGGGCATCACCAAGGTCACCCCGGCCGACTTCGCCTCCGCGCGTGCCCTGGGCTGCACCATCAAGCTGCTGTCCATCTGCGAGCGGATCGCGGGAGACGATGGGCAGGAACGAGTTTCGGCCCGCGTCTATCCGGCGCTGGTGCCGCTGTCGCATCCGCTCGCCACGGTCGGCGGAGCGTTCAACGCGGTGGTGGTCGAGGCCGCGGCCTCGGGGCGGCTGATGTTCTACGGCCAGGGGGCGGGCGGCGCGCCCACGGCGTCGGCGGTGACCGGCGACCTGGTAATGGCCGCCCGCAACCGGGTCCTGGGCAGCCGCGGTCCGAGAGAGTCCAGGTACGCCCAACTTCCCATCGCACCAATGGGTCTCATCTCCACCCGGTATTACGTCAGCATGAATGTCGCCGACAGGCCCGGCGTATTGTCCTCGGTGGCAGCGGAATTCGCCAAGCGCGAGGTGAGCATCGCCGAGGTCCGCCAGGAGGGCGTGGTGGACGAGGGGCGACGGGTGGGAGCCCGCATCGTCGTGGTCACCCACACCGCCACCGACGCCGCGCTTTCCGAAACCGTCCATGCGCTGGCGGATTTGGACGTCGTGCAGAGCGTGGCAAGCGTGCTGCGACTGGAAGGAGACGGCCTGTGAGCGTTCCATGGACGGCCACCCACCAGCCCTGGCCGGGGGTGATCGCGGCCTACCGTGACCGGTTGCCGGTTGGCGACGACTGGACCCCGGTCACCCTGCTCGAGGGTGGTACCCCGCTGATCGCCGCAACCCGGCTCTCGGTGAAGACCGGATGCACGGTCCACCTCAAGGTCGAGGGCCTCAACCCCACCGGCTCCTTCAAGGACCGGGGCATGACGATGGCGGTCACCGACGCCCTGGCCCGTGGCCAGCGGGCCGTGTTGTGCGCGTCGACCGGAAACACCTCGGCGTCGGCGGCGGCCTATGCGGCCCGGGCCGGCATCACCTGCGCGGTGCTGATCCCGCAGGGCAAGATCGCGATGGGCAAGCTGGCGCAGGCGGTTATGCACGGCGCCAAGATCATCCAGATCGACGGCAATTTCGACGACTGCCTGGAACTGGCCCGCAAGATGGCCGCCGACTTCCCGACGATCGCGCTCGTCAACTCCGTCAACCCGGTGCGCATCGAGGGCCAGAAAACCGCGGCGTTCGAGATCGTCGACGCGCTGGGCGCCGCGCCGGACGTGCACGCCCTTCCGGTCGGCAACGCCGGGAACATCACCGCGTACTGGAAGGGCTACACCGAGTATCACCGTGAGGGCGTGATCGACAAGCTGCCCCGCATGCTCGGGACCCAGGCGGCCGGGGCCGCGCCCCTGGTACTCGGCCATCCCGTCAGCCACCCGGAGACCATCGCGACCGCTATCCGCATCGGCGCACCAGCGTCGTGGACGGCTGCCGTCGAGGCCCAGCAGCAGTCCAAGGGGCGCTTCCTGGCGGCCACCGACGACGAGATCCTGGCCGCATACCACCTCGTGGCCCAGTCCGAAGGCGTCTTCGTCGAACCCGCTTCCGCCGCCAGCATCGCGGGCTTACTCAAGGCCGTTGACGACGGTTGGGTGGCTCGCGGGTCGACGGTGGTGTGCACGGTGACGGGCAATGGTCTCAAGGATCCCGACACCGCGCTGAAGGACATGCCGAGCGTGTCCCCGCTGCCCGTTGATCCGGTGCTTGTTGTCGAGAAGTTGGGGCTGGCTTAGTGGCGATCGCAAGCGCGGCGAAGCCGGGCGCTGGGGGTACCGCCCGCTTGCGGGGGACGGGTCGGCACGCAACTAACTCGAAAGCCTGGTGGTGACCCCGATGCTGCCTGCCGGGCTGGTGGCGAGCGCCGTGGTGTCGGCATCCAGCGCCAACCTCGGTCCGGGTTTTGACAGCATCGGCCTGGCGCTGAGCCTTATCGACGAGATCGTCGTGGAGACAACAGATTCCGGTCTGGTCGTGGTGGTCGAGGGCGAGGGTGCAGACCAGGTGCCGCTCGATGCCGAACATCTGGTGGTGCGCGCCGTAGAGCGCGGGCTGCAAGCCGTGGGGGTGGGCGCGCGGGGTCTGGTGGTGCACTGCCGCAACGCCATCCCGCACTCCCGGGGTCTCGGCTCCTCCGCTGCCGCCGTGGTCGGTGGCCTCGCTGCGGTTAATGGCCTTGTCGCACAGACGGATTCGACACCGCTAAGCACCGCTCAGCTGATCCAGCTGTCCTCGGAGTTCGAGGGGCATCCCGACAACGCCGCCGCCGCAGTGTTGGGCGGTGCGGTGGTTTCGTGGATCGACCGCACCGGTGATCGGCCCGCCTACCTGGCCGTACCGCTGCGGCTCCATCCCGATATCCGGTTGTTCTGCGCGATTCCCGAGGAGCGCTCGTTGACCGCGGAGACCCGCGTGCTGCTGCCCGCCCAGGTCAGCCACGACGACGCCAGGTTCAACGTCAGCCGTGCCGCGTTGCTGGTCGTTGCCCTCACCGAACGGCCGGATCTGCTGATGGCGGCTACCGAAGACGTGCTTCATCAACCGCATCGGGCCGCGGCGATGCCGATCTCGGCGGAATATCTGCGACTGTTGCGGCGTCATAACGTTGCAGTCACGCTTTCTGGGGCTGGTCCCGCGCTGATCGCACTGAGCACAGAACCCGAGTTGCCCCTGGAAGCGATGGACTATGGTGCCGCGAACGGATTTACCATCGCCAAGATGACCGCCGGTGAAGGAGTTCGCTGGAGCCCGGGAGTCACGGTCGCGGGTTGATCCACAGCGTGGCGGGCGGGTTTGCTTGCTTCCGACAAGGATGCGGGTTATCCTCGGAGCCGTCCAGCAATCGCAGCATCTGCATCTGCATCCATACTGCCTTGACGCTAGGACAACACCAATTCTTCTCGTGAACGAGGTTCGCCGCTTTATCCGCCGATCACCGTTGCAGAGTCGATGATTGGGCGCACTCGGCACTTTAGCTGAATGCAACGAACCCCCGTATGACCTGATCAGCGGGGGAAGAAAGGAAATCCGTGACTGATACGGACTTGTTCACGGCGGGCGAAAACACCGACAGCAATCAGCCGTCGAACGCCGTGACCACAGACACTCCCGACGTCAAAACCAATGCCCCGGAAGGCGCACTGTCCACGATGGTGCTGGCCGAACTGCGCGTGCTGGCTAACCAGGTCGGCGTCAAGGGGACGTCGGGCATGCGCAAGAACGAACTGATCGCCGCGATACAGGGAATCAGGGGACAGGCCAACGGGGTTTCGGCCCCTGCTGACCCGGAGGACAGCGGCAAATCCGATACCGCGACGGCCGAAGGGCCGGCGGAAGCGCCCTCCCCCCAAGGGGAACAGAACGGTGCCACCCCGGAGCCGCGCCGGGAACGCCGCGGCTCCTCGCGCGAAGCGGGCTCACCCGCTCGCACGGACGAGGACTCCGATCGCGGGGATTCGGGCACCCGGGGCGGCAACACCAAGACGGAAAAAACCGACGAGCGCAAACAAGACGCTGACAGCGACCAGAGCGGCGATCAACAGGGCCCGGGGCAGCAACCGCGTGGCGAGGACGACGGCGAGGGCCGTCAGGGCCGGCGGGGACGCCGGTTCCGCGACCGCGACCGCAGGCGCCGGGGCGAACGGTCGGGCGACGGCGCGGACACCGAACTGCGCGAGGACGACGTCGTCCAGCCGGTCGCCGGCATCCTTGACGTCCTCGACAATTACGCGTTCGTCCGCACCTCCGGCTACCTGGCCGGTCCGCACGACGTCTACGTGTCCATGAACATGGTGCGGAAGAACGGCCTGCGCCGCGGCGACGCGGTGACCGGCGCGGTTCGGGTGCCCAGGGACGGCGAACAGCCCAACCAGCGGCAGAAGTTCAACCCGCTGGTGCGCCTGGACAGCGTCAATGGCGGCTCGGTCGAGGACGCCAAGAAGCGGCCCGATTTCAGCAAGCTGACGCCGTTGTACCCCAACCAGCGGCTGCGTCTGGAAACCACCCCCGAGCGGCTGACGACGCGGGTCATCGACCTGATCATGCCGATCGGTAAAGGCCAACGCGCGCTGATCGTCTCGCCGCCCAAGGCCGGTAAGACGACGATCCTGCAGGACATCGCGAACGCGATCACCAAAAACAACCCGGAATGCCACCTCATGGTCGTCCTCGTCGACGAGCGGCCCGAGGAGGTCACCGACATGCAGCGCTCGGTCAAGGGCGAGGTCATCGCCTCGACGTTCGACCGCCCGCCGTCGGACCACACTTCGGTCGCCGAGTTGGCGATCGAGCGTGCCAAGCGGCTTGTGGAGCAGGGCAAGGACGTCGTGGTGCTGCTCGACTCGATCACCCGTCTCGGCCGCGCCTACAACAACGCGTCGCCGGCGTCGGGCCGCATCCTGTCCGGCGGTGTCGACTCCACCGCGCTGTACCCGCCCAAGCGTTTCCTTGGCGCCGCACGCAACATCGAGGAAGGCGGGTCGCTGACCATCATCGCGACCGCGATGGTCGAGACCGGATCCACCGGTGACACGGTCATCTTCGAGGAGTTCAAGGGCACCGGTAACGCCGAGCTCAAGCTCGACCGCAAGATCTCTGAACGGCGAGTTTTCCCCGCGGTCGACGTGAATCCGTCGGGCACCCGCAAGGACGAGCTGCTGCTGTCGCCCGACGAGTTCTCCGTCGTGCACAAGCTGCGCCGCGTGCTGTCGGGTCTCGATCCCCACCAGGCCATCGACTTGCTGATGTCCCAGCTGCGCAAGACCAAGAACAACTACGAGTTCCTGGTGCAGGTGTCCAAGACGACGCCTGGGTCGATGGACAACGACTAGCCAACTCGCCTGCCGTGGCGGAGACGCTGCAGCAACTGCTTCGTGAGCGGTTGGACCAGGACACGCCAGCGGTCAAGTACGGCGAGCGGGTCTGGACCTGGCGCGAGCATCTGGCCGACGCCTCCTCCGCCGCGGCCGCCCTGATCCGGGCCGCCGATCCGGACCGTCCGCTGCACGTCGGCGCGTTGCTGGGCAACACGCCCGAAATGCTGACGGCGATGGCATCCGCGGCGCTGGGCGGATATGTGCTGTGCGGCATCAACGACACCCGGCGTGGCGACGCGCTGGCCAGGGACATCCTGCGGGCAGACTGCCAGATCCTGCTGACCGATCCGGCGCACAAGGGGTTGCTCGACGGCCTGGATCTGCCCGGTGTGCGGGTGTTCGACGTGTCGAGTGAGCGGTGGTCGAAGCTGCTGGCCGGTGGCGGACCGCTGGCCCCGTATCGCGAGGTCGCGGCCACCGACACCTTCATGATGATCTTCACCTCCGGGACCAGCGGCGAGCCGAAAGCGGTGCAGATAATGCACCTCGTCGTGTTGTTTGCCGGCAGGTCGCTGATCGACCGTTTCGAGGTCGATGCCTCCGACGTCTGCTACCTGTCAATGCCGCTGTTTCACTCAAACGCGCTGCTGGCCGGCTGGAGCGTGGCCGTGGGCGCCGGCACGGCCATGGTTCCCGCGGCTTTTTCGGCATCGGGGCTGCTTGCCGATGTGCGCCGGTACGGCGCCACCTACATGAACTACGTCGGCAAACCGCTTGCGTACGTCCTGGCTACGCCCGAGCAACCCGATGACCACGACAACCCGCTGCGCGTCGCCTTCGGCAACGAGGCCAGCGATCGCGATATCGCCGATTTCAGCCGCCGGTTCGGCTGCACGGTCTGGGACGGTTTTGGCTCCACGGAGGGCGCGATCATCATCACCCGGGAAGACGGCTGCCCGCCGGGTTCGCTGGGCCGGGGCTTCCCAGGCGTCGCCATCTACGACCCGGACACGCTTTCCGAGTGCCCCGTGGCCGTCTTCGACGGGGACGGCACCCTGGCCAACGCCGACGAGGCGATAGGGGAGCTGGTCAACACCACGGGTGGTGGGCTGTTCGGCGGCTACTACAACGATCCGCGGGCCACCGATGCGCGCCTTCGAGACGGCATCTACTGGTCCGGCGACCTCGCCTACAAAGACGCCGACGGGTGGATCTACTTCGCCGGGCGCAGCGGCGACTGGTTGCGCGTCGACGGCGAGAACATGACCACCGCGCCCATCGAACGGATCCTGCAGCGGTTGGCGCCGGTCAGTCAGGTCGCGGTGTATGCGGTGCCCGACGAACACGTCGGCGATCAGGTTATGGCGGCGATCGTGCTGGCCGACAACGCCGTTCTGACGGCAGAACAGTTCGGCGAGTTCCTGGCCGACCAGCCCGACTTGTCGCCCAAGGCGTGGCCCCGCTACGTATGGCTCACCGATCGGCTGCCGACCACGGCGACCAACAAGATCCTCAAGCGGGAGCTGACCGCGCGCGGCGCGACACCCGGCGGCGGCGTGCTTTGGACGCGTGTCGGGCGGAGCGGGGCGTATGAGGTAGTCCTGCGCTAGCCGCAACCACGCGACACTGCAACCACGCACACGACACGCCCCGATGCACGTGTGCGTGGTTGCAGTGTCAGCGCAAACCTCGCCGGGAATGCGCGGGCACAGCTCGGTGTTTTGGGGTGATGTAGGTTGACCTGGCATAATCGACGGTCGACTACCCCAGGACCAATTCAGGTTCCCGGAGTTCGAGCCCCGTCCGGGCGGCAAACGATCGAAGAGGACACGATGAAAGCTGACATTCACCCCGCCTACGAGGTGACCACTGTGCACTGCGGGTGCGGGAACACCTTCCAGACCCGCAGCACCAAGCCCGGCGGCAACATCGTCGTCGAGGTCTGCTCGCACTGCCACCCCTTCTACACCGGCAAGCAGAAGATCCTGGACAGCGGCGGCCGGGTGGCCCGCTTCGAGAAGCGCTACGGCAAGCGCAAGGCTGCAGCCGCCGAGAACGCCGAAAACACCGACAAATAGCTGGGTTGCCGACGCCCGAACTGTGCCTACAGCCGCACAGGCCGGGCGTCGGTTCGCGTTTGCAGTAAAGAGCTCAGGAGGTGTGACATGACGCAGCCGGTACAGACGATCGACGTGCTGCTGGCCGAACACGCCGAGCTCGAGCATCGGTTGGCGGATCCCGAGTTGCACAGCAAGCCCGACGAGGCGCGCAAAGCGGGGCGCCGGTTCGCCCGATTGGCGCCCATCGTCGGCACCTACCGCAAGCTGGTTGCCGCGCGCGACGACCTCGAAACCGCGCGCGAGCTGGCCGCCGACGACGAGTCGTTCGCCGATGAGGTGACCGAACTGGAAGCACGGGTGGCCGAACTCGACACCCAACTGACCGACATGCTGGCACCGCGCGACCCCCACGACGCCGACGACATCGTGCTGGAAGTCAAATCCGGTGAGGGCGGCGAGGAATCGGCCCTGTTCGCCGCCGACTTGGCCAGGATGTACATCCGCTACGCCGAGCGGCATGGCTGGACGGTTACGGTGCTGGACGAAACCACCTCGGACCTAGGCGGTTACAAGGACGCGACGCTGAGCATCGCAACCAAGGGCGACACCGCCGACGGGGTGTGGTCGCGCATGAAGTTCGAGGGCGGGGTGCACCGGGTGCAACGGGTCCCGGTGACGGAATCCCAAGGCCGCGTCCACACTTCGGCGGCGGGCGTGCTGGTCTATCCCGAACCCGAGGAAGTGGGCGAGGTGCAGATCGACGAGTCGGATCTGCGCATCGACGTGTACCGCTCGTCGGGCAAGGGCGGCCAGGGCGTCAACACCACCGACTCCGCGGTGCGGATCACGCATCTGCCCACCGGGATCGTCGTGACCTGTCAAAACGAACGGTCGCAGCTGCAGAACAAAGCCCGTGCGTTGCAGGTGCTGGCGGCTCGCCTGCAGGCCATTGCCGAGGAGCAGGCGCTGGCCGACGCGTCGGCCGATCGCGCCAGCCAGATCCGCACCGTGGACCGCAGCGAACGCATTCGCACCTACAACTTCCCGGAGAACCGGATCACCGACCACCGGATCGGCTTCAAGGCACACAATCTCGACCAGGTGCTCGACGGTGATCTCGACGCGTTGTTCGACGCGTTGAGCGCCGCCGACAAGCAGTCCCGGCTGCAACAGGCATGACCCACCTGCGACGCGCGATCGACTCTGCTGCGGCGCAACTCGCCGAAGCGGGGATCGATTCTGCGCGTTACGATGCCGAGGAGTTGGCCGCCCACCTGGTCGGCACCGAGCGCGGCCGGCTGACCTTGCTCGAGCCGCCGGGCGACGAATTCTTCGGCCGCTACCGCGACATCGTGGCCGCGCGCTCGCGGCGAGTGCCGTTGCAGCATCTCACCGGAACCGCGGCGTTCGGGCCGGTAGTGCTGCACGTCGGCCCCGGTGTGTTCATACCGCGTCCGGAGACCGAGGCCATCTTGGCGTGGGCCACCGCGCAACAACTCGCGCCGCGGTCCGTGATCGTCGATTTATGCACGGGATCCGGCGCATTGGCGGTCGCACTCGCCCAACACCGGCCCGCGGCACGGGTTATCGGCGTCGACGACTCCGAAGCAGCCCTCGAGTTCGCGCGCCGCAACGCCGAGGGCACCGCCGTGGAACTCGTGCACGCCGACGTCACCGAGCCGGACCTGCTTCCCGAACTGGATCGACGGGTCGATCTGGTGGTGGCCAACCCGCCGTACGTTCCCGACGACATCGCCTTGGAACCCGAAGTGGCCCAACATGATCCGCCCCATGCGGTATTTGGCGGCGTGGACGGGATGGCGGTGATCGCCGCCGTTGTCCGCCTGGCTGGGCGCTGGCTGCGCCCGGGTGGACTGTTCGCCGTCGAGCACGATGACACCACATCGTCACAAACCGTCGAATTGGTAAAGAGCACTGGGCTTTTCGAGCACATCGAGGCCCGCCAAGATTTGGCCGGCCGCCCGAGATTCGTGACGGCCCGGAAGGTGGGTTGAGTCGTGACCGCGGTGTTCGACTGTGCCGACCCCGACAAGCGTTCAGTCGGAATCGCCTCGGCAGTAGGGGCGCTCAAGGGCGGCCGGCTGGTTGTCATGCCGACGGACACCGTGTACGGCATCGGCGCCGACGCGTTCGACGGCCCCGCGGTGGCCGCGCTGCTGGCGGCGAAGGGGCGGGGCCGAGACATGCCGGTGGGCGTGCTGGTCGGCTCGTGGCACACCATCGAGGGTTTGGTCTACGCGATGCCCGACGGCGCCCGCGAACTGATTCGTGCATTCTGGCCGGGCGCCCTGAGCCTGGTGGTGACGCAGGCGCCGTCGTTGCAGTGGGATCTCGGCGATGCCCGCGGCACCGTGATGCTGCGGATGCCGTTGCACCCGGTTGCCATCGAGGTGCTGCGCGAGGTGGGGCCCATGGCGGTGTCCAGTGCCAACGTCTCCGGCCGCCCGCCCGCGGTGGACGCCGACGAGGCGCGCGACCAACTCGGCGAGCTCGTCGACGTCTATCTCGACGCGGGGCGGTCGCAGCAGCAGGCCGCGTCCACGATCGTCGACCTGACCGGGACCACCCCGCGCATCCTGCGGGCGGGTCCCGTGAGCGTCGAGCGGATCGCCGAAGTGCTTGAGTTAGACCCGGGAAGCCTGATCGCGTAGTCCCACTCGAGCAGCCGCACGGTTGTTCGGGTCTCAGGTTGGTGCAGTACGGTCTCGAGGTGTCCAGCGATCTAGCCAGCCTTGCCGGTGGCGTGCTCGCCCTATCCGATCGCGGCACCGGTGTTCCCCTGCGCGAGCTTGCGTTGGTCGGACTGACCGCGGCGATCGTCACCTACTTCGCGACCGGACCGGTTCGGGTGCTGGCCACCCGACTGGGAGCGGTCGCCTACCCGCGGGAGCGCGACGTGCACGTGACGCCGACCCCGCGGATGGGCGGGCTGGCAATGTTTCTCGGCGTTATCTCGGCCGTCTTCCTGGCATCGCAGCTTCCGGCGCTCACCCGGGGGTTCGTCTATTCCGCCGGCATGCCCGCGGTTCTGGTGGCGGGTGCGGTGATCATGGGTATCGGCCTGATCGACGACCGTTGGGGCCTGGACGCTCTGACGAAATTCGCCGGGCAGATCACGGCGGCGAGCGTGTTGGTCACCATGGGTGTCGCCTGGAGCGTCCTCTATATCCCGATCGGGGGCGTCGGCACCATCGTGCTGGACCAGGCCTCGTCGATCCTGCTCACCCTGGCGCTGACCGTGTCGATCGTCAACGCGATGAACTTCGTCGACGGGCTCGATGGACTGGCCGCCGGGTTGGGTCTGATCACCGCGTTGGCGATCTGCATCTTTTCTGTTGGTCTGTTGCGCGACCACGGCGGTGATGTGTTGTTCTATCCGCCCGCCGTGATTTCGGTGGTGCTCGCGGGGGCCTGTCTGGGCTTCCTGCCACACAACTTTCACCCGGCCAAGATCTTCATGGGCGATTCCGGCTCGATGCTGATCGGGTTGATGC
>Ga0318550_10000370_pt1 | contig 11706 bp, 16 predicted proteins | sample GRESIP169b2f23_FD_203499 | JGI IMG/M metagenome (GOLD analysis project Ga0318550, IMG submission 203499) | Tropical soil microbial communities from Luquillo Experimental Forest, Puerto Rico - GRE.SIPMG.169b2f23 | ecosystem: Environmental > Terrestrial > Soil > Tropical forest > Bulk soil... | reverse complement strand
GTGGCGCGAACTGATGAACACACACGCCTGGCACGAGCGGAAAGACAATGAGTAACGGGATCCGCGTCGCCGCATTAGAGGACATTCCCGAAGGCGAAGGCATCGCCGTCGACCGCGCGGTAACCGGCACCGAAGACGACATCGCGCTACTGCGCGACGATGACGGCACGGTATGGGCGTTGAACAACACCTGCACCCACGCAGAGGCGTCGCTCGCCGAGGGCTGGGTAGAAGGTGGCTACGTGGAATGCCCACTGCACGCCAGTAAGTTCTGCCTGAAATCAGGTGCAGTACAAGGACTGCCAGCTACGCGGGACACCCTCGCGCATCGCGTTGAGGTGCTCGATGGGGAAGTCTATCTGTTCCCCGGACAGCAGCCCTGATGAACAGCCGAGTCGTCGTCGTCGGTGGCGGAATCGCCGGGGTGAGCACGGTCGCTGCGCTGCGTGCCGGCGGATTCGACGGTGACCTGACACTGGTCGATGCCGGTGAGTTTCCCTACGATCGGCCGCCGCTGTCGAAGGACTATCTGTCCGGCACGGTAGAACTCAAACACATTGCGCTGCAACCACCACAGTGGTACGACAACCAGCAGGTTCGCCTGATCACCGGCAGGACCGCCTCCGCCCTGCGCACCGGCGCCGGCACGTTGGAACTGGATGACGGGAGTTCCTTGCCCGCGGACCGGGTCGTGCTCGCCACAGGTGGTCGCGCGGCGCGGCCACCGATCCCTGGCGGCGACAGCCCGCGCATGCACGTGCTACGAACGGCGGAAGACGCCGACCGACTGCGCGCAGCGTTGCAACCGGGCACCAGACTGCTGATCGTTGGCGCCGGATTGATCGGCGCCGAAGTCGCCTCGACAGCCCGCCAACTCGGTTGTGAGGTAGTACTCGTCGATCCGGTAGCACCGCCGTTGGCAACGGCGTTCGGGACAGAGATCGCGGCATGGCTGCATGGTCTACATGAGACGCGCGGCGTCACGACCGTGCGCGGCGCGGTCGAAAGCTTCTATGGCTGTGGGGACGCGATCTCGGTCACGCTGTCGTGCCAAGAACACACACGCAGTTTCGACACCGCGGTGCTGGCGGTCGGGATGGCCGCCGATACGACAATTGCGGAGGCTGCGGGCCTGCGCGTCGATCGCGGCATCATTGTCGGCCCCGATCACTTGACGTCCAATCCGGCGGTGCTTGCCGTCGGTGACGCCGCACGGACTTGCATAAACGGCGCGTTGGCGCACCGCAGCGAGCACTGGGAGGCCGCCGAACGTGATGGACAACGGGCTGCTGCCACGATCCTGGGAACCACCGCCCCCGCCGACACCGCCCCATGGTTCTGGACAGAGCGGCATGGCGTTCACGTGGAAGTCGTAGGCGCGCTGAACCAAGCAGACGAGATCGCGGTCCGTGGGCAGCTTGGCCAACCGCCGTTTTCAGTTTTCGGGTTGCGGGCCGGACACGTCATTGGTGCGGTCAGTGTCGACGACTCTCCAGCGGTGCGGGCCGCTCGTCGGCTGATCGACCGCGACATCACCGTCGACGGCGCCCAATTGAGCGATCGCGGATCGGATCTGCGCAAGCTGGTGAGGAGATGACATGGTAAGCACCACGTCCGTACTACCCGTGACCGGTCCGGTGGGCGGAAGACGAGCCGACCGCGACATTCACTTCGAAGTTGAGCAGTTCTACTACGAGGAAGCCGAACTGCTCGACGACGGCCGCTTCGCCGACTGGCTCGAACTGTTGGCCGACGACGTCGACTACTGGATGCCCACCCGCACAAATCGGTTGCGCCGTCAACAGGCACTCTCGATCGCGGCGCGCGGCGAGGCGGCGTTCTACGACGAAACTAAAGAGAGCCTGGCCTGGCGTATTCGTCGGTTCGACTCAGGGATGGCCTGGGCCGAGGATCCGCCATCGCGCACGCGGCATCTGGTGACCAACGTCGTCGCCCACCACGTAGATCGGGATGTGCAGGCCGGCTTCACCGCCGATGACCTTGAGGTGCGATCGGCGTTCCTGGTCTACCGCAACAGACTCGAGCGCGAGGAGAACATCTTCGCCGGCCGGCGCGTTGACATCCTGCGGCGCACGGACGAGGGGCTACGGGTTGCGCGCAGGGTGATTCTGCTCGACCAGAACGTATTGCAAGCCAAGAACATCTCGACATTCTTCTAACCGGGCGACGAAGGGGAGAAACAAAATGACCTCGACCGAACTATCAATTAAGCTGCGCCATCACACCGTCGCGACGTCGTACGGGGATGTCGCGGTCGCCGAGGCCGGCGAGGGGCCTGCGTTGGTGATGCTGCACGGGGGTGGGCCGGGTGCATCGGGCATTAGTAACTACCATCAGAACTTGCCCGCGCTGACGAAACATTTTCGCGTGGTCCTGCCGGACCAGCCCGGGTTTGGTTGCTCTTACCGGCCGTCCGCAGACCACCTCCACGCAGAGTCGATCACCGAGATCGCCTGCGGCGCCTTGTTTGAGGCTCTCGACGCGCTTGGGATAGAGCGATTTCACCTGTTGGGTAACAGCCTTGGCGGTGCGGCGGCGATCGCGATGGCCCAATCGCAACCGCACCGAATCAGCGGCTTGGTTCTGATGGCACCCGGCGGCGGCTGGCTGCCGTTCGGCCCGACACCGACCGAGGGGCAAAAGGAGATGTTCCGCTACTACAACGGCGGCGGGCCGTCAGAAAAGAAGATGGCCGACTTCATTCGCACGATGGTGTTCAACCATAAGCAATTCGGCGAAGACGTTGTCAAGGCGCGCTACGAGGCATCCCTCGATCCCAGCCACATAGAGTTCTACCACCGCTATAACGCGGCATTCGCCAAGCGTCACGGCATGGACCCGCTGTGGCGCGACTTGCACAAGATCACCGCTCCCACCTTGCTGCTGTGGGGCCGCGACGACCGCACGATCACCCTGGACGGGTCGCAGATCATGCTCAAGCAGATCCGCAATGTACAACTGCATGTCTTTGGCAACTGCGGGCATTGGGTCCAGCTCGAACGCCAACGCGACTTCGAGCGGCTGGTTACAGACTTTCTTTCGGAGTCGACATGACCGGCTGGCTCAAGGATTACGTCGCACTCGTCACCGGCGGCGGTTCGGGCATCGGCCGTGCTGTGGCCGACAGGTTTGTCGCTGAAGGCGCATCGGTGACAATTTTGGGCCGCAGCGCTGATCAACTCAGCGAGGTTGTCGATGCCTCACCGGACCCGTCCCGCATGCACGCGGTGTCCGCCGACGTCCGCAATTCGGAACAGTTGCACCGCGCCGTAGCCGAAGCCGTCGAGCGATTCGGCAAGCTCGACACCCTCGTCGCTAATGCTGGAATCTGGGATTACCACCGCCAATTGACGAAAATGTCCGCAGACCAGCTGGCGGCCAGTTTCGACGAACTGTTCGCCATCAATGTCAAGGGCTATTTGTTGGCCGCCGAGGCGGCCTGGCGGGAACTCGTCAAGACCCGGGGCAGCATTGTGATGACACTGTCGAACGCGTCGTTCTATGTCAACGGCGGCGGAGCCATCTACACCGCGAGCAAGCATGCCTGCCTCGGGTTGATGCGCGAACTCGCGTACGAGCTGGCCCCGAAGGTTCGCGTCAATGGGGTGGCCTGCGGCGCAATGAATACCAACCTGCGGGGGCCCGAATCACTTGACCTGCATACCCGCACGCTGGCCGCGTCGTTCGCGAAAAAGAAGCCCGACGACCCGCCGCCGCCCATCCCGCTGCACGACTCAAGCACCGATCCGAGGGACTTCACTGGTTCTTACGTCCTGTTGGCATCACGCGAGCAGAGTGGTCCGATCACCGGCCAGGCCATTTCCGTCGACGGAGGCATCGGAGTCCGCGGCTTCGCCTCCGCGGCAGGCGGTGACCACTTGTGACCACACCGTTTGGCGCGTTGGAATTGGACACCCGATGGACGGAACGCAGCGGAACGGAAGGCGATGTGCGGCTGCGATTCGACCAAGAAGGCACACCCATCGAATTCAGTGCTCGGCGTTGCGCAGACGGGAGACTGCGCAACGCCTACCCGGTAAGCGCTCACGATGTGGAGCTCGATGTCCTCAACGGTGCTGCGCCGCAGCAGATCGTGCGCGCTCTAGCGGTATTGACACAAGCGATCCTGAGTTCCGATCACAGCTGCAGACGGGTTGTTTTCGCTGCGGCCGCCGACGACCACGCCCTGGTTGCCGCCGCACAGGCTGCGGGCTTTCGATACGTGCTCGATGTCGATGTGCCGGGAGCCGAATTGAGCTTGCTTGTCGCGGAGCCCAGATGGCTCACCGATTTCGACAATGACCGAGTACCTGGCGCCTGACTAGGCGATGCGGCCCAAGCTGGAGCGCGAAAGCGCGTGTGCCGCCGAAGCGCACACCCGGCGAAGGGGCATCGCAAGCGCCCCCAAATCCGAGCCCGCCCCCGCCGAAACCGACATCGCCGCAATCGGCCTGCCACTTCGGGCGAGCACGGGTGCGGCCACACAGTGCACCCCCAGGCGGCTCTCCTCGTTATCGCTCGCTACACCATCGCGGCGGATGTTGGACAACTCTTGTCCGAGTGACAGGGGATCTGTGATCGACCGCGGGGTCAACTGCGGCAAGGGCGTGGCCAGCACGGCCGCTGCCGCGTCCGCATCGTAAGCCAAGAGCACCTTGCCGACACCCGTGCAGCTTGCCGGAAGTCGGCCGCCAATCCGCGACGGCGCCCCGACGGTGCGGTGCCCGTACAGTTTGGCCAGGTAGACGACGTCAGTTCCGTGCAGTACTGCTAAATGCACTGTGTGCCGGGTCATTTCAAACAGTTCAGTCAAGTACGGCAGGAGCATATCGCGGAGACGATCGTTGCCCGGTGAGTACACAGCCCGTCCCAAATCATGCAACCGCGCACCCAAGCGGTAATTCGTCCCAACGCGCTCCACCATCGCATTTCGTTCGAGCATGCCAAGTACCCGGAAGGCGGTGGACTTGCTCAACTTGGTGCGCCGCGCGAGTTCGCTTACCCCGAGACCGGTGCTTGCGTCCTCGCCGAAGGCCACGAGCAAACTGAACGCTTTGTCGATAGCCGCCCTGTCATCGCGTGCCGGCTCGGCGACGATCGTTGTCATACTGCCCTCCGTGGCGCGTCCATCTAAAGTGCCAATTAGTCACTTTTATGTGACCATGATTGCAGCGATCGCGGGTGTTCGTCAATAATGACGATATGTCAATTAAAAGTGACAGCCCTCAGCCCGAGAACGACCTGGTCGCACGCAACATTCGGCGGTACCGCCAAGAGCGGGCAATGTCGCTCGGGGAGCTCGCGCGCCGGAGTGGCTGTCCAAGCAGACGCTGTCAAAGGTCGAACAAGGGGTCGGCAATCCCACCGTCGAAACGTTGTCATTGTTGGCGGCCGCGCTCAATGTGCCGGCGCGCCGACTGCTGACCGAGTTTGGAACACCGCTGTATGTCCAACGCGAAGACGATGGTGTGTGGAGTCCGGGTGCCGCGGGATCGGAACGGTTACTCGACGAGACCTACGGTTCCGGTTATGTGCGGACGTTGGTTTTGCGATTGCAGCGCGACTCCACTCAACCGGAAGTCATTGACCCGCATCCGCCGGGCACGCTGGTCCATCTGTACGTGGTTGCAGGTCGTCTCCGGACGGGTCCGCTCAACGATCCTGTCGATGTTGCTGCCGGAGACTTCGTGCGCTTCCCCGGAGACATCGCCCACCGCCACATCAGCATCAGCGAGCGAGTGGTGGCGCACATCGTAATGACGATTCCACAGGTTGGCAGATTCCCGCCCACCGTCATACGAAGTGGAGGCGCCTGACCGAGCGACCGTTGTAAGTTGGCCCGGTGACCGTAGAAGACGACGACGTCGACCCTTCGGGTTTGCTTGACGGACTGCGGGGTGAAGCACGTCAACAGCGTGATGAGTTGGTCCGGTGGCTGCTGGGCCACGGTTTCTCCGCTGATCAGATCCAAACCTCACTGAGCCCGGTTCTGTTGCTGGCCAATCGCGTGTTCGGTGACGACGGGACACTTGTCACGTCGCGAGAAGTCGCCGAGGCGAAGGGGATGCCGCCTGATCTGATTCAGCGCTTGCACCGTGCTATCGGGTTAGCCCGCATCGGTGATGCAGACGAACCGCAGCATTCGCGGGCCGATGCGGAAGCGGTCATGCCTGCCGCAGCCCTGGCCAGTCTGGGTATCGATAGCGACCAAGTCATCATGGTTGTACGTCTGCTTATGGATGGTCTGGCCCATGCGGCGGTGGCGATGCGGCAGGCCGCGCTGCAAGAAGTGCTGCAGCCCGGCGTCACCGAGTTGCAGCTCGCGCTCGCGCTCGAGGCCCTGGCGCAAGAAACCGAACCGCTGATCGACCCTTTGATTAATCAGCTAGCTCGCTTCGCACTGAGGCATTCATTTGAGGTCGAAGCCATTGACGCCATCGAACGGGCCACCGGAACCCTTCCCGGCGCACGCCCGGTCACCGTCGCGTTCGCCGACTTGGTCGGCTTCACTCAATTGGGTGAAGTGTTACCGCCGGAAGAACTAGCGCGAGTGGCTGCCCGACTTACCGACCTCACTCGGCAGCTAGTGTGCGAGCCCGTGCATTTCGTTAAAGCCATCGGTGACGCAGCGATGTTGATTAGCCCGGATCCCGAAAAGCTATTGAGCACCGTACTTGAACTGCTGGATACCGCCGCGACCGAAGATTTCCCGCGGCTGCGCGCTGGACTCGCGACGGGCATGGCCGTCAGCCATGCGGGCGACTGGTATGGCAGACCCGTCAACTTAGCCAGCCGAGTCACCAGCGCGGCACCTCCTGGAAGCGTGGTCGTCGCCGAATCCACACGCGTTGCAATAGGCGAATCGTTAGCGTTTACGTGGGTTTTCGTCGAGTCGCGACATCTTCGAGGCATAGAGGACGAGGTTCGCCTGTTTCGCGCGACCCGCCCAACGCGTGCTCCACGTAGCGCCAGCCCGTAGAGGGGAAGCTACGCGAGGTTGACGTCGACGATTCGGCTCGTCAATGTGCCGAGTCGGTCGACGGTGACCGTGACGGTGTCGCCTGCCGCCAGCGGGGGATGGGCGTCGCGGCCGTAGCGTCCCCAGAGTTCTGCCAGACATCCGCCGCCGCAGGTGCCCGACCCCAGCACGTCGCCGGGCTCGACCCAAGTACCGCGCGATGCGTGTGCGACCATCTCGCCCCACGAGAATGCCATCGAGGCCAAGGTGTCGTGGCCGATCTGGGTGCCGTTAACCGATGCGGTCATGGGTAAGTCGAAAGACTTGGCTGCCCGCGCTGATTCCAGCTCATCGGGAGTGACCAGCACTGGCCCCAATGTGGTCGCGGTGTCCTTTCCTTTTACCGGGCCTAGCCGGACTTCCATTTCGGCGAACTGCAGATCCCGAGCTGACCAGTCGATCATGATCGTGTAGCCCGCAATATGAGCCTCACCATCAGTGTCCGAGACGTTGGTGCCCGCCAGACCGATGACCGCGGCAACTTCTAGTTCCAGGTCGAACGTCTGGCTGCCCGGGGCGATCGGTACCGGGTCGTTAGGGCCGATCACCGCGTAGGGGTTGGTGAAGTAAAAAGCCGGGGCCCGGTACCACTGCGCCGGCACAGTGGCCTCCGGACCGGTGAGCTTGGCGACTCCTGCGACGTGCTGCTCGAACACCATGTAGTCGCGCACGGTGGGCGGGTGGGGGATCGGTGCACGCAACGTAACCTCGGTGATCGCCCGCACCTGGTGCGGGTCGTGCAGCGCCCGCCGCCCGGCCGCGTCGAGTCGCTCGCCGTCGTCGCCGAGGAGATCGATCAGCCTGATGCCAGCCTCCAGCGCGTGCAGGTTCTCGCCGTTGAGTACGGCGGCGCGTTCACCATCAGCGGGATGAATGTAGCTGGCGAAACGCATTGTGTTCCTTTGTGTTTACCGGCAGGTTCGTGCTCAGGCGATACAGCGCAGGGGACCGTTATTGAACGCGACGGCATCGGTGAACGCCGCGACATAGTCGATAGTCGTGCCGGTCGCATCGCAATAAGCTCGGTGCAGGTTCAACACGAGTCGTTCGGAGTCGCTCCATTCGGCGAATTCGCCTAGATCACAAGATCTTGCGGCCTCCAGCGGAGTTTGGTTGGCTTCGCGGCCCTGGCGTGCTGTTTCGCGAATAAACCGGTAATAGCGGTCGTGGGCGGCCAGGACCGGCTCGAGTTCCTCCCCCGTGATAATCGGCCCGTGGCCCGGGATAATATGTCCCGCAGGGAATCTGGCGATCCAGTCTAGCGAGCGTATTGCGCCGTCGACCGAACCCATGAACACCAGCGGCGTGACGCCGTTGAACAGCAGGTCCCCGGCGAATAGCACACCTTTCTGCGGCAGCCAGGCCACCAAGTCGCCGGTGGTGTGGGCGGGAAAGCTCGGGTGGCACACCCGCACCTGAAGTTCGCCGGTGTAGAGGGTGAGGTCGCCGTGTGGGACCACTGTCGGGACGCGGTGATGGTCAATTCCCCAGCACGGCATAGGGTCCCATATCGGTGGTGCGCCTGTGAGGACGGTGTCGTTGAGGATGCCATCGCGGGTTGACTGGTGCCCGACGATGATTGCGGAGTCTGGCAACAGCGCATTGCCATGGGTGTGGTCGCCGTGTAGGTGAGTGTTGACCGCGACGCGCACAGTCGCGCCGTCGGCAGCACGTTCGACCGCTGACAGGAACGCGTGGGTTCGCTTGGCGGTTGCGCAGGTGTCGATGAGTATGACGCCGTCCTCGCCAATCACGGCTCCGGCGTTGTTGACCCACCAGGACCCGTCCTCCTGTACCCATGCATAAACGCCGGGCGTTACTTCGACGAGGTCACTGCCGGCAACCGAATTTGGTGCTGTCACGACAGCTGCGCTCCCAGCCACTGCAGCATCCACGGGACGACCTCCCCGAGAGCTTCCGCTGCGCAGTGCGTCGCACCGGGCACCAGGCGGGCGATCGTCTCCGGGCGGTCGGCGAAGACCGTCACGTCGCTGTTCGGTACATGGGGGTCACGGTCGCCGTTGACCGTCAGGAACGGCACCGGGTTATCGCCCCAATCGTCAAGCAGGCCTTGGGCACGCAATGAGAACGGTGCCATTGCGGCGATGACGTCGTCCATGGTGGGTTCGGCGTCGAGATGTAAAGAATTGGCGAAGATGTCTTTCATGCCGAACTGTAGCTGCGACACGCTTTCGGTGCCGAAAGCTGCATCGACCAAGCCGCCGACGCTGATGGCGGCATCCACACGGTGGGTGAGTGCGAGCTTTGTTGTCCAGTGTCCGCCGAAGCTGAACCCGACGGCACCGGCCTTGCGGCTCGCGGGAAACCGCGTGCGCAGCCAGTCAAGGACCCCTGCCAGGTAAAGCTCACCGTCAGTTCCATTGGGGACGGTCGACTCGCCCGTGCCAGCCATGTCCACGGTCGCCACCCGAGCGCCAAGGGCTTGCGCCGTGCCCACCGCCAAGCGGTGAATCTCCATCTTCCAGGTGTCAACGCCGCTAAGCAGAAGTACCAGCGGCGCGTCGTCGGGCAAACCGGCGGGTTGGAAAACGTGTGTGGGCACCTGTGCGACTGAACCGCGGAAACTCACATCGACTAGATGGCGCTGGAAGCCGACCTCGAAACCGTCGGAAGCTTGCAGATAGGTGCGCAACTGATTGGCGTAGGCCTTGCGATGGGGTTCACCGGCCAGGACGGGGAATTTGGCGATGCCATACAGCAGGGACGCCTGCAGGAGGTCGCCGCCCCGCTCGGCGTCGGAGGCGGCGGCCGACCATTCGTTCGCCCAGCCACCAGGGCCGTCGAGCCACATGTCCACAACCCGGCTTTGAACGTCCGCGATGACCTGTGCGGGCACACCGATCCCAATCCACTGTGATTCGCGCTCTCCGATCAACTCATGAACGTTGACGGGAAAAGTGAATGCCATCGTGTACCTCCGGGCGGTTTCGCTAAGCGCGGTGTGCCGTCTTGCCGGGCACTGTCAGTCTCGGGTTCCCTTCGAGAATGCGCGGCACGCAGCTGGGCGCACAGTCCACGTGCCGACCTGCGGCACACAGGAGCTGAATGCCAGGTGCGGCGAAACGCTGTCAACCCGGCGAGCTTGACGAAGTTCCCCGGGGGCAGGGTTCGGTGTTGTTTTGTCGGCACACGGAGTCGGTGCTGGTAACCCGTTGCTCTGGGCTTGGGCACATGTTCGACCGGGCTGCGGGATGGTTAGCCATCCGCGACCAGGGTCTTGAGTTCGTCAAGCGATCCGTGAATGTGTTGTGACAGGTCGCGGTCGTCGGTGGCGTCGATCCAGCTTTCGACGGCGACCTTGAAGACCGAGACTGCTGTCATTGCGGTCAGATCCGCGGCTAACTCTGCGGTGCCGCGGCGGCGCAACGCGTCGGCTATCCCGGCGGCGAGGCTTGAATATTTGGTCAGCTCACGTTCTTGAAGCCGTGCGTTGGCGGTAATAACGGCTTGGCGCTGCCTAGCCGACTCGCGAGGGATGTGCTCGAAATAGGCGAGGATGGCTTCCAGGCCCGCAGCGATGCCCTCAAGCGGCGAGGCCGAGTCAGGAGCGTTGGCGACGGCATCAACGAAAAGCTCATGCAGCGCGTTTTCGCCCCAGAACACCACCTCACGCTTATCGGCGAAGTGCCGGAAGAATGTCCGCTCGGTCAGCCCTGCCCGCTGAGCGATTTCAGCCACCGTCGTCTGGTCGAACCCCTGCTCGCTGTAGAGCTCCAAGGCCGCCCGTTGCAGGCGGTCACGCGCATTCGGTTCCCACCGGCCCATGGCGTCGATGGTAGATGATGACAGTCGCTGTCATCGATGGTACTGTCATGACAGTCACTGTCATCGATGTTGTCGGCCGCCGCCGGCCAAGGACCTTGGGTCGGTGGAGGCACGGAGTGTGAGGTAAGCGTGAATTCGATTGCTCGCACGCTCAAACGAGCACGGATGCCCCTGATCTTGACGGGCGTGCTCGGTGTCCTGGGCCGCACGTCGCCAAATGATGTTGCAGCCCAGCGAGAGACGGAACCCGCCGCATTGAGAAGAGAGGAGGTACCCATGAACCGACAGAGGCACCCGCGAGCATGAAGATTTTGTTCATCAACAAAGGCTTTGCAGCCAAGGAAAACGACAACTGCGCGAATTGCCCACCCGATGACGAATCGGTGCGGGCCGGTGAACCAGGAGGTTCCTTCAGGAATGCCCAGAGTATTGACCGAGTCTGAGCGCGAGCGGTTTCTCACAGAAAGGCATATTGCGGTGCTGTCGGTCGCTGCCGAAGACGGCCGCCCGCCGGCCAGTGTGCCGATTTGGTATCACTACAGTCCCGGCGGGAACATCCGCATCAACACCGACGCATCGCGGCGCAAAGCCAAGCTGATCAAGCGGGCCGGCGTGGTGACACTTGTCGTGCAGCGCGAAGAGCCGCCCTACCAATATGTGGTCGTCGAGGGCACCGTCGTCGACACCACCGCGCCCAGTCCGCTGGAGGCACGCCAAGCCATCGCTAGCCGCTATCTCGGCGAGGAGGGCGGACGCGAATGGGTGCGCAGCCTTGGCGATTACGACAGCGTGTTGTTCACCATCCGCCCCGAGCGCTGGTTGACTGCCGACTTCTCCGATGACCAGTAACCGCCGAAACATCCGAGGTCGCAGTTCGACGA
>Ga0318550_10000369_pt1 | contig 11710 bp, 9 predicted proteins | sample GRESIP169b2f23_FD_203499 | JGI IMG/M metagenome (GOLD analysis project Ga0318550, IMG submission 203499) | Tropical soil microbial communities from Luquillo Experimental Forest, Puerto Rico - GRE.SIPMG.169b2f23 | ecosystem: Environmental > Terrestrial > Soil > Tropical forest > Bulk soil... | reverse complement strand
CCGGGCCCGGATTCTCCAGATCCGGCCGAAACAATCGGTAGGTTATGTCATTCATCGTCATCGGGGTGTTCACCTGGCTCGGGTGCACCGAATTCACTCGAATGTTGTACTGCCCGAGCTCGACAGCAAAACTGCGCATCAGGCCCAGCACGCCATGTTTGGCCGCGATGTAGTGGCCGGTGTAAGCCATCGCCTTGTGCGATCCGACAGAACCGGTCAGCACGATGGAGCCACCTCGTTCGCCCGCGATGATGTGCGGCACACCGGCTTTCACCGTGTGCCAGACGCCGGAAAGGTTCACGTCGATCATGTCCTGCCAGATCTTCTCCGGAATCTTGTGCAGCTTGTTGCCGAAGGTCCCGATACCCGCGTTCGCGACGATGATGTCGAGGCGGCCAAGTTGTTCCACCCCGCTGTCCACCGCGGCTTTGAGGGCGTCGTAGTCACGTACGTCGACTTGTGCGGTCACGATGCGGCGATTCTGGCCCTTCACCAGGTCAGCCGTTTCGGCGAGGTCCGCCGGGGTGGCATGCGGGTAGGCCAAGTTGTCGATCGGCCCGCAGACGTCGATCGCGATGATGTCGGCGCCCTCCTGCGCCAGGCGCACCGCGTGGCTGCGGCCCTGCCCACGGGCGGCGCCGCTGATAAACGCAACCTTGCCCTCCACCCGGCCGGTCATCACGCCACCACCGCCGGCAGGGTTTCCCAGCCACGCACCGTCGACGTCGGGCTGAGCTTGGCGTTGGCCAGATCGAGATCCCACTCCGGGAACCGTTTGAGAATTTCCTCCAAGGCCACGCGTCCTTCCAGGCGCGCCAGCGCCGAGCCCAGGCAGAAGTGGGTGCCCACACTGAAGGTGAGGTGTGGCCGAACTTCGCGATGGATATCGAACTTGCTGGCGTCGGGCCCGAACTGACGCTCGTCGCGGCACGCCGCGCCGAGGAGCATCATCATCACACTGCCTTCGGGCACCGTCTGGTCATACAGAGTGACGTTGCGGGTCACATACCGTGACATGTGCGGAGCGGGCGGCTCATAGCGCAGCAGCTCCTCGATGGCCTGCGGGATGAGCGCTGGGTTCTCCACGAGCTCGCGCCGCTGATCGGGGTGCTCGGCGAGCACCTTTCCGGCCCACCCGATCAGCCGGGTCGTTGTCTCGTTGCCCGCGCCTGCGACGACGTTGAGATACACCAGGATCTCGTTACGCGTGAGCCGCCGCGTCGTGCCGGTCTCGTCGACGAACTCGACGTTGAGCAGGTCGGTCATGATGTCGTCGGACGGATTCTTGGCGCGCCAGTCGATATAGGCCTCGAACTGCTCGCCGACGGACAACCCACGCTCGACGGCCTTCATCGGCTTGCCGGCCTCGGTGCGCAGCTGGGCGTTAGCCCGGTCGCGGATGTATTCCTGATCGTTTTCGGGAATGCCGAGCAGCATGCTGATCACTTTCATCGGCATGATCGCGCCGAGATCTTTGACGAAGTCGAATCGCCCCGATCCCACTAGCGGGTCGAGGAGTTGCGCGCAGAAGTCGCGGATCATCGGCTCGAGCGCGCCGATCTTGCGCGGCGTGAACATCCGCGACAGCAGCTTGCGATGCACGTCGTGGATCGGCGGGTCTTCAAAGATCAGCATGCCCGACGGAATGTCGAGGTTGGCCTTGATCAGCTCCAGGATCACGCCCCGGGCGGAGCTGTAGGTGCCGTGGTCGATCACGGCCTTGTTGACATCGGCGAATCGGCTCAACGCGAAGAAGTCGTATTCGGCGTTGTAGTAAAGCGGCGCTTGGTCACGCAGGCGCGCGAACATGGGATACGGGTCTGCGATGAGCTCGACGTCGTAGGGATCGAAATGAACGTCGCTATCGGTGCTCGCCGTCACGAAATCCCTCCTGCTGCTGCAACTTTCGGGTAATCATCAGGATGCCCGGCGTCGGTGCGCCAGCGCCGAAATCGCCTCACTCTATTCTCGTAGAGAACCATATGGCGGGTGCTCTGGCAAGACCCACAAACACGAAACCCGGTCGGTGCGCTCAACCCGATGCCGCCGCCCTGCGGCGCACCGGGCGCGGGCCGCCGCCCTGCGTGAGTCGCCCCTTGTCCGAACTTCTCAGAATCCCGGTAGCGATCGCCGCCAAGATGCCGTCGAGCTGTTCGGGACTGTCGATGATTTGGTCGCCGTGGGCGAACCGCAGCAGCAGACCGTTGAGGAACGTCAGCGTCACATTGCTCAGATCCTCGACCACGGCCGGTTCCAGCTCGGCGCCGTGCGGCATGAGTGCCACGAGGATTTCCCGGTGCAGCTTGGCAAATCCATCGGTTGCCTGCTGGAGAATCGCGGCCAGCGCCGGGTCGCGAGTGGCCTGCATTGTCAGTTCGTACCTGGCCTTCGTCCGGGACAACTGTGGCTCGCTGCCGGCTTGAAAAACCACTTGGGACAACCCCGAGGGCGACGGGCCGGTGCCGTGACCGCCGGAGCCGTCAGCGACCGACTGCAAGCTCGCCAGGTCGAGTTCTGCAAGCCGCTCGGCCACGGCACGCAGCAGGGCCGAGCGGGTGCGGAAATAGAACGATGTCGTCCCGTCGGGCACGCCGGCCCTGCGGTCGACCTTGAGATGGCTCAACCCCTTGGCCCCGTCGTCGGCCAACAACTGAATCGCCGCGTCGCACAGGTCGCGGCGGCGCTCAGCGGGGTTAGGCTTTCGTCGCTTGTCCATCGAGTATCTGGGATCGAGAGACTACTCTATATTCGTAGTGTCCGTAAAGGGGTCGGAACGCCGATCTCATCGAGAGGAGTGCCGTGGCGGGCCATCGGGCAGGTAAACCGGCGTCGACAACGGGCCTGGGCGTCACATACGGCCGCGCATCCGCAGCACCATGTCGCCTTCATCCGCGACGATCTCGTCTCGGAGCCGCCGATCATCGAAGAACACGTCACTTCGGGGCGCATCGCGCTGACGCCCCAACCACCCCAAGCGCCCACCAGTTGGCCCGACTCGCAAGCCGACCCGCGTGATATGGACCGGCTAAGCATCGGTTTCCTGGGCGGATTTGGGCTTCCGCCAGTGGAATTCGTCAACCTCACCGCCGACCTTGGCTGTCGGTGTATGTCGGCCGTTGTGCAGGGACTGCCGTTGGTGCCGCTCGACTATCCGCCCTACTCGCTGAAGGACGACGTGGCACTCCGGGGAGAGCTGCTTGCGGCCATGAATCATCGCGGCGTCACGATCTCGCTCGGCGACGGGTTTTTGGTGCTACCCGACGCCGACATCCACATGTACGCAACGGATCTCGATGTTTTGGCCGAACTCGGTGTTCCCCGGATCAACGTCGTCAGCCTGGACCCCGATCTCGGCCGCACCTTCGACCAGTTCGCGACTCTGACGGACCTTGCCGCCCAGCGCGGCCTCCAGACGGTCGTCGAACCGGTGCCCGGCCTGACCGTCGGCGACTTGGCCACCGGGCTGGCCGCCGCCGAGCACGTCGGGCGGTCCGACTTCCGATTGTTGATCGACACCATGCACCTGGTGCGGTCCGGATCCAGCGCCGCCGACGTCGGTGCCATCGATCCCGACCGGATCGGCTACGCCCAACTCAACGACACGACGCTGCGGCCTCGCCTAGACAACTACATGGAAGAAGCCATGTTTGAGCGGATGGTTCCCGGCGAAGGCGAACTGCCGTTACGCGACATCCTTTCCGCGCTGCCACCTGACATCGTGATCGAGCTCGAGGTACCCAGGCGATCACTGGCGTTGGCGGGCGTCAGCCCCATCGACCGTCTCCGCCCGTGCGTCGAGGCCGCACGCCGTTTGTTGTCCGAGGTCGAACGGCGACAATGACTTCCGGGTGCGCGCCAGTCAGGCGGCGATCGGGTTGATGGGCTCAAAGGCTCGCTCTTCGATGTCGGTGCCGATAATCAAAGCGGTCCCGGCAGGCACTTCCCGCCACATCCCTGGTAAGTGGGTCAAGGGCTCGGAAACCACCACCCGGGCGTCGTCACCGAAGTGCTCTAGTCTCTCGTTGTCCGGGTAGAGCATCCGCACCGACTCCGGGTCTTCGCTCACGAACAGCGTATTCACTTCGGGTCCGCTGGCGTAGCGGACCGCGTACAGGCGCGCGCCGTCGCTGACGCCCACCGTCATCTGAAGGGCAGGTTCGTCCAAGCCCGACGTGGCGGCGATCGCTTCGACAAAGCCTGCCATCCGGGCGATCCCGGTGATCGGATCGTCGGTGAGACCGAAGGTGAGCGCGAGGTGAAACATCAACTCCGAATCGGTGGACCCCGCTATGTTGCCAAACAAGTCGTAATGCACGGCCATTAGCAGGTCACGGCGCAAGTTCTGATATCCGGCGATATGTCCGTTGTGCACGAAAAGCCAGTTGCGGTAGCGGAATGGGTGGCAGTTGGTCTGCTGCACCGGAGTCCCTGTCCCGGCGCGCACATGGGCAAGGAACAGTCGGGTGCGGATTTCTGTGGCCAGTTCCAACAGGTTCTCGTCGCCCCAGGCCGGGGTGATGCTGCGGAACAACGCCGGTTCCGCGCGGTGCTCATACCAGCCCAGGCCCGTGCCGTCGCCGTTGGGAATCTCCATGTTTGGCGCATGCCTGCGGCTCTGCTCGATAAGTGAGCGCTGCGGATCGTGTAGCAACTCCCTGGGCGCGATCGGGCTGCCCAGGTATCCAACCCACCGACACATCCGCCTCTCCTTGCTCCCGGGTATTAGTGATCGGCTGCCGCCGTGCGGGCCGTCTCACGGATCACTTTGTGTACGAATGCCAGCTTGCGGACCACCGCCGGTGGGATGCCGAACGGGTAAAGCGGATTCTTACCCATGGCGGTGTTCACCCGATTGAAGCACAGTGACAACCACTTCCAGTCCTCCAGCAGCTGCTCGATCGGAGCGTCCTCGTAGGACGGGAGCGGAACGACGTCCCGCTGAACCGAGAAACGGACCCGGTCGGCGTGCAAGATCAGTCCGGACTCCCGTGCGGTGTCGATGGTGCCGGTGATGTGCAGGTAGTGGGCGAAGCACTCGGCGAAGTCCTCCCAGGGGTGCATCGTCGCGTATTCGGAGATGTAGGAGTCGCCCCAGTTCGCCGGCGCACCGAACTTGTAGTGTCGCGCGATCTCGCCCTGATAGTCAGCGCGCTCGTCGCCGAAAATTTCGCGGCACTCGTCAAGGTAGCGGTCGGCGCCGGGATCGGTTTCCACCAGCAGCTTCTGGTAGTAGTGGCCGACTTCGTGGCGGAAATGACCCAGCATGGTGCGGTACGGCTCGCCGAGATGTACCCGCAGCGATTCACGGTAGGCGTCGAGCGACTCGACAAGATCGATCGTGATCACCCCGCCGGCGTGCCCGATCACCACGCGCTCGCCGCTGCTGTAACTGGACAGCAGATCGAACGCGAGCCCGCCGTCTGTCCGCCAGAACGGATCGACCGGCAGGCCGATGTCGATGAGCTGATAAATCAACCGCCGCAGGGCAATCCCGGTGGACACCAGCTTTTCCACGGCGATGGTGTCGTCGGCGTCGGGCTCGCGGCGGATCAAGGAGTGCGCTAGACATCGCCCCCGCTGACCGCCCAATTCTTGGTCCTGAGGCACCAACCAGTTGCAGCCGAGACTGGCCACCCTTGTGCATGCAATCCAGATCTGGCCGTCGATACTCGCAGCGCCAGACGAGGTCGCGACCATGGCGCGGCTCGGCACATGCAATCCAAGCTCGGCCGAGCAGTTCGGACACCGCCGCGACTCGAATGGGACGAAGCCTTGACAAACGGGGCAGGCGAATGCGCGCACGGATTCAATCGTGGCACGCGTTCGCCCCGATCAGTTCACGAAGTTCTTCGCGAGCTGATGCATGTTGAGTTGTGCAAGCAGGCGCGACGTGAATTCACCGAATTTGTTCTCGAACCGTGCGAGCTTCTTGCGAATCGCCGTGTCGAGATCCGCCGCGGTCACAAGCGCCCCGCCCGCAATGGTCCCTACCAGGTCGCGCTGGATCGACCAGCCTGATTGGCGCGGGTCCGTGCGGCTGACGATGAGCTCCGCGCGGCCGCCTTCGGCTACGGTTCCCACGTTCGCGAGCCCAAGAGCCGTGGCAGCGCTGGCCGTGGCCATGCGAAAGGAGTCCCGGCGCGGTATGCCGGCCTGGTCGAATGCGTCGAATTCGCGGTGGAGCGCGATGCCCGGCGCGACGAACGGCTGCTGCGTGTCGGTGCCGAGAAGCAGGGTCACCCCATCGTGATGCAACTGGCTGATGAATTCGTGCTTGCGCTCAACGGCGCGCCGGCAACGATCGAAGTCGTCCGTGGTGAGATTCCTGTAGACGGGCATACCCTTGTCGGGGTTCCACACGACGGTTGAGTAGAAGGAGGGCAGCGCGCGGGCCGTCGGCTCGCGGCACGCCTCCTGGTAGCGGTCGAGATCCAGAACACCGGTGACGGCGTTGAGGGTCGGTGTCATGGCGAGCTGATGTTCGACGCATGCGCGACGCACGAGGTCCGTTCGACTCCGATCGACGCCGTCCCAATCGTAAATCCGGTCGAAGATGTGGTCGCGCCTGATGCTGCTCGGCCGTGCCACACCCATTAGGTGCTGGCTGTCCGGCAGCAGGGCTTCTTCGTGGCCAAGCCCGTACGGGACATGGCCCAAGACTCCGATGCCCGCCTCCCGCGCGGCTTGCTTGAGAGCTTCAATCCGCGGCACATCGAGGTTCTCGTACGACTTGGCCCATGTCGCACCGAGAAACTGCAACCGCCTGACGATGTCAGGCGCCTGCGCCGGGTCGTCATATTCGAAGGAGTTGGACCAGCGGGCGGGTGCGGCGTTCACGAATCCATAGGAGTAGTGGATGTCCGGACCGGGGAGCGCACCCGAGGCCACCCGGGCGAGCGCGGCCGGTGTTGCTGTCCCGTCGAGATCTCCGGCCTCGCGAACGACCGTGATTCCGTGCCGCAGCGTTTGGAGCAGGAAGATGTCCGTAAGCCGGAGCGGGTTGGAGGGGGGCATGTGCACGTGCATGTCGATCAGCGCGCTTGACACAAAGCTGCCCTTGGCAGCCTCGAACACGGTCGCGCCGACCGGCGGGTTGGCCGCTCCGGTTGGTGTGATGCGGTCGATGTTGGTCTGGGACACAAGGACATCGACGTGTTCTTCGTCCGGCCGGTCGGTGTGCGCCACGGTGACGTCCGGGAGGACAAAGGCGCCGCGAACCGTCGGCAGAATCGGGTCGCGCGGGGACAGGGTGTCAATCCAGGCGTCACGTCCAAGGCGCCGAAACTTGTTGTTCTGCCGCATCGGTGGGGCGGGTTGGCGGCGCATCGCAGACAGGCTTGGTGTCGCGCAACAGCCGCCATGCACCAGGCTCATCACGGCACGCTCAAACTCATGAAAGCCGGCGTCCGGCCCAGGGCGCGGGGCCACGCTACGCAACGGGGCGGTGGCCATCGGGCGTCCTTCCTCAGCTGGGTTCGCGGAGCGGCAGACCGGCGGCGCGATAGATCGCGTCGATGACGGTCATGTTCTCGATCGCATCTTCCGGGGTTGTCTTGACCGGTTCGCCGCGCAGCACCGCCGCGGCGAAGGCGTCGAGTTGATACGCGTAGGAGGGCCGGTGCGAGAAACGCTCCACGCGTCTGCCGTCGGGTGATCGGACCGAGAGGCGATGAAAAAACTGGGGTGTCACTGGATTGAGCACACGCAACTCGCCTTGGCTGCCAACCACCTTGGCGTTGATCTGGATCAGATGCGTCGACCACATCGAGCACCGGACCTGGCCGGTGTGCCCGCCGGCGAACCGCACCTCGGCCGTCATGGCACGGTCGACAAGCGGGTCGCGCAATTTCGCCTGCGCCGAAACGACTTCGGGGGTCGAACCACCGAACGTGCGAACCATGTGGACGGCATAGCACCCGGCGTCCATCGTCGCGCCACCGGCGAGCGAATAGTTGTACCGGATGTCGGAGAACCTCGGCAACGGGAAGCACAGGGCGGCCTCCACCCGCTTGAGCTTGCCCAATTCGCCCGACGCGATGATCTCCTCAACGCGCAGGCTCAGCGGGTGGTAGCGATAGTGGAAGGCCTCCATCACCACCCGATCCGAATTCCTGGCCAATTCGGCGATCTCACGCGCTTCGGCCGCATTGGCGGTGAATGGCTTCTCGCAGAGCACGTGCTTGCCGGCGGCCAGGGCGGCGCGGGTCCACCGGCCGTGCAAGCCGTTCGGCAACGGGTTGTAGACCGCGTCGAGGCTCGGGTCGGCGATCAGCGCGTCGTAGTCGTCGTGCACCCGGGCGATGTTGTGCTTGGCGGCAAAGGCTTGAGCGCGCGACGCATCGCGTGCGGCCACCGCCGCAACGACCACTTCGGCGTTCTCCTTGGCCGGCTTGATGAGCGCCAGCGGGGCGATCCGGGCCGCACCCAGGATGCCGACCCGAACTTCTCCAGACACGGACCCGACGCTAGCACTTGACGTCGAGTCTGCGGTCTGGGCTTCGAGTGTGTACCCAGGGCGCGGATTTCACGATTTTTTCGCCCTCAGTGCACACCCGGATGCGTGCCACCCCGGATGCGGCCCGGCGGATGCCTCACCCGCGACGGGCGAATGCCGGGGCACGCTCGGGCCGGACCCCAACGCCGATGAAGTAGGCGGGCAAAACGGAGAGCCACGGCAGGCGCTCGATCGCGCTCAGCAGGGCCTCCGGTGGCGTGGGGTCCGCGCCGCGAAGCAGCGGGCCCAGCAGCCCCCTCTGTAGGACCCGCTGCACGCCTTGGGTCACCGCGGTGGGAAATAGGCGGCGGCGGCGGACCGCCGCGAGGTCACGATCCGTGACCCGGTGCCGCCGCAATGGCTCGGCCAATATGGTCGCGGCCGCCACGGCGTCTTGGACCGCCAGGTTGATGCCGACGCCCCCCAACGGAGACATCGCGTGCGCGGCGTCGCCGATGCACAGCAGCCCATCGGTATGCCAGCGACGCAGCCGATCGACCCGGACGTCGAGGTGCTTGATGTCGTCCATCGACGTCAGCGTCGCCAGCGACTCGCCCGTTTCGGGCAGCAGCGCCCCCACGTCTTCGCGGAACGCCGCTATGCCGCGGGCACGCAACTGGGAGTCGGTCCCCTTGGGCCCCAGGTATGCGATCTGGTCATAACCTTTGCGTGGAATCACAACAAGGGCCTTGCCGGGGCCGAGGCGGGGCAAGAAGGAGAACTCCGCGTCGTCTTCGCGCGGCAACCTGAACCACCACACGTCGAAGGTCACCGGGTATTCGTGTGTCTGCAGGCCGGCCTCGCGACGCACGATCGATGACCGACCGTCGCAACCGACGGTCAACTCGGCGCGCAGTTCCCCCGGGCCCTCGGGTCCCTGGTAGCGCACCCCGGTAATCCTGCCGCCCTCCCGCAGCAGCCCGGTGGCCTCGGTCTTCATCCGCAGGGTGAAGGTCGGCTCGGCTTTGGCGGCGTCGGCGAGCAGGTTCAGCAGGTCCCATTGCGGCACCATGGCGATAAAGGGATGGGGTTGTTGGCGCAGACGCTCGAAGTCGACGTAAGTCACCGAGCGGCCATTCGTCTCGAACTTCGCCTTGCGGACTTCGCTGTGGGGCAAAGCCGCGAAGCGTTCCCACAATCCCAGCTCGTCGAGGAGCCGCAGCGTGGTCGGATGCACCGTGTCACCGCGAAAGTCGCGCAGGAAGTCGCCATGCTTCTCCAGCAGGGTGACCTCGATGCCCGCCCGGGCAAGTAGAAGCCCGAGGACCATCCCAGCCGGGCCGCCGCCGATTATCGCGCAGGTGGTTGTCTCAGCCATTAACGCTCAAGCATAAGGGGCGATCATTATTGGCCGAACGTCCGCGGGTCGGCGTCGTACAGCGAGATGGGTTCGAGGATAACGCCGGTTTCCTCGACGTACCGTTCCCACAGCGCCAGGAGCTCGGCCAATTTGTCTGGCCGCGAGGCGGCCAGATCGTCGATCTCACCCGGGTCGTGGGAGAGGTCGTAGAGCTGCCAGGTACCCGGACCGTACGGCGCGGGCAGGTAGAGCGCCTTCCATTCGCCCTGACGAATTGCGCGGCGGCCGAACAACTCCCAGCCCGTGCCGGCATCGGCTTCATGTACGGCTTCGCTGTCGCCCGACAGATACGGCACCAGCGAGCGGCCCCGTATGGGTTCGACTTCGCGTCCCCGATAGGCGGTGCCGGGATGTGTGGTGCCGGCGAGTTCCAGCACGGTGGGGACGATGTCCATGACGGTCGCGAACGCCGTGCCGATCTCGCCCTGCCGCGCAAAGCCCGGCCAGGTGAGGAAGCCCACCACCCGGATCCCTCCTTCGGTGGTGAACGCCTTGTGCAGCCGCGACGGCGCCGTGGCCGCTTGTGCCCACCGCGGGCCGTACCAGATGAACGAGGTTGGGCGGCCAAGGTTGTCGAGGCTGTTGTCGCAGTATTTTTCGATCTGCGCGACGATTTGAGCGCCACGGAGCGGCATCGCCTCGACCATCGCGCCCTCTGCGCCGTTGTCGGACAAGAAGATCACGACCGTGTCGTCAAGCTCGCCGTTGTCGGCCAGGTAGTCGATCACCCGGCCGATGTTCCAGTCCATCCGGTCCACCATCGCGGCGTAGACCTCCATGCTTCGGGCCGACAGCGCGCGCTCCTCGGCCGTCATGTCGGCCCACTCCGGGGCGCCGTCGGCCACGACCGGATGGGCCGCGACATCGGGCGGGCACAGCCCGAGCCTCCGTAGCGCGGCCAAGCGCGCCTCGCGCAACGCGTCCGGTCCGTCGTCGTAGCGGCCGTGATAGGCCGCGATGGACTCGTCCGGCGCCTGCAGCGGCCAATGTGGCGCTTGGAAAGGCAGATAGGCGAAGAAGGGTCGGTCCCTATTTTCGGGGTCCTTGGAGCGTTCGCGAAAGTAGCGCAGCAGCGTGTCGGCGTAGAAGTCGGACGAGTAGAAGTCGTCGCCCACGGTGACGAACCGGTCATCTTCGGTGTAAAGCGTTGGCACGGGGGAGAACCCGCCGCCGGCGGCGGGCCCGTAATGGCTGGCGCCCGCCGGCAGCAAGGCGAACGAGCGCTCGAATCCACGGCCCCACGGCGACGTCTCGATGGTGTCACCCAAGTGCCATTTGCCCGACATCAGCGTCAGATATCCGGCGTCGCGCAGCAGCTCGGGCAACGCCACAACGCGGTCGTTCAGATGGCCCTCGTATCCGGGCGCGCCCTGAAATCCGGGAATCGCGACCTCGAGCATCGTGCCGATACCGGCGACATGGTGGTCGGTTCCGGTCAACAGCATCGCCCGGGTGGGCGAGCAGGCCGGGGCGGAGTGGAAATCGGTGAACCGGATGCCCGCGTAGGCCAGCCGATCCAGGTTGGGCGTATTGATCTCGCCACCGAACGCGCCGATGTCGGAAAACCCGAGGTCGTCCGCCACGATCACCAAAAAGTTGGGCCTCTTCACGCTCACGCATCCTGTCAGGTCTGGCGTTGGGATGGAACGGCTAGGCTCTGCTCGGGCGCAACGCTGCACGCGGAAGACCGGAAAGGCACTGAGATGCTGGAGCAGTTCGGGATGTCCATTCCGTTGGTCGCCGCCCCGATGTCGGGCGGTCCCACCACTCCGGCGATGGTCTTGGCGGCGACCCGAGCGGGCGGCCTGGGTCTGCTGGCGGCCGGCTACAAGACCGTGGAGGCCGTCGAAGCCGAG
>Ga0318550_10000344_pt1 | contig 11904 bp, 9 predicted proteins | sample GRESIP169b2f23_FD_203499 | JGI IMG/M metagenome (GOLD analysis project Ga0318550, IMG submission 203499) | Tropical soil microbial communities from Luquillo Experimental Forest, Puerto Rico - GRE.SIPMG.169b2f23 | ecosystem: Environmental > Terrestrial > Soil > Tropical forest > Bulk soil... | reverse complement strand
ACCCGATGGCGATCGGCGTGAACCGGCCAGTCGATGTGGCGCTGGTGGGAGACCTGCGCGGCGTGGTGCCACAGCTGGCGGAATCGCTGAATGACAGCCCACGGTCGCCGTCGCCCGATCTTGCACGCTGGATTAAGCAGGATGCCGACCAGCTTGCGGAATTGGCCGAGACCGCGCCCAGCGGCCGAACCCCGATCCATCCCGCGCGTTTTGTGGTCGAGGCGACCAAAGCCTTTCCGGCCGAGGGCATCATGGTTCGAGACGGCGGCGCGACGGTCATCTTTCAATGGACGTATTCGCAGGCCAAGCCGCACGACGTCATCTGGAACCAGAACTTCGGCCACCTCGGCACGGGCTTGCCGTATGCCGTCGGAGCTTCTATCGCCGACGGCAGCAAGCGGCCGGTCATGCTGCTGACCAGCGACTCCTCGTTCATGTTCCACATCGCCGAGCTGGAGACCGCCGCACGTCAAAAGCTGCCGCTGGTATGCGTCGTGGGCGTCGACCACCAATGGGGCCTCGAGGTCGGCGTCTACAAGCGCACCTTCGACCAGCCGTCACCGCAGCCCGGTGTGCATTGGAGCAAGGACGTGCGCTTCGACAAAATCGCCGAAGGTTTCGGCTGCCACGGCGAATACGTCGAAAAGGAAGAGGAGATCGGCGCGGCGATCAAGCGTGCTTATGCCAGCGGCAGGACCGCCGTCGTGCACGTCTGCATCGACCCGAAGGCCAACTCCGAGGAGATGCCGAACTACGGCGAATTCCGCACCTGGTACGCCGAAGGCACCCAGTAAGAAAACGGATCGGAAAGAGGAAACGGCATGCGCGAGTATCTGAAGTTCTACATCGACGGCTACTGGGTTGACCCGCTGCAGCCCAACACATTTGAGGTCGAGAACCCGGCGACGGAGCAGGTCTCCGGGAGAATCTCGCTCGGCTCGGCCGCCGATGTCGACGTGGCTGTCAACGCCGCCCGACGCGCTTTCACCACCTGGTCGCAAACCAGTCGCGAACAGCGCCTCGGCCTGCTCGAGGCTATCCTTGCCGAATACCAGAAGCGTGCAGGCGATCTCGCCGAAGCGGTCACCGAGGAAATGGGTGCGCCGCCCTCGCTGTCCGCGGGCCCGCAGGTCCAACTCGGGCTTGGTCATCTGGTGACGGCGATCGACGTGCTGAAGAACTTCCCATTCTCCGAACAGCACGGGGCAACGCTGATCGCCAAGGAGCCGATCGGCGTGTGCGGCCTGATCACGCCGTGGAACTGGCCGCTCAACCAGATCGCGGTCAAGGTATACCCGGCGTTGGCAACTGGGTGCACGATGATCCTGAAACCGTCTGAGGTGGCGCCTTATTCGGCCTACATCTTCACCGAAATTCTGGATGCCGCCGGCGTGCCGGCCGGTGTGTACAACCTGGTCAACGGCGATGGCCCGGGCGTCGGCGTGGCGCTGGCGAGCCATCCCGACATCGACATGGTGTCGTTCACCGGATCCACCCGCGCCGGTGTCGATGTGGCCACTCATGCCGCTCCGACGGTGAAGCGGGTGACGCAGGAGCTCGGTGGCAAGAGCCCTAACATCGTCCTCGACGACGCTGGCTTCGCGGACAGCGTCCGCGCCGGCGTGGCGAACATGATGCCGAACTCCGGGCAGAGTTGTAATGCGCCGTCGCGGATGCTAGTCCCGAATTCGCGTATGGCTGAGGCCATCACCATCGCGCGTGGGGTTGCCGAGCAGGTGAAGGTGGGCAACCCCGAGGATAAGACCGCCATCGGGCCCGTGGCTTCCAAAGCACAGTTCGACAAGGTTCAGCGGCTAATCCAGAAGGGCGTCGACGAGGGCGCGACCGTCGTCGCCGGCGGCCCGGGTCGGCCGGCGGGGCTCGACGCGGGTTACTACGTCAAGCCGACCGTCTTCGCGAACGTCACCAATGACATGACGATCGCACGCGAGGAGATTTTCGGGCCAGTGCTATGCATCCTCGGCTATGACGACATCGATCAGGCCGTGGACATCGCCAACGACACCGATTACGGCCTGGCCGGTTATGTCTCGGGGGCCGACCTGGACAAGGCGCGTGAGGTGGCCCGCAAGATCCGCGCGGGCTGGGTGACGATCAATCATGCTTTCGACATGAACGCGGCGTTCGGCGGCTACAAGCACAGTGGCAACGGCCGAGAGTGGAGCGAGTTCGGGTTCCACGAGTATCTCGAGGTCAAGAGCACCTTGGGCTACGGACCCGCGAAGGGATAAGGCAGGGATGTTTTCAGCAGTTTTGATCGAGAAGGGCAAGGCGGGGCAGACGGTCGGAGTCACCGAGCTGGACGAAGCGCAGCTGCCCGAGGGCTCGGATGGCTCGAATATCAATGTCAGCATCGACGTCGAATACTCCACGTTGAATTACAAAGACGGCCTGGCCATTACGGGGAAATCGCCGGTCGTGCGGAAGTTTCCGATGGTTCCGGGTATCGATCTCGCGGGCGTGGTGACTGAGAGCAGCCACGCCGACTGGAGCAGGGGCGACCGCGTGGTGCTCAATGGTTGGGGCGTCGGCGAGACACATTGGGGCGGCCTCGCTCAGCGTGCTCGCCTCAACGGAGACTGGCTGATACCGCTACCCCCCGCGTTCACGACCCGCCAGGCGATGGCGATTGGCACCGCCGGCTACACCGCCAGCCTTTGCGTGGATGCCCTTCTGCGGCACGGGGTGTCTCCCGATCAGGGCGAGATCCTGGTGACCGGCGCGACCGGCGGCGTGGGCACCGTGGCGATCGCGCTATTGACCGCGGCCGGGTTCAAAGTGGCTGCCGCGACTGGGAAGTCGTCGGAAGAGCAGTTCCTGAAGCGGCTCGGCGCCGTGACGGTCTTGGACCGCGCCGAGTTCGGCGAGCCCGGTAAGCCGTTACAGAAGGAGCGTTGGGCGGGCGTCGTCGACACCGTCGGCAGCCATACGCTGGTCAACGCCTGCGCGCAGACGCGTTATGGCGGTGCGGTTGCCGCATGCGGCCTGGCTCAGGGCATGGACTTTCCGGCGACCGTTGCGCCCTTTATTTTGCGCGGCGTTTCCCTGCTGGGTATCGACAGCGTGATGGCACCCAAGCAGCTGCGCATGACCGCCTGGGAACGCCTGTCGCGCGATCTGGACGCCGGCGCGCTGGATTCGATCGCCCGGGAGATCGGCTTAGGCGAGGTGATCGCTGCGGCGGGAGAACTCATGGACGCCCATGTGCGCGGCCGCGTCGTCGTGGACGTCAATCGCTGACGGGAGCGCTGTGATGGCCAAGAAGACGACGGATTCACCGACCGCCCAGCTCGATTTGTCCGATGTCGATCACCGGGTGGGCAAGCCGGTGGGCGGAGGGCAGTTGTGGGATCCGTGTAGTTCATCCGACATCCGGCGATGGGTGATGGCGATGGATTATCCCAATCCGCTGCACTGGGATGAGCAGTTCGCGCGCGACTCGAAATTCGGCGGCATTATTGCGCCGCAGTCCATCGCGGTGGCCCTGGACTACGGGCACGGCGCGGCGCCGGCGTGTGTGGGCCATATTCCGAACAGCCACTTGATCTTCGGTGGCGAGGAATGGTGGTTCTACGGCTGTCCCGTGCGGCCGGGGGACAAGTTGTTCCAAGAGCGTCGGTTCCACGACTACAAAGTGACCGAGACAAAATTCGCCGGCCCGACGATGTTCTCGCGCGGTGACACCATCCACACCAACCAGCACGGCACCCTGGTGGCACGCGAACGTTCCACTGCGATCCGCTACCTCTACGAGGAAGCGACAAAGCGCGGGATGTTTGAGAATCAGCTTGGCGACGTCAAACGCTGGACACAGACCGAGCTCGAGGCAGTCGAAAGGCTGCGGCGGGACTGGCTCGAGTCCAACCGCATGGGTGTCTCGCCATCCTTTGACGAGGTGAAGGTCGGCGACACGCTGCCTCGCCGCGTGATCGGCCCGCACAGCATCGCCAGCTTCACCACGGAATACCGGGCGTTCCTGTTCAATATCTGGGGCACCTTCCACTGGGTGGCGCCGCCGGGTGTCGAGGATCCATGGGTCTATCAGGATCCGGGCTGGGGCAAGGACTTCGCCTTCGATGAAGAAGACGCGAAAATCGATCCGCGCAAGCGCGACGGGCTCTATGTCGGCCCTTCGCGCGGGCACATCGACGCCGACCGGGCCAGCGAAGTCGGCATGGCCCGCGCCTACGGCTATGGCGCGACGATGGGCGCATGGTGCACCGACTATCTGGCGTACTGGGCCGGCCACGACGGCATGGTTCGCCATTCCAAGGCCGACTTCCGCACGCCCGCCTTCGAAGGCGACGTCACCTATTTCGATGCCGAAATCGTCGACAAGCAGACGGAATCGGCCTGGGGTGTGCCTCTCGTGCAGGTAAAGCTGCGCCTGACCAACCAGAACGGAGAAATGCTGGTGGGCTGCACAGCCGAGGTTGAACTGCCGTTGTAGCCATGGTCGATGAGACGGGTTCGCCAGCCGCACAAGCTTTTTCCCCAAGCCTTTCAATCGTGTCGGGACCACCGCTATGTGATGAGCCCGGGCTGGGGTCACTGACGCTGCCGGGCTTCCTGCGCGAAGTGACGCAGATGTTCGGCCAGCGCGAGGCGCTGGTGTGGCACACCGCCGACGGCGTCACACGCTGGACGTATGCGCAGCTGTGGGAACGCGCGATCGAGGTGGCGCGTGCGTTGCGCGGGTGTGGTCTAGGCAAGGACTCCCGCGTCGGCGTTTTGATGACGAACAGGCCGGAATGGCTTGCCGCGGTATTCGGTACGTCGCTAGCCGGCGGAGTGGCCGTCACTCTCAGCACATTTTCCACGCCGTCCGAATTGGACTATCTGATACGGGCCTCCGCCGTTTCGGTGCTGTTGTTCGAGCGCAAGGTGTTGTCGAAGGACTTCGCCGCCATTGTGACCGAGCTGGAACCCGCGATCGGCACATCGCGACCAGGGGCGCTGGAATCGGCGAAGTACCCGTTCTTGCGGCGACTCGCACTGGTGGGCGAACCGGCACCTGGCATCGGAGGCTGGGATTCGTTCCTGGCATCCGGTCACGAAGTGCCCCGCGAACCGGTCGAGGCGACTGCCGCCGCGGTGCTTCCGAGCGATGCCGCGGTGTTGTTCTTTTCGTCCGGCTCCACCAGCAAGCCGAAGGGTGTCCTCAGCGCGCATCGCGGGGTGTGCATTCAGCTGTGGCGCTTCCGGCGCATGTACGGATTCAGTCCAAGCGACCAGGTTCGGGGGTGGACCGCCAACGGCTTCTTCTGGTCCGGAAATTTCACGATGGTGGTCGGCTCAACGCTGGCCAGCGGCGGGACCCTCGTCCTGCAATCGACGTTCGACGCCACCGAGGCGCTCGAGCTCATGCAGGCCGAACGGGTGAACTTTCCGTTCGCCTGGCCCCACCAGTGGACCCAGTTGGAAGGCGCACCCAACTGGGGCCAGGTGGATTTGAGCAGTGTGAGATTCGCGGATTTCAAAACGCCGATCGCGCACCATCCCACGGTTTCGGGCGAGTGGTATGAGCCGGGCCACGCCTACGGAAACACCGAAACGTTCACGATCACAACAGGTTACCCCGCTAACACGCCACCCGAAGTCCATGCGGAGAGCTTCGGAGAACCGCTGCCCGGCGTGACGCTCAAGATCACCGATCCGCTTACCGGCGGCATCGTCTCGCGCGGCGAGGCGGGCGAGATCGGCGTCAAGGGACCCACACTCATGCTCGGCTATATCGGCACCCCACTTGACGAGACCCTCGACCCGGAGGGGTTTTTCCCCACCGGCGACGGTGGCTATCTCGACGACGTCGGCCGACTCCATTGGCAAGGCAGGCTCACCGACATCATCAAAACCGGCGGTGCCAACGTCTCGCCACGCGAGGTTGATGAGGCCCTGATCGCGCATGCCGGCGTCAAGGTGGCACAGACCGTCGGCGTTCCGCACCAAACGCTCGGGGAGGTCGTTGTGTCCTGCGTCGTGCCACATGATGACGTCATCCTTGACGCCGAGCACCTCCTGGCGTTCCTGCGGCAACAACTGGCGAGTTACAAGGTGCCGCGGCATGTGCTGTTCTTTTGTGAGGACGAAGTGGCGTTGACGGGCAACGCCAAGATCAAGGCTGGCGAGCTTCGAGAACTGGCCGCCAAGCGGTTGGCCGAAAAAGGAGGTCCGCAATGAAGTGTCGTGCCGCTGTAATACGCGGGGTCGGCATGGACTGGGAGATCCGCGAGATTGAGCTCGACCCGCCCCGCAGCGATGAAGTCCTGGTGCGGATGGCCGTAGCCGGGATCTGCCACTCCGATGACCATCTGTTCACCGGCGACGTGGTGCCGACGCCCGAGGTGCTGGCCTCAAGCGGTCAGCCCGCGCCGGATTGGTTCCCGCTGCTCGGTGGTCACGAGGGTGCCGGTGTCGTCACAGAAGTCGGGCCGGGCGTGACGACGGTGGCGCCGGGGGACCGCGTGGCGCTCTCGTTCATTCCCGCGTGCGGCAACTGCCGGTTTTGTGTGAACGGTCAGAGCTACATCTGCGACATCGGTGCGAGCCTGTTCGTGAGAGAGATGCCTACCGACGGAACGTGCCGCAGGCATCTCGGCGACGAAAACCTGTTGGCTTATGGCCAACTCGGTACGTTCGCCGAATATGCGGTGCTGTCCGAAAGGTCGGTCATCAAGATCGACGACGCGATCCCGTTCCATGCCGCCTCACTCGTGTCGTGCGGCGTCAGCACCGGCTGGGGCTCGGCCACGGTGTCGGCAGGCACCGAACCCGGCGACACCGTCGTCGTCATCGGCACCGGCGGTGTCGGGATGAACGCCCTGCAAGGAGCACGTGCCGTCGGCGCTAAAAACGTCGTCGCAGTGGATCCGGTTGAGTCCAAGCGGGATTCGGCCAAGATCTTCGGCGCCACGCACAGCGCCGCCTCCGCCGAGGAAGCGATGCCTTTGGTCAAGGAGATCACCGCCGGCGTTATGGCCGACCGCGTCGTCGTCAGTCCCGGCGTTGTGCACGTGGACTTGATCCCCTTGGCGATGACGCTGCTTCGCAAGGGGGGGATATGCGTGCTCACCGGCATAACTCCGTTCACGGAGCCGCCGGTTCCGTTGGTCCTTCAGGAGATGACGCTGTCGGCTAAACAGCTGCGGGGCGCGCTCTACGGCGGGATGAATCCGCGCACGAGCGTGCCGATGCTCTTGTCGTTGTATCAGGCGGGCGCATTGAAACTAGACGAGCTGGTCACCCGCCACTACCAGCTCGACCAGATCAACGAGGCGTTCGTCGACCTGCGCGAAGGGCGCAACATTCGCGGAATCATCGATTTCGCCGGTTTCTAGAGCTTCTGATTCAACCCGATTCGAAGTGACGTCGGATACCCGCCAGCATCTCGATGTGGGCCTTGACGCGAGTGCCGCCGTCGATCGGCTCGAAACTTACCCGGCCACGTAGGCGGACCCCCGGGGACTGATCGGCTTCGGTGAGCACGTCACCGTCGCGTGGGACGTGCAGCCGCGCCCGGTAGGCGATCTTCATCGTCAACGGCCCCAGCGGAATTCGATCTATCACGCGATAGCTCTGCCGGTATCCGTCCGGAGTTTGGGTGCGCGACATCGTTTGCACGGACACGATCAGCGGGTGCACGAGTTTGATGTTGTCCAGGTCGACGTAGAAAGCGCGGACCTCCTCTGGCGGTGCGGGTACGTCTTCGGACAGCGTCGTCTCGGCGTGGGCGATCCACCAGCTCATGCCGACAACTCCGCGACGAGAACACCCGTGCGCCACCAGATCAGCACGGCGAATACGGCCAACACCAGAATTGTCGCCGCAGCCTGAACCAGGTTCCGCCGTTCCTTTGGTGGATAAACGTAGGCGGCGGCGACCAGCGCACCCGTAACGAGACCGCCCACGTGCGCCTGCCAGCTGATCCGCTGTGAGCTGATCGCCGGAACGACGAAAGTGAAGACCAGGTTGATCACGATGACCGCGGCAACCCAGCGAACGTCAAGGGTGAGCCGCCTCGCCACCACGAAGGTGGCGCCGAAAAGGCCGAAGATTGCGCCCGAAGCGCCCGCCGTCGCGCTGTTCAGCGGCGAGATCAGGTAGACGAGCACGGAGCCTCCCAGGCCGCTCAAGGCATACAATGCGCCGAATCGCAGTCGGCCCAGCCACATCTCGAGCGGTGGGCCCACGACGTACAACGCCCACATATTCAGCACCAAATGGGTTGCGCCGTAGTGCAGGAACGCCGCGGTCACCAGCCGGTAGAACTGGCCCTCGGCGACGGCCGGTGGCCACAGCGTCAGCTCCTGCTGCCAACTCCTAGACGCCATCTCCGCGATGAAAGCCGCGACGTTGATCGCGATCAGCGCGTAGGTGACCACCGGGGTGGCCGACCGCTGCCGCCCGCCAAAGGGCGTTCGGGGCTGGCGAATCGTCCGGGCACCCGCCTGCACACACTCCACACACTGGTGACCGACCGCGGCGTCGCGCGAGCAATCCGCGCAGATATACCGTTCGCAGCGATTGCAGCGAAGGTACGTCCGGCGGCCTGGGTGCCGGTAACAGCTCGGCGCCTCGGCCGGTGACTCCGGTGCGTTGGGTGTACTCATCGCCCCATTCTTGCCGTGATCGCCGGCGCCACGCCTCATCGAAACTATTTCCTCGACTACTACGGTCCCTTACTGTGTTTTTCGTGGGAGTCACCGATGTATCCGGCGCCGGCGCCGGCGTGGTCGAGCGCTACCTGGATTGCCTGGCCGCACACGATTGGGACGGCCTGGCCACGACGATCGCCGACGAGGGCTTGACCCGGGAGGGACCGTTCTGCGACCTCGTCGAGGGCAAGCAGCACTATGTCACCTACCTGCGCAAGGTCATCACCAACCTCGAGGGCCACCGACTGGAGGTGCAGCGGGTTTCGCACGTGAACTCCCGGTTGTCATACGCCGAGTTGACCGAGACCTTCGAGATCGACGGCGCCCCGGCCTCGTGGCCCGAATGCATCCTCTTCGAGCAGGGCGAGGATGGGTTGATCTCCCGCGTCAGCGTGTTCTTCAAGCAACGATCGGGCGACACCAGCTAGAGGTCTATTCCCTCCCTCGCCGAATTGACCTACCGTGTTGGGATGGAGGAAGACGGAACTCCGGAGTCGGTGCCGGTCGAGAAATTGCACTCGGGCGACCCGATCACCGATTGTGGTCAGCGGTACATTGTTCTCGAATCGAAAGCCTTCGGCGATAGCTGCGTGGTCCTCGAACTCGAGTCCAGAGTCGACCATCAGCTGCAGGTCATCGAAAAGTCGTTCCCGGCGGGGTACCAAGTCGGTAGGGCGCACCACCGAATTTTGTAGAGAACCCTTTCAGTCCGATACCGCGATGCGTGCGCTTTCCGGCGTTCGGCGATAACCACTGCGAACAAAAGTTTTTTCGGCGATGCGAATGCAAGCGAATACCGCGTGATCCGCGGGCGGTCCGCCGGCGAGTCCCCCGAATTCTCCTGGCGCCCAACGGTCGTCATGCACAAGAAATCGCCACGCATCCCCCGACGGCCCGTCCTGGCCGTCACCCCTCTCGACGCGCCCTCGTTTCGCACGTTTGGCCATGCCGGTACCCGGTAACCTTCTGCCAGGGAAGCGATCGCGCGCGAATGGCCCAGCGAAGCCCGACCCGCGGCAGTCGTTGGTGTGATCGCGTGACCGTCCGCCCGGGCCTCATGTGGACAGCTCCCTGACAGGCCAGGATCATTGGGCGCGGTAGCGGTGATTGAAGGGTGACGGAGTGAAGGTTCCGGGTGTAGCCGGCGTCGTCGCCGGCGTAGCCGGCGGAGCCGCGCAGGTGGTGCGCGCCGGCGTCTCCACTGCGGCCGAGGCAGCGGGCGCGGTGCAGTCGCTGGCCAGCCCCGTGTTGGACCTGGCCGGCCCGGTGGTTCAGTCGATGGCCCACACGACGGGCCGGGCGATCGGCCTAGGCATTCCCCCCGACGGCTCCCCCAACGGTGTCGCCCCGCCGGTGCGCTGGCAGAGCGGGCAGCGGGTGCATTTGGACCTGGACCCGTTGCTGCCGTTCCCCCGCTGGCACGAGTACGCGGCCGCAGTAGAGGAGCCGGTTCGCCGGATTCCGGGAGTGGCCAAGGCGCACGTCGAGGGCTCACTGGGCCGGTTGGTGGTCGAGCTTGCCGATGATGCCGACAACGACATCGTCTTGGACGAGGTGCGGGAAACGGTTACCTCCATAGCAGCCGACATAGCGTCGTCAGGATCGGGATCGGCACCGCTTTCCGCGCCATTCGCCGACCCGGGCAACCCGTTGGCGATTCTGGTGCCGCTCACCGCCGCGGCGATGGATCTGGTCGCTGTGAGCGCCGCGGTCACCGGCTGGGTCACCCGACTGCCCGCCGCACCGAAAACCACTCGTGCCGCGGCCGCTCTCATCAATCATCAACCGCGCATGGTGTCACTCCTCGAGTCGCGACTGGGCCGGGTGGGCACCGACATTGCGCTCGCCGCTACGACGGCGGCCGCTCACGGGCTAACCCAAGCGATCGGCACACCGCTGCTCGATCTGACGCAACGCACCCTGCAAATCTCCGAGGCCGCGGCACACCGTCGCGTATGGCGAGACCGGGAGCCCCAACTGGCCTCGCCCGAGCGGCCGCAGGCCCCGGTGGTCCCGGTCATCTCATCAGCCGGGGCGCAATCGCAAACGCCGCGGCACAGTTGGGCGGCCGCGGCGGCGGGTGATGCTTCGCACGTCGTGGTCGGTGGATCCATCGACGCCGCAATCGACACCGCCAAAGGGTCAATGGCGGGGCCGGTGGAGGACTACGTCAATTCGGCGGCGACCGGCTCGTTGATCGCCGCGGCGAGTGCGTTGGTGGCGGGCGGTGGCACCGAAGATGCGGCCGGCGCGATCGAGGCCGGGGTGCCGAGGGCGGCGCACATGGGGCGTCAGGCGTTCGCGGCGGTACTGGGTCGCGGGCTCGCCAACGCGGGACAGCTGGTCCTCGACCCGGGTGCCCTGCGCCGACTGGATCGACTGCAGGTGGTCGTCATCGACGGCGCCGCGCTGCGCGGCGATCACCGTGCCGTTTTGCGTTCGCGCGGAGATGCCCCCGGCTGGGACGACGACCGCGTCTATGAGGTTGCCGATGCGCTGCTGCATGGTGAGGAGGCGCCAGAGCCCGACCCCGATGAGTTGCCGGCTACCGGTGCAAGGCTGAGATGGGTTCCGTTACAAGGCCCATCGGCAACTCCCGCACAGGGCCTCGAAACCGCCGACCTGGTGGTCGACGGCGAATGCGTGGGCAACGTTGAAGTTGGCTGGGAGGTCGACCCTTACGCGATCCCACTGCTGCAGACCGCAAACCGGACGGGAGCCCGGGTGGTCTTGCGCCACGTAGCCGGCACGCAGGATCTGACCGCCAGTGTTGGCGCGACGCATCCGCCTGGCACGCCGCTGCTGGGTCTGGTACGTGACCTGCGGACCGATCGCGGACCGGTATTGCTGATCACCGCGGTGCACCGCGACTTCGCGTCGACCGATACGCTGGCCGCTCTGGCGATCGCCGACGTCGGTGTGGCCCTTGATGATCCACGCGCGGCCACGGCATGGACCGCAGACATCATCACCGGGACCGATCTGGCCGATGCCGTGCGGATCCTGTCGGCGATTCCGGTAGCCCGCTCGGCCAGTGAATCGGCCGTGCACCTTGCCCAGGGCGGCACGACACTGGCCGGGCTGCTGCTGGTCACCGGTGAGCAAGACACCCCGACCAACCCCATCAGCTTCCGGCGCTGGCTGAATCCGGTCAACGCTGCCGCGGCCACCGCCCTGGTGGCGGGAACCTTCTCGGCCAGCAGGGTGCTCCGACTGCCCACTCCCACCC
>Ga0318550_10000341_pt1 | contig 11939 bp, 10 predicted proteins | sample GRESIP169b2f23_FD_203499 | JGI IMG/M metagenome (GOLD analysis project Ga0318550, IMG submission 203499) | Tropical soil microbial communities from Luquillo Experimental Forest, Puerto Rico - GRE.SIPMG.169b2f23 | ecosystem: Environmental > Terrestrial > Soil > Tropical forest > Bulk soil... | reverse complement strand
GTGTAGCTGGTGGTAAACGGCCGTCCGGCCTTCACGCAATAGCGTCGCACCGCGTGACCAATCGGCCCCTCGGTAGCGACGTGGATGGCTTCAGGCTTTGCACCCTCGATGCGCGCGGCAATCGCGCCGCTGCTTGGAAGCGCCAGGCGCAATCCAGGATAGGTCGGCACCGGAAAAGTCCAGAAACCGTCCGGTGACAAAAACTCGATCTCGACCCCAAGTTTGACGGCGGCCCACGCCAGCGCGCCCAAAGTGCGCACGACACCATTGACCTGCGGACGCCACGCGTCGGTCGCGACCAGCACTTTCATGATTTCGATTTCCGTCGCAAGCCTGCAGCCGCCGCAGTTTCGAATCGCATGCGACAAGAATCCACATTTCATATCTCATTCGTGTGACGGTCGGCGGCAGCGGCGATTGCGCGCACCGACCATCCCGCCGCCGGCACGTAACAATCTTGTCACCAAGCAGTGTGACCTTGCCGCGCGATTCGGTTTCGCGGAGATTTTATCGCCCTGGCAGCACAGCGGTTATTTGCGCAGACAATCATGCGCGGCGCACAGCGGAGCCGGCTCAGTATCGCGATCAGCGTCGCGACCGTGAGTGTCGCCGCGGTCGTGCTGTTTCATCTCTTGCGCGGCATCGATGTTGGCAAAGTCATTGTTGCGCTTGAAGCCGAGCCGCGCTGGCGCATCCTTGTTTCCGCCGCACTGGTGGTGGCGGGCTACAGCAATCTCGTCGGCTACGATCTGTTCGCACTGCACAGTATCGGCAAGCGTGATATTCCCTTGCGGGTCGTCGCCTTTACCAGTTTCACGAGCTACACAATCGGACATTCGCTCGGCGCGGCGACACTGACCTGCGGACTAGTGCGTTTTCGCGTCTATTCGTTCTGGCGCGTAAATCTGCTCGACATTGCGAAAATCGCGCTGTTCACTGGCATGACCTATTGGCTTGGCAATATTGCCGTTTTGGGTGCCGCCGCGATCTTTGCACCGCAAGCCTTCACTGCGATCGACCAAATGCCTGCTTTATTTAACCGGCTGATCGGTATTGCCGGCATTCTGGCCATTGTTTGTTATCTGCTTTGGCTTGGCGGCGGACGACGCGTGGTCGGGCGTGACAATTGGCAAGTCCAGCTTCCGGGCCTACGCGGCACCATGCTTCAGATCGCGATTGGAGTCCTCGATCGCGTACTCGCGTCGCTGTCGATTTACATGCTGCTGCCGGCAAACCCCGAAGTTGGTTTCGCCACGGTGCTTGTGGTGTTCGTGATCGCGACGCTACTCGGGATTGTCAGTCACGCGCCGGGAAGTCTCGGCGTCGTGGAGGCAGCGTTCCTGGTCGGCCTGCCGCAATATCCCCGCGAGGACTTGGTCGCCGCGCTGGTTATCTTCCGCATCATCGATTTTTTTCTGCCCCTGATGTTGGCAATTTTCTTGTTTGCCGCACGCGAATTGCGATTGCTCACGCGGCGGAGCTCAATCCGTCGGCTGAATGCGCAGGTGAATGGATCGTTTACCCCATAGCGCCCGCGCGAAAGCCGGTCAGGGATTTCGGCTCGCCTTACAAGCGGTCAATATTGTCTTTGAGCCAATAGCCGGCAATCGCAAGCTTTGGATCTTCGATGGTGCCAGCCGCCAGTTGATCGAACAGATCATCAACGGCGATTGGAAAAACCTTGATGTCCTCCTCGCCGGCAAGGCCACCGCCCTGCCCTCGCGCCGCGCCGCGCTCACGAGGCGCAATAAAGAAAGAAGCGCTCGGACGAGGCCCCCCGGAGAGGAAAAGTACGTGCCGATGGGTTTCGGATTCTCGATTCGGTAACCAGTTTCCTCGAATGTTTCACGCATGACCGCTTGCGTGGCGCTCTCGCCCTCATCGATCATTCCGGCCACGAGTTCGGTAATCCAACCATCGGATGTCGTGGGATTATCGCGACGCCGGGCAATCAACGCCGGCAGGCTGAACTGCTCGACGGCGAGGACGGAACGCGTCTGTTTATGGAACAACAGCACGGCGATCGCGTCGCCGCGCTCGAATACGAGCCGGCGCTCGCCGGCGCTCATCGTGCCGTCATAGCGCTGATGCGCGACGGTCACTTCATCGAGTTTGAAGAAATCGTTTAAGAGGCGGTGTCGCCCACGGATCTCAACGCGACGATCGTGATGCATCATAGCTATCCGAACTTGATGACCTTGGTGAGAGTAACGGAATTTTTCGGACTACTTTAAAGTTGCGAAATTCGCTTGTTGGTTGCCTTTCGTCCGTCTTGGTATTGCTGCCGTTGAGCTCCCCTAGGCGAACGGGTCAAGCCGGCAAACGGAACGGTTTTTCGCGTCAATCGGGATTAGCGGAAATTGCGAAAACCCCGATTTTGCAGCCCGAATCACCTCTTTGAACGGTGCACAGGTTGGCTAGCGGGAAGGGATTACTTTATAAAAAGGGGATAAATGTAGCGGCCTTCGCGGCGCTGTCCACGTCCCTATCGATGTGCTGATCGTATGGGGCGCAATCTTCGCTGTCGGCACTGAAGCCTGCACGCAATGCGCGCAGTCTAGGTCTATTCGAATGCCAGCACACGAGATATTTCCGTGGCGTTGGCTGATTTTCGCAACGTTGCTGTGACGGCTGGACTCCTAAGCTTCCGGGCGACACAAGCCAGGGCGCTCAGTTGCTGACCTTTACTGCCTTCTGGAAGCAAGAGCAGGAACACCAGGTCGATTCGTTTCCCGTCGAGAGCATCGAAATCGATCGGCTTTCGAAGACGAAAAAACATCCCAAACGTTTTTTCGATTTCAGAAAATCGCGCGTGGGGTATGGCTACGCCATCGCCCACACCGGTGGAGCCGAGTTGTTCGCGCTTGGACAACTCTGCAAGTATATGCTCTGGCTCCAATCGGAGCCTCGCTCCGGCTTTGCTCGCCAGCTCAAGGAGCAGTTTTTGCTTGTCGGAGACAGCGACGTCGATCGCCACGTCTTTTACGGAGAGAAAGTCTCGGATGTTCATGGCTCTAATGTTCAAAATTGAAAAGAGACATGAACCGCGACCCGATTTCAAATCTTACTCGGGAGCGCATAACCGATATCCGATTCCTGTCTCTGTGTGGATGTATTTTGGCTTTTCGGGGTCGTCTTCAAGCTTCTGTCGCAGCTGTCGCACGTAGACCCGCAGATACTGGGCATCACTCAAGTCACCCCAAAGCTCGGTCAACAAGAATTTATGGGTAAGTACCTTGCCTGCGTGCTGCACGAGCACGCGCAACAAATCGTATTCTTTCGGAGAAAGTTTCACTACTTTATCGCCAACCTTCACGATTCGCCTGACCAGGTCGACCGAAAGGTCCGCAACGCGGAAGACCGGCCGCTCGCCATGAGATTGCAGTTGATGCCGTAACGCTGCTCGCATCCTGGCGAGAAGTTCATCCATGCCGAACGGCTTCGTTACGTAATCGTCGGCTCCAAGATCAAGCGCCTGTACTTTCCCGGCTTCGTCCCCGCGGCTCGAAAGGACAATTACCGGGACTGCCTCGCTTCGGCCGCGGATCATCCGAAGAAGCTCGTGCCCTGGTATATCTGGAAGTCCGAGATCAAGAATGATGATGTCGGGAGCCTTTCCAAGCAATTCCAGTGCGTTTTTGCCGTTCGTAGCCTCTATCACATGATAGCCATGTACACTTAACCCCATGCGCAACAGCTTACGGATTGGCGGCTCGTCATCGACCACAAGCACGCGGGGGGCTGCGGCACTCATGCCGCAACTTCCTGAGCCTGTTCGCGGGAAATCGGTAGGGTGATTGTGAACATGGCACCACGGCGATCGGGCCGGTTCGCTGCGACTATGGTGCCTTTCATCGCTTCTACAAAGCCGCGCGAGATGGCGAGTCCAAGACCAGTCCCGGGCCGGACCTGATCTGTTTTCTGCACGCGGTAGAACTTGTCGAAGATGTGCTCAAGCTCGGCCTGTGCGATGCCTTCGCCTTCATCAATGACTTGCAGGATAACAGAATTTTGATCGCGCCACGTTCGAATAGAAACTGTGGTGTTGGGAGCGGCGTATTTAGACGCGTTGTCAAGCAGATTGAACAGCACCTGTTCGAATAGAACCGCGTCCAGCGAGACCATAGGGAGCTCTGACGCAAGATCGAGCCGCACGGAGTGATTGCGCAATATCTTGTTGGCGCGCTGCAGGGTCGACCCGATAATTTCTGACAGATCATGCAGTGCCAGCTTGGGCGTGACCGCGCCCGATTCGAGCCTGGTCATATCCAAAAGATTGGCGATAAATCGATTGAGCCGCTCGGATTCTTCGATGACGGTTGAAAGAAGTTCAACCTTTTCGTCGTCCGTTAGTTTGTTCCCCAGATCGCGCAAAGTCCCGGCGGAGCCAATCACCGAGGCAAGTGGCGTCTTGAGATCGTGGGATATCGAGGTCAGAAGCGCAGCGCGCAGGCGCTCAGTCTCGGCAGTACGCTGCACACGCTCCATATCCTCGACCAGCTGCACGCGTTCGATCGCGAGCGCCCCTTGGTCGGAGAGGGCATCGAGCAAGCGGCGCTGATCGGGAGTGAGCCACGGGCCAGGTTTTTCACTATCGATACCAATGACACCAATTGCGCCGCGCCCGGTGCGCATCGGCAGAAATAGCCATTTGGCTCCGGGAAGTGTGTCGGAGCCGCGCCCGGCAACGCGGTTGTTCTCGAATGACCATTTTGCCGCGGCGACATCCCCATCGTCGAGCATGTCCTCGGGCGGATAGCCGGACTTTATTTTGAGAACGCCGCTTTCGGGTAGCAACAGTACGACCCGGACGCTCAACATCATTGCGGTTTGAAACGCTGTAGCCCATAGCACATCGTCGAGCGTACCTGCGCCCGCAAGTTTGCGACTGAACGAATACAGCGACTCGACGCTTCGCACTCGAGTTTGTGCGGTTACAGCTTGCAGACGGCCGCGTGCGGCGACATGTGAAACAACGACAGCAACAATCGTAAACAGTGCAAAAGCGGCGATGTTGTGCGGATCGGCAATGGTCAATGTGTAGATGGGCGGCAGGAAAAAAAAGTTGTAGCAAAAAGCGGAGACGACGCTGGCAAATAGGGACGGAAGTAAACCGAAGCGAACTGCTATGCCGACAATGGCGGTAAGAAACACGAGGTCAGTGTTTTCGACCCCAATCAAGTAATTGACCAGTTCCGCAACGCCCAAAGCCAGCGCGACCGCCAATGTCGCGAACAAGTAGGGACCTACCTCAAAAGCCTTTTTCTCGTCCGCGGTGCGGAGGGTCCTCTTTGGAATAGATGTCCCGGGCAACATATCTCCAGCAATCACATGCACGCTGATACTGCCGGACCTGCGCACCAGATCGTGCACCACAGAGCCATGGAGCATTTCGAACCAGCGCGGTCGCGTCGACTTGCCGATGATGATTTGCGTCACATTGTGCGCGTGTGCATAACCGATCACATCGTCCGCAATGCCGTGGCTCCCGGCGGGTAAAGTTACCGGTTCTCCACCGAGCGTCTCAGCGAGGCGCAAGGTGTCGGCAACGCGGTCGCGCTCCTCTTCGGAGAGCTGCACTGCCCGTCGGCCTTCTATGTAAAGAGCCGTCCAAGGACCGTGTAGACGATCGGCCAGTCGCTTGGCGTAGCGCACAAGCCCGGCGCACCGTGGATCTTCGCTGACGCAGACCACAATCCGTTCGCCCGCCGCCCACGGGCCCTGTATAGCGTGGGCCTGCATCTCGGTCAGCAACTGCTCGTCGACGCGCTCGGCGGTGCGCCGCAAGGCAAGCTCACGCAAGGCCGTCAGATTAGCCGGAGAGAAGAAATGCTGCAGAGCGCGTTCAGCTTGCTTGGGAACGTAGACTTTACCTTCCTTGAGCCGCTCGATCAGATCGTCGGGCGTGAGATCGACTAGTTCGATGGCGTCGGCACGATCGAAGACGGCATCAGGCACTGTCTCACGAACCCGGACATGCGTGATCTGCGCGACGACGTCATTGAGACTTTCAATGTGCTGGATATTGACTGTCGTATAGACGTCGATGCCGTGGCTCATCAGCTCTTCGATATCGAGGTAACGCTTGGGGTGGCGGCTGCCCTCAACATTTGTGTGAGCGAGTTCGTCGACCAGCACAATCTGCGGGTGTCGCGTAATAATGGCGTCGACATCCATCTCGGTCAGCGCCTGCCCTTTATAGTGAACCTGACGGCGAGGAACGATTTCCAGCCCCGTCAGCAACGCTTCGGTTTCTTTACGACCGTGGGTCTCGACGATACCAACAACAATGTCGTAACCGTCCTTTTTGCGTGCTTGGGCCTGCTGGAGCATCTCGTAGGTCTTGCCCACGCCAGGCGCGGCGCCTACGAAGATTCTGAGCTTGCCAACACGGCGTTCCTCACGTCGCGCAGCTTCAAGGAGCGCCTCAGGAGAGGGTCGTTCAGGATCGCGTCTCTGATCCACCATCACCGATCAGACATCCATGAGCGTGCCGTTGCCACCTTTGGCACGATTTAGCCGCAAGTGTATTGCAGCTGATACCTGGCGTCATCCCGCAAGCTGATCAAGCGCTAGATTGAGCAACAGAACGTTCACACGCGGCTCGCCTAGCAGTCCAAGGAAACGCTCTTCGGTATGATCGGTGACTAGTTGACGAATGCGGTCTTCCGGCAGATTGCGTGCTTTGGCAATGCGCGGAACCTGGAAGAGGGCGGCCTCCGGCGAGATATGCGGATCAAGGCCGCTCGCGGAGGTGGTTACCAGATCGGCGGGGATCGGCGTCGACGGGTTCTGTTGCTTCAGTTTGTCCATGTCGCCTTGGACGCGATCAATCAGCGCTTTGTTGGACGGCCCCAGATTAGAGGCGCCCGAATTAGCGGCATTGTAGGGAGCTGGGACGGTCTTGGTTGAATCATTAGGATCGGGCGCAGTGGTCGCGGATGGGCGGCCGTGAAAATATTTGTCGCTCTCGAACACCTGACCAATAAGTTCGGAACCGACAACCGTGCCGTTACGCTCAATTAAGCTGCCTTGCGCCTGCTTCGGGAACAACACCTGGGCAATTCCGGTCATTGCCAAGGGATAAATAAGGCCCGTGATGACGGTGAGGGCCACCAGGACCACAATTGCCGAACGGACGAGCCGCAACATGATTACTTCTCCTTAGGCAAGGTGTAAGGCGGTGACGATCACATCGATCGCTTTGATGCCGACGAAGGGGATGATGACGCCGCCGACGCCGTAGATCCAAAGATTACGGCGAAGCAGCGCGGCGGCGCCGATCGGACGATATCGCACGCCTTTAAGGGACAGCGGAATAAGCGCGATGATGATCAGTGCGTTGAAGATGATTGCCGACAAGATGGCACTTTCTGGCGTTTGCAGATTCATAATATTGAGTGCCTGCAGCTGCGGATAGAAAGCAACGAACATCGCGGGAATAATGGCGAAGTATTTGGCCACGTCGTTGGCAATTGAGAACGTGGTTAGCGCGCCGCGCGTCATCAGCAACTGCTTGCCGATCTCGACAATCTCGATCAGCTTAGTCGGATTGGAATCGAGGTCGACCATGTTGCCGGCCTCGCGTGCCGCTTGGGTACCGGTATTCATGGCGACGCCAACGTCGGCTTGTGCCAGTGCCGGCGCGTCATTGGTACCGTCGCCGCACATCGCCACAAGCTTGCCTTTCGATTGCTCATTACGGATCAGTTGCAATTTTTGCTCGGGCGTGGCTTGGGCGAGGAAGTCGTCGACCCCAGCTTCCGCTGCGATCGCTGCAGCGGTCATCGGATTATCGCCGGTGATCATGATGGTGCGGATGCCCATCCGGCGCAGCTCGGCAAATCGCTCGCGGATGCCGCCCTTGACGATATCTTTGAGGTGAATGATGCCGAGAAGCTTGTTGTCCTTTGCCACGGCCAGCGGAGTGCCCCCCGACTTGGCGATGGCATCTGCGATTGCAGTCACTTCGCGGACAGTATCGGGACTCACTGCTGGCCGCAGTGCCTGTACCGCGCCACCCCTAACCGTCGTCATGCCGCCGTTGAGATAGTTCAGGATTGCATCCACCGCGCCTTTGCGGATGGAAGAATCGCCCATCTCAACACCACTCATCCGCGTTTGCGCGCTGAACGGAATGAAGTTTGCCTTCATTTCCACGAGCTCGCGCCCGCGAATGCCGTATTTTTCCTTCGCCAGCACCACGATGGAACGGCCTTCCGGCGTTTCGTCGGCAAGCGAGGCAAGCTGTGCGGCGTCCGCCAATTCCTGCTCGGTCACGCCCCGCAACGGTTTGAACTCAGTGGCCTGACGGTTGCCAAGAGTGATGGTGCCGGTCTTGTCGAGCAGAAGCGTATCGACATCGCCTGCAGCTTCGACGGATCGGCCGGACATGGCGAGCACGTTAAAACGCACCAGCCGGTCCATACCGGCAATGCCGATCGCAGAGAGCAGCGCGCCGATCGTCGTCGGGATCAAAGTCACAAACAACGCAACCAGGATCACGACTGATATCGCGCTGCCAGCATAGTAGACGTAGCTTGGGATAGTCGCGGTCGCGAATACGAAGATAATGGTAAGACCGATAAGCAGGATGTTCAGCGCTATTTCGTTCGGCGTCTTTTGCCGTTCCGCGCCCTCGACCAGTTTGATCATGCGGTCGAGAAAGGTCGAACCTGGCGCCGCGGTGATGCGCACGCGGATCCAGTCGGACAATACCTGTGTGCCGCCGGTGACGGCTGAGCGATCGCCGCCCGACTCGCGGATGACCGGAGCCGATTCACCGGTGATCGCCGCTTCATTGACCGAGGCCATACCTTCGATCACATCGCCGTCCGACGGAATCATGTCTCCGGCTTCAACCAGCACCAGGTCGCCGACCTTGAGGCTGGTCGACGGCACTAGGCGATATTTTTGTGAATCGCCGGGCCCGGACAAAAGCTTTGCCTGGGTCTCGGTCCGTTGGCGCCGCAAAGTGTCGGCCTGGGCCTTGCCACGGCCTTCGGCCACTGCTTCGGCAAAATTGGCGAACAGCACGGTGAACCACAGCCAGAGGATGATCTGGAACTCAAACAAAATGTGGCCGCCGCCTGTGATGAGGTCGCGGATCAGAATCACCGTCGTCAGTGCCGTAACGACTTCCAGCACGAACATCACCGGATTCTTGATCAGCGTGCGCGGATCAAGCTTGACGAAGGCGGAGCCGATGGCCGGCATGACGATCTTTGGATCGAACAGCGCCGATACTGGCACGCGTTTGCGGAGGGTTGAGGTTTCCATCGCAGTCACTCCCGCCTAATTCGATGAGAAAAGGGTGCCGGCGTTGATTGAAAGCTGTTCGACGATCGGCCCAAGCGCTAGCGCGGGGAAGAACGTCAGCCCACCAATAATGGCGATCACACCAACAACCAGACCGACGAACAGACCCCCTGTGGTCGGGAAAGTGCCGGCGGAGGCGGGCACCAGTTTTTTGCTGGCAAGTGATCCCGCGATGATCATGGTCGGAATGATCATCCAGAACCGGCCAACCGCCATCGCCATGGCGCCGCTTAGATTGTAAAACATCGTGTTGCCATTGAGCCCGGCGAAGGCCGAACCATTATTACCGTCCTGAGACGTGTAGGCGTAAAGCACCTCGGTGAAGCCGTGCGGCCCGGGATTGTTCATGGAGGCAACGGCGGACGGCACCAGCATCGCCACGGCCGTCCAACCGAGATACATCAGCGGCAGGATCAGGATGGCGAGCATCGCCATCTTGACTTCCTTCGCCTCTATTTTCTTGCCGACATATTCGGGCGTGCGACCCACCATTAGTCCGGCAACGAAGATCGAGATGATGATGAACAAGAGCATGCCGTACATACCGGAGCCGACGCCGCCGACAATGATCTCGCCGAGTTGGATATTAATAAGCGGGATCATGCCACCGAGCGCGGTGAAGGAATCGTGCATTGCGTTCACGGCTCCGCACGATGCGGCGGTCGTGATGACGGCGAACAGGGCCGAGGCGACGATGCCGAATCGCACCTCCTTGCCTTCCATATTGCCGCCGGTGAGCCCGAGCGCATTGAGCGCGTCATTGCCGTGTGCCTCGGCCCAGTAGCAAAAGAACACGCCCGTTATGAACAGAACGCCCATCACGGCGAGCACCGCCCAACCTTGCTTTTGATTGCCGACCATGCGGCCGAACACATTGGTGAGTGCGGCGCCCAGCGCAAAGATCGAGATGATCTGAACGTAATTAGAGAGCGGAGTCGGATTTTCAAACGGGTGCGAAGCATTGGCATTGAAGAAGCCGCCGCCATTTGTGCCGAGCATTTTGATGGCGATCTGGGAGGCGACCGGGCCGACCGCGATGCTTTGCTTGGCGCCTTCGACCGTGGTGGCGTCGACATAGGGTCCGAGCGTCTGTGGGATGCCCTGCCAGACCAGAAACAGCGCATACGGGATGCAGATCGGCAGAAGGATGTAGAGCGTACAGCGGGTGACGTCGACCCAGAAGCTGCCAACCGTGCGCACTGAATGCCGGGCGAAGCCGCGAATGAGCGCAATCGCTAGCACAATGCCCGTCGCCGCCGACAGATAATTTTGGTGCGTCAGGCCCAACATCTGCACGAGGTAAGAGAGCGTGCTCTCGCCGCCGTAGTTCTGCCAGTTGGTATTGGTGATGAAGCTGACTGCGGTGTTGAATGAGAGATCCTCGGTCACTGCGGACTGATCGGCGGGATTGAAAGGCAAAAACGCCTGAAGCCGCATTAGCGCGTAGATGATGAACAGTCCGCCGAGATGAAAGATCAGCATGCCGACCGTGTAGGTCACTGCGTGCTGCTCTTGGCGTTCGTCCACGCCGGCTACTTTGTAGATCCCGAGCTCGACGGGTCTCAAGATCGGTGTCAGAAACGTGCTCTCGCCAGTAAACACGCGCGTCATGTAGGCGCCGAGCGCCGGCGTGATCGCAACGATGATCGCGCAGTAAAGAAGAATCTGAATCCAGCCGAGGGCAGTCATGGCCTTTATCCCTTCAGAACAGTTCCGGCTTAAGCAATGCGTAGACCAGATAGATGAGCAGTCCCGCGGTCACGAGCGCAGCGAGCGAATAGTCAAAGATCATGACGCGATCTCCTCATAGCTGTTCGCAAGCGTAGACATACGCGATCGATACAGCGAAGAAGCCGACCGCGAGCGCCACCATCACGACATCCATCATGGGAATCTCCAAGTGTAATTCTGGGCAGACATTGCTGTCTCAAGACAGCGCGAAAACTCCCGCCCATTCACGGGCAATATTTGATGCCTGACCGCGTAGGAATTCGAGAGGGAATGGATGCCGAAGATATAAGAATTCCATAAAGACGTGGCTCGACGGATCGGACGCCTTTCGGCCCCAACCTATTCTGACAACTTAATAATAGCGTGATGGCCAGCGCCGCTGCGCGGTCTTGAGAATCTGTTCAAGACTACTGCCAGACAAGGTGGAATTCGGGCTTCTGGGCACGGACGCCGCTTCGCCAGAGCTGATCGGCTCTTTACTACCTGCTGGCCTCGGCTGCGTGCGACTCAACGAGTCGCGACAGCACATACGTGAAGAGGCGTGTAGGGTCGAATTGACTAAATTGAATCTCTTTCATGGCCGACCTCAATTTCAATGAGCCACGTGGAAAATTGGAGTGAATGCAGCGAACTTCACCAAGACCCCAGCTAACAGAAGCAAGACAAGGCAGGCCAACGCGGAAAACGGCGATTTGCCTGGATCGCTTTGCGCACGAGCCGCGTTGACTGTGGTTTTCATGATCGCACCTGAGATTTAAAGGCTCGGCAATTGCGAGCTGTTGCTGCGGCTGATGTGCAGAGAAGTGCATAGGAAATCCAGGTGGGAAACTCATGAGTGTTATAAACGTGAAATAAGAATCGAAAATTTCGCGCGCAATGCCGCTTTAAGT
>Ga0318550_10000337_pt1 | contig 11959 bp, 8 predicted proteins | sample GRESIP169b2f23_FD_203499 | JGI IMG/M metagenome (GOLD analysis project Ga0318550, IMG submission 203499) | Tropical soil microbial communities from Luquillo Experimental Forest, Puerto Rico - GRE.SIPMG.169b2f23 | ecosystem: Environmental > Terrestrial > Soil > Tropical forest > Bulk soil... | reverse complement strand
ACCGGGATGTCGAGCACCGGCAGACAATCGACTGTGATGCCGAGTTGTTCGAGATCGTCTGCAATCAGCCGGGAACCAAGCCGGGCTGCACGCTCGGCTTGCGGATCCGGTAATGATCCGAGGCGGAAAGCCGATGGGTAGAGGCGCCAATAGGGCGGCCTCAGTCGAGCCACTCGCCCACCCTCCTGGTCAATCAGGATCGGCGCATCGCTGCGGCCAATTGCACTGCGCAGCGCTGCTACTAGATCGCGGACCTGGTCGGGAGCGCGACAGTTGCGCCGAAACAGTATAAAGCCGACCGGATCAGCGGTGCCGAAGAAGCTCCTTTCGTCTGCGCTCAGCTGCTCGCCGGCGCAGCCCAGAATGATCGCGCGGGGTGTCTTCCCAAGCCCGACGGTTGCTCTATCGGGCAATAATGCACCCGATGCTGCGCAGTTTAAGCTCGCCACAGATCCGCTCTGCCGCTGCCAGATCGGCGACGGGCCCAGTCTGTATGCGATAATAAATCCCTTTGTCACCAAGATCCGCGCGAATCGGGCTGGCCGAGAGACTACCGAGCAGATCGGCATTCTTATGTTTGATCCGCTCCCACTCCTGACGCGCCGCATCCTCGGTGCGCAGAGAGCCGAGCTGGAGCCGGATTCCTCCCGCCTTCCCAGCTGCCGGGTTTGGCGGCTCCCGCGGCGCTTGCACAGCCTTGTTGGAAGGCGCGGCGGCCTGTTGCTGCGGTTGAGCCGTTTGGGCGGAGCCTGGGGGATTCTCCGGCGTGGCGGGCACCGTCGGCGCGGGTCCCGTTGGCGACCGGGCGGCCTCGGCTTGCATTTGAGCCGGTGGCGGTGGCGCCGGGCGCGGCATCGGCTTCTCGGGAGGCGGCAGCAGGTGCTCCACCACCTTGCGGCTAGGGTTGTAGATCAGCTTGTCCCGGTCGGGGATTTCCATGCCGCCGGGTTGTTCCGGCTTCACCTTCGTCGGACGCTCGTCGGCCCGGATCAATGGGACCTGGCCACCAGCGGCATCGCCGCCGGAATACCGGCCCTGGTGGATATAGGCGAACCATAGACCGCCACCGAACAGCGCCATGACAAGCAAACCCAGCGCTGTCGTCAGCAGGCGGCGCGGACGCGGCTGAAATTCCTCCTCCCGAGTGTCGGCGAAGAGCTCGGCCCGCCGATCGGGATCGACGGGTCCGAGGTGATAAGCCACGGCTACATCTCCTGCACCGGCTCGACGCCGATGACGGCAAGACCGGAGGCGATGACAATGGCGACCGCCCGCACCAAAGCCAGGCGCGCGCGCGTCAGCGCCGGCTCAGTAGCGAGGATGAAGCGCAATGTCGCCTCGTCCTTGCCCTTGTTCCATAGAGCGTGGAACAGCGCCGCCACTTCCTGGAGATAAAACGCGATGCGGTGCGGTTCGTGCACCTCGGCCGCACTCTCGACAAGGCGCGGCCAGCCGGCGAGCTGGCGGATCAACACGAGCTCAGCCGGGTCGGACAGCTGCTCGATTGGCGCTTCGGTCAGAGCCGCGTCCGACAAATCATCCTCGGGAAATTGTTCGACGGCATGACGCATCACCGAGGCCGCGCGCGCATGCGCATATTGTACATAAAAGACTGGGTTGTCCCGCGATTGCTCGGTCACCTTGGCGAAATCGAATTCCAAGGTCTGATCGTTCCGCCGCGTCAACATGATAAAGCGGAAGACATCCTTGCCGACCTGATCGACGACCTCGCGCAAGGTGACGAACGTGCCCGCACGCTTCGACATGCGCACCGGTACCCCCTTGTCGAACATATGGACAAGTTGACAAAGCTTGACGTCAAGGGTTGCGGCTCCATCGGTCACCGCTCGCACCGCGGCCTGCAATCGCTTGACGTAGCCCGCATGATCGGCACCCCAGACATCGATCAAATTCGCGAAACCCCGGAGGAACTTGTCGCGGTGATAGGCAATGTCTGGCGCGAGATAAGTCCACGAGCCGTCCGATTTTTTGAGCGGCCGGTCGACGTCATCGCCGAATCGGGTGGCGCGGAACAGTGTCTGGGCCCGCGGCTCCCAATCATCGGGCAGCTTACCCTTGGGCGGCTCCAACACCCCGGTGTAGATCAGCCCGCGCTTCTCTAACTCGGCGACACACTCGTCGACCGCCCCCATTTGGACAAGCTCGCGTTCCGAGACGAACAAATCGTGGCGCACATCGAGTGCCGCGAGATCCGCCCGGATCAGCGCCATCATACGATCGACGGCGAACTCCCGAACCGGCGCGAGCCACTCCTCCTCGGGCCGGCCGAGCCATTTCGGACCGTCCCGATCGGCGAGCGCGCGGCCAGTTTCGAGCAAGTACTCCCCGGGATAAAACCCCTCGGGAATCGGGCCGATAGCCTCACCCAACGCCTCGCGGTAGCGCAGATACGTCGACCGCGCGAGAATGTCGACCTGAGCACCTGAATCGTTGATGTAGTACTCCCTTTCTACGTCGAAGCCGGCCTTGGCGAGCAACAACGCCAGCGCGTCTCCAACCACAGCGCCACGGCCGTGGGCCGCGGTCATGGGCCCGGTAGGGTTGGTGGAAACAAACTCGACATTGACGCGCTCGCCGCCGCCGACTGAGGAATCGCCGAAGGCGGTGCCAGCCCGCAGGATCGCGCGCAGCTGGGCGTGCCACACCTCGGGGGCCAGTCTGATATTGATGAACCCGGGTTTTGCCGCCGAGGCGGTAAAGCCAGAGCCACGGTAATCGTCGGTGACGAGCTCGCGTCCGTTCAGAGCGGCGGCGGTCCGCTCCGCGAGGGCCATCGGGTTCTCTTTGAGGGCCCCGGCCAGCACCATTGCCGCGTTGGTAGCGAGGTCGCCGTGTGCCGGATCGCGCGGCGGCTCGACCGCGACCCGGCTCCAATCGAGACCACCCGGCAGACCCCCTTCGGCGACCAGCTTCTCAAGCGCCGGCAACACCACCAGCCGGCGGAAGTCTCTGAAAATGTTTGTCATGTCGGGGAATAGGTATCGAACAAACGACGATGCTCATCGAGCGCAAAGCGATCCGTCATCCCGGCGAGATAGTCGGCGGCGACCCGCGCAGTTTGCTCGCCGTCAGGACCCGCAGCGAGCCGGCGCCACTCGCTCGGCAGGCACTGCGGCTCGGCGAGGTAGAGCGCGAACAGGTCGTGTACGACGCGGCGCGCTTTCGAGCTCATCCGGTTGACGCGGTAGTGGCGGTACATACGTTCGAGCAGGAAATCCTTGAACGCCCGGTCGTTGCGCCGCATCTCGGCGGAAAAGTCGACGACCGGGGCGCCGAGCGCTCGAACCGCGTCGGCCGAATCGACCCCGCTCGCCGCGATTCGCGATTTGGTCTCGTCGATCAGATCACCGACCATTAGATCGATCAGCCGGCGGATCGCTTCGTGGATCAGGCGCGACTCTTCGAGCCCTGGATATCGCGACGCGACCGACCGAAAGACCGGGCCGACCAGGGGCACCTCGGCGAGATCGGCGATGGGAAAAAGTCCGGCGCGCAAGCCGTCGTCGATATCGTGGTTGTTGTACGCGATGTCGTCGGCAAGTGCTGCGACCTGCGCCTCCGCGCTCGGGAACTGATCGAGCGCCAGCGGGTGACAGCGGTCGTATTCGGCGATTGTCGGCGGCACCGGCCGGTCGATACCTGAGCCGCGCAACGGGCCGTTATGCTTGACGGTGCCTTCGAGCGATTCCCAGGTCAGGTTGAGGCCGTCGTATTCGGCGTAGCGGCGTTCCAGCCGGGTCAAGATGCGCAACGTTTGATCGTTGTGCGAAAACCCGCCAAATCGCGCCATCTCGGCGTTGAGAGCTTCTTCGCCCGCATGACCGAACGGGGTATGCCCGAGATCGTGGGAGAGGGCGAGCGTTTCGGCGAGGTCCTCGTCGAGACCGAGGGCGCGGCTGACGGTCCGTGCTATCTGCGCAACCTCGAGGCTATGCGTCAGCCGGGTGCGGTAATGATCGCCTTCGTGATAGACGAAAACCTGCGTCTTGTGGGTCAGCCGACGAAAGGCAGTCGAATGGATGATGCGGTCGCGGTCACGCTGAAAGGGCGACCGCATCGAATGCTCCGGCTCCGGATGGAGCCGCCCGCGTGTCTCCTCCGGCTTTGACGCATAAGGCGCGAGCGGTCGGACCATCGGCAAAACCTACGCCCGACCGGCCGCAGCGTCCACCCTGGGTGCAAAGCCGATGGCCCTGCACGGGTCACGAGACACCCGCGCCATTTGGGAAGCGGCCGGCGCAGTACGTCGATTCGCTCAACCTGATCGGGCCCGCCCGGAGAGTTGCTATCGCCGCCGCAGAAGGACGCTTCAGCTCGAACGCAGCCGTCGGGTAGCGGTGCGATCGATGCTGCCGTCCGACGCGAGGACAACGCGATAGTCGCGCTCGGCCGTCTCGCGCGAGATCAGCCCGTCGGCCACATCGAGTGCGACCTGCTCAGGGTCGCGTTCGGCCGGATCGCCAAAGCCGCCGCCGCCCGGCAGCTCGAGGCGAATGAAATCGCCGCCCGGGACGTTCTGCCGGCCCTTCGGGCCGATTGACTTGCCGGAGACCAGGGTGACCCGACCCGGGGCTCCAGCGGCGCCGCCGTCGCGGCCGCGCGCCGGGTTGCCGACCCGCTCGAAATTGCACAGCATCGCGATCGGCGTACCGTCGGCACCACCCAATTCGATGATTTGGCCGAGACCGCCACGGAACTGCCCGGCTCCGCCCGATCCCTCGCGAAACTCACGCCGACGAAAGAGCACCGGCGCCACCGCCTCTGTCGCCTCGACCGGGATCGTGCGCACGCCGGAGGGAAACGCGGTCACATCGAGCCCGTCCTTGCCCGGCCGCGCACCAGCCCCGCCGCAATGAAAGATTGCGGTGCTGAAGGGCTCGATGTCGGGTGGCGCCCTCCCCTCCTCCGCTCCTAACTCATCGAGAACGTCGGCGCCGCCATAGATCTGCGGGATCCACAAGGAGGACGCCCCTTCGGCGGGAACTCCACCATCCATGACTTGATGCAGGCAGCCGAAGACGACATCAGGCAGCATATGGCCGACCGTGTGCCGTGCCGCGACGGCGCGCGGGCGCTTGGCGTTTAACAGGCAGCCTTCGGGGGCGCTGACGGTGATTGGGGCAAGCGAACCGGCGTTGTTCGGCACCTCCGGGGCAACCAGGCATTTGACGCCGAAGGCCGTGTAAGCGAGCGTGTAATTCAGCACAACATTGATGCCGAAGGCACTTGCCGGCGAGGTTCCGGTATAGTCGACGTTGATACCGGAATCGCCAATCGTCATCGCGGCAGTCAAGGTCAGCGGACGGTCGTAGCCGTCCATCGTCAAACTATTGCGGTACGAACCCTTCTTCAGCTTGCCGATCGCCTCGATTGTCGCCTCTCGCGAAGTCTCGATGATATGGTCGCCGAGCCGGTCGAGATTTGTTATGCTGAACTCCTCCATCATCTCGACGAGCCGTCGGCTGCCCTCGTCATTGCACGCTGCCAAGGCATAGACGTCGCCCTCGACTTGCAGCGGCTCGCGCACGTTGGCGCGGATCACGCGCAAGAGGTCCTCGTTCATGCGGCCTTCGCGTGCCAAAGCCATCAGCGGGATCGACAACCCCTCTTCAAAGACCTGACGGCCGTCGGGACCCATGCCGAGCCCGCCGATATCGACGACGTGAACGGTGCTGGCGAAGAGCCCGACCGCCTCGCCACCCAGAAAAGTCGGGCTGACCACCGTCAGATCGTGAAGATGTCCGCAAGTGAGCCACGGGTCGTTGGTGATGTAATGGTCGCTGGGGCGCATCCTCTTCAGCGGGAAGGCGTCGAGGAAATGCTTGACCGCCGCCGCCATCGAATTGACATGGCCGGGCGTGCCGGTAACCGCCTGCGCCAGCATGTTGCCGTCGCAGTCGAACACCCCGGCCGAGAGGTCTCCTGCCTCGCGCACGGTCGTCGAGAACGCAGTGCGCATCAGGGTCTGCGCCTGCTCCTCGACGACCGCGATCAGCCGGCTCCACATGATCTGCATGTGGATCTGGGACAGTGCGGTATTTGGTGTGCCAAGCATCGGGTTATCTTCTGAACTCCGCTTACGCGCTCTTCATTCTATGGGTTCCTCATCAATTTGTGCAATCATCCCACCCGCTTGCCCGTTCGCTAGGCACCATGTTGGCGCTTTGTTACAACCGGCACTTGTTTCCATTATTGCTGGTTGCTGCATCTGCAGCAAATCTGCAGCAAAACTTCTCATGCAGGTTGTGGAGGCTTCTGGCGCCAGCGCGCGTGACAGGGGCGGTCAGTCCGCCGACAGGCGTCGGTGCTGCGCAGCCGTGGAGCGAAATCGGAAAAACTATAAGATGCTAATTGGGCAATTTTTAGGGGTCATTTGCGATCATCGTCCGAGGAGTGCGGGGTGCCGTCCCTCAGTGAGGGCTTAGCGGCGGGTGAGCTCGATATAGCCGTAGGCGTCGATGCGGGCGTCGAAGAGATGAGAGACGACGGTCGAGGTCTCGTCCTCGACGATGACAGCGGGGCCGCGGATGAAGGCGCCCGGCAGCAGATCGTGGCGCTCGTGGATCGCGACCTCGATGAATTCGCCGGTTTCCGGCTCGAAAACCGGGCGGGATCGCGTGGGTCGGGGGGTATAAGGCTCAGGCGGTGAGGCGACAGCTTCAGTCTCAGTGGGGCGCGGTGCCGAAAGGAGCATGACCCAGCTCAGCACCTCGACCTCAACACCGGGGATCACGCGGCTGTAGAGGCGGCGATATTCGTCTTCGAAGGCGGCGTAGAGGAATGCCGCGTCACCGTCGCGAAGGGCGCGGGTCGGCAACGGCACGGCTATCTCATGGCCCTGGCCGCGGTAGCGCATGAAGGCGGAGCGCGTCTCGGTCAGCGGCTGGTCCCCGGCGCCGCGGCGGACGATCGGCTCCGCCTCGGTGCGCATCGCGGCATAGAGCGCATTGGCCGCGGCGGCGTCGAACTGGTCGAGCCGCTGCAAGGCCGAGCGCACGATTTCGTAGGCAATCGGCGCGCGCAGAAAGCCGACGGCTGAGCCAACACCGGCATAGGACGGCACCACCACTCGGTCGAGACCGAGCTTCTCGGCCATGCGCGCAGCGTGCAATGGTGCCGCACCGCCGAACGCGACCAATGTGCGACCGCGCGCGTCCTTGCCGCTCTCGATTGCGTGGACGCGCGCGGCGTTCGCCATATTCTCGTCGACGATCTCACTGACCCCGAGTGCCGCGATTTCGATCGCCAGATCTAGCGGCTCGGCGACCTCGTGCCGCAGCACCGCCTCGGCTGCCGCGCGGTCGAGCACCATGCGCCCGCCCGAGAACCCTGCGGGGTCAATTCGGCCAAGCAGCAGATTGGCATCGGTGACCGTAGGCGCGGTTCCGCCCCGCCCATAACAGGCCGGCCCCGGGTCTGCGCCCGCGCTGTCGGGGCCGACGGTGATCCGCTTCAGCCGGTCGACCCGCGCGATCGAGCCGCCGCCAGCGCCGATCTCGACCATCTCGATGACCGGGATGCGCAGCGGTATCCCGCTGCCCTTCTTGAAGCGGTAGACGCGCGCGACTTCGAAAGCGCGGCTGGTCTGCGGTTTTAGTTCGTCGATCAGGCAGATCTTCGCCGTAGTTCCGCCCATGTCGTAAGACAACACCTTATCGAGCTTGCATTGCCGAGCGATCTCACTGGCGAAGATTGCGCCTCCTGCCGGACCCGACTCGACAAGCCGCACTGGAAAGCGAATTGCCGTCTCGACGGCAGTCAAGCCGCCTCCAGACAGCATCAAAAACAGCGGGCAAAGGACACCTTCGCGCCTCAGCATCGCTTCGAGGGCGGCGAGGTAGCGGCCGATCAACGGTTGGACATAAGCATTGGCGCAGGCGGTCGAAAAGCGCTCGTATTCGCGCATCTCAGGCGAGACGTCGCTGGACAAGGTGATCGCTACGCCGGGCAACCGCGCGGCAAGGATCTCGCCAGCGCGGCGTTCGTGCGCCGGGTTCGTGAAGCTGTGCAGAAACCCGATCGCGACAGACTCGACGTGCTCGGCGGTCAAGCGCTCGGCCAGTACCGCTATCGCGGCCTCGTCAAGAGGCACGAGGATCCGCCCGTGGGCGTCGATGCGCTCGCGCGCCGGAAGCCGCAGGCGACGGGGAACAAGCGGCGGCGGCAAGTCGATGTTGACGTCGTACTGCTCGAACCGGTTTTCGTGCCGGATCTCGATCGTGTCGCGAAAGCCCTCGGTCGTCACCAGCGCGGTCTTGGCGCCCTTGCGCTCGATGATCGCATTGGTTGCTAAGGTCGTCCCGTGAATGATGATGGACAAACCAGCTGGGGCGAGCACCGCCTCGTGCAACACTGTGTGGATCGCTTCAAGGACGGCACGCTCGGGCGCCTCTGGGGTCGTTAGTATCTTGGCGCTGTAGCGCCGGCCGCCCACTTCGAGCGCGACATCGGTAAAGGTGCCACCGATGTCGACGCCGAGCCTTCCGCCCTGCTCCACCACGATCCCTCTCGCCCTCGCGAAAACGCGAGCGGAGTGTTTGCGGCGGCGCCAGCAGTGTCAATCCGCTCACTCTCAACGGCGATATTCCGGGAGCGGAACGGAGGCGGGGCACTCGAGCGAGTGCCCCGCAAAACGTGCTTCGCCTAGTCTAGGTCTGGTCTAGCTCGGCTTCACGCCGACCTGGCGCCACGCATCGGCGACCGCCTTCTGTTCGGTGCCGTTAGCGCCGTAACGGTGCCCGGCATTGGCAATGGTACGCCCGGCAAAGGCGGCGAAAGTCGCCCTCGATCTGAGGCTCCTGTCGCGGATCGTGTCGTACCAGATCTGCCCGGCTTTGACCCACGCGTTACCACCCAGCGCAGTCGCGACCAGAAAGAAGGCGCGGTTCGGGATGCCAGAGTTGATGTGGACCCCGCCATTGTCCTGTGAGGTGCGGACATAATGCGCCATGTCGGCCGGCTGCGGATCCTTTCCGAGCACATTGTTATCGTAGGCCGTGCCGGGCGCCTTCATCGAGCGCAGAGCCTGATTCTCGATGGTCAAAAGCCCGGCGCCGATCAACCAGTCCGCTTCGCTGGCGGTTTGCTTCAGTACATATTGTTTGACGAGCGAGCCAAAGACATCGGAGACCGATTCGTTCAAGGCCCCCGATTGACCGGAATAGTACAAATTGACTTCAGATCCGCTGACACCATGAGTCAATTCGTGCCCGATCACGTCCAAGGAAATCGTGAAGCGGTTGAAGATGGTCCCGTCACCGTCGCCGAACACCATTTGGTGTCCGTCCCAGAAGGCGTTGTCGTATTTGTTGTCGTAATGTACGGTGGCGATTAGTGGCAATCCGTGATCATCGATCGAATTGCGTTGGTAGTTCTGCAGATAGAAGTCGAAGGTGTGGCCGAGACCGTCATAGGCCTCGTCTACTTCCTGATCGCCCGAGGCATTTTGGCCTTCCGAACGGACGAGCGTGCCCGGCTCGGTCTGGGCGTTCTTGGCGGTATAGATTGTCCGCTGGACTTGCGGGGGGCCGCTGAGAGCACCGGGCGAGGAGCGACCCCTCCCATCATCTGAAAGACCAAGCGCTGGATGCGCATGGTGCCGTCGAGGGCAAGAGTGTCAAGGGCGGAGTTTCGCTGAGCCGCGTTGCCGTGGCGCGCAATCGCTCGCAGCATGTGCGGCGGCACGATGCAGAAGATGGAATGGCGATGCCTACTTTCGTACCCATACGGTTGCATGATGATCTCCTGAGAAAGGTTCCCAAGCCTCGGCTTATACCCGTCTGGGTGAAGGTTAATATAGCGCGCTCGACGGGGCATGAGTGTGACATTGCTCACACCCGAGGTTTGTCCGCGCGATCAGCCGCCGGTCATCGACTTCAGATTGTCGGCAAGATCCAGCATCAAGCGGGTCGACTCGTCGCCCGCCGCGGCGCGCAAACTCTTCAGATCGCCGCCGCCGGGGGGCAAGGTCAGCACCGACTGCTTCCCGCCATAGGCGAGCGTGATGCGGCGCGCATTGACCTGCGGTCCGCCGAGCTGATCCGGCAGCGCCGTCGCCGTCATCCGGTCCATCATCTCTTTGAGCTGAAGCCGCTGGTGCGCCGTCAACTGCCCCTGTTTGTGCGGTTGGAGCACGCTGAGACCGATCTGGCGAGCGACCGTGAACCTGCAGTCCGGCGCGATCGTCCATACGTTGCCGGTCTCGCCGGCGACACCGCTCTGCAAATCCTTGAGCACCAGCGGCGCCGATAGTGGACATTCTTCAGCCATGACCTTCCCCGAAACGAAGAGCCCTACCAGCAGCAAGCCGATTCCGGCCGCAGCTGCGGTCAACCTCGGGCACGACAAGGGGCCGATTGTCCTCCGGGTGCCCGACGATGTCGAGCGACGACTTGCGGTGGCGTCAGTCAAGGGGCTCGTACCTCCACGGCTGGCGGGAAAGGGCTGAAGTTGAGCGGTGCGTTTTCTTCGATGCGCTTCCGGCTCGGTAGCTGAGTCGTATCCCACCCACCGCCCAATGCCTGGATCAGCGCCGCGCTGGCGATGAGCCGGCTCTGCCGGATATTGACGGCCGTCTCGGCGTTGGTCAGAGCGGTCTGATCGGCGACGACGACGCTGGTATACGCAACGGTGCCGGCCAGATATTGGTTGTTGATGATCCGCGCGGCTTCGAATGCTGCCGACACCGCCTTGTCCTGAACCTCGGCTTGCTGGGCGAGGATGCGCAATGCAGCGAGCTGGTCCTCGACCTGCTGGAACGCGGTCAACACGATCTGGCGGTAATTCGCGATAGTCTGCTCGAAGAAGGCGCGCGTCTCTTCTACTACAGCGGCGCGCGCGCCGGCGTCGAACACTGTTTCGACAAGGGTTGATCCAAACGCCCAAAAGCGGCTCGTCGTGGCCAACAGACGGTTCAAGGTCAACGCCGAAGTCCCGAAATCGGCCGAAAGAGTGATATCGGGATAAAACGCCGCCACGGCGACGCCGATTTGGGCATTGGCCGAAGCCATCAGGCGCTCTGAGGCGGCGATGTCCGGACGGCGCTCCAAAAGCGCGGACGGCATCTCTGCCGGTATCGCCGGCACTGCGATCATCGCTTCTGTTGGCGGGATCGAGAATTCGGCGGGTGGCTTGCCGATCAGAACCGCGATCGCGTGCTCGAGCTGGGCGCGGGTCACGCCGACTGCGATCGCCTGCGCTTGGGTGCTTTCGAGTTGCGCCTCCGCCTGGGAGACGGCCGACTGGTCCGCGGTGCCGCTCTGGTACTGGTTGCGGGTGATGCGCAGCGATTCGGTATAGTACGAGGCTGCGGCGTCGAGCAGACGCTTCAGCTCGTCCGCCATCCTCAGCTGCAGATAGTCGCTGGCGAGCGTGCCTTGAGCCGAAAGGCGGGCGCTGGCGAGGTCGCCGGCGCTCGCTTGGGCGCTCGCCACATCACCTTCGACGGTACGGCGGATTTTACCCCACAGGTCCGGCACCCAGCTCGCCGACCCGGAGGTGCTGAACGAGCTGGTCGTGAACCCGGATCGGCCGGCGCCCGTGCTGCTGCTGGAGCCACCGCCGGTTCGCGAACGCTGCGCGCTCGCATTCAGAACACCGGTCGGGAAGAAGCCGGCACGGGCCTGGGCGACGATCCAGTCCGCCTGCTGGAACGCCGCTTCGGCGGCCTTGAGGTTCTGGTTGGAGATGTCAATCTGTTTTTCGAGATCGTCGAGCAACGGATCCTTGTAGATCGACCACCAGGCGCCACGGTCGATCGCGTCGAGCGGCTCGCCGACTTTCCAGCCCGCCTCCTTGTATTGGGCCGGCACCGGAGCGTCAGGGCGTTGGTAATCCGGCCCGACAGTGCAAGCGGAGACGACGATGACAACAGCGCCCGCGCCCTTCAGAACTGACCCCCTCATCCCCCCTCGCGGGTCTCATTCGCCTCGTTCGGGGA
>Ga0318550_10000319_pt1 | contig 12057 bp, 10 predicted proteins | sample GRESIP169b2f23_FD_203499 | JGI IMG/M metagenome (GOLD analysis project Ga0318550, IMG submission 203499) | Tropical soil microbial communities from Luquillo Experimental Forest, Puerto Rico - GRE.SIPMG.169b2f23 | ecosystem: Environmental > Terrestrial > Soil > Tropical forest > Bulk soil... | reverse complement strand
GGGGCCCATCACCGACCGGTAGCTATCTGGTACGGCAGTTGGGCGTGCTGCCCGCCCCCAACGGGAGGATCGCCGTCGCGCTCGCCGCACAGCCGGCCTCCGGGAAGTTCGATGACGGCACGGCCGCCCTCGACGAGATGGCCTCATGGCTGACCGCCCACTTAGGCGCACTTCCGGCCGGCCAATGCGGTCCCTGACCGCGGGAGCGCAGGGCACTCACCACAGGTACACGCGCGCGCTGCTTCCACCGATGCAGGTGATCCAGCTGTCTCCCGGCAACTGCTGGCAGTGCATGAGGAAGTTCGAACCGTTGCACAACGCGCCGGGCACGGCCTTGCAGTCAACGGCCCCCGGCGCCGAAACCGCCCGCGGTAGAGGGCTGGCGTTGCCGTACTCAGCCCAGTACGACGTCAGCACGCTGTTGGCGAAAAGGCATGACGTTTCGGGAGTCCCACGTCCGGCGTGGGTTCCGAACCCCGTGGCGTTCGGCAAAGTGAAGCCGTGATCGCAGGACTGATGCAGGCTACTCAGGTCGGGTCCCGTCACCAGTGGAGGCGTCGCGGCGCGCGGGGGCGGGGTCGGCTGCTGCGCGGTCCGTCCATGGACGAGCAGGCCGATGACCACACCGACGCCTCCGAGAACCAGAGCCCCCACCGCGATCACGGTCGGCAGCACCCACCTGCGCCTGGGTCGACTCGAGTCGCGGTCACGAGGCTCCGCTGCGGTGACACCGTTCGGAAAGCTCGTGCCCGCACGCCCCGAAGTCGTTGACGAGACGTCCGCCGCAAACGGTCGAGTGGCGTCCGCGACGGGCGACGAGTGTCCGCCGGTCCCAAGGGCGCGATGTGCCGCGCGGCCCAGAGCGCCCGCCGTTCCGTACCGGTCGTCGGGGTGCTTTGCCATGCCGCGTGCGACGACGTCGTCGAGCGCGGCGGGAACGCGCAGATTCGCCAGGCTCGGGCGCGGCGGTGGCGAGGCGATGTGCGCCGCCACCAGGTGCTCGAGATTGTCCCCGTCAAACGGCGCGTCTCCAGTCAGCGCCTCGTACAACACGCACGCCAGCGAGTAGACATCGACAGCGGGCGTGCTTACCGAGTCTTTAAACCGTTCGGGCGCCATGTAATTCAAGGTGCCGATCCGAGTCCCGGCCGTTGTCAGCCGCGCATCACCCTTGGCCTCGGCGATTCCGAAGTCGACCAGATACACAAAATCGGCAGGGGTGACGATGATGTTCTGCGGCTTGACGTCGCGATGGATCAATCCCGCGGCGTGTGCCGCATCCAGAGCGTCGCCGACCTGTCCGATGATGGCCACCGCGCGCGCGGGTTCGAGGGGACCCTCCGCGATCAGGTCAAGAAGCGTCTCCCCCTGCACCAGGCGCATGTCGATGTAGAGGCTGCCGTCGATCTCGCCCCAGTCGTGGATCGGAATGACGTGCGGTTCCTGCAGGACTGCCGCCGCCTGGGACTCTCGCTGGAACCTTGTCCGAAAAGAGGCGTTGTTTGAAAGCTCCTCGGCGAGTATCTTCAGCGCGACAGTTCGCCCTTTGCCGGTGTCATATGCCTCGTACACCGTCCCGCCCCCGCCCCTGCCGAGCAGGCGCGTGATCCTGTACTTGCCGAACGTCGTACCGACGCGCGAGTCCACCGCCATCCCCTTGATTTCCTCAGGTACCGACGCAGTATCTGGCTGGCAGCCTAACCCGTCACAAGACTCGCGCAAGAATCGCGCAAGGTGTTTGCCGCAGCCTCAAGAGGACCTGCCTTCACGGCACCCATATCCGGACATGTTTGCCAAAGGACACCGATATGACGACGACCTCGCGCCACCGCACCCTGATGGGACGACGCGTGAAGATGACGACGCTCGCGCTGTTGGCAACGGCGACGGTCGCGGCGACGATCACCCGCCCGCCAATCCCAAACGCCGAGCCCGACACTTCTCCGACAATGGCGGCCCATGGCGTCGAGGCCCCACTCGGTACCGTCCCCTGGTCGCAGGTCGGTCCGGGTTGGATGCTCGCCATGTGGAGCCCGGTTCCCGGCTCGCATACCGGTGTGTTGCCGCCGCCCGGCTCGCCGACATACCAGACGGCCACCAGAACGCTGTACCTGGTCGACCCGGCGGGTGGCCGCTACCCGATCACGACGTTCGCGCCGCCGGGCGACCGTCCGAGCCCGAGCTTGGTCGACTGGTCGGGCGACGGCACACGCGCCCTGTTCTCTTCCGATGAGGACGGCAAGACCGTCGTCACACAGGTCGACCTGCGCAGCGGCACGAAGACGACGTTCACGGTCAGTGAGCCCCTTACCAGACCTCGCTACACGCGCCCCGACGGCAAGGCGGTACTGCTGACCACGCAGCAGGGCCTCGAACGGGTCGACCTTGCCGGCAACCACCAGATGACATACCCGGTGGGGAAGGACTTTCGGGGGTATCTCGCCACGCCGGACGGCACGCGGCTGGTGGTGGGGACGGCCTCCGACCTCGCCGTCATGGGCAACGACGGGGTGGTCGGCAGGGCGCTGCCGATCGCCGGGCAGAAGGACTGCGCACCGATGCGGTGGTGGGACACGGGCTCGAGGATCGCCCTCGCCAACTGCCGTAACTCCGCCGGGTCCCAGCTGTGGCTGGTGCCGATCGACGGGGGGACGCCGACCGCTCTCACCGCACCGAACAACGGGAAGAATGGTCCCGATTACGGCGACCTGAACGCATGGCAGCTCCCGGCCGGGACGTACCTGCAGGCCGCAGGCGCGTGCGGGGTCGTTTTCCTCGCCAAGCTCAACGGCGACGGCACGACGTCACAGGTCTCGGTCCCGAATGTGAACAGCGCCACCGTCGTCGTGATCGGCGTCAACGGGGACGACCTCGACCTCCAAGCCAAGGCAGGGTGCGGGACCGGCCAGTCACTCATCGACTACAACCCAGCTTCCGGCACCTCAACCGTGCTGCTCGGGCCGCCGGTCAACGGCGGCGGCGTCATCAATGCGCTGCCCTACCGGGGCCAGAAGTAGGAGACCAATATGACCAAAACCGCACGCCGCCAACGACTTATGAAGCGCGCTTTGCTTGCGCTCGCGGTAGCGGCCTTCGGCGTCAGCGGATGCACCGCAACGTCGCAGTCCCCGCATGCAACGGCACCGACGCCAACGCCGACCTCCCGACAAACCGTGCTGCCGTTCACGGGCCTCGAAGATCCCCACGATCTGGCGGTTGACGCCGCCGGCAACGTGTACGTCGCCGACCTGCATCACTTCAAGGACGACAAGGGGTTCCCCGACGTGACGACCCGGGTGATCAAATTGCCAGTGGGGTCGAACACCCAAACGACGTTGCCGCAGTTCGTTCATGCCGAACTGGTGGCGGGCCCCGCAAATGCCGTGTGGGTAGTCAACGCGGGAAACGACCGCCTGGTGAAGCTGGCGGCCGGGTCGGACACCCAGACCGCGCTGCCGTTTCCCCACCTCGGCGTCCACGGTTACGTGCAGGCAGTGGATGCCGCCGGCAACGCCTACGGCACCAACGGCGGCGGCGTGTACCCAGGGGGCGGGTGTTGCGTGCCTGTCCACGTCGTGAAGTCGGAGGCGGGATCGAACGCGCCGACGGTGTTGCCGATCACCGTCTCCATCCTCGGCGGCGGCCTCGGCGGAATGGCGGTGGACGCCGCCGGCAATGTATACGTTGGCGACCCCGGGGGGGTGCTGAAGTTAGCAGCGGGGGCGGACACCCAGACGGTGTTGCCTTTCACCCAGCTCCGCGGCGTCGTCGATGTGGCGGTGGACTCGGCCGGGAATGTGTACGTGGTCGATGCCGACCGCATGCAGGTGCTGAAGTTGGCGGCCGGGGCGAATGCGCCTACCGTGCTGCCGTTCACCGGCCTCAAGCACCCCGTCAAGGTAGCGGTGGACGCCGCGGCCAATGTCTACGTCACCGACATCGGCAGCCGCAGCGTGCTAAAACTCGCGGCGGCCTAACGTGTTGCATACCAGGCCTTTTCGTTGCAGATAGGAAGTCAGAAATGAAACGAAAAAACGGCGTTCAATGCGGACGTGGTGCGACGCTGTCGGTTCTACTTGCCATCGTGATCCCGTCGTTCGGTGTGGTCATCGCGCCGCCCGCAGTTGCGGACGCGGGGTGCGGGCCCGGTGGGCCACCCCCACGCGCGGCAAGCAAGGACGTCAGCGACACGTACGGCCAGCCCGCCACACTATGGATCACCAACACCACCGTCGGCATCACTACCGCCCAGGGCTACGGCGAGGCAGACATACTCAGCCCCAGCCCACTTCAGCGCTCCGCGCTGCTGATCGACGCCCAACAGGACGGCAACCACCAGATCATCGTTGATGCCGGGCGGGAGGCAATCCTCTACGCGGTGTCCGGCTGCACCATCACCCCGGTTGTCGATCGGCGCGGCGAGTCCTTCCGGTTCGACATTGAGGACCGGAGGGGCAACGGCGACGGCGTCGGCTGCGCCGACCTCGGCGACGGCCGTCACCTGGTCGGGTTGCTGCAGCTGCGGGACGAACAGAACAGACGACTGCCGACCGTGCGGCGCACCGAGATCGACTTGAACGGTGCAACGGCAACGATTGGCCGTTCCGATACCGTCCCCGCAATGTCCAGAGTCGGCGGCATCAGCTGCGGCGACCTGACCATGGCGCGGGACGGAGTCGAGGCACCTTACTGACTGGCGAAACCGAACCAGTAGCAAGTGAATTCGGCACACGACCACCGAGTGTTCGACAGCCCCATACCATCCAAGCGCAGCGATCCGCTCGATCTCCACTACCGCTGACACGACGCAAGGCTCGCGCAAGAATCGCGCAAGGTGTTTGCCGCAGCCTTTATGTGACCGGCCATGTAACCATAAGGACCCGTGATGAAACGCAGCGCATTTATCGCCCTAGCCGTGGCGGCTGGGGTCGCTACGGCGGGTTGTTCTGCAACCATCCCGGGCACCCCGACGGCCGCGACGTCGCTGAGCGCAGCCCAGCCGTCGCGTGGAGTGACCCATTCGTCTCAAGTCGAGCTGCCGTTCGACAATCACAACGTCATCATGCTCGCCGGCATTACGGTGGACGCCGCGGACAACTTGTACGTCCTCGACTTTTACGGCCAGGCTTGGCAGATGGCGGCTGGCGCGGATAAACCAAAGCTGGTGTTCACCGACCTCGGCCGACCCGTTGATGCGGCCACAGACGCGGCGGGCAACCTCTACGTCACCGACGTTTCGCAGAACCGGGTACTGAAGCTAGCACCGAGGACCTCGACCCCAACCGTGCTGCCGTTCACCGACCTCAATCGAATCGCCGGCGTTGCGGTGGACACCGCGGGCAACGTCTACGTCGGCGACGCGGGCAACAATCGGATATTGAGGCTCGCGCCCGGGGCGACGAGTCCGATAGAGTTGCCGTTCAACCACATTCATCCCCGCGCCCTGGCGGTGGACACCGGCGGCAACGTCTACGTGGCCGACGAGGGCGGCCAGCGAGTAATGAAGCTGGCGCCTGGCGCCGATAGCCCAACGGTGCTGCCGTTCACCCACCTCAAGCGACCCACCGCCGTGGCGGTGGACACCCGAGGCAATGTCTACGTCACCGACCAGAATGCTGACCGCGTGTTGAAGTTGGATGCGGGCGCGAGTAGCTCAACCACCCTACCGTTCAACGGCCTTTACGGCCCCTGCGGGCTGGCGGTCGACAGCAAGGGAAACGTGTACCTCAGCGACCTCTCCGTTCGCATTCTCAAGCTGCCGGCCCCGTGATGACCATGTCGCGTTTTGTCAGGCGGAGCGCACTGAGCGCCATCATGGCCGCGGCCGTGATCGCCCTCGCGGCAGGGTGCGGCACGTCAAATAACAGGCACCAGACCACATCGAGGGTGGCGTCCGATCAAATGACCACGTCGCCCGCTGCGCAAGGTCAATCGGCGTGCGCCGACCTCAACGGAACCGTCGGCCGCGACCAGAACTGCCACGTCCACAGCGCCACCTCCGCTTACACGATCGATATGAGCTTTCCCCTCGACTATCCGGATATGCGGGCGGTGACCGACTTCCTGAAACACGACCGCGACGAATTCCTCGATTGGGTCGCCAAGTTCGGGCCGACTGATAGGCGCGGACGGACTTATCTGTTTGACGTCTCTGCCGAGACTTACCGTTCGGGGTCGCGGGACTCAGGCACCCAAAGTCTGGTGCTCGCAATCGACGACGACACCGGGTTCGCGCATGAAGGCCACCCGAACACCACATTCCGGGCGTTCAACTTCGACCTCGGCAAGCGCGCGCCGATCACCTTCGGCACGCTGTTCAAGCCGGGGTCAAAGCCGCTGGAGGTGCTCGATCCCATCGTCAAGCGCGAATTGGACGCACCGAATGCCGAACTCGACGAAAAGAAATACCAAAACTTCGCGTTGACCGACGACGCGGTGATCTTCTTCTTCGGCCAAGACCAAGTGGTGCAGGACAACAGCGGGTCAAAACAGGTCACGGTGCCCCGCACCGAACTTGCATCGCTACTGGCCTAACTCAGCGTTCCGTCAGACTCAAATCGCTTGCAAGGCAGCGCCTCTAGCCGTTGCCGGCGCCGAGTCTGCGATGAGAGCGTGATTTCCGGCTTCGGGTGACGCTACACGCAGAGTCGATTCGCTCACCGCAGGCTCGATGGTAGGCGAACCGTCAAGCGATCGACCTATTCGAGATCACGGTCGGTCGGGCATGTGGGTCGGCCACTAGGATGTCTTGATGCCCGCCAGCAAAGAATCCGCTGGGTCGCGCCGTTTCGTGGCGTCGGCCCAGCGGATCCGTCCTATGTGGGTGGTAGTCGTGGTCCTCGGCTCGGTGGCCGCGATGTTCCTCATGGCTTACATCGTTCATGCGGCCGGCGCAGGCAAAGCCGCCTGGCATATGTCGATGTTGCTATTCGTGTTTCCCTACCTCGGTTTCGTTGGCTTAGTGACGAATCCTAAGAGGCGTCCACACCGTGACGATCTACCACTCCGGCACACCGAAAATCACCAAGTCAGGTGTCGACGTCACCGTCAATCAAGGTTGACGCCTGGCTTGCCCCAGTGCTGGACGCTCGCCGGAAAGGCTTGCGACGCAAGACCAGTACGACAACTAGCGCCAGCGCGGCCAGCACCGGAATCCACGGGATGAGGAACCCAACCGCAACCATGACACCATGGGCCACAGCGATCAAGGAATGCCAACCCTGTTGGAGCGCGCCAAGGAAACCAACGCGGGGCACCGTCGATTTGACCGACAGGTTGACGTTGAGCGTCGCATAGTCGATCTCGTCGTGGAGTGCGGTGCGCTGCGCCCTCAGCGAGTCCAGCTCGGCCTGCCGTTGGGTCAGCGTTGACTCCGCGGCAAGCAGGTCGGCCACGTTGCCCGCCCGGCCCATCAGTTCCAGTAGACGATTGACCGAGGTCTGCAACGCCTCGATGCGGGCATCGAGGTCGACGCGTTTCGAAGTGACGTCGGTGCGGCCGATCGACATCGACTGAACCGCGCCAAGCTTTTTGGCTTCGGCCAGGACGGCGTCGACCTTGTCCGAAGGAATGCGCAACACGAGATCAACCGTCGGCGAAGACGACGCGGACTGCTCCGACCGCGAGTCCACGCGCCCCCCGGCATCCGTGACCGCGGAGACGAGCCTGTCGGCCACCTGGGCGGGCTCGGCGACGACCATCTGCAGCGACCCGTTGGTGACAATGTCCCGAGGGACGGTGGCAGCAGGGGCCTGTGGTGGTACGGGCGGGCTTTCGGCAACGCCGCCGGAAATCGTTGAGTCGCTGGGAGTCTTGTAGTTCCCCGTGGGAGGGCGGCCGGCGATGACGCCGTTCATCGGTGCGCCATCGCGCGTCGAGGTGGAGAAGCCGCTTCGGTTGAGCGACCACACCCAGCCGGAGCCGAGCAGCAACATGCCGACCAACCCCACCGCAATCACGTTGCGTAGCTTGACTGTTCGTGCCGCCGGCTTTCCACCCTGCGCCCGCTGGGCGACGGGCGGCGCGGGTTGAGCGGGCATCGCGCCCAGCGCGTCGGCCGGGGCCGGCGCTATCAGCTCGGCCGGAGTAGCCCGCCCGCCATCGATCGCACGTTGGGCCAGCGGCGCGGCCATAAGTCCCCCGACGAGGCTGGGCATGACCGTCGTCAGGTCCCATCCGTCCGGCACCTCCACGGGTTGCATCACGCGGTGCTGCAACGTGCCCTCCGCAACCACCCGGCTGTCGACCGCGACGTATGCCGTGAACCGGCACAACACACCGAAGCGCAACGAGGTTTCGACGATCCGCTTCTGCAAGGCCTCCCTGGAACCGGGCGATGCCGACGCGTAGCGGTCCTCGAGGTCGCGCAAGTGGGCCCTCGCCCACTGGGCAGTCACCGCCGGCGCGTCGCGGCGCTCTCCGGCGGCGGTGGTCGACCAGTCCCCGCCGTCGCGGGTCGTGCCGTGCAAGGCGAGCGAGCCGGTCGCGCTTCCCCGATACCGCCCACTCAGCACCAGCGGCACGCCCGGGAACAGGTCGGGTAGCCGAGCCGGGCTCGCGGTGTCCTCGATGGTCGCCAGCCCCTCGGCGCGCAGCGCCAGCGAGTATGCGAGCGGCGCGCCGATGCGACGGTGGATGTCGGCCATTGCCTCGTCGAGGCGGTCCTCACTTTCCACCAGCTCGCAGCGGCCGCCGCCGACACTGGCGAGGCGGCCCAGGAATCCGGCGTTGACGGCCTGGTCGATGCCAACCGTGTGCACCCGTACCCGCTGCAGGTCATTGGACAACTCGCGCAGTAGCTGGTCCTCGTTACCGACCTGCCCGTCGGTGACCAGGATGACCACGGCATCGCGGGTGTTCCTGGTGCGCAAAAGCGCGAGCGCCCGCCGCAACGGCGCGAGCATCTCGGTGCCGCCCCGTGCGTCGACGCGGGCGAGGTGTTCGACCGCGCGGTACCGGTGCCGGTCGTTGGCCTCGACCAACCCTTCGGAAAGACCAGCGGGGCAGTCGATTTCGTCGTCGAAGGTCAGAACCGCGAACCGGTCAGCAGTGGTGAGCGTGTCGACGATGCGCGCCGCGGCGCGGCGGGCGGCCACCATCTTCCAGCCCCCCATGCTGCCAGAGCGGTCCAGCACCAGCACCACGTCCCGAGGGCGCGGCGGCGCGCTTGACACCGGCGGCAGCACGGTGAGCTGATATGTCCCCGCGTCGCCCTCCACATCGGGAACCAGCACGAGCGCGTTGGTGAGGTCTTCAGCGCCGTAGCGCAGCCGCAGGACGAAGTCACGGTTGGCCCGCTCGCCGGGATGTATCCGTATCCGGCCGTCTTCGGTGGACACCGCGTGCAGGCTCGACCGCACCTCGGACAGTGTCAGACCGGCGGGGTCAATGCCGACGTCGATGGCCAGTGGAACCGGATGAGGGAAACCGGGCAACAGCACGGGCGGGGTGATGCGCGATGCGTCGGGGACGGCGTCCGTGTCGTCGGCGTAGCCGTCGCCGACGGCGAGATCCGCGAGTGGGTCGCCCGGGATGTACCGCGGCGCAACGACAAGCGGGAAGCGGAACGTCGCCTCGCCGTCCTCGTAGGCCATGGGGTAGACCAGCGTGAGTGCCACGCTGACCCGTTCACCCGGCAAGATGTTGCCAACCCGCATGGTGAAAACGTCCGGCCGCTCCTCCTCGGCGATGGAGGCTCGCCGGCCCGAGGCGATGGCCTCGTCATAGGCCTGGCGGGCGGCCTCTCGCTCACCTAGCTCAGCCTCGACGACCCGCCCGTCGGCGGTCATCCGCATTCGTGTGACGGCGCCCCGGTCCGGCAGCGGAAACACGTAGGTGGCTTCCAGAGGCACGTCAAAGGCGTTGACAAAGTCCTGCGTCAGCTCGACGCGGCTCGTGAGCCCGGTGATCTCGGCTCGCACGTCGATGCGGTCGAGCGGCAGATTTCCCCGCTCGGTGCGCAGAGCGCCCAGGCCCGCCTCGTCGTCCGGGGCGGCCATGCACGTCGTCTCCGCGTCGGTCATCGGCGTGATGCGGACGGTCATGATGGGCTCCGTTCATCGAGGGATAGCAAGCCGCGGTTGGCGAGCAGGTCGAGGAGCGGCCGAGCGGCCGCATGGATCGCGTGGATGTCGTCTTCGTCGGGTCGCCCGCCCTGATCGGGTTGGGCGGGCAGCAGTAGCTGTGCCCCTCCGGGAAGGCTCACCGCGGTCAGCCTTGCGACAGTGTCAGCTCCCCCGCCGCTAGCCAACGCGGTCGGTTGCGCGGCTGCAGGCGGATCGGCCCAGAACCGGTTTCGGCGGCTAGAGCTCGGCGACGGCTCCTCAGGCCGATGCTCCGCAACGACGAGCTCGTCGGGCACGGCGGCGACCCGGCGCAGCGTTTCGTCCGTCGCTCCAGCAAGTTCTGCCTGGATCTCAGCGAGCGAGCGGCCCTCGGCCTGGCGGCGTTTGACGGCGACGATCTGCTGCAGGTGCCGTCGGCCATATTGCGCCGTGCGCCCCTGCATGACGGGCCGGTCGACGAGTCCGGTGGTCGTGTACCACCGCACAACCCGCCGATCGGGCAGCTCTCGGACTCGCCCGTTGGGCGCCCCTGGGTAGGCGGAACCGGCCAGCGCAGCGGCAACCCGTCGCACCAGCTCGTCAAGCGTCCACGACGCCTGCTCGGTCATACCTACACATTGACACTGTCATCATGACACTGTCAATGTTCTGGCATGGAGCCCCTCATTCCGCAACGGAAACCGCCCCACAACCGATTTTGCGGCGGTTATGGGGCGGTTTGGTGCGTGACGACGTCAGGCGACGGTCTGCGTCTGGGGCGGCAAGTCCGTCTTGGTCAGCGTCGGAGTGCGGGTGGTACCCGTACCCGTGTGGGTCCCCGTTGTGGGCACCGTCGTGTGCTTGGTGTGGGTGCCGGTGCCGTTGCCACCGCCGGTGCCGTTGCCGCCTTCGCCACCGCGTGCGATGCGCAGCTCGTCCGCGGTCAGCGTGCGGATGCTCTGCCGACGGAGGGCCAGCTTGCTGGGGTTGGTGTTCATGACGTCTCCTCATTGGTGTGGTCGAGGCCCCGTGTGGGCCGCGTTCATAGGTAGGAGCACCGACCGCCCCGAACCCGGACACTTTTTGGAGAACTCTTTTGGCCGCAGAGGGGGCCCGTGCATGCAGGTGCGTCGCGCACGGAAACCGGCTGCCGAGCACCGCCATGCGCACCCAGGTCGAGAAACTCTCGGGCAGCGAGGTCTACCCCGATCTTCGGGTAAAGCTAGCGAAGAATTGGTCATGCGACCCGAAACATCTTGGCCAGCTGCGGTTTTAAGAGGCTAACGACTGTAGCGCACCCCGCCGTCGAGGATTGTCTTGAGGCGCTCGAGACTTGTCGGCCCGGGCCCGCGCGACGGGTGGCCATCGAGCATGTGCCTAATGATTTCGTCTGGGGTGGAGAACGGCCCTGGCCGATCACCTGGTGACCCGCCAGCCGCGGCGCGAACCTCTGACGGCAAGCCCTGGAACGTTTTGCCCCATCGCGACGAGAAGCGAGCGACGAGGTCGGCGCTAATTCCTTCCACCCCGCTGAACCGCCGAGTGAGCACGATCATGGTGCCCGTGTTGCTTGGGGTGATCACGAGCTCCAGTTTCTGAAAGCCGGAGGCTTCAGACGCTTGATGGGAGCGGAACTGCTTCCAGACGAGGCGATGCGGGCGGTCGATCTCCTTCACAATGCAGGTGACCCGCAGCCCACGGCTAAAGCCAAAGGTCCGGCTGACGAGGCCCGTTGCGCGAGTGTCGTAGGTCTTGAGGTACTTCGTTCCGGTGGTGCCCGTCCGCCGGCTGAGCGGTTTCACCGATGCCAGCTCGTGCTCCCACTCGATGTGCCTGTCGAAGTCGGCCATGTAGTCGAACACGAGATCGGGACGGGCCGCCGTGAAGACTCTCTGCTCCCAGGCGTTCGGTCCGAGTTGATTGATCTCGACAATCATTGATCAGTCTTTCTCCCAATTCACCGGCGCCGTCTTTATCAGTAGCCGGTATCGCTACGGAACCGGGAAGTTGGGCT
>Ga0318550_10000277_pt1 | contig 12536 bp, 10 predicted proteins | sample GRESIP169b2f23_FD_203499 | JGI IMG/M metagenome (GOLD analysis project Ga0318550, IMG submission 203499) | Tropical soil microbial communities from Luquillo Experimental Forest, Puerto Rico - GRE.SIPMG.169b2f23 | ecosystem: Environmental > Terrestrial > Soil > Tropical forest > Bulk soil... | reverse complement strand
TTTTGCGGCATTACCGCCGGAGACTAACTCGGCCAGAATGTATTCGGGTCCTGGGTCAGCGTCGATGCTCGCCGCCGCCTCGGCCTGGAACGCTGTGGCTGCTGAAATGCGTTCTGCGGCAGCCTCCTACGACTCGGTAATTTCGGGCTTGAGCAGCGAGAGTTGGTTTGGGCCGTCGTCGATGCTCATGGTGGGCGCCATCGCACCGTATCTGGAGTGGTTGAGCATTACCGCCGCCCAAGCCGAGCAGGCCGGTACCCAAGCCAACGCGGCCGCGGCTGCCTATGAGGCAGCGTTTGCCATGACGGTACCGCCGGGGGCGGTCGCGGCCAACCGCGCTCAACTGTCGAACCTGGTGGCGACAAACCTTTTCGGGCAAAACACCGCCGCGATCGCGGCAACTGAGGCCCAATACGCGGAAATGTGGAGTCAAGACGCCGCCGCAATGAACGGCTACGCCAGCGCCTCGCGCGCAGCGACACAGTTGCTGCCGTTCACCGTGCCGGGGTCCACCACCAAAACCGACGGCGCGGCCAACCAAGCCACCGCGGTTGCCCAAGCCACCAAGACCTCGACCTCGGCCACCAGCTTGCCCCCAGCGCTTTCCAACCTGACGACGTGGCTTGGGCTCGCACCCAATACGAACACCTCGACGACAGGGCTCGCGGGAGTGATGAACTTCCTGGATGGGAGCACCGGATCGCTTTTCGGAACCTTCGTTGACGACGCAACAGTCGCCGGCATTTCTAACGGGTTCACCACCAACGGAATACTCAACCCGACGGGGTTCATCGATAGCGCGACGGCTTACAACTTCCTGTATGCCCCGGCGAGCGCCGCGGTAGGCGGTGCGGCGGCGGACGCGGGGAATGCGGCCGCTGGCATTGGCCAGGCGTCGACCGCATCAGCGGGCCTGCCGGGCCTGGCCGCGGCCGGGATGGGGAGGGCCAACCTGGTCGGAGCCTTGTCGGTCCCTCCGGGCTGGCCCGCAAGCGGGGCGACCATCAACCCGGCCACTCTGGCAACGACCCAAATGGGGGGAGGCGCGTACCAGGGCTTCGGCGCCACGCCAATGGTGACGGAGGACGTAGGGGCGACAGGCATGCCTGGCGTGCCACTGGGCGGGATAGTGGATACGTCTGACGACGAGTTCAGTACTCCGATATACGGGTTCCGCCCGCGCATACTGGGACGCCCGCCTGCTGCCGGATAGCCCGATCGCACAGGCGCCAGATCGGCGGCGTCAGCTTTTGGCAACACCGCAGACATGCTGCACGACCGGTTGGTTTGTGGCGATAACCTGGCTGAACGGCATGAATCCGCCTTACAGAAAACTCCCAGCAGCTAATCAGCGCGACGACAGCCACGGATGCGTACAGTTAGTGAAATTCAGGGGAGCAGCACATGACGATCCACTATCGATTTGGCGATTTCGGCGCCCACGGCGCCGTCGTCCGGGGTCCGGGCCGCCTCGCTGGCCGCTTGCGGCGGCGCCGGCCGGGCCGACGCGGGCCAGCAAATGGACTGAACCCCGGCTAGCAACATAGCTAGCACCAACACCGCCGTCCGTTCTAGCTGGGTCTGAGTGAATGTTGCCAGCGCGCGGCTAAACGCTGTGAGCCAACAAGTTCCATACGCACCGGCGAAATCCTAGTTGTGCCAGTGATTAGGCAAATAAAGCCGCCGGTTCGCCGACACCTCGTTAATCGCTGCTCACTAGCAGCATCGGACCTTCAGCGGTGCCGGCTGCCGAGTATGGCATACAAACTCTGGTAAATTACAGCCGTTTTCTGGCTTGTTGCTGACCTCTATCTATGAATCTGCTGAAGTCATAATCTGACAGAAGAGTGTGTTAGCTGATAGGCAGCATCCTCACAGTGGTTCCGGGGTCGTGGCGTTCACTTTTTACTTTATTATTACAGCGCGGGAACGCGCCACGAACACGTTTCGATCAGGATCATCGTTACATTAAGCGGCAACGCGTGCGCAATGGGGGGTCGCGCGTCCACTGAAATGATTTGAGTCAGGAGAGTTGAATTCCGACTTCTTCGCACACGTTGGATCAACGAGCGGATTCAACCGAAGATTTCATGAATTCCCTCAGAGCTACGGCGCGGTTGCGTGCAGAGCTACGTAATCGTGGCTACCAGGGCGGCCGTTTAGGGGACCGGAGGTAATAGATGTTGGATTTCGGGGCGCTGCCACCGGAGATCAATTCCGGCCGGATGTACGTCGGGCCCGGGTCGGGGCCGATGCTGGCAGCCGCGGCGGCCTGGGATGAGCTGGCGACGGAATTGCAGTCGACCGCGGCCTCATATGGCTCCACCGTCGAGGGCTTGGCGGCGGGCCCGTGGACGGGTCCGTCCTCGATAGCGATGGCGGCCGCGGCAGCACCGTACGTGGCATGGATGAATGCCACGGGCGCGCAGGCCGAGGAGGCCGCCACCCAGGCCAAGCTTGCCGCCGGCGCCTACGAGACGGCGTTTGCGGCCACGGTGCCGCCGCAGGTAATCGCGGCCAATCGCGAACTGCTCATGGCGCTGATCGCCACCAACTTCCTGGGCCAGAACACTGCGGCGATCGCGGCCACCGAAGCCCAATACATGGAGATGTGGGCACAGGACGCTGCCGCGATGTACGCCTATGCCGGCTCGTCGGCGAGCGCGACGCAGTTGACGCCGTTCGTCGATCCGCCGCAGACCACAAACAGTGCCGCGGCACCAGCGGCCGCTGTGTCTCAGGCCGCCGGCACCCCGGCCGCTAACACCGCGTCGCAGCTGTCCGGGCTGATCAATTCGCTGCCGACCGCACTGCAGGGGCTGGCAAACGGGATCTTCAATGCGCCGACGTCGTCGGGAAACCTGTTGTCGGGACTCGACTTGCCGCACTTGACTTCCTCATTGGCGTTGCCGGCCGTGCTCCAGACCGACTTGACGAACTGGAACACCCTGACGTCGACCATCACTTCCGGGCCGTACTCCCTCCAAGGGCTGGCTTCCATACCCGGCGGCCCTTTCCTGTCGTTCGGACAGGCGTACGCCTGGGGCCAAAACGGACAGGGAGCCGCCGCGTATCTCGCAGGCCCGAAAGCCATCAGCGGGTCGTTGGCGCCGCTGACGCAAGGCGCGGTGAAGCCGATGCTGAGCTCCGCTGTCGGCGGGGGACCGGTCTCGGGGAGTATGGGCAAGGCGGCCCTGGTCGGAAGCATGTCGGTGCCCCAGGGCTGGACCGAAGCCGCCCCGGGGATCAGGACGCTCGCCTCGGTGTTACCGGCCAACCTGGCAGCGGCCCCCGAGGCCTCGCTTGCCGGCGAGGGTGGCGTGTTCGGCCAGATGGCGCTGTCGAGCCTGGCGGGACGCGCCGTGGCCGGCGCGGCATTCCAGTCCGCGGGCGGTGGCGGGGCGGCGGCCTCACTAGGCGGTGTCGTCGCCGAGGCCGATCCGGCCGCAGCCACCATCATCGTGATCCCGGTGCTCGAGGAAGGGGTGTAGCCATGTTCTACGCAGCGTTTCCGCCGGAGATCAACTCGGGCAGGATGTACGCCGGCCCGGGCTCGGGGTCGATGCGGGCCGCCGCGACGGCCTGGGAGGGGCTTGCCGGCGAATTGCAGTCGACGGTCTCCTCGTATTCGTCGGTGATCGACGGCTTGACCGGCGGGCCCTGGGTAGGTCCGTCGTCGGTGAGCATGGTGGCCGCGGTCACCCCCTACCTCGCCTGGATGCAGGACACCGCCGCCCAGGCCGCGGAAGCGGCGACCCAGGCCACCGCGGCGGCAACCGCCTATGAAACGGCGTTCGCCGCGCACGTGCCGCCAACGGAGATCGCGGCCAACCGTAGCCAGCTGGCGTCGTTGGTGGCGACCAATGTTTTCGGACAGAACACCCCGGCCATCGCGGCCACCGAGATCCAATACGCCGAAATGTGGGCCCAAGACGCGCTGGCGATGGACACCTACACCAGTTCGTCCGCGGCCGCAGCCAAGGTGACGCCGTTCACCGCGGCCCCGCAGATCACCAACGCCGGCGGAATGGCCGGCCAGGCCGCCGCGGTGAGCCAAGCCGCCGCCACCCCGGCCGGCAGTGTGGGGACGCTGTTGTCGGAAGCGGCCAACCCGCTCGCGGACGGCAATCCGCTGCTGGCAACACTGGCAAACCTGAGCACCGACTACACGGCCACCATAAACGGCCTGTTCAACGGCATGTTTGGCGCCGGAACGTCGACACTGGTCACCAACCTCTACAACGCTGTGAAGGTCCCGCTCGGCTTTACGACGGGTTTCAACGACATCGGGCTGCTGACCAACTTTCCCGTGTCGCAGTGGCTCAAATTCGCCCCGCCCGCTGCGTATGGCGCGCTCCCGAAAGACGCGCTGGGCGCCGGCCTCGGGCCGTTGGGCTTCGGCCGGGGCACGCTGTACAACGCGGTGTCGGCGGGCATGGGAAATTCCGGCACGTTGGTCGGAAAGCTGTCGGTACCGCCGAGCTGGGCCGCGGCCATCCCGGCAATCAGGACAGTCGCCGCCGCATTGTCGGCCGCCGGGCCGGAAGCCGTGCCGGCGGCCGCGCTCGGCGCGGGCGGGCTGCTCAGTTCGATGTCGGTGGCAGGGATGCTCGGTGCCGCGCTGGGCGCCGGAGCGCCCAGCGCTGTGGGCGGCACCGGTGCGCACAGTGTTTCGGGTCGCATCACCCCGCTCAAGGACCTCAAGGACAAGAACTCGCCGGAGCACCTGAAGCGACTGGTGGCACAGATATCGGAGAAGCCCGAGAGCGTGCAGCACCACAACGTCGATCAAGAAGGCCTTGACGCGCTGCTCGAGCAGCTGTCGAAGAAACCCGGCATCCACGCGGTGCACCTGAAAAAGGGCGGCAAGCCCCAAGTTGTGCCGACGGATGCGCAAATCGGTTAGAACGCAATGGAATTAGGAGAGTGATGAGCTATGAAACCGCTACTGGCGCTGCTCGGCGCCTGGGCCTTGATCGGCCTCGCCTCGCGGGCGTATGCCGATCCTCCTCCTGCTCCAAGCCGTGACGATGGGGGCTTCCTCGCGGCTCTGCACCAAGCCGGCATCGGCTATTCGAGCCCGGACGCGGCCGTCGCGTCCGGCAGGGCGGTGTGCACGTGCTTGAACAACGGTGAATCGGGCCTGGAACTGGTTCACGACGTGAAGAGTCACAATCCGGGATTCGATATGGAGAGCGCGTCCAATTTCGCGATGATTGCGGCGAAGTTCTACTGCCCCCACCAACTCTCCAAGGCGTAGCGGTTACCTGGGTGTGGCTGCGCGGCAACGGGTTCGGCTCCGGTCCACCTACTGTTCACCTCGACGTGCGTCGGTGGCGCGGGCGGTTCGGTGGTACGCCGGCGACTCAGCGACGCCAATCAGGGATCGTTAAGGGCGGGCCTGCAACTCCGGTGCGGCGGCGGCAAGTAGGTCGCCGCGGTTGCCGTTCAGCGGGGGATAGATACGGCGGGTATTGATCGTCAGCTTGGTCCTCTTGGCCGCCGCGCCCGTTGAAACCACCACCCGATCCCACCCTTCGGTGTAGACCGCGCCAGCCGGACCTAGATCGAGAACAGTTACATACCAAGGGATTCGGAGAGCCAGCATCGGCTCGTCGAACAGGTCGCTGATGACGTTGTAGCCGGCGTAGCGGCCCATCGGGCGTCCGTGTTGACACGACATCACTGACAGGTGCTCGTCGTCCATCCGCGCAGCGGCCACGTCACCCGCGGCGAAAACCGAGGGCACGTCGATCACCCGCAGATAGTCGTCGACCTCCACCCGGCCCAGCCGGTCTCGCGCCACGGGTAGCTGCTCGGTCAGCGAGCTGGCAAGCATACCGGCGCACCAGACCACGGTGGCCGCATCGAGTTGCTCACCCGACGACAGCGCCCCACCGCGCTCACTCACCGACGCGACGCTCACCCCGGTTCGGGTCTCAACGCCGTTGTCCGCCAAGGCCTGTTCGATCACCGGACACGCCGAGGCGCCCATGTCGGATCCGATCGTGGGGCTGCGGTCGACCAGAATCACCCGAGGCGTGACGTTGCCCCGCGCGAACAAGGCCCGCAGCCGATCCGGTAGCTCACAGGCCGCCTCAATGCCGGTGAGCCCGGCGCCGACCACCACGACCGTCGCCGCCGCCGGTGTCGGTGGATCGCCGGCAAGTTCGCGTAGGTGCCGCCCCAGCGCCAGGGCGCCGTCATGCGTGTCGACGTCAAAACCGAACTCCCGCAGGCCCGGTACGTCCGGTTTGAGCACCTGGCTGCCCGACGCCAGCACCAGTCGGTCGTACCGGTATGTCTCACCATTTGATGCGGTGACGGTGCGGGCGGCGGTGTCGATCCCCGTCACCTCGGTGGCGACATGCGCGATTCCGACGGGGTCGAGCAGTTCGGCGAGCGGGATCCGGCAAGCGCTCAGGTCCGTTTCGTAATTGCGGACCCGGATGTCGTGAAATGGTTTGGCGCTCAACACGGCGATATCGACCGTGCCCGCCGGGACGGCGAGCTCGTCGAGGCGCCGGGCTGCGCCGAGTGCCGCCCACAATCCCGCAAACCCCGAGCCGATCACCACCACGGAGGTCAAGTGCTCAACACCTCATCGATCCGGGCCGTCCCAGCGCGTTGGCCGATGGTCGTAATCTATCTGTGTGGATGCCGTCACCGGGTTCTGGTTCGCGCTGCCCCCGCAGATGCGCGACCCGGTGCTATTCGCCATTCCGTTCTTCCTGTTGCTGCTGATTCTCGAGTGGACGGCGGCCCGCAAGCTGGAACGCCTCGAGGCCGCCGCCGACCAGCCGCGGCCGGCGTCCGGCGCCTACCTGACCCGCGATTCCGTGGCAAGCATCTCGATGGGGCTGGTTTCGATAGCCACTACCGCCGGCTGGAAGACCCTCGCCTTACTCGGCTATGCCGCGATCTATGCGTATGTGGCGCCCTGGCACCTTTCACCCACCCGGTGGTACACGTGGGTCGTCGCGATCCTCGGTGTCGACCTGCTGTACTACGCCTATCACCGCATCGCCCACCGGGTCCGGCTGATCTGGGCGACGCACCAGGCCCACCACTCCAGCGAATACTTCAACTTCGCCACGGCGTTGCGCCAGAAATGGAACAACTCCGGCGAGATCCTGATGTGGATTCCCTTGCCCCTCTTGGGGCTTCCGCCCTGGATGGTGTTCTTCAGTTGGTCGCTGAACCTGATCTACCAGTTCTGGGTGCACACCGAGCGGATCGACAAGCTGCCGCGGCCGTTCGAATTCGTCTTCAACACCCCGTCACACCATCGGGTGCACCACGGCATGGACCAGGTGTACCTCGACAAGAACTACGGCGGGATCTTCATCATTTGGGACCGGCTGTTCGGCAGCTTTCAGCCCGAGGTGTTCCGCCCGCACTACGGCCTCACGAAGCAGGTCGACAGCTTCAATATCTGGAACCTGCAGACCCGCGAATACGTCGCGATCGCCCGCGACTGGCGATCGGCGGGCCGCCTGCGCGATCGGCTGGGCTACGTCTTCGGACCGCCGGGCTGGGAACCGCGCACGGCCGGCCAAACCGACAAAGCCGTACCGCTGGCCACATCGCCGTAACGTCATCCCCGGATGGCGCGAATAAGTTCTGCGTGGGGGCGGGTTAAGTCGTAACCTCAACCTGCGCTCGGTACTTTCCCCGACGGATCGGAGTTCATAGTGCGCCGCCAGGCAATGCGCGCGTTCGCCGCATCGGTTTCTGTCGCGGCCCTCGCGTCCTGGCTGCCGCCCGTGCCGGCCAAAGGGGACCCACCACTGGTATTTCCGGGCATGGAAATCCACCAGGACAACCTCGTCTGCACCCTGGGCTACGTCGATCCGGCGCTGAAAATCGCGTTCACCGCGGGCCATTGCCGCGGAAATGGAGTTGTGTACGACCGGGAACGCAACGTCATCGGCCGCATGGCGACGTTCCGGGACAACACGCCCACCGGCACGACGGTGGCCACCGACCAGATGATCTCCGACTACGAAGCGATCGTGCTGGACAGCAGTGTTACGGCCAACAACATCCTGCCGGGCGGGCGTCCACTCGAGTCGAACCCATCCGTGGCGCTTCAGCCCGGCCAGGCGGTCTGCCACTTCGGCGTTGTCACCCATGAGACCTGCGGAACCGTGGAAAGCGTCAACAACGGGTGGTTCACCATGTCGCACGGCGTGCAGAGCCAGAAGGGCGATTCCGGGGGGCCGGTGTACCTGGCGCCCGATGGCGGCCCCGGGCAAATCGTCGGAATTTTCAACAGCGTCTGGGGGGATCTGCCCGCGGCGGTGTCGTGGCGGGCCACCTCCGATCAGGTCCGCCAGGACCTCGGGGCGACGACCAACCCTCGTTGACGCTGCTCAGCGGGAGGGTACGAGCACGAACACCGGGATCGTGGGTGCGGCCGCGAGCATTTGCTCATCGGTGGAGTTCGGGGTCAACCCGCCGACATAGCCCTTGACCTGCCAGTACCACCTGGCCAGATAGCGTCGCAGCAATTCGGGTTTGGCTGCGTCCTCGACCTCGCTCACCCGAGCGAGTTCACTGCGCCAGCGTGGGCCCACCTCGACGACGCCCGCGGCCCTGACGTTGCGCGCCCACTGCGTGTTGCCACGGGGTGAGACGAGGTAGTCCACGCCGTCGACGGTCAGCAGGTTGATCACCACGCCGCGCTGTTTCCCGGACTTGCGGCCACGGACGCGCATCGCCCGGGTTCCCGCGATGCTGATCCCCAGCTCGGCAAGCCAACGGATCACCGTGTTGGCCGCCTGGGCGACCCGGTTGGGTTCTTCGTAGCGCGTGGCCATGTTGTGTCCTCCTCTAAGTTCGAGAGCGGTGCTCTCACGGTTGGTCACAGATCGAGGCGAGAATCGTCGAACTCGGTCGCCGTCAGCTGGTGGATCGCGGCGCCGGCGGGTTGTCGGTGCGTGCAATAGCCCGCGATCTGGGCATGGTGTCCTCGGCCGTTTACCGGTACTTGTCCAGCCGCGACGAGCTGCTGACCTTGCTGCTTGTCGACGCCTATTCCGACCTGGCCGACGCCGTGGACCGGGCCCGCGAGACCGTGGGTGACCTGTGGAGCGACGACGTCATCGCCATCGCGCGGGCGGCGCGGCGGTGGGCCCTTGCCCACCCGGCCGGCTGGGCTCTGCTGTACGGCAGCCCCGTTCCGGGGTATCACGCTCCGGCGGAGCGCACGGTCCCCGTCGGCACCCGCGTCGTGGGGGCGTTCCTCGACGCCGTGGCCGCCGGAATCGCCACCGGGGACATCAGGTTGACAAATGATGTTGCCCCGCAACCGATGTCGTCAGACTTTGAACGTCTTCGGCAGGAATTCGGCTTTCCCGGCGACGATCGGGTTGTCGCCAAGTGCTTTTTGCTGTGGGCGGGGGTGCTGGGTGCCATCAACCTCGAAGTGTTCGGGCAATACGGCGCCGATACCCTGACGGACCCGGCGGCGGTGTTCGACGCTCAGGTTCGGTTGCTGGTGGACGTGCTCGGCCAGCACTGACGGGCCGAAATTAGAACGTGTTCATCGGGCTTTTCCGGGCCGGGCGCGGCTGACTGCGGCAAAGCCCTTTTGGCCCTTTCTGGGGGCCAGCTGACTGAGCTATTCTGCGAGACGATGACCCTTCCCGTTCAAGCGCCGACGCAGATCGCGTGGGTTACCCCGGACCTGGATGCCACAGAAACGGCCCTCACCGGCCTATTAGGTGTCCGAAAGTGGGTGCGGATACCCGACGTGCACTTTGCTCCGGACACCTGCAGCTACCTTGGCAAGCCGGCCGATTTCGTCGCCAGCATCTCCCTGAGCTATCTCGGGGACATGCAGTTGGAGCTGATCTCACCGGTGCGCGGGGAGAACATCTATAGTGACTTTTTGCGGGAATCCGGGCCGGGTTTACACCACATCTGTATGGAGGCGGACAGCCCGGAGGGATTCGAAGCGGCATTGTCCGACGCCGCCGACCATGGCGCCGCGGTAGTGCAGCAGGGCGTGATGCCCGGCGGCATCCAGTTCGCCTATGTGTCGGCGCCGCAGGCGGGAGTGCCATTTGTGGAAATCGCTTACATCTCGCCGGAGATGAGGGCTTTCTACGACTACATCAAACAGGAGCAGCGGTGAGCACCGAGATACCAGCAACGGTCAGTGCGGACACGGTGTCGTCCTGGTCGGATGACGTCGACGTGGTAGTGGTCGGTTTCGGCATCGGCGGTGGATGCGCGGCCGTCAGCGCGGCGGCCGCCGGCGCGCGGGTGCTGGTGCTGGAGCGCGCGGCCGCGGCGGGCGGCACGACTTCGCTTGCCGGAGGCCACTTTTACCTCGGCGGCGGGACCGCCGTTCAGCAGGCGACCGGTCACCCCGACTCTCCCGAGGAGATGTACAAGTACCTGGTCGCCGTGTCGCGGCAGCCGGACCATGAAAAGATTCGCGCCTACTGCGACGGCAGCGTCGAGCATTTCAATTGGCTGGAAGACTTGGGTTTTCAATTCGAGCGCAGCTACTTCCCGGGCAAGGCCGTGATCCAGCCGAACACCGAGGGCTTGATGTTCACCGGCAACGAGAAGGTGTGGCCCTTCTTGGAGAAGGCGGTGCCGGCGCCGCGCGGCCACAAGGTGCCCGTGCCCGGCGACACGGGCGGCGCCAGCATGGTGATCGACCTCCTCCTTAAGCGGGCCGCGAGCCTGGGAGTGCAGATCCGTTACGAAACGGGCGCCACCCAGCTCATCGTGGACGGCTCGGGCCCAGAGAAGACGGTGACCGGTGTGGCGTGGAAGCACTTCACGGAAACCGGTGCGATCAAGGCAAAGTCGGTGATCATCGCTGCCGGGGGATTCGTGATGAATCCGGAGATGGTAGCCAAGTACACACCGAAACTGGGCGAGAAGCCGTTCGTGCTCGGTAACACCTACGATGACGGCCTGGGCATCCGGATGGGCGTATCGGCCAGCGGTGCCACCCAGCACATGGATCAGATTTTCATCACCGCTCCGCCGTACCCGCCGTCGATCCTGCTCACCGGGATCGTCGTGAACAAGCTCGGACAGCGGTTCGTCGCCGAGGACTCGTACCATTCCAGGACCGCCGGATTCATCATGGACCAGCCGGACAGCGCGGCTTTTTTGATCGTGGACGAGGCGCACCTGGAACACCCGAAGATGCCGCTGGTCCCGCTGATCGACGGCTGGGAAACCGTCGCCGAGATGGAAGACGAGCTCGGCATCCCGCAAGGCAACCTGGTCGCGACGCTGGACCGCTACAACACCTATGCCGCGCGCGGCGAGGATCCCGATTTCCACAAGCAACCGGAATTCCTTGCGCCGCAAGACAAAGGGCCCTGGGGCGCGTTCGACATGTCACTGGGCAAGGCGATGTATGCCGGTTTCACCGTGGGGGGACTGGCCACGTCCGTGGACGGGCAGGTACTGCGCGAGGACGGCTCGGTGGTGCCCGGCCTGTATGCGGTGGGGGCGTGCGCGTCCAACATCGCCCAGGACGGCAAGGGCTATGCCAGCGGCACGCAGCTCGGGGAAGGCTCGTTCTTCGGCCGCCGCGCCGGAGCGCACGCGGCCCGACGGGCCGGGGGTGCGCCGGCGCGGTAACGGACCGCTAAACCCGCGCGGGCTCCTTCTCCACTGGGCCCAGCCGCCATTCGCCGCCCCCCAACAGATGCAGCTCTTGTCGGTGGTGCTGCTCGATGGTCGGCCGATGGCTGACGCTCACCACCACGCAATCCGGCAATTCGGTGCGCAGGAGCTGGTAGAGCGCGAATTCCAGCCCCTCGTCGAGCGCCGAGGTCGCCTCGTCGAGGAAGACCGCCTTCGGCTTGGTGAGCAGGATGCGCGCAAAAGCGACACGCTGCTGCTCACCGGGCGAAAGCACCTTGGCCCAATCCGGCTCTTCCTCGAGTCGGTCGATGAGCGGCGCGAGAGCGACCTTGGTCAACACGTCGTGCAGTTCGCGGTCGGAGATGTCGTCCGGAGAGTTCGGGTAGCACACGACGCCGCGCAGACTGCCCAGCGGCACATACGGCAACTGCGACAGGAACATCGTCGCGTTATCGCCGTCGGGGCGGCACAGGGTCCCGGAAGCGTACGGCCACAATTCGGCCAAACTGCGCAGTAGCGTGGTTTTGCCGGCGCCCGAGCGCCCGGTGATCACCAACGAGTCGCCGTGGTCCAGCTGCACGTCCAGCGGGTCGATCAACTGGTCACCGGCCGGCGTGCGCACTTCGACATCCCGGAGCTCGACGGCTGCCTCTTCGCTCGGCTTGATCAGCATTGTCGGCAGCGCGCGGCCTTTTTCGTTGGCGTCGACCAGCCCGTGCAACCGGATGATGGACGCCCGAAAGCCCGCGAAATTGTCGTAGTTGTTGCGGAAGAACGACAGCGAGTCCTGAATATTCCCGAATGCCGTCGCCGATTGGCCGACATCGCCGAAGTCGATCCGGCCGGCGAATAATCGCGGCGCCTGAATTACCCACGGCAACGGCACAATTGCCTGCGACACGGCAAAGTTC
>Ga0318550_10000261_pt1 | contig 12728 bp, 8 predicted proteins | sample GRESIP169b2f23_FD_203499 | JGI IMG/M metagenome (GOLD analysis project Ga0318550, IMG submission 203499) | Tropical soil microbial communities from Luquillo Experimental Forest, Puerto Rico - GRE.SIPMG.169b2f23 | ecosystem: Environmental > Terrestrial > Soil > Tropical forest > Bulk soil... | reverse complement strand
GTCGTGTTTGCCGGAGAACACCGGGGTGAAATCCCGGTTGGCCTCGAGGTTGAAGTCCGCCTTCAAGATCGCCGACGGCGCCTTGAATCCGGAGTTCGAGGTCGGCGAGGTGAATGCCACCTTCTTGCCCTTGAGGTCGGCCGGCGTCTTGATCGGGCTGTCGGCCGGCACGATGAGTTCCATCTCGTAGCCGAACTGGCCGTCCTTGGTGCCCATGATGGCGAACGGCACGAAACCCGCGCAGTTGACCGCGATCGGATTGGAGCCGGTGTTGAATCCCGCGATATGCAGGCGGCCCGAGCGCATCGCCTCGATCTCGGCGGCGTTCGACTGGACCGGGAAGAACACGACCTTTTTTCCGGTCGTCTGCTCCATGTGCTTGATGAAGCCATCCCATGCCTTGGCGTAAACCGCCGGGTCCTCGACTGGGGTGTAGGCGAAGATCAGCGTCGACGGGTTGACCAGTTGCTTCGGATCGGTGGGCGCATCGGCGACGAGATCGCCATTGCGATCGCAATAGGCCTTGTCGAGATCGCCGCGCGGACAGTCTTGCGCGTGGGCTGCGCCGATCAATCCGGCGCCGACGATGAGCGGCGCGAAGAGCCTCGCGATGGTGTTGACTTGCCCTGCCATGGTCGCCTTCCCTGCGGTTCCCGCGCCAAGAGCCCTGATCGCGGCCCGGATCACTTGTCTCATGTTCGACAGCTTAGCCCACCGTTCGGGAAAGCGAAATTGGGCTTCGCAATGCACCATGGGTTGAGGCAGATGAGACTTAGAATTGCAGCGACCGGCCGCGTGCGGGCTCGAAATGGTGCAAGACCTCACGTCGGGCGCGTCTCAAAGGACAGACCGAGATCAACAAAATTGCGTATGAATCGCCGTGCCGGCGGGAATCCGTTGATCTCCGTCAAATTCACCGGCAGCTTACAGTCCCTCGGTGCGATCGATTGGGACCTTGCTCGTCGAATTCTTGAATTGAGGGCGCGAGAGGCTGGACGACGATGAAGCCGCACACGGACTCCTTCGACTTTATCGTCGTCGGCGCCGGAAGCGCCGGCTGCGTTCTCGCCAATCGTCTGACCGCCTCGGGCCGCCATCGCGTTCTGCTGTTGGAGGCGGGCGGCCACGACCGCCATATCTGGATTCACATCCCGCTCGGCTACGGCAAGCTGTTCTCCGATCGTAAGGTCAATTGGCTCTATACCTCGGAGCCGGAGCCAGAGCTCGACAACCGGCAGATCATCCAGCCGAGGGGAAAAGTGCTGGGCGGGTCGAGCTCGATCAATGGCCTGCTCTACATCCGCGGCCAACCGGCCGACTTCGATCATTGGCGCCAGCTCGGCAATTCCGGCTGGAGCTTCGAGGATGTGCTGCCCTATTTTCGCCGCGCCGAGGACCAGCAGCGCGGCGAGGATGCGCTGCATGGGGTGGGCGGGCCACTCGCGGTTTCCGATGTGTGCGAACCGCATCCGCTGTGCGAGGCTTTCATCGCGGCCGCGCAGCAGGCGGGCTTTCCGCGCAATGATGATTTCAACGGGCCCACCCAGGAAGGCGCCGGTTATTTCCAGCTGACCGCGCGCCATGGGCGTCGCTGCTCGACCGCGGTCGGCTATCTGCGCCAGGCGCACCGCCGGCCCAACCTCGCCATCGTGTCGAACGCGCTGGCGAGCCGGATTCTCTTTTCAGGACGCCGCGCCATCGGCGTCGAATACCGGTGCGGCGACGCGACACGGATTGCGCACGCCAACGCAGAGGTCATCGTCGCCGGCGGCGCGTTCAACTCGCCGCAGCTTCTGCAGCTGTCCGGACTCGGACCGGCGGCGCTGCTCAAGTCGTGCGGCATCAACGTCGTCGCCGACATGCCGGGGGTCGGGGCCGAGCTGCAGGACCACCTTCAGGTTCGCATGCAATATCGCTGCACCGAGCCGATCACGGTGAACGACGTGATCCACAGTTGGCGGCATCGCGCCGGCGCCGGACTGCGTTATGCTCTGTTCAGAAAGGGGCTGCTCGCCATCGGCGCCGGCTACGCCGGCGGCTTCTTTCGTACGAATGCGCTTGCCGCAACGCCCGACGTCCAGGTGCACTTCATCATTTTCAGCGCCGACACCGCCGGCGCCGCTCTGCATTCATTCCCGGGCTTCATCGCATCGGTCTGTCAGCTGCGGCCGGAGAGCCGCGGCTTCGTGCGCATCAAGTCGGCCGATCCGGAGAAGCCGCCGGCGATCCAGCCGCGTTATCTCTCGAGCCGCACCGACCGCGATACCGTCGTCGCCGGGCTCAAGCTTCTGCGTCGGATCATGAATCAGCCGGCGATGCGCCGCTACATCGCCGAAGAGCGCGCGCCCGACCCCCGCTGCACGAGCGATGCCGAGCTGCTCGCGTTCGCGCGCGCGAACGGCACGACCGTCTTTCATCCGACAAGCACCTGCCGCATGGGCGCCGATGCCACCGCCGTGGTCGACGAGCGGCTGCGCGTGCACGGCATCGAGCGGCTGCGCGTCGTCGACGGCTCGATCATGCCCACGGTCGTGTCCGGCAACACCAACGCGGCGATCGTGATGATTGGGGAGAAGGGCGCGGACATGATCCTCCAAGACGCGGTTGCGGAAAGACCGGTCTCGATTTCGGCGTGAGTCCGGGCAAACCCTCGCTGCTACCGAGGCACTAAACAGACATATCGAGGGCGAGCTCGCCACTCCGCTGTCAGGGCGAAGCGGACTTCCGTGAGTGACAGCTGCCTATGACCGAGGGCCGATGGACTCACTCGCCCTTGACATTGGCTCCCCCCCGAGTCTCACTTTCAAAAGAGTCCTGGCGGCAGGATCACGCAACGAGTGGAAAACCCGGATGGATGCAATCCCGGATGATTCAGAGTTGGCGGATACTCGAACCCCGGAACCTGATCCTGCTGTTTCCAATACGTGACGCCGCACCAATGTCCGCCGCGGGTTTCGCTGGTATCGCCATCAAGGGTGCGATATTGAATGACGTCATTGGGCACGCGGACCCACTCATCATCATCGAGCAACATTTCGACGCCGGCGGAAGTGATCCGGTAATGCGCCGGACGGCAATCCCTGTCGTCGCAGCAGCTCGACTCTCCAAGGCGATCCATTAGTCCGCTGTAGATGTCGTGGCCTTCCGCACATGCGGCAGGTAAGATGAGTATCGCAATCATCGTCATCAAGGTTCGCATTTAGTTTCGCCCGGTCATTTGGTGCGCCCTTTCAAACGGTCATCACTCGTGGATCACCTCGCGCAGGTGAAGGCATCACATGGATCGGCTTCTTGTCCTCGGTCATTTCCAGAATGCGTTATTCCTTCGGAACTCAGCTGATGTATTTTGTCGATCTCGCACATGATTGCCTCGAAACGCGCTTTGACGGCTTCGCCGAATGGCGAAAGCCGGACAGGCCGTCCGCGATCGAACAGAGGACCTCCGAGCTCATGCTCCAATCGCCGAATTGCATTTGAAAGTGACGGTTGGGAAATGCCGCTGATCGCAGCCGCACGCGTAAATGTTCCTACTTGGCACAAGACCAGAAAGTATTTGATTTGTCGCAATTCCATAAAACTAAGCTAACTCGTCATCCGGTCATCGAGGCGCACGCTTACCGAAATAACGAGCAGGCTCGTCCGCGGCAGCCTGCGCAAATGATTTGTTTCTTCGCCATCGCGAGCAGCCATCGATCATCCCTAACTGATGGTCACTTTCGTGAAGTAGGGCGGCGGAGTGAGGCCCGGATCGAATTCAATCCACATTAATTGCTGCCGTTCGGCGGGGGCGAATGCCTTCTGGAATTCCTTCGGCAGCGCGTCGGCGATGACGCTGACCTTGGCGATTTTGCCGGGCAGGCTCCTCCCCCGCCGGTGCTAACGGTGACGGCGTCGCCCACCTGGAGGCGATAGAGGCGCGAGACCGGAAACCACGCCACAACGAACCGATGCTTGCCGACGATCTCGATCATTGGCTCGCCCGGACGCACCACCGAGCCGGGGCTGACCAGGACTTTGCCGACAACACCATCGATCATCGATCGAAGGTTGCCATCGTCGTAGAGCGTGACCAACTCCCTCAGGGCGCAGTCGGCTTGTTCTGACGCCGACGCCATAGTCAAAATTTGCCCGTCGAGGGCGCGACTCTCGGCGCGCAACGCTTCGGCCTCCTGCTTGCCCTTGAACGCCTGATCGGTCGCGGCGGTGTGGGTCAAGATCGGCAGGTAGCCCTTCTTCTGGATCGTGTCGAGTTGCGCGAAGCCATTGGCCGCGACGCGCTCGCGGGTTTCAGCCGAGGCCAACACGGCGTCTACAATTTCCCGTCGTGCCCTCACCTCGGCGAGGCGCGAGGCGCGCGCGGCGAAATCGGAGGTAAGCTTGGCGCGGGTTTCGCTCATGTACTGCGACGAGATATGGCTGACGATTTCGCCCCGCTTCACCTCCTGCCTATCCTTGACCGGCACGTCAGTCACAGTTGCGATAAACTCGGCGGCGACTACGGCGGGCTCGCCGACGACAAGGCCTTCCCCCCGCATGTAGACGTAGCCGCCGGCAAAGGTATTGCCGAGGTAGATCGCGAACGCGATCAACGCAGCAAAATAGATCAACCTGGTAAGAGAGCGTCGCACGATTCACCTCGGGGATTTTACGACAGCTTCCAGCGCTGGTGGGCCGGAATGTAGTTGTCACGTCTTGAGATTTGCAGCGTGAGTTCGAGCACGAGCGCGATTATGCGCAGGGGCTTCATCACGAGATTCTGCACGATCACGTAATAAGGCACGTAAGGCCAAAACCTCAGAGGAATGCACGTGACGACGCATAGAACTATGTCGAGTGCACACAGTCCGAGGAACACGGTCAGCAAAAACGTGATCGAGGCATCGCCGACCGAATTGTAGAGCCACAACACGTAAACCGGTAACACGAGCGGCAGGATTGCGGAGAACCACAGCACGTCAAGATTGGTCCACATGTTGGCGAAGCTGAAATGCTGTCCGAACGGGTTGAGGTTGCGGGCGTGCTTTCGCCACCAAATCGTGATGATGCTCGAATCCCACCGCAGTCGTTGCAGCAACAGGGAGACCATGGTCTCCGGCGCAATGGTGCGGGCGATCGCGTCGGGCGCGAATCGCAACCGCCAGCCCGCGTCGCGCAGCTTCATGGACAAGGCGGCATCTTCAGCCACCTCGATATCTTGTCCTCCCACCTGCTCTAGCGCTGTGCGGCGAAATGCTCCGGCCGCGCCCGATACGTTGGGCAGAATGCCAAGGGCGTCGGCCATGCGTTTCCCGGCCGACACTGCGATGGAATATTCAATGGCCTGAAACCACGTGGTCAGGGTCGCGCATTCGTTGCGCACCTGCAAATTGAAATTGACGCCGCCGACCTTGGGGTCGGAGAAGTAACCGAGCACAGCGGCGACCGCGCCCGGCGCCAAAACCGTGTCGGCGTCGATGATCAGTACGATCTCACCCGAGCATAACGCCAGCCCGGCATTGATGGCGGCGGGTTTGCTTTGCCGTGACGGCAAGCGAATGGCGTGGGCGATGATGTTTTCTTCCTTGAGGCTCGTCGGTCGAGCCATCGTCGACGACGATGATTTCGTCGACCTCGAGCGAGCAGACGCACTGGCGAACGGTCTTCGCTTCGTTATGCCCGGCCACGACGGCGCTGGTCCTGTAGCGTTTGGGCGGCGGCGAGTGCCACGGCACGCAAGCCATAGCAATCGCGCTCAGGACGTAGCGAGGCACGTCGAACAACAGCGTGAACCAGAAGAAGACCATGAGGCTATTGAGGTCGAGCGCCGTCACTAAATCGTAGGGTTGAATCATGCGACCTCACGAGAAGGCGTGAGCCGCGCGTCTGCTGTCCGTGCGCGCAAAAGGCTTGTAGTGTCGTGTCGGGGGAGCAGCATCGGATGCTTCCACGTCATTTCTGCCGGAAGGCCCGATTGAATGACATCACGAGCGGTCCGATCACGTAATTTAACGCCGTGCGCTCGACCAGCGGATTGACCAGCGTGACATTCTTTGCTCGGCGAAGATCAATTGCGGCGGAAGCGCGCCGCTGCTGTTGAGAATGAAATCGCCGGTGACGACGGCAGTTACCGCGGTTAGCAGAGACCTTCCACATGGTTCAAGCTTAACTTTTTGGACAATCACGATCTGCGCGGGTAATTTTTTGGACAACCCAAGCGGCGCTGCGATCTGCGCGTTAATTTTTTGGACAACCGAAGCGGTAGAACAATTCCGCCATCGTCATCCCCATCGCCACAGCCAGCGCGCCCAAAGCGTTCGTTGAGGACAATGTTCGTCGCGCCGAAGCGCAAGCCTTGTCACTACGATGCATGGATCACGCTACCTATGCAGTGGGGCCGATCACTCTGTTCGGCGAATTGCCACGAGCGAGGAAGGTGTGCCAGCGCCGTTTGGCGGCGTCGTTTCGCCTGACCTCATAAATGCCTTCACAACGAGCCGAACAAAACCGAACATGAACCCACCAACGACCGTTCCATATGTTACGGAAGCGGGCGCCCAATCCCAGCCTTCCATGGCATGCGGCTGGCGTGCTCAGCAGCCTACCGAAGACTTAAAGGCGCCTGCAAATGTCCGGGGCAAAGTCACGCCGCCCTAGCACTGATGTCGAAGGCCGACCCCAAATCACCGGACAATGACCTCGACCTGCCGATGTCTTCATTCGGTCGGTCACGAGGTGGACCTCGATCAACCGCTTTAGAGAGAGCGTGAACAGCGGCGAGAGCGGTAGCAAGTGCTGCTGTAGCCGTAGTAACTCGGGTACGAGGGATCGTAGTAATTCCAGTAGGGGGGAACGTAGGAATACGCATAATCGGGAGCATAATAGTTTCCGTAGTAGGAGCCGACGTATGGATAGCCAAATCTGCGTTTCGCGTAATCAACCCTCAGATAAGTTCCACCATAGGGGTAGCTAAACAAGCGGGCGGGCATCGCCTTGTAGACGCTGGGGACATACAGTTCTGCCCCCTCAGTTGGTACAGCCGTCGTTGTTTCGCACGCTAAAGTCAATGCGAGAATGCCGAATAGGGTGTTGCGGCTTTTGCGCATATCAATCTCCAAAGCGATTCATTCGACAGTGGCAGCTAAAGTTAAGAAGGCAGGTCCAGCGGGCTACAGGGGGCTTCAACCGGTCCGAGATTGCTAGATTACTTCGTTTAAGTGCGCTTGCAATGACATTCAACGTGGACGACCTGTGTATTAGCCGAAGTTGATCTGACAAGCAGCGCCTGGTTGAGTGATTGAAGTCCGGACGCCTGCGCAGCGTACCCCACAGCGTTCTTCTTCGTCGGACGCTAGCCACAATGAGCTGAGCGCACGTGGCTCCTACGGGTCGCCGGCGCGTGACTTCACCGATGTTTGGCTAGATTAGTTGGAGTCCAATAAATGACAACGCTGCACGGGTTGACGTTTTGCGCCGCAGCGGCTTGAAGTGTCGCGTTTGCGAGGCCCGTCATGGCAGGCCAGATCGTTCCGGTGATCATGTGCGGCGGCGCAGGCACGCGGCTGTGGCCGGTCTCACGTGAGAGTATGCCCAAGCAGTTTGTGCCCTTGGTCGGACAGGCATCGACCTTCCAACAGGTGCTTGCACGCATAACAGATCCCGAACTGTTTGCGCGACCAATCGTGATCACCAATGCCGACTTTCGCTTCGTGGTGGCGGAGCAATTGCGCGAGCGCGGCATCGAGGCGGACATCGTGCTCGAGCCGATGCGATGCGATTCTGGGCCGGCAGTCACGGTTGCCGCCGTGCTCGCGGCCGAGCGCGACCGCAATGCCCTGGTGCTGGTGCTCGCAGCCGATCACGTCATTCGCAAGCCCGAAAAATTCCGCGATACCTGTCGAAGCGCGGCGTCGGCCGCGGCCGAGGGGCGGATCGTAACCTTTGGCATTGAGCCCACCGGTCCCGTTACGAGCTACGGCTATATCCGTCCCGGCAAAAAGCTCAACGGCGCATCCGTGCGTGCGGTCGACGCCTTCGTCGAGAAGCCAGATGCCGCTACCGCAGCGACGTATGTGGCCGATCGCTACCTCTGGAACAGCGGCAATTTCCTGTTTCACGCCGCGACGATGCTGAGCGAGATCGAGCGCTTCGAGCCGGTTATGGCGGAGGCTGGAAAAGCCGCGGTCGCGGGCCTAACGCGCGATCTCGATTTCATGCGGCTCGCCGCGGAGCCCTTTGCACGCGCGCCGATGAAGTCGATTGACTATGCGGTGATGGAGCGCACCGAGCTCGCGGCCGTCGTGCCTGCCGACCTTGGCTGGTCCGACGTCGGCAGCTGGAACTCGGTCTGGGAAGTGGTCGATCACGACGCCGCCGGAAATGCTACAGCTGGGCCGGTCGTGATGATGGATAGCCGCAATAGCCTCGTGCGCTCGGATGAATCAGTGCTCACCACCGTGGTCGGGCTCAACGACGTCATCGTGGTGTCGACCGCCGACGCCGTGCTGGTCGCGTCGCGCGCCAAGGCCGAGCAGGTCAAGGTTCTGGTCGAAGAACTCAAGCTGCGCAATTATTGCGCCGCCGTTGAGCACCGCCGCATTTACCGTCCCTGGGGCTATTACCAAGACGTGGACATTGCCGCCCGTTACCGTGTGAAGCGCATTGTCGTGAAGCCCGGCAGCACGCTCTCGCTGCAAAAGCACTTTCACCGCTCGGAACATTGGGTGGTCGTGAAGGGGACTGCTGAGGTCACGATCGGCAATGACGTGCGCACGGTGCACGAAAACGAGTCGAGCTATATTCCCATCGGGAGCATTCATCGGCTTGCCAATCCCGGCAAGATTCCGCTCGAATTGATCGAGGTGCAGGTCGGAAGCTACCTCGGCGAGGACGACATCGTGCGGCTGGACGACGTCTATGGCCGCGGGTAGTTGCCCGCGGATGTCGGCCACAAAAGAAGCGATAGCGCTAACTGACCCGAATCTGGCGCAACAATTGAGCCAGCTCCTTTGCTTTAGTTGTGCTGGACAAGACAGTTTTCGCCGACCGCCCGTAGTCTCGAGCACAGCGCTTGCGCGGCCTCGCGAGTGTCGGCGCCGATGCGGACCCGATTCCAGATAGGTGCAGAACTCATCTTGACCGTGGTGCGAATGACGACGGGTTCATAATCTCCAAGGATCGCCTCATGTTTCTTCTGAAGCTGACGGTAAACCGCCAGGGCCGTGATCTCTGACCGATCACCAACAAGTTGAACGCCCCAGTCGGGCGTTGGCTTCGGTCGACCAACGGCGGATGGGGATTGCGGCTTTGCAACCAGTTTCGCTGTTTGAATTTGCGCACATGAGATTTCCGTGGAAATTGTGAGCGTCAAAGATTTTTGATCCGGCCGAGCCCATTCCTGAACGGAGCGACCCGTCACGTTGCGAACATATATCTGCGTTTCCGATGGCAACATCCGCTTTCCCGCCAGCCAGTCACGGACGCGTTGGGGGCCAGCGTTGTAGGCGGCCGCCGCCAATCCAAGATTGCCAAATTGGGCTCGCAGCTCGCGCAGGAACTCGGCGGATTTCGGTAGTGCCTGGACCGGATCGAAAGGGTCGTGCAGATGGCGCTCTGCAGCCGTCATAGGCATGAACTGAGCGATACCCTGCGCCCGCTGACCGGTACGCGTTAGCGGCCCAACGGTATCGGACCTAAAGCGGCTTTCCCGCCAAATAACTTGAGCAAAGAACTCGAATGGCAACCCGTTTGCGGCCGCCGCGGCTTCGACCATCTGGCAAATGGACAATGAGTTCGCTGTTGCAGCGGTACTATTGTCCGCTGGCAGCGCTTCCTGGCTGACGCCCTGCGTCGCAGGTGTCGGGGCTGCGGCGCGATTATCACGCTCACTCGCACTATCCGACTCGGCGAGCTGTGCATTGGCGGTGGCCGCGAACGCAAACCAAGCTGAGAAAATAACGGCAAGGCTTCCAGATGTCATGCTTCGCCCTCCGCCTGGGTTGCAGTTGCAGGGAATAGGCGAACCCATGTGGATGATCGCGCAGGCCTTTCTTAGACACAAGCACCTTCGCAAACTGGCGACTCGCGAATCCGTTGGGGCGCATCGATTTGTGCAGCAACAAAGTGGCGGCGATCGTCTCGCGCAGGAAGCAAAACTTCCCGCGTCCTAGATGTCGTCGAAGCGGAAGACACGTTCATGGCCGCAGGCAGTGGCTCGCGAAATGTCGACCATGAAATTCAAAAAAGGCAGGCTCATGGGGCGGCCTTGCAAGAATCGGCCGCTTAAGTTGCGGATCACTACCCCTGGTTCCGGTAGTCTGCCGATCATCTCTTGCTCGAGCTATTGATCTCTCGGCATTCCACTAGGACTTGCGAAAACAGCCGCTGCCTCGGAGCTGGTTGCTGGCCGCCCCCGCAGCGTCAAACGACCTGGGCGTTTTGCGCTGCTCGGCGCCAGAGGCTTGCTTTGCAGGTGTCGGCGGGAGTTCGAGAGTTCGAGTGGCCGCCGCGGATCGTGTTATCCGTCACACTGTCGACGCGGACATTCGGAGAAAAACAGGCAATGATCGTTGGGGGACATAATGGCGCGGGCAGGCCCGTATCATCGTGGAGGTGGAGGCTAGGGCCTGCCCGCTTCGGCAGCTACAGAAAGCCCCATGGGGGTGTGGGGGTACTTCCGTATCCTACCGCCCGAGCAGCCTTCCACGCTTCCGACCTCGGAAGATGTGACGGCCGTCACAGGTTACTCTTCGAGTGCCCCATTATTTTTTGGACGCCCTGCGCGCCCGTGCATTTTTTGGACAACGAGCGAAGTGTGAAGTAGCTCGCCCATCTCTCCCGATTCCCCTCTAAAGTCCGGTGACATCGATCTGGCTCGGTCTCAAGGTCTATTGTTGCAAGCCGCTGTAGGTCGGCATCCGGACTGGTTGGGTTTCAAAAAGTACGGCGATTATAGCCGCTTGTGGAACCAGCTCGCGGAGCAGCTCCAGGCGCTTCCAAGAAACAGGCATGCACAGCACCGCCGTATCCGGCTTGCTGGGTCGGTAGGTAGATTGTGTCATCGGTCACGCTGTCGACGCGGACAAACACCCAGTTGCCGCCCCAACGGTGCTAATAGCAGCGACAGGCGGCCCTATCACATCCAGCACCACGAATTCCGGAGGAACGCGCCATCTCAATGGCACGCCACTCGTCCCAATGCCGCTGGTCACATAGAGATACTGTCCTCGCTCCCTAACAAGTCCGTGGCTCCAACGCAGTGGTGCCTTGCTGGCATTTTTCAAAATCCCGATGCCGGGCAGGCTGATCTGGCCGCCATGCGTATGTCCGGCAAGTGTCAGATGGGTCCGCGTGGTACGTTCGCGAACCACATCGGATCGTGCGTAAGTACAATGCTCGGCCGTTCCGGTACGAGGCCAGCGAGCAACCGTTCGGACCGAGCGCTCTCTACACGGGAATTCGGAATACCCACGAGGTCAATCGAATGATTTTTGACCTTCACGCTGCAACTTTCATCATCAAGGACGGTGATGGCGTGCGCGCGCAATGCGTCAGCAACTTCTTGCGCTCCGTAGAGGTAATCATGATTTCCTAGCACAGCGAATTGTCCGCAACACGCATCCAGCTGCGCGAGAACTGCAGCTATCACCTGGGGCGGCACTCTCCCAGCCCCGAACAGCTGCATGTTAACAAAATCGCCACCGAGAAGAACGAGGTCGGGGTTGAAGGCTCGAGCTTCAGCGACGATGCCCTTGAGACGCGCGACGTCGTCGGAATGGGAGCCCGTATGAAAATCGGACAGAAAAACTACTCTGAGCGGATGCGACCACCGCGGCCAACCGTCGATTACGAGCCGCAATCTGCGAATCAAATGCGGGCCCGCCCGAGCAATGCGCTCAAACCGACCTTTTCGGCCGAGCTCGTCGCGAAAGGGTGGCCGCGTAATGGTGCGGATCAGACGATCCCGAAAAACCTTCTCAAGCATATTTTCATCCAACCAAGCATTCTCAAGGGATTTGGCGCGACGCGACAGCGAGCATTGTTGATCACAAGGCCATGCTTGAGCGGCATCGCGGTCCAACACATTTAGAAACTATTCCGTGCTTGTTCACCGGTCGCGAACAGGCGATGTCTCACCCCCCAACGCGGCAGCACCGTTGGGTCACAATCAAGGCATTTTCCGGGTCGCCCGTGCACCATCCCGGGCCACATGATCGGGCAGTCGTGTGTGCCCTCACTTCGAGACCCCTTCCACCCTCATTATCGAATGGCACCGGCTCATTGGAAGATCGCCCTGCGAGCGGCAGTATGCATCCTTCGGCAGAATTGCCGGATATTTGAATTTGAAGGCCATACTGAGGGCACTTCGCACGATTGGCTTGGGAAATGTGACAATCCCGCTGATCGTGCCGGGCGTTCTCGATCTGTCGCAGGACTCCTTTCCGATCCGCCTTCGCTCAGACCTTTTCGATCCTCATATTATCGTGGCGCCGCCGATGCGCGCTGCGTAGCATCCCGCATGTAAGGATGCAATCTGCACGTTAATGAGGACAACTAACGACTACATGCGCTGAGTACATGCGCCGTAGACGTGCGACTAAACGTGTACTCATAAACGCCGGAAGCTCAGGCGATTTTCTGCCGCCGTCGCCACCAGCCGAGAAGCCCACCGCCGGCCAAGATCAGGCCGGGCAGGCCCGCACCGGCGATGGGCGCGGGCACGTTCACCGGCGGTGGGTCGAACAGGGTCGTCT
>Ga0318550_10000258_pt1 | contig 12768 bp, 10 predicted proteins | sample GRESIP169b2f23_FD_203499 | JGI IMG/M metagenome (GOLD analysis project Ga0318550, IMG submission 203499) | Tropical soil microbial communities from Luquillo Experimental Forest, Puerto Rico - GRE.SIPMG.169b2f23 | ecosystem: Environmental > Terrestrial > Soil > Tropical forest > Bulk soil... | reverse complement strand
CTCGGATACCGGCTGTTCTCCGCTAAAAGCTCCAACCTGATAGGGCATCGAATTTGAATTCAAAGTCCACATGATGATCGAGGCAGGGATAGCAAAATTAACGTTTTGGGGAATGTCTCCGATCAAAGGGGCAACACGAAGGACATTTAACTTGCTGACGACCATACCGACGACGTTGCCTCCTCTATCCAGAACCGGTCCGCCGGAGTTTCCGGGCTGGACAGGTGCAGATATCTGAAAGCGGGTGCGGTCGTCGTGCAGCCCGGCAAGCGACGATACAATCCCGGTAGTCACCGTCGGCGATGAGGATAGCAGACCCCTCAGTGGAAATCCGATGACGATAATGTCTTCGCCCGGCTTTAGCGCATCGCCTGTCCGAAAAAGCAGCGACCGGCTTATCGGTCGAGCTGGCTGGATAATTGCGATGTCATTGCGGGGATCAGCCGTCTTGATCAGGCCTTGGCCGACGTTCGCGATATGGACACTCTCGCAGCCCTCGACCACGTGATAATTGGTGATGACCGAACTGCCGTCGCCGACGGCAAACCCCGTTCCTGATTGGACAGCGGTGGCGATCACTGGGTAAGAGCTGCCCAGCCCTGCCAGAATCAGGAACATAACGATCCGCCTCAGCATTGCGTGTCGCGTCCGTCTCGCTTACTCCCCACGAATCATTTGTTGCAGTCGCTCACCCGCACGGTGCATTCGCCGGCTTTTCCCTTCTTGCAATTGGCGAGAGCAGCCAGTCGGGCGGCATCCTTATCCCTCCGCGCAGCGCCCCCCGCGTATTTGCCGTCGTCAGTCGTCGCTAATGCAGCGCACTCTTTACGACCTGGGCGAATGATCACTTTACAGCTAGAGGCGCCGCAGTCGCTCATCGCTGCTTCAGCCGCGTGTTGCGCTGTCGCTTCATTCCAGCTGGCACCGAACTTGCCAGTTTTCTCGTCCCAAGCGATCGCGCCGTATTCTGCTAGAGCGGGCACGGCAGCCAGTTGAACTAAGCCCAAACCCAATAGGGCGGCAGCGGCTAGGGTCGCACGGCGCATAGAACTGTTCTCCTGCTGGTGATCCTCACGACGCTGTCGCCACCGGCACATCGATAACGATATTGCCAAAGCGATCGAGGCACGCGGTCGAGCCGGGCGGAACGACGCAGGTCGAGTCGTATTCCTCGACAATACAGGGCCCCTGGCACGGCTCGGCAAGATCGGCGCGGTTGATGACGCGAGTGGCAAGCCAGCCTCGGCGCGGGCCGAAGTAGGCCCGCCGCAGTGGCTGTGCGATGACCACACCTTCCGGCAACTGGGCCACGGCCGCGAGCGCGGCGCGAGGAACATCGGGCACGCCACGGCCGATCACCTTAAGGGTGACAAGCTCGACCGGCTCGTCGATACCGGCGCGGTGGCCGTAAGTCTTCTCGTGCTCGACGCCGTAAGCTTCTTCGATTGCCGCGAGGACCGCACGGTCGATCGTGCCGGCCGGCAGTGGAACGTTCAACTCGAATGATTGGCCTTGGTAATGGAGTGCGGCGGCTCGTTCAATCGCTATCCGCTCCGCGGCGAAACCGTCTTCAGCGAGGCGGGATCTGGCCTCGTCCTCGAGCTCGCCGAGTATCGCGCCGATCTCCTCGGGGTGGACCCCTCCGAGCAACGCTTTTCGTGTCCGGGTGAAGTGGTAGGCGACCTCTGAATAGAGCAATCCATAGGACGAGAAGACGCCGGCCGAAGGAGGGATCACGACCCGCCCTATCATCAGCGCTGCAGACATCGAAGCTGCGAAGAGCGGTCCGTTGCCGCCAAAGGCGACGAGCGTATAGTCACGCGGATCGCGGCCGCGCTCGCTCGATACCGCCTTGATTGCGCGGATCATGTTCGACCCGGCGACCAGGTAGGCCCCCCAAGCAGCATCCTCGACCGCCATGCCGAGCGGCTGCGCGATCTTCTCGTCGATGACCAACTGGGCCTTCCCCGCGTTCAGCTTCAACGCACCGCCGATTAGATGATCGGGGTTGATGTAGCCGAGGATTACATTGGCATCGGTCAAGGTGGGCAGGGTGCCGCCGAGATCGTAGCAGACCGGACCCGGAGAAGCGCCGGCACTCTGCGGCCCGATTTGCAATGCGCCGCCGGCATCGATCCAAATGACCGACCCACCTCCGGCACCGACCTCCGCCAGGTCGATTGCCGGAACCTTCAATGTGTAGCCGGCACCTGACAAGAGCCGTGAGCCGATCATGACGCCACCGCCGACCGAATACTCCAGGGCGCGGCTGAGCTCGCCGTTCTCGATCAGCGATGCCTTGGCCGTGGTTCCACCCATGTCGAACGAGATTGCATTCGCCACGCCGATCTGCTGGCTGAGCGCCTGCGCGCCAACGACCCCCGCCGCTGGCCCTGATTCGATGATGTTCATCGGGGTCACAGCAGCAGCCTTGGCCGTGGTCAGCCCGCCGTTCGATTGCATCAGCAGAAGCGGCGCATCCACCCTGATGCGCGCGAGCTCGGCCGTCAGGCTCGACAGGTATTTCTCGACGATCGGCCTAACATAGGCATTGATGACGGTCGTCGAGGTCCGCTCGTATTCCTTGATCTCTGGCAGCACCTCGGCGCTGATGCACAAGGTTACCTCGGGCGCGATCCGTTGCGCCACTCGCTTCACCAGCTGCTCGTGCACGGGGTTCAGGTAGGAGTGGATCAAACAGACGGCGATCGCCTCGACCCCTTCATCGACGAGTTTCTCGATCGCGCGAGCGATATCTGCCTCGGTGAGCGGCCGTTCGACCTCGCCTTTGGCATTGATGCGCTCGTCGACCTCGACGCGCAAACGGCGTTCGACGAGGGGTGGCGGCTTGGTCCATGAGAGGTCGTAAAGCCGCGGCATCCGCAAGGTGCGGATCTCGAGAACATCCCGGAAACCCTTTGTCGTGATTAGCCCGGTGCGCGCGCCCTTCAATTCGAGGATCGCGTTCGAGGCGACCGTGGTGCCGTGCAGCAGTTCGACGATCTCGGCCTCCTCGAGATTGCGTTCGCGGATCAGATCGGCGAGCCCGTCGACAATCGCCGTCGCGTAATTGTCTACCGTCGAGGAGATCTTCTTGGTCAGCCGCTCGCCGTTCTCGCCGAGAAAGACGATGTCGGTGAAGGTGCCGCCGATATCGACACCGACCCGGTATTGGATCATGCCTATTCCGCGGCGTGAGCGAGGTCGGGAGGCTCCCAACTGATGTCCGGCGTCCGCGGCCAGTTGCGCGTGTGGCGCAGCCGTTGGCGCAGAGCCCGCGTCCCCGCTTTGTCGACTGCGAGCGGCTCCCTGGCCAATACGACACCGTAATCCGCACGCGCCGAGGCCAGCGAGACGAGTTCGTTTCTGACATCGCGCAATACCGTTGCCGGATCGCGCTCCAGCGGGTCGCCCCAGCCTCCGGCGCCGGCGACTTCGTGGCGAAAGACGTCGCCGCACCGGATGGTCATCGTCAATTTCGACGGCAGTGGACGGTTCTCCGTCTCGGGGTTCAGATAATTCATCGACGGTTTTCCCGGCGCGCCGCCGTAGAGCCCATAGGGCCGAAAATCGCGGCGGTCGGAGCGCACCTGCAATATGCCCTCCTCGGCCAAGAAGCGATAATCGCGCCGGAACGGCGCGCCGCCGCGGAATTTGCCGGGACCCATCGCATCTGGGATGAATTCGTACGCGGTGATCGCGATCGGTTGCTCGGTCTCTGTCACTTCGATCGATTGCGAGGCCATGTTGGCATAGATATTCGAATTGCCGTCGAGGCCGTCGGCATAGGGACGTCCGCCCCAGGCGCAACAAGTGAAATCGACGTAGATGAACGGCCGGCGGTCGGTGTCCCAGCCGCCGATCGAGATCCCAGTGTTGCCGCCGTCGGAGCTCGCGAACACCTTGTCGGGCAGCATCTGGGCGAGCGCCCCGAACATGCAGTCGACCATGCGGAAGCCGGTCAGGCCGCGCGCGGCACAGGCGGCCGGCATTACGGCATTGGCGATCGTCCCGGGCGGTGCCGTGACCTCGATCGCGCGGAACACCCCTTCGTTGTTCGGTATGTTGGCCGGTAATATCGAACGGATGGCGCAATAGCTCGCCGATTTGGTGAAGGACAAGGTGTTGTTGATAGCACCCTTGACCTGCGGCGAGGAGCCGGTCCAGTCGACGGATATGTGGTCGCCGGCCTTGGTGACGGTCACCCTGAGCGGGATCGGCTTGCCGACATCGATCCCATCGTCGTCGATGTGGTCGAGAAAGCCGTAGACCCCATCCGGCAACTCGCGGATCGCTGCACGGGTCATGCGTTCCGAATAATCGATCAGCTCGATCATATACCCCTCGACTTTGCCGACCCCGTAATGTCCGGCGAGTTCGAGCAGCGAGCGCTCGCCGATGTGGCAGGCGGCGAGCTGGGCGCGCAGGTCGCCGAAGACTTTGACCGGCACCCGCACATTGCGTTCGATCAGGGCATAGAGCGTGTCGTTGCGGATGCCGCGGTCGAAGAGCTTGAGCGGCGGGATGCGCAGCCCTTCCTGGAAGATCTCGGTCGAATCCGACGCGTTCGAGCCCGGCACCCGGCCGCCAACATCGGTGTGATGACACACCGTCGCCGCGTAGGCGAGCGGCCTGCCGCCCGAGAAGATCGGTTTGAAGACAAAGATGTCCGGCAGATGCATGCCGCCCTGAAACGGGTCGTTCAGGATGAACACGTCGCCCTGTACGATCTTGCCCTTAAAGGCCTCTTGGATCGCGGCTATCGCCGTTGGCATCGAGCCCAAGTGGCCGGGCAGGGTCAGGCCCTGAGCTGCGAGTCTCCCCGAGCCGTCGAACATAGCGGTCGAGTAATCCATATTGTCCTTCAGCACGCCGGAATATGTCGTGCGGAAGATTGTCAACGCCATCTCGTCGGCGATCGAGAACAGCGAATTCTTGAACAGCTCGAATTCGATCGGATCGCTAATCATCCTTGGCACCTGCTTTGTCGGCCGGAGACGCCAATATCATGCCTTGTCGAACAGGTTCCAGCGTGCAAATTCGTGACCCGAGCCCAGCAGGATTGGTGAGCCGGGTCCGACGGCTCAGCGGCCTCCTACTGAGTATCGCAATCTCCGGAGCAGCTCACGGGCAATCGGTGCTGACCTACCACGGTAGTGCGGACCGCAGCGGCAATTTCATCGTCCCGACCCTGACCTGGGAACGTGCCCGCAATACCCATCTCGAGCAAAGCTTTCACCCAACGATCTCCGGCCACCTCTATGCCCAACCACTTTATTGGCGGGGACCAAGACCGGCGGCGGGACAGCTGGTCGTCGCCACCGAAGACAACAACGTCTACGCGATCGATGCGGGCTCAGGCGATGAGATCTGGGTGCGCTCCTTGGGCCGGCCGGCCCCACTCTCGACCTTGCCCTGCGGCAACATCGACCCGCTAGGCATTACCGGTACGCCGGTCATCGACGAGGCGACCGAAGCGATCTATGTCGACGCGATGGTCGCAGACGCCGCCGGGCCGCATCACCGGGTCTTTGCCCTGTCGCTGAAGGACGGCTCGCCATTGCCGGGTTGGCCGGTCGATGTCGCCGAGACGCTCGCGGCCCATGGCCAGCGTTTCGAACCCCGCTACCAGAACCAGCGCGGCGCGCTCTCCATCCTCGCCGGCAGGGTCTATGTGCCCTATGGCGGGCATTATGGCGATTGCGGGGATTACCGCGGCTGGGTCGTCGGGATCGGCTTGCGAGATCCCCGCGATATCGTCAGCTGGAGCACACGCGGGCAGGGCGGCGGTATCTGGGCGCCGGGCGGCATCGCCAGCGACGGCGGCTCGCTGTTCGTCGCCACCGGCAACACGATCGACGTCTCGACCTGGAGCGACGGCGAGGCGGTCTTTCGTCTCGCCTCGGATCTTCGGCGTCGCGACAGGCCCGAAGATTTCTTCGCTCCAGCCGACTGGCACGCGCTCGATACGCGCGATGCCGATCTCGGCGGCACCAACCCGCTACCGTTGGATGTGCCCTCGGCCGGCGGTAGGCGGGCGTTCGTCTTGGCGCTCGGCAAGGACGCGCGAGCCTACCTGCTCGATCGCAACCGCCTCGGCGGGATGGGAGGCAGCCTCGCCTCCGAGGTCGTGGCGACCCGCCCGATCCGCACCGCACCCGCAACCTATCCGGCTGGGGAAGGGGTCTACGTGGCATTCCAGGGACCGGGTGCGCGCTGCCCGGGTTCCCGCCGACCGGGCGCGCTGACCGTCTTGCAGATCCGCGCCGGCTCGCCGCCCACCCTGGTCACAGGGTGGTGCGGCGCTTTGCGAGGCGAGGGTTCGCCGATCATCACGACGACCGATGGACGCGAGAACCCGATCGTTTGGATCCTCGGCGCCGAAGGCGATGATCGGCTGCACGGCTATCGCGGCGATACCGGCGAGCCGTTGTTTGACGGGGGCGGTCCGGAGGATGCGATGACCGGCCTACGACACTTTCAAGATTTGTTGGCCACCGGCGATCGGCTCTATGTCGGCGCCGATGGCCGCCTCTACGCCTTCGCCTTTTGATGACGATGTTGCGCCGTCGCTCGCCCGGCGCGAGACTGCTCGCCGGTCTCGGAGGTTCCGTCATGAGGGTCCTGATCCGGCTGTGCCTGGCACTGACCATGCTCTGCGTTTGCGGACACCCGGGTTCTGCCGCTTTTCCGGACCGGGCGATCCGCATCGTCGTGCCGTTTCCGCCAGGCGGTCCGGTTGATGTAGTGGCCCGCGTCGTCGGGCCCAAACTCGGAGAGCGCCTCGGTCAAAGCGTCACGATCGACAACGTTGCCGGCGACGACGGGATCAAAGGCAGCGAACTCGTCGCCAAGGCGCCGCCCGACGGTTACACGTTGCTGCTCGGGTCGAGCACGCACACGATCCATCCCGGGACCTACGGCAAGCTGCCCTTCGACACGGAGAAGGCGTTCGCTCCGGTCTCCCTCCTGGTGGCCTCGCAGCTGATCCTCGTTGTCAACCCATCGCTGCCCGTCGAGTCGGTGGAGGATCTGATCGCCTACGCCAAGAGCCACCCGGGTAAGCTCCGCTACGCCTCGGGCGGCCGCGGCGGCCCGACCCAGCTCGCCTTCGTACTCTTCAAGATCACGACCGGAGCCGAAATAATCAATGCTCCCTATGACGGTGGTGCCGCGGCGCTCAACGCCATCGCCAGCGACGAGGCGCAGGTCATGCTGGCACCTTTGGTCGCGGCATTGCCGATGGTGCAAGACGGACGGCTGCGCGCGCTTGCAGTCAGCGGTGCGCATCGTGCCCCTGCGGCGCCCGAGCTTCCGACCATCGCCGAGACGCTCCCGGGCTTTACTGCCGTCGCGTGGTTCGGCGTCCTGGCCCCGGCAGGAACGCCGGCACCAGTGGTCGCTCGTCTCAGCGCCGAGTTCGATCATATCGTCCACGATGCGGATACCGAGAAGCAGTTCGCGGCGATCGGCGGCGAGCCTGTCGGGGGGTCGCCAGCGACCTTCGCCGCATTCATTCGCGCCGAGATCCCGAAATGGATCCGAGTGGCGAGAGAGACGGGCATCCATATCGAATGAGCGCGCCCCAAACACGACTTCACACTGCCACTCTATCCCGTTGACGAGCCTGGCGGCCGCGGGCGTTCACCCGGCACGTTCGTCTCGCCCCTTTTAGCCAGTGAGGTAACGCCGGCGACGCCGCCGAGGTTCATGCTGTCGACCGCACTGCTCGGCACGATGATCGTGGTGCCGCCGCGCTCCTTGACGCTCTCGTACAGCATGTTCATGCCGCGCAGATGCAAAGCGATAGGATTATCGGCATAGGTGGTCGCCGCCTCGGCGAACTTGTCGGCGATTTCCGCCTCGGCCGTGCTGAGTATGACGCGCGCCTGGCGCTCGCGTTCGGCCTGCGCCTGCCGGCTCATCGCGTCCTGCAGGGCGACGGGGATACGGACATCGCGGATCTCGACCGACCTGACCCGGATCCCCCAATCCGCGGTCTTCGCATCGATTGTCTTGCGCAGCTCCTCGTCCGCCGCCCTGCGGTTGGAGAGCAGCATCGCCAAGTCGGCGGCACCGATAGTCTCGCGCAACGAGGTCTGCGCCGCCCAGGAGATCGCTTCCCCGTAGCTCGCGACCTCGAGCGCAGCGCGCTTCACTTCGGTAACGATCCAGAAGATGATCGCGTCGACATCGACCGAGACGGTGTCTTTGGTGAGTGTCTGCTCGGCGACAAACTGGGTCGTGCGCAGGCGGGTGTCGATCAGCGCCGCAATGTTGTCGAGGATCGGGACGATCCAGAACAGCCCGGGCCCTCTGACCGCGTGAAATTTGCCCGCCCGCAGGACGACGGCCTGCTCCCACTGTCGTGCCATCTTCAGGGCGGCGAGCACGATCACGGCCAGGATAATCAGCAATGCCCCGGGTACGACCGGGCCGGCGATAACGATCACCAGAACGCCAAAGCCAGCGAGGATGGCCACAATGGCGAGCGAAATCGGATTTGGGCTCACGGAAGACGCTCAGTATCCGGCGGTCTGCAGGTCAAACTCGGTCGGGCTGAACATCGCATTCCGGACATCCCAGAGCTCCGGGTAAATCGGGTTGTCGAACAATTTGTTGGCGGCTTGCCGCAGATATCTGAGCCCCGTTGATCCGCCGGTCCCGGTGCTGTTCCCGATTACCCGGGAGACCGTTGCGACATGGGCAAAACGCCATCGCCGAAACGCATCCTCCAGATCGACGAGTTTTTCGCCCAGCTGGTAGAGCTCGGGTTCGTTCTCGCGGTTTTGGTACACGTATCGCCACGCATTGAACACTGCCAATTTCTTGCGATACGGTTCGGCATAATCTCCGGTCAGAGAATCCTGAATACCGAACATTGGTAGATGTTTCGCGATGAAATAATTGAGTGCATCATAAATGCTGGGCCGGTTCAGTGCATCTGCCAGCGCCTGGTGATCTTCGTCGGTGCGCGCATTGGCGAAGACATCAGACTCTACTGCCTGATACCTGCCGTCGACCAATTTCTCGAAATGGACGGTGCGATATTTCAGGCCCAATTTGAATTCCAGTACGCGATACTGAATCGATTGGAAGCCGGAGGCGCCGTTTTGGCCAACAGTCAAGCGAAAGACATGAAATTCGTCGGGCGTCAATGTCGTCAGCACGCCCCATGATGCGATCAGTATGCGTTGGATTTCACTCACGCGGGACAGGCGCTTGAAAGCGATGATACAGTCTCTGTTGCTGGGGCGTTCCCGCTGCAGCGCCTCGATTGCACAGCTGAGCTCGTGGATCGCGAGCTTGAACCACAGCTCATGCGCTTGGTGAATGACTATGAACAGCAACTCGTCATCGGAGTCGGTCATCGATCGCTGCGCCGACAGCAGTTTGTCGATTTCCAGATAGGAGGAGTAGGTGTGCGTGCTCATCTGCTTCTCCGCACCAAATGGCTTGCTACGGCCACGATGAGCATATCGTACGTAGCCAGAGGCGTCCCAAGCGCCCTCGGGCGGCCGTAGGACAAAGGCGACTAACAAGGAGACGCAGATCCCGCCCTCCGCTCGACCCTTGACGAGGCGGCTCCGGCGAAGCCGCGCTCGCGTTCATCCGTGAGCAGCGCAGGTTAAATTACAGGTACTTTGCCGGACGAATCATCGCGCGCCACATGTGCGCGACCGGGCTGTTGTCGAAACCGAGACCCTGTTCCGGTTGGCAAAAGTTGCGACCGATAATGTCGGTGAACTCTTCGAGCTCGACATGGACGTTGGGGTCGAACGAGTAGATGTCGTGCACGGTGATCTGCCGGCCCGACATGTACCATTTGTGGTTCCGCATCCGCTTGTAGTCTTCCTCAATATAGGGATCAGGCCGGTATTCCTGGCCGAAAGCGGTGATATAAGACTGTGGATATTCGTAGCCGACCGAGTCGTCGGGATAAAAGCGCAATACTTGGTGCGCCCGGATTGCCCAGGTCACTTCCTCGTCGACATACGGCTCGACCAGTTGCGCACCCCAATAGCCGTGGTCGCCGCGGATGAAGCCGATCGTCGAGATGTCGTGCAGCAGGCAGGCAAGCACCATCTTCTCGGGCAGGTCGGCGTTCACCGCATGCCGGGCGCTTTGTAGGAGGTGCATGCACGGACCAAAGCGGTACTTGAAAAAATCCATCAAGGTGGGCTTCTCCGGCATCACCGGCAGGCGCGGATCATCTCCCATCAGGACGCGCGCGTTCGGATGGTCTTTCATCAGTGCGCCGGCATTGGGTGGCGGGCTGATGTCGCCCTCCGCCATGCTGTAGAGGCGCGACTTGATGACGATGTAATCGAGCTCCCGCGCCATCTCGGCTTCGAGCGCATCGGCGCGCTGCGACAGGCTCATTGTATCATTCACTGCGTGTCTCCTCGATCTTTCGCTTCCCACCCGAGCCTAACAGATCGCGCGCAGTCGAGGCATCATTCTTTCGCCATGATCACGGCTCCGCCGAGCTCGGAGACCATCTCGAATGCGTACTTAACCAGTTGATTTGGCCCATGCACAGCAGCGAAGGTGCCGGCGAAGGACAAACGTGGCGACCCGCCGCCAAGCACGGACGAGCTCGCCGACTTTTGCCCCCGGCCAAGACCTGAACTCGCGATCTCGCCGGTCCGGCTGGCGTTGAAACGGGAACTCGTCACTCCGCAACGCAAAGGCTAGTCTAGATCATCGGCTCCGAGTGTAGCGAATTCGATCTGCACGATAGCGCCAGGACTATCCTGGCGATCAAGGCAAAGAACGGGATGCGCACCCGCTTGCTGTTGTCTCTACTGGCGCTCGCCGCTCTGAGCGAGGTAGCGGCCGTGACCGGCAAGCAGCCGGATCACCCCGGCAGGGACGGCCTACCGCACAGGCCTGGGATACGATGCGGAACGCTGGAGCGCGTGCGGCCAAGGTGAAGGGCTCCGAGCTTCCAGCCGCCGGAGGCGGCTTGCGAGCCAAAAAGTGGGAGGTGGCTCACACTGGTTCCCCAGCGAAATGTATTGAGTATCCTATCTATTTAAAGGAGCCAACCGATGGACTCGTCACATATCGCGACTGGCACGATAACAGCGCTGCTGGCTACTGCGCTGGTATATCTCTCACACTGGCCCCTCCAGCCTCTTGACCTACCGACGGCATCTGCTTTTGCTGGTCTGCTCGTCGCCGCTAGCGGAGCCGCCGTCAAGTTCTACAAATCCAGGACTGCGTCTGTTACAGAGCCAGTCACTCCCGTGGTCTCGATCATGTCGGCGAACGCCGCGCACGAGCCGGCACGCGTGGCATGAATTTGGAATAACTCGAAGATGCGGCTTTAGAGAATCGCCTTGCTGCGGCTGGCTTAACCGCGGGCTGGCGATGGGCGAAGGGATGTTGTTCCTGGGCCAGCTCAACGCCAATGTGGTTGCTCTCGACATCAAGACCGGCAAGGAGTTGTGGAGAACCCCGATCGAAGAATGGCGGAATGGCTACGGGATCACTGGTGCGCCGCTCTACTACGAGGGGATAGTCTACAGCGGCAACATCGGCGGTGAATTCGGTGTGCCCAGCCGTCTGACGGCGCTCGAGGCCAGCACCGGAAGGATTCTGTGGCGTTGGTATACGCTCCCAGGTCCAGGAGAGGTCGGCGGCGACACTTGGCCGGCCTTAACTGATCACAATGCCAGGCGGCGCGCCAATATGGAATACCCCGGCGCTCGACCCGCAGCTCGGTCTGATCTACTTCGCGACCGGTAATTGCGGGCCCGATTATGACGGGTCGATGCGCGAAGGTGACAACTTGTTTTTGCTCCTCGATTGTCGCGCTGAAGGCAAAGAGCGGCGAATATGTCCGGCATTTTCAAGAGGTGCACCACGACATCTGGGATTACGACGCGGCGAGCCCGGTCGTGTTGTTCGACATCGCGATCAACGGACCCGTCAGCTTACGCGGAGAGCAAGCTGTGCGATGTTTTGCTGGCATTTGCCGTCGCTCGTCGCTGGAAAGACGTCAAATCCAATGCGCTAGAGCCTGGATGGGTAGCGACAAACATGGGCGGCCCCTCAGCGCCGGACGATCTTCATCAGGGGTGCGTAACCCAGGCCTGGCTTGCCACGAGCGAGGACGAGTTTGCGCGATCGACCTGCTGGTATTTCTATCATTAACGCCCTCGTATCCCGAACGCGATCGCCAGCGATGTCGGGATTCAGGGAGGAGCCGCTTGCCGAGTGCGGCCGCATCTTCGGTATCGCTCTAACTTGAATAGGAAGATCGGCCCGCGAAGCTAGTGTCCACTTAGCCAAGGTGCTCACTGTCGCGCGGACTCTTGACGGTTCGCGACCCCAGCGCCTGGCCGCTACTGTCAGGTGGATTACCCTCTCCGGACCACGGCTTGTTCATAGTTCTGCGGCTCAGCGTGGCAGGATGCAGGCGATCGATCCCGCGTGGATTTCTACCTGATCCCCGGGCGGTTTCCTTTGGCCATACCTTCAGTTTGGTGAACGTCGACATAATCCATCAACCAGATCGAGCGCAAATTGATCGATCGGGGAGGGCGCGGCTTCATTCTCACCGATAGCGGACGTTCTGAGGTCGACGTTTCCCCAATCGCGGAAAATCCTGATGGAGATCCTGGCCGGGGTGCCGGACGACGAACAACAAGATCGCCGGCGGCAACACCGCCCGCGTGTTGCTGACCGTCCCTGCTTGAAGAGCCAACCTCACATAAAGCGAGGGCCTCGCTCTCGCCCGTCCATCGAGGCCCGGCATGA